>UMFW01036871.1_pt1 | contig 24970 bp, 20 predicted proteins | sample 1965111 | NCBI WGS metagenome assembly UMFW01 (sample SAMEA4836056, study PRJEB28245) | human gut metagenome | biome: gut microbiome; material: fecal sample | place: Denmark | collected 2008
TGGCTGCCGTCGAGGCCGTGGGCCAGGGCGGCCACGTGCTGGTGCGCAACGGCAAGGTCGTGGCGCGTATTCCGCTGGCGCTCGGTGGCCTTATGAGCGAAGGCGCGGCCGAGGACGTTGCTGCGCAGCACGACGACTTTATGGTCAAGGCGCGCGCCATGGGTATTGAGCCGCCGCTCGACCCCATCATGGGCATCATCTTCCTGCCCCTGCCGGTCATCCCGACGCTCCGCATCCGCCCCGAGGGCATGTTCGACGTTACAACCTTCACCTATGCCGACTAGTCATCGGGGACGTTCTTAAACGACTAATCGTCGGGGACACTCTTTGGCGGGCTGCCTGACGTCGCGACCGTGGGGCCTCTGGCGCGCGTGAGCTATTTGCTAGGTCCTTGTAACGTTTGCGCCCGCGGAGTCTTATTTGAGCTCCCTTTGGGTACGGTGATTTTGGATATACGTCCGATTCCATCAAGCCCGAAGGGAGCTTTTCTATGTTTAAACTGATTGCATCCGATATGGACGGCACACTGCTTGACGAAAACGGCCAGGTGCCTCCCGAGACCTACGAACTGATTCTGGCGCTACACGAGCATGGCGTGCATTTCGCTGCATCGTCAGGTCGTCGCTACGATCGCCTGTGCGAGTTCTTTGCGCCCGTTCGCGACAAGATGGACTTTGTCGCCGCTAACGGCGCCCAAGTCTACGCCGACGGTAAGATGGTAGACCGTGAGGTGTATTCCCACCTGGCGATTCGAAGGCTCGCCCAAGCCGTCAGGACGTTTCCCAATCTGCATCTTGCGCTCTTTGACCGAACCAAGTCCTTCCTGCTCGATGACGAGTGCAAGTTCGTGCGTGAGGTCGATAAGGACCTTCCCAATGCCGAGCGCATTTGGGAGCTGCCCGATCCCAGCGTAAATATCATCAAGGCGAGTATCTTTTGCGATGACTGTGCCGTTATGGACAGTGCCTACGTACTGCAGCGCGAGCTTGGCCAGCTCTTTACCTTTGCGCCTTCTGGAAACGCATGGATCGATGCCATGCAGCCCGGTGTGTCGAAAGCCTCGGGAATCGAGCAGCTCATGGAGCACTATGGCGTCGAACGCGACGAGGTCATGGCGTTTGGCGACTCGATGAACGACTACGAGATCATTCGCTTTGTCGGCACGGGCTGCGCGATGGAAAACGCGCGTCCCGCGCTCAAAGCGGTGGCCGATCGCGTGGTGGGTTGTAATCGCGACCACGCCGTCCAGCAGGAGCTCCGTCGCGTGCTGGAGAGTCTCGCTTAATCCGGCAGATGGGGACGTTCCTTTTCTGCCGGCAGTGGGGGACAGTCCTTGCAGCTTTTTCGCGAAGACTGTCCCCAACGACTAGTCGTTTAAGAACGTCCCCAATGACTACCCAACGACTAAGCGAGGGCGGCCATGATGGTGCGGGCGACGCCGTCGTGGTCGTTGTCGTATTCGGTGATGGCGTCGGCGGCCTCGCGGTCTTCGGACTCGGCGTTGATCATGGCCATGCCGTGGCCCGCTGCCTGTAGCATGGGGATGTCGTTGATGTTGTCGCCGAACGCCCAGGCGTCGGCGAGACGCTCGCCCAGGTGCTCGCATAACCACGTGAGGGCCGTCCCCTTGGTGGCGCCCTCACCCATGACCTCGATATTCATGGCGTACGAACGCGTGACCTCAATGCCTCCGAGCGTGTCGAGCTCTGCTGCGATGGCGTCGCGATCGGCCGGGTCGTGCCAGTACATGGCGATGCGTTCGAGCGTCTCGACCTCGTCGATCTTGCTGTCGATATCCATGTCGATCGGTGTTCGTGTGCGCTTGAGCGAAGCCGCGATGTGGGGGTCGCCGCCACAGAACTCATCCAGACGCCCGTATAGCGAGCGGGGGAGGAAGCACTGCCCATCCGCGAAGATATCGAAGGTCACATCGTGGCCGGCGGCAATGCGATGGATGCGGTGGGCAATGCCACGGTCGAGCGGACGGCTCAAGATGCACGTGGCGCGCGAGGCGTCGGTGGGCGTATCCTCGTCGAGCTGCCAGACGCTGGCGCCGTTGGCACAGACCGCGTAGTGTACGGCGGGGTGGGCGAGGATGGGCTCAAAGATGCCCGACAGCGGACGCCCCGTGCAGGGCACAAACTCAATCCCACGTCGAGCGAGTTCGTCGAGCATTGCCCAGGTGGCGTCGCTCATCTGCTTATCACTCGTCAGCAGCGTTCCATCCATATCGGAAAACACAATCATTCGCTGTAATCCTTTCTACTGGCATAAAAAGCGTGGCCGAGGGCTTGGGTCCCTGGCCACGCTCGAGTTCTATAACGGTCCGCGTCCTAGCGGTCGGCGAGCGGCTTGTACTCCAGCGGCTCGATCACCGGACGATAGGCGGGGCGGATGATACGGTGCGCGCAGAAGAGCTCTTCCATGCGGTGCGCCGACCAGCCGGCCATGCGGGCGACGGCGAATAGCGGCGTAAGGAGCGTCTCGGGCACGCCGAGCATCTTGTAGATAAAGCCCGTGTACAGGTCGATGTTGGCGCAGATGGGCTTGGTCATGCCGTGGTCGCGCATGACCTGGGGTGCCAGGCGCTCGATACGCTCGATGAGTGCGAACTCTTCGCCCAAGTCCTTCTTGGCTGCCAGTGAGCGCGCGTAACGGCGGCAGACCTCGGCGCGCGGGTCGCTGAGCGTATAGACGGCGTGGCCCATGCCGTAGATGAGGCCCGTGCCGTCGAAGGCCTGCTTGTCGAGGATCTTGCCCAGGTAGGCCGCGACCTCGTCCTCGTCCTCCCAGTTGGAGACATGCGCGCGGATGTCCTCGTGCATAGACACGACCTTGGCATTGGCGCCGCCGTGGCGCGGGCCCTTGAGCGAGCCGATAGCCGCGGCGTAGGCGGAATACGGGTCGGTGGCCGAGGAGGACAGCACACGGCAGGCGAACGTGGAGTTGTTGCCGCCGCCGTGCTCGGCATGCAGCATGAGCATCACGTCGAGCAGCATGGCTTCGTCGCGGGTGAATGCCATGCCGCCGCGCAACACCTGCAGGATGGTCTCGGCGGTGGAGAGGCCGGGTGTGGGGTGCGGTACATGAACCTCGGAGCCGCGGCGCTTGGCGACCGAGGCCATATGCGCGAAGGCGGCGATACGGGGGAGACGGGCGAGCATGGAGATGGCGACGTCGATTTCGTGCTCGGGTGTAATGGCGTCGGGCTCGGCGTCGAAGGCGTAGAGCAGCAGCACGGCGCGCTGAAGCACATTCATGATGCTCGACGACACCGTGGTCATGGGGAACTCGCGGACGTACTCGTCGCTCAGGTGCCTAAAAGCGCCCAGACGTTCGCAAAAACCGTCAAGCTCTTCCTTGGTGGGCAGAGAGCCCGTGATGAGCAGGTAGGCGACCTCTTCGTAGCCATAGCGATCCTCGGCCTGGGCGTTGTTGACCAGGTCCTCGATGCTATAGCCGCGCAGCGTAAGCTTGCCCTGGTCGGGCACGACTTTGCCGTCGACCTTGTTGTAGCCGTGCACGTCCGAGATGCGGGTAAGGCCCGCGACCACGCCCGAGCCGTCGGCATTGCGCAGGCCGCGCTTGACGTTGTGCTCTACGAACAGGCCCTCGTCGTATGGGGCGGTCGGCAGGCCGTGGTAGAGGTTTTCGCTTTCGGGCGAAATCTGACGGCTCGCCTCGTAATCCAGAACCAGGCGGCTCAGGTGGTCGTCGAAGCGATAGTAGATTTTCTTGGCGTCGTAGGCCATGCGCGCTCCTCTCCGGTTCGCTTTGGGGCCGCGCGCTTGGACGATATGACGTCAAGCTGCCCCGAGCGGCCTGTTCGCTACAGGCGATACATAAAGTTAAAGACGTCCTCACGCTGAATGGACACGTTGACGCCCGAAAGCTCGCCGGCCTCGGCCAGCGCCTTCTGCAGCTCGGCGAAGTCGAGCTTGGACTCGGCGGTGTCGGCCAGCATGGTCATGGTGAAGATGTCCTCGATAATGGACTGCGTGATGTCGCGGATGTCGACGTTGGCCTCGCCTAGGACACGGGTGACGCCGGCGACGATGCCGGGGCGGTTCTTGCCAAGGACGGTGATGACGATACGGGAGGACGAGATCTCGGCCATGGGAAACCCTTTCGCGTGATTGCGGCGCGCGCGGGGCGCTCCGCTACGGTACAGTGTTCATCATTGTACCTGTCTGGCGCCAAAAGGGGTGTGCTTACTGCGGCGTTACACGTCTGCAACATGGGTGAAGGCTCGTCGGGGTGCGTGCTCGCTGCGGTTGGCCACGCCGCCCTGCACAAAGACCGTGAACCTTTTGTGGGACGCGCGACGCCGTGGTACCATAGCCAAGTTTGTTGTCTTGGTCGGAAACCAAGACGCCTTATGCGCTGATCGGTAACCAGCGCCTGACCAATAAGGAGTCCTACCATGAAGCAGGGTATCCATCCCCAGTATGTCGAGTGCACGGTGACGTGCTCCTGCGGCAACACCTTCAAGACGCACGCTACCGTGTCCGAGATGAAGGTCGAGCTTTGCAACGAGTGCCACCCGTTCTACACCGGCCAGCAGAAGTTCGTCGACACCGGTGGACGCGTCCAGCGCTTCGCCGACAAGTTCGGTGGCGCCGCTGCCGCCCAGCTCAAGAAGGCTGAGGAGGCCAAGGCTGCCAAGGCCGCCAAGGCTGCTGAGGCCGAGGCCGCTCGCAAGGCCGCCGCTGAGGCTAAGGCTGCCGAGAAGGCTAAGCGTGCCGCTAAGTTTGCCGAGGAGGCTGCCAAGCAGGCCGCCGAGGCTCCCGCAGAGGCTCCCGTCGAGGAGGCCGCTGCCGAGGCCGAGACCACCGAGGCTGCTGAGTAAATAGCTCGCCGCGGAATCACTCGCATTCATGGCATAAGGGCCGTGCATCCGTTTGGGTGCGCGGCCCTTTTCTTTTTATTGGTGCAAACCAACCTGCCCCCATTGCACCAAATGGCAGAGAGGCAGCGTTTGCCCAGATAAAACCTGCCAAAATTAACCTGTCCCATTGTGGCAGGTTGGTCGTAGTTATTACGTGGCGGTCGAGCTCGACCGTATAGGCCGCGCCTTGTTTGGCTAAAGTACAATCATCTGTGTTTAACTCGCCCGCAGCTGCACGGCGTGGGCGATGGCCAAAAAGGAAAACCACATGGGATTCATGTCAAAGCTGCTGTCCTTTGGATCCGATAAGGACCTTAAGCGCTACTACAAGATCGTCGACCAGATCAACGGTCTTGAGCCCCAGTTTGAGAAGATGACCGAGGAGGAACTCCGCGCCCAGACCGATAAGTTCCGCGAGCGTTACGCCAACGGCGAGTCGCTCGACGACATGCTTCCCGAGGCCTTTGCCACCGTGCGCGAGGCTTCCAAGCGCACCATGGGTATGCGCCACTTTGACGTGCAGCTCATTGGCGCCATGGCACTGCACGAGGGCCACATCGCCGAGATGAAGACCGGCGAGGGCAAGACGCTCGTCTCCACCTTGGCCGGCTACCTCAACGCTATCGCCGGCAAGGGCGTGCATGTCGTTACCGTCAACGATTACCTGGCAAAGCGCGATTCCGAGTGGATGGGCCGCATCTACAAGTACCTGGGCATGACCGTCGGTCTGCTCCAGAACAACATGCCGCTCGAGCTCAAGCGTCCGGCCTACCAGGCCGACGTCACCTATGGCACCAACTCCGAGTTCGGTTTCGATTACCTGCGCGATAACATGGTTACCCGCCCCGAGCAGCGTGTGCAGCGCGGCCACAACTACGCCATCGTCGACGAGGTTGACTCCATCCTGATCGACGAGGCGCGTACCCCGCTCATCATCTCGGGCGCCGGCACCAAGTCCGCCAGCACCTACAAGGACTTCGCGCGTGCCGTGCGTGGCCTTGAGCGCGGCGAGGACGTGTCGCACGACATGCTCACCGCCACCGAGGACGTCGAGCCCACGGGCGACTACGTCATGGACGAGGCCAAGCACACTATCGCCGCCACCGAGCGCGGTCTTAAGAAGATCGAGCGCCGTCTGGGCATCGAGGACATCTACGCCGACCTTTCGGGCCAGCTGGTCAACCACCTGCAGCAGGCGCTGAAGGCCCAGTACATGTTCCACCGCGATAAGCAGTACGTGGTCACCAACGGCGAGGTCAAGATCGTCGACGAGTTCACCGGCCGCATCATGGAGGGCCGCCGCTATTCTGAGGGCCTGCACCAGGCCATCGAGGCCAAAGAGGGTGTGCTCGTACGCGAGGAGAACCAGACACTCGCCACCATCACCCTGCAGAACTACTTCCGTCTGTATGACAAGCTTTCCGGCATGACCGGCACGGCACTTACCGAGGATGCCGAGTTCCGCGAGATCTACAAGCTGCCTGTCGAGGTCATCCCCTCCAACAAGCCCGTGCAGCGCGTGGACCACGAGGACCTGGTGTACCGCACCATTCAGGCTAAGTACAACGCCGTCGCCGACGACGTTGAGCGTCGTCACGCCAAGGGCCAGCCGGTCCTGGTGGGCACCGTCTCCATCGAAAGCTCCGAGAAGCTGTCCGCCGCCCTTACCAAGCGCGGCATCGCACACGAGGTCCTCAACGCCAAGCACCATGAACGCGAGGCCCACATCGTGGCCCAGGCCGGACGCTACGGCGCCGTGACCATCGCCACCAACATGGCCGGTCGTGGTACCGACATCCTGCTGGGCGGCAACCCCGACGAACTGGTGCGCGAGCGCCTGGAGTACGAGGGCCTGACCATGGAGGACGTGACGCCCGAGCAGCTCGAGCAGTTTAACGCCGAGGCCAAGGAGACTTGCAAGGCCGAGCGCGAGCGCGTGCTTGCCGCCGGCGGCCTGACCGTTATCGGCACCGAGCGCCATGAGTCCCGCCGTATCGACAACCAGCTGCGCGGCCGCTCCGGTCGTCAGGGCGATCCGGGCGAGACCCAGTTCTACCTGTCGCTCGAGGACGACCTCATGCGCCTGTTCGGCGGCGACAAGATGGACCGCGTCTCCAAGATGATGGTCACGGCCGACATGGGTGACGACATGCCCATCCAGCATAAGATCATCTCCAAGGCCGTCGAGAGCGCCCAGCACAAGGTCGAGAGCATCAACTTCTCCATGCGTAAGAGCGTCCTTGAGTACGACGACGTTATGAACAAGCAGCGCCAGGTCATCTACGCCGAGCGCAATAAGATTCTGGACGGCAAGGACCTGACCGACCACATCACCGAGGTCATGCACGATACCGTCTACCGTTGCGTGCAGGAGTTCTGCACCAAGGACAGCCACGATGGTGAGCGCGACCTGGAGGGCCTGCGCAAGTGGGTTGTGGAGCTCACCGGTCACATCGATACGCCGAAGTTCCCCGACGAGGATTTTGAGGCCCTGGCTGCCGATGTCCTGGCTTACGTAGAGAAGTGCTACAACATGAAGGCCGAGCGCTTCGGCGAGGACCTGATGCGCGAGCTCAACACCCAGGTCATGCTGCGCGTCATCGATACCCGCTGGATGAACTACCTGCAGGAGATGGACTACCTCAAGACCGGCATCGGCCTGCGCGGCTTTGGCCAGCGCGACCCGCTGGTTGAGTACAAGACCGAGGCCTACGGCGCGTTCCAGATACTCGTCGATACCATGTATGAGGATTACCTGCGCACGGTTCTGCGCATCGAGATCAAGGCTGCCCCGCGTGCCGTGGAGCACAAGGAGGAGCCCGCGCTCGAGGGTGCGCGCTTCTCCGGTCCTGCCGAGGTCGATGGTGACAACGGCGACTCGGTGCTGCGCAAGCAGGCGCAGGTGCAGGCCCGCACGGCTGTCCAGGGTGGTCCGGCTGCCGTCAACAACGGTGGCAAGGTGACCACCTATCGCAAGTCCGAGAGCGACGATCCGTACGTTAACGTGGGCCGCAACGACCCGTGCCCCTGCGGTAGCGGCAAGAAGTTTAAGTACTGCCACGGCAGGAATCGTTAATGGCTGAGGCTTTAGAGGTAACGCCCGCCGAGCTGGACGCGTTCGCGGACCGGCTCGGCGAGGTCGAGTCGTATCTCCACCTGGACGAAAAGCGCACGCGCGTGACCGAGCTCGAGGCCAAAAGTGTTGCCCCTGGCTTTTGGGATGACGCCGACGCCGCCCGTGCCACCATGGAGGAGATCGCGCGTACCAAGGAAGATATCGCTGCCGTGGACACCGCGCGCGGCGAGCTTTCCGATGCCCGCGCCGCGCTGGAGCTTGCCGAGGAGATGGGGGATGACCCCGACGCCGTCGCCCTTCGCGAGGAGGCTACAGCCACGGCTGAGCGCCTGGCCCGGGCCATCGATGAGCTTGAGCTTTCGAGCTGGTTTACCGGTGAGTTCGATCACGGCGATGCCATTGTGACCATCAAGCCCGGACAGGGTGGTCTGGAGGCCCAGGACTGGACCTTCATGCTCTTTAAGATGTACATGAAGTACTGCCAGCGTCGCGGCTGGAAGGTCACCATCAACGACTGTCCCGCAGCCGAGGTCATCGGCATCGACCGCGCGACCTTTACCGTCGAGGGCAAGGACGCATTTGGCATGCTGCGCGCCGAGGCCGGCGTCCACCGCTTGGTTCGCATTAGCCCCACCGACGACAAGAAGCGCCGCCAGACCACGTTTGCCGGCGTCGAGGTCATCCCCGTGCTACCCGATGATATCGACATCGAGATCAGTCCCGACGACATCCGCGTGGACGTGTACCACGCGAGCGGCCCGGGCGGCCAGGGCGTTAACACCACCGACTCCGCCGTGCGCGTGACGCATTTCCCCAGCGGCATTGTGGTTACCTGCCAAAACGAGCGCAGCCAGATCCAGAACAAGGCCGCGTGCATGCAGATCCTCAAGGCTCGCCTGTACGAGATTGAGCTCGAGAAGCGCGCCGAGGCCCTGGATGAGATTCGCGGACCCAAAACCACGATTGGTTTTGGCAACCAGATCCGCAGCTACGTGCTCTACCCGTACCGGATGGTCAAGGATCTGCGCTCGGGCGTTGAGACCAGCAACGTCGAGGCAGTTCTTGACGATGGCGACCTGGACCCGTTTGTTATTGGCTACCATCGCTGGGCCACCGGCAACGCCGATGCAGAAGGCTCGGAGGTCTAAAACATCGGGCAGTTTCAAGCCGATGCTAAGCCCAACGGTTGGACGGGTTTGTATCCAGAATAAACCCTGCGCAGGGGTGGTTTTTGTCCGGCGAATCGGTAGAATCGAATACAAGAAGAAGTTCAAAGCGCATCCGTTTGGGTGCGCTTTTTTGAGGGAGGCAGCATGGCATATCGTCTGGACATCAAGCGCATTCTTTCGATGAACTTCTTTCACGACCTGCCCCAGATTATGTTGGGGTGCGCCTTGGCCGCCATCGCGACCGACCTGTTTTTGATTCCCAACGGCCTTGCCGCCGGTGGCGTTACAGGCCTTGCGACTATTATCCAGGCGGTCGGCGCATCGCGCGGCCTATCGCTTCCCGTTGGTATTCAGACGATCGTGATGAACGCCTTACTGTTGCTGGTCGTTATGCGCGAGGGTGGCATGTTCTACGTGGTGCAGACCGCGACGGGCTTTGTGCTGCTGGGCTTCTTTACCGATCTGTTCGCCCCGTTTGTAGCACCTCTGGCGGATGCGGACCTGATGCTCCCTGCCATGTGGGGCGGCATTATAACGGGCATCGGTTACGGCATGGTGTTGCGCGCCGGCGCCAACACCGGCGGCTCGGACACGATTGGCCAAATCATCTCGCGTAACACCTCGCTGCCGGTGGGCTCGACCGTCATGGCGATCGATGTTGCCGTATGCGCGCTGTCGGCTCCGGTCTTTTCAATCGAAAACGCACTATATGCAGGCCTTTCGATGGTCATTAGCGGCTACGTGATCGATGCCGTGGTCGATGGTGGCAACAAGCGCCGTATGGTACTCATCATCTCGGACAAGTTTCCTGATATCGCTGCCGATATCATGTATGGCCTGGGTCGTGGTTGTACCAAGTTTAAGGCGACTGGCATGTATTCGGGTGCCGAGAAGCCGGTGATTATGGTCATCGTGAGCCGTCGAGAGCTCAATACCCTCAAGACGATCGTGCGCGAGCGCGATCCTCACGCCATTGTGACGGTCGCTGACGTTACGGAAGCCTTCGGCGAGGGATTCAAGGACATTAGCGCGTAGGGTCGACCGCGTTCCATCCAAAAGACGTTCACATTGATAAACCGTTTCATCAGCGGTTCTGCCTGCTAAATTGTTCAAATAATGATAAAAACTCTGGTAAAGCCATCAGTTTCCAGCATAATGAATGACGTACGTGCATTGCGGCTGTGTTGGGATTACCTTCGGTGCCGTGCGCATTTTGTCTAATGAGGATGAAAGGAAGGCACAATGAGCGACGAAGAGCTCAAAAAGGTTGCCAACGAGGTAAGGAAGGGCATCGTCACCGGCGTGCACGCTGCCAAGTCCGGCCATCCGGGCGGTTCGCTCGGCGCTGCCGACATCATGACCTATCTGTACTTTGAGGAAATGAACGTCGACCCGGCCGATCCCCGCAAGGCCGACCGCGATCGTTTTGTGCTCTCCAAGGGCCATTGCGCTCCGGGCCTGTACGCCGTGCTCGCCGAGCGCGGATTCTTCCCCAAGGAGGATCTCGAGACGCTGCGCCATATCGGCAGCCACCTGCAGGGCCACCCCAACATGAATGACACCCCGGGCGTCGACATGTCCACCGGCTCGCTCGGCCAGGGCATCTCCGCCGCCGTGGGCATGGCGGTTGCCGCCAAGCACTGGGGCGATACTTACCGCACGTACGCCCTGCTGGGCGATGGCGAGAGCGAGGAGGGCCAGGTCTGGGAGGCCGCCATGTTTGCCGGCAACCAGCAGCTCGATAACCTCTGCGTGATCGTCGACCACAACGGCCTGCAGATCGACGGCCCCGTCGAGGAGGTCAACGACCCCATGCCGCTCGCCGACAAGTTCCGTGCCTTTAAGTTCCACGTGGTGGAGCTTGCCGACGGCAACGATTTCGATCAGATCCGCGCCGCCTTTGCCGAGGCCCGCGCCACCAAGGGTCAGCCGACCGCCATCATCGCCGAGACCATGAAGGGCAAGGGCGTTTCCTTTATGGAGAACCAGGTTGGTTGGCACGGCAAGGCCCCCAACGATGAACAGTTTGAGCAGGCCATGGCAGAGCTCACGGCCGCCGGAGAGGAGCTCTAGGATGGCAGACGTCAAGAAAATCGCCACGCGTGTAAGCTACGGCGAGGCCCTCGTCGAGCTCGCCAACGAGCACGATGACTTTGTGGTCCTCGACGCCGACCTGGCCGCCGCCACGCAGACCGGTAAGTTTAAGGCCGCTTGCCCCGACCGCTTCTTCGATGTGGGCATCGCCGAAAGCAACCTGATGGGTGTCGCCGCCGGTATCGCGACCACCGGTCGCGTCGCCTTCGCGAGCAGCTTTGCCATGTTTGCCGCCGGCCGCGCCTTTGAGCAGGTCCGCAACTCCATCGGCTACCCGCACCTTAACGTTAAGATCGGTGCCACGCACGCCGGTATCTCGGTGGGCGAGGATGGCGCCACGCACCAGTGCTGCGAGGATATCGCTCTCATGCGCGTCATCCCCGGCATGACCGTGATCGTTCCTGCCGACGACGTGGAGGCCCGCGCCGTGACGCGCGCTGCCTACGAGTGCGACGGCCCGGTGTACATGCGCTTCGCCCGTTTGGCCTCGCCGGTTATCAACGACCCCGAGACCTACAAGTTCGAGGTGGGTAAGGGCATTGTCATGCGCGAGGGCGCCGATGTGACCATTATCGCCTGCGGCCTGATGGTCGGCGAGGCTCTCGAGGCCGCCGAGCAGCTCGCTGCCGAGGGCATCGACGCCGAGGTCATCAACATGCACACCATCAAGCCCATCGATGCCGACCTGATCGTCAAGAGCGCCACCAAGACCGGCCACGTCGTGACCGTCGAGGAGCACTCTGTGATCGGTGGCCTGGGCAGCGCCGTTGCCGACGTCCTGTGCGAGCAGTGCCCGACGCCGCTCAAGAAGATCGGCGTCAACGACACCTTCGGTGAGTCTGGCCCGGGTGCCGAGCTCTTGCACAAGTATGGCCTGGACGCCGCCAACATCGTGGCGACCACCAAGGAGTTCTTGGCCTAGGGCAAGACGAGGCAAAGTATCGCTTCAGCAACCGTATGCAATCCATAACAGGGGCGTCCTCAAAGAGGACGCCCCTGTTTTTTGTCGGCAACAAACAAATTAGGCCCGCACCAAGTAAGGGCTTTTTCCGGGAAACAGGCCCAGGCCAGCAAAGTGCAATTCAGCCCCCAAGCACGGCGCTGCTGCACCCAAGTAAAACGCAGCGACCCCTTAGTTATCGCAGGCCGGACACAGGGTTACTTTCCAAATCTTTCCGCAGGACGGAGGAGCCCCCGCCGCACGTAGTGCGCAGCGGAGGCTCCGACATGTCCGAGGACGATTTGGAAAGTAACCCTGTGTCCGGCCGGAGGGACCCAAACACGGCCATGCTTCTTATGTGCAGCAAAGCTAATGCTGCTAAAATACAAAGCGCTCATGTAGTTTAAACGCACGACGATAAGGAGCACCAGTGGGTAACCACTTCCGTACCTCCGGTGCGGGCGATGATGCCCCCAAGACGCAGACAGGCGTCCAGGGCAGTCGTTTCGCCACTCCGGATTCAGAGGGCCAGCCTGTTGCTCAGGCCCCCGTTCAGCCGGCAGATCAGGCACAGCCGGCATCCGATCCCTTTGCCTACAATCCCAACAGCGATGTCGCGCTTTCCGGCACGGCGGGTTTTGAGCCCGTTCAGGCCGTGACCGCTCGCGTGGAGCAGCCTCAGGCTGGCACCGCCACGCCGCAGCCTACCATGGCCGGCATTCCCGACCCCTTGGCCGCTGCGACGCCGGCTCCTCAGCCTGCACAGTCCGGTCTCTTTGCCGCTATTCCCGACCCCACGCAGCCTGCTGCCCCGGTGGTCGAGAGCGATCAGGCCGCCGAGGTCGCAAGCCTCGATAACGCGCTCAACAACCCCGATTTTACGTCGGTGTTTGCGCCCATCGATCCGCAGGCCAGCCGCAAGAAGATGGCCAAGCAGGCCGGTGTCGAGCCCGTTATCCTTATGGAGCATGTCACCAAGATCTATCCGGCACAGCCCAACAAGCCTGCACTCGACGACATCAACATCGAGATCTATCCGGGCGAGTTCGTCTTCCTGGTCGGTCACTCCGGTTCGGGTAAGACCACGCTGCTGTCGACGCTCAACCGCGACGTCAAGCCGACGAGTGGCCGCATCCTGGTTGCCGGTCAGGACCTCATGAAGATCAAGAACCGCAAGGTTCCGTTCCTGCGCCGCCAGATTGGCGCCGTGTTCCAGGACTTTAAGCTTCTGCCGCAAAAGACCGCCTACGAAAACGTGGCGTTTGCCCTGCAGTGCATCGGCAAGCCCAAGGGCGTCATTCGCAGCCAGGTGCCCGAGGTGCTGCGTCTGGTCGGTCTGGCCGATCAGATGGACTCGCTGCCCGACCAGCTTTCCGGTGGCGAGCAGCAGCGCGTTGCCGTCGCCCGCGCTATGGTCAACCGTCCGCCGCTGCTGATTTGCGACGAGCCCACGGGTAACCTCGACCCGGCGATCTCGCTGGGCATCATGAAGCTGCTCGAGCGTATTAACCGCACCGGCACCACCGTGATCGTCGCCACGCACGACCGCGAGATGGTCGATAGCATGCACCGTCGCGTGATCGCCCTCGAGGGCGGCCACGTTATCCGCGACCAGGAGAGGGGAGGTTACGGCAACTATGGCACCAACTAACGTGGGCTACTCCTTCAAAGAGGCAATCAGCCACTTCTTCCGTAACTGGACTACCTCGCTCGGCGCCGTCATCACGATCTTCCTTTCGCTGTTTATCATCGGCCTGTTCATCATGGGCTCCGCGATGCTGAACTCCGTGATCGGCACCGTCGAGGATCAGGTTGTCATCAACGCGTTTATTAGTGATGACGCTGATCAGGCCGATGTTCAGGCTTTTGAGGCCGAACTTAAGACGTGGAATAACGTCAAGTCCGTGACCTATAAGGACAAGGACGACGCGCTGGCCGAGTATACGAGCAAGATGTCGGGCAACGCCGACGCCACCATGAGCGCGCTCGATGGCCAGAACCCGCTGCCGGCTTCCTTCGCTATTGAGATGGACGATCCGTCCAAGGTCGAGAGCACGGCAGAGAAGCTCAAGAAGGATGCCGATTTCCAGAAGATCGCGGATGACGGCGACGTCAACGCGAGCGTGCTGTACGGCCAGGAGGAAGTGAGCCGCCTGTTCCAGGTGACCAACTACATCCGCATCGCCGCTGTGGTGCTCGTTGGCCTTCTGACCTTTATCGCATTCATCTTCATCAACAACACGATTCGCCTGTCCATTACGGCGCGTCGTCGTGAGATTGCGATTATGCGTCTGGTCGGTGCCAGCAACGGCTTCATTCGTGGCCCGTTTATCACCGAGGGCGTACTGCAGGCCATTTTGGGCTCGCTGCTTTCCATCGGCGTTCTGGAGCTGCTGCGCAATCTGATGATTCCGCGTCTGCAGGAGAGCATCGGCTGGATGTCGTTTGCCCTGCCGATGCAGTACTACCTGGTGACCTATGCTGCGCTGATTCTGGTCGGCGTGATTATCGGTCTCTTTGGTTCTGCCATCGCCATGCGCCGCTACCTGCGCGTGTAGGCATGCCTGGAATTCATCCCTTCCAACGGGTCGTCTCTTATGGGGCGGCCCTTTTTTGATCCCTAGGGGACGGCAGGATTGCGGATCATCGTGGCGCTGGTCTATCTATGTGATTCGTTCTCCTCCGTCCCCTAGGGATCATTTGGGTAGACTCTTGGGATGTAAACGGCAATCGATAGTTAGGAGGCGCCATGGGGCGCAATAACAAGCATAAGCGTGGAGCTCGCAATAAGCGCGGGCCGGTACGCAGCGAACGCCGTCCGAGCCTGACCGGGCGCGTGCAGCTCCATGAGCACAGTGCCTATGTCATAACCGAGAATGGCGACTACAAGGTCATGGGCCGCGGTAAGCGTGAGATCATGGATGGCGATACCGTTGCCGTGAGCATTAAGAACAGCCCGCACGGTGAGCGGCGCGCCGTGATCGAAGGCGTGGTTGAGCGCGCAGCCATAAGCGTGGTGGGTACGTACCAGACCGCCGGTCCGCTCGGTGTGATCGAGCCGCTCGATTCGCGCCTGAAGGCCGACTTCTTCATTCTGCCCGAGGATACCTCGGCGGATCGCCTGGGCGTCCACCCGGGTGATGCCGTTGTCGCGCGCATTTTGACCTACCCGACGCGCCTGGAATCGGGCACCGTGACGATCGAACGCCGCATTGGCGGAGATGACGCGCCCGATTTGGGCGTTCAATATGTGATGGCGCGATACGGCTATACCGATAGCTATCCCGAGGCCGCGCTAGACGAGGCCGAGGGGCTTTCGCTCGATGTGTCCGCGGCGCTTAAGGACCCGCTCCGCCGCGATCTGCGCGACCGCTTTGTCATCACGATCGACCCGGTCGACGCGCGCGACTTTGACGATGCCATTTCGCTGGAGCGCACGCCCGGGGGTGGCTACAAGCTGGGTGTGCATATCGCCGACGTTTCACACTATGTGGCTTGGGACGGGCATATCGATCTTGAGGCTCGCCATCGTACGACATCGGTGTATCTGGCCGATCGCGTGCTTCCCATGCTGCCCGAACGCCTGTCTAATGACCTGTGCTCGCTTCGCCCTGACGAGGATCGTCTTGCGTTTACCGTCGATATCGAGCTCGATGCACAGGGTCGCGTGCGGCATTACGATCCGTACCCCAGTGTGATTCGCTCGCGTGTGCGTATGGACTATGACGGCGCCGAGGCGCTGCTGGTGCGTGCCGGCGCGGTTGAGTATTCGGTGCTGGAGGGTGCAGCCGAGGATGTTGCGGCTGCCGAGACCTCGCGCGAGGAAGCGCTTGAGCGCGGTCTTGCGTGCGAGGAGGCCGCCCGCGGCTACAACGTTGACCTCGGCGATTTCCTTGTCGCCGCCAACGAACTCGCCGAACTCCGCCGTCGTATCCGTCGCGCCCGCGGCTCAGTCGATTTTGACACGGCCGAGATTCGTGCTCTGTTGGATGAGGACGGAGTACCCGTGCAGATTGTGGCGCGTGAGCGTTCGTGCGCCACGTCGCTTATCGAGGAAGCCATGCTGCTCGCCAACGAGTGCGTTGCAGAGTGGCTGGCAGACCGTGATATCGAGGCCTGCTATCGCGTGCATGAGGATCCGAGCCCCGATAGCCTGCACGGTGCCGCCGTTGCGCTGGCGCAGCTAGGCATCATCGACGATCGCCGTGCTGCCGGTATTGCCCTGGGGAGCCCCGATGAACTGCAGGCTGCAGTTGATGCTGCCGCCGGTACGGCAAACGCACCGCTCGTCAACACGCTGCTTCTGCGCAGCATGCAGCGCGCGCTGTACAAGCCGCGCAACGAGGGCCACTTTGCGCTCGCCGCGCCGTGCTACTGCCACTTTACGAGTCCCATCCGTCGCTACCCCGATCTGGTGGTGCACCGCGTACTCAAGCTGCAGTTGGCCTATGAGCAGCTCGGCGGCAAGGACGCCTTGGTCCGTACGTCGCGGCTGATCGGCAAGGGACGCGAGTCGCTGCCGCGCATTCTGCCGCAGATCTGCCGCGCATGCAGCGATGCCGAGCGCGCGGCAGATGCCGCCAGCCATGCGACGCAAAAGATCAAGATTGCCCAGTACTATGAGGACCGTCTAGGCGAGCGCTATGCCGGAACCGTCTCGTGGGTTAGCAGCATGGGCCTCTTTGTGCGCTTGGACCTAACGCAGGTCGAAGGCTTGGTTTCGATCAAGAGCCTGGGCAACGAGTGGTTCGAGTTCGACGAGGACGCGCTAACGCTCACGGGTGCCGACACGGGCACCCGTTACGAGCTGGGGCAGCGCGTGATCATCGAGGTCTCGCGCGTCAATACCACGCGTGGGCACTTGGACTTCAAGCTTATCCATTAGCCAAATCCCGACTGATGGTGGGGGAGCGGAGGGCGGCCTTTCGGGACCGCCCTCCGCATTTGAATCGTGGCTACCTTGCCGTCTGCTCGGCCGCCCGCTTACCTGCTATTTGAGAGGTAAAACCTACCAAAATAAACCTGTCCCTTTTGGCAGGTTTACAAGAAAGCGGGGATGAGATGGCGACGGTGTACGGTTATGCGCGGGTGAGTTCGCGCGATCAGAACCTGAATCGGCAGCTGGATGCGCTGGGCGCCTATGGCGTGGGCTCGGCGAATATTTATGCCGACCATGCGAGCGGCAAGGACTTCGATCGACCGCGTTATCGCGAGCTGCTGCACGTCCTGGGAGACGGGGACGTACTGGTGGTGCTTTCTATCGACCGACTTGGTCGTAATTACTCCGAGATTCTTGAGGAATGGCGACGCATTACCAAGGAGCTCGGGGTTGCCATTGTGGTGTTGGACATGCCATTGCTTGACACGCGCGTCAGGGCCAGCGGCGCGCCGGATGTGACCAACACCCTGATTGCCGATATTGTGCTGCAACTGCTGAGCTACGTGGCGCAGGTGGAGCGCGAGAATATCCATCGGCGCCAGGCGGAGGGAATTGCAGCGGCGCGGGCGCGAGGGGTCCGTTTCGGTCGACCTCGCAAGCCATGCCCTCCTCAGTTTGAGCTGGTGCGCGATAGCTATGAGGCGGGCGATATTACCCGCAGCCAGGCAGCAAAGTGCCTAGGCGTGTGCGTGGGGACGTTCGATCGCTGGATGCGCGGGGCGGGGTAGGGGTTTGCGTCGCTTTGTCGCTTCCTGTTGCGATTCAAATTTTGATACGGTGACGATGCCATTTGGGGCTACACTCGCTGATATTCAAAAAAGGAGGTTGGCCCTTGGCGCGCGTAAAACAAATAATCGGATGGACCGCGATCGTTCTGTTCGCTGCAACGCTGGCGGGCATCTGGGTGCTGACGGAGCAAAATGCGGTGGAGACGTCGTTGCTGAGCGAGTCCACCGCGCGTGTGGTGGAGGGCCGGGCTACGGGCGTTCAGGCTGCCGATGCCACGGGTGAAGCCCAGACGGAGAACGGAATGACCGGGGGCACCGATTCGGCTGCCTCGAATGTCCGGTTTGGCCGACTTGCTTCCATTCGCATGTGGGCGGGCACAAACGTCCGTCGCGTTGCCCATACCGTAGAGTTTTTCTTCGTCGGATTGTTCGCCTCGGTGGTCGTGGTTTGCTTTTCCAGGCGTCCGTGGAGCGTATGCTCCCGTTGCGTGCCCGTGTTTCTCTTTTGCGCTGCCTGCTCCGTTGGCGACCAGGTGCATAAGATCTTTGTTCCCGGCAGGCATTTCGACGTTATCGATTTAGGATTCGATGCTGCGGGCTATGTCACCGCCATGCTGTTGGTATTGCTGGCAGCGGCGTTGGTGCGCCATGTGACTCGGCCGATCGGCGCCCATGCGAGGCGCTAGCCGGTAACAAACCCGTTTCTGATAATGCGACCTTGTTGAATTATTTTGTGTCGCGCGTATTTCCGAGCGGTCGGATTTGAGGGGCGAGCGGTAGAACGCTCGCCCTTTGTGCGCCACGATGCGGCACAATGTACCGCAAAAGCTGTTTGTATCCGGTACGAATCGTTCGTTGGTCTTTAATTCTTCTCAACGGAGGTGTTTGAGATGGCAAACGGATTGCTTTTGCGGCTTCGCGAGCGTGAGCTCAGCGCGAGCCCGGCGGAACGCAATGTCATCGCATATGTAAGCGCTCATCCGCACGAGGTGGTCGGGCTGTCCGTCCGCGGTCTTGCCGATGTCACGTTCTCCTCGCCCTCGAGCATTTTGCGCTTTTGCAAGCGTTTGGGTTTTGCGGGCTACAAGGAGTTCCAGCGCGAACTGATTGCCGAGCTGGCGCTCTTAGGTGACAAGAAAGACATAGCCCTCGAGGACATCTCCATGGATGACAGCGTCGAACGTATCGTGGGGAAGGTGATGAAAAGCAACGTGCGCACAATCGAGGCGACGGCGCGAACGCTCGATTACACCGTCTTGGAGCGATGCGCGGCCCGTCTTAAGCGGGCACGCGCGGTCAATCTGTTCGGTATTGGTGCCTCTCGTTTGGTCGCGCACGACCTGGCGCAAAAGCTCATGCGTGTCGACAAAGAGTGCCATCTGTACGACGACTGGCATGATCAGCTCTTATGTGCCAAGAACATGCATGAGGGCGATATGGCAATCGCCTTTAGCTACTCGGGCTTGACGCAAGAGGTGCTGGACTGCACCGCCGAGGCTCAACGTCACAACTGTCCCGTTGTGGCCGTTACCAAAGTAGATGGATCATCCAAGCTTGCCACCATGGCCGATGCCGTGCTCGGCGTCGCTGCGAGTGAACCCTTGGTCCGCAGCGGTGCCATGGCTTCGCGTATGGCCCAGCTTATGGTTGTCGATGCCCTGTACGCTGCTTACGTTGCCAGCGACTACGAACGGGCGACGCATGTCATAAAGCAAAACTACATCGAGAAACAGGAAAGATGAGGTGAATGAAATGCTCGATTTAACAAAATTCACGACCGAACAGCGTAATCAAAGGTCAATGGACCTCGATACGATGACATCGCTGCAAATCGTCACGACGATGAACGATGAGGATCTTCGTGCCGCCCAGTCGGTCACGAAAGTGTTGCCCCAGGTTGCCATGGCAATCGACTGGGCTGCTGAGACACTCGAGCGCGGCGGGCGCGTCTTTTACATGGGCGCAGGCACCAGCGGTCGTCTGGGCGTACTCGACGCTTCGGAGTGTCCGCCCACGTTTGGCGTGTCACCCGATCTGATTGTCGGGCTCATTGCCGGAGGCGAGACGGCGTTTATCAAGGCTGTCGAAGGTGCCGAAGACAGCGAGGAACTTGGCGCGAGCGACCTGCGGGAGCGTGGACTCTCGGACAAGGATCTTGTCGTTGGCCTGGCGGCAAGCGGCCGTACTCCTTATGTGGTGGGCGGCCTTGCGTACGCCAAGGCAACTGGGTGCAAGACCATTGCAATTGCCTGCAACCAAGGGTCGAAGATCGGGGAGAGCGCAGATCTTGCCATTGAGCCCGTGCCCGGTCCCGAGGTGCTGACCGGCTCAACGAGGCTCAAGGCGGGAACGGTTCAAAAGCTCATTCTCAACATGATTTCGACCGGTGCCATGGTCAAGATCGGCAAGGTATACCAAAACCTGATGGTCGATGTGCAGCAGACGAACGAGAAGTTGGTGGTGCGCGGCCAGAACATCGTGATGGAGGCGACCGGCTGCACGCGCGAGCGCGCTGTTCAGGCGCTTGCGGATGCCGGCGGCCACGTAAAAACCGCTATTGTCTCGGTGCTGTTGGACTGCGATGCCGAGCAGGCTGCGGTAGCTCTTGAACGGGCGCACGGCCATGTCCGTACTGCGGTGAGTGGCCATGAGAAGAGCAATGCCGACGCCCAATAGGTGCACGGCGTGAGCTGATATGACATCTAGACGAGATACCCAATACAAGGAGGAGTTATGACGAACAAAGAGCTGGCTCAAAAGCTGCTGGACCTTTTGGGCGGTAAAGACAACGTGCTCGCAAACGCGGCGTGCATGACGCGCCTGCGCGTGACCGTCAAAGACACGGGCAACGTCGACACGGAGGGTATTAAGGCGCTCGACGGCGTGATGGGCCTGGTCGAGGACGACACGATGCAGATCGTGCTGGGTCCGGGCAAGGTGAATAAGGTGCTCGAGGAGTTCTCCAAGCTCACCGGCCTTGCGAAAGGCGTTGCCGACGAGAGCGTGGTTGACGCTGCGGCCACAAACAAGGCCGCGCAGAAAGCCAAGTACGAGTCCAAGCCGGTTCAGGCCTTCCTCAAGAAGATTTCCAATGTCTTCGTCGCCCTGCTTCCCGGCATCATTGCGGCTGGCCTCATCAACGGTATCTGCAACGTCATTAACGTCTCGACGGCAGGCGCGCTTGCAGGCGAGTGGTGGTACCAGGGCATTCGTTCCATGGGCTGGGCCCTGTTCGCCTATCTGCCCATCTTGGTGGGTTATAACGCGGCACGTGAGTTTGGTGGCTCCGCTGCGCTGGGCGGCATCGCCGGCATGATGTGCATCGCCAACAGTGCCATGCCCCTGCTTGCGCCTGGCGCGGCTGATCCTGCCACTGCCATTCTGCTGCCGCTCACCAATGCGCAGTACAACCCCGCAGCGGGCGGCATGATCGCGGCTCTCATCGCTGGCGCATTTTTTGCCTGGATGGAGCGTCAGATTCGCAAGGTTATGCCCAACGCACTCGACACGTTCTTGTCCCCGCTGCTGGTGCTCATCATCGGCGCCTTTGCTCTGATGCTCGTCATCCAGCCGGTTGGTGCATGGCTGACGACTGCCATCTTTAGCGTTTTGACCTTTATCTTCGAGAAGCTGGGCGTCCTGGGCGGCTATATCCTGTCGGCAGGCTTCTTGCCGCTGGTTTCCGTCGGCCTGCATCAGGCGCTCACGCCGATCCACGCTATGCTCAACGATCCCGACGGCGCTACCAAGGGTATCAATTACCTGCTTCCCATCCTTATGATGGCTGGCGGCGGCCAGGTCGGTGCCGGTTTGGCGCTGTACTTTAAGACCAAGAACGCCAAGCTCAAGAAGTACGTCGCAGAGTCCATTCCCGTTGGAATCCTGGGTGTGGGCGAGCCTCTGATGTATGCTGTTACGCTGCCGCTCGTTCGTCCGTTTGTGACGGCCTGCCTGGGTGCCGGATTTGGCGGCGCGCTCGCGGCGCTGCTTCACATCGGCACGGTTTCTCAGGGCGTTTCCGGTCTGTTTGGCCTGCTGATCGTCGTTCCTGGCCAGCAGCTTGGCTACGTTGCCGCTATGCTGCTTGCCTATGCCGCCGGCTTTGTCCTGACGTGGTTCTTCGGTGTCGACGAGCAGAAGATCAACGAGTTCTTTGGCGAGTAGTTTGATATCGCGAGCCGTGTTGCTCAGGGCTCGCGGAGCGCGGCAGATTTCTTGATGATATGGTTGTGCCGGCGGGGCTAACTGCTCCGCCGGCCTTTTTTAAAGGAGCGTTGAAGCGTGAAAACGGGTATTTCGATTTATCTTTCCAGCCCTCTGCAGGATATTGAGCGGACGATTGAGCGCGGTGCCGCGGCGGGTGCGCGCTATGCGTTCACCTCGCTGCATATTCCCGAGGATGGGGGAGCGGCGTATGCAGATAAAGTCCGTCATGTTCTGTCGCTGCTTTCCGCCCGCGGCATTGCGCTCATTGCCGATGTGGGGCCTCGCACGTGCGATTTGCTCGGGCTTGAGCGCATCGAGGACCTGCGCGATTTGGGGTTGGAATACCTTCGTTTGGACTATGGTTTTAGCGCCCAGCGGGTCGCGGAGCTGTCCGGTGTATTTCGCATTGTGGTCAATGCATCGACGGTGAGTTCTGATGAAATCGCATCGTGGCGTGAAGCCGGCGCCGATGTGACTCGTTTTGCCGCCTGCCACAATTTTTACCCCAAGCCTTATACCGGTTTAGCTCTTGAAGATGTTGCTCGGACGAATCTTCGTCTTGCGGCGCTTGGATTCGAAATCATGGCTTTTGTGCCGGGTGATGCTAACGTTCGCGGGCCGGTATTCGAGGGACTGCCGACGGTCGAGGCGCAGCGCGGTCGCGCGTCAAAGGTTGCTCTCAATATGCTTGAGCTTGCACATGGCGCCGATTGCGACATTGTGTTGGTCGGCGACCCCGATCTTTCCGATGCGGGCTGGGCGCAGTTTGCTCAAGTTTCCGCCGGATACGTGGACCTGCAATGCGAGCTTGAGCCCGGTTATGCCTATGTGCGCGGGCAGATTCATCACGACCGGCCCGACTCGAGTGTCCTCATCTTTAGGTCTCAGGAGTCACGTACGAAGCTTAAGCCGGATTCCGTTCCGACGGATGCCGGAGCCGGCCTGCCGCGAAAGGCGGGGTCGATCGCTGTGAGCAATAGCGGATATGGGCGCTACGAAGGCGAGCTTGAGATTGCGCGGGTCGATCTTCCCGGTGACGAGCGCATGAACGTTGCGGGCCATATCACGCCCGAGGCAATGGAGCTGCTGCCGTTCATCAAACGCGGATTCGGGGTACGGTTCGTTTAGCGTGTGACCCGTGGGATACAATTGGCCCATCATACGAAGGCGCCTCGTGTGGCGTGTGCCTGCGTTGGCCGATCTATATTCGGAGGATTCCCATGACCGTACTGTTTGTTGAATATCCCAAGTGCTCGACCTGTAAGAAGGCCAAGGCATGGCTGGACGAACATGGGGTAGAGTATATCGACCGCGATATCGTTTTGGACAACCCCACGGCCGATGAGCTTGCGACCTGGATTGCTCGTTCGGGGCTGCCGGTGCGGCGTTTCTTTAATTCGTCGGGCATGAAATATCGAGAGCTGGGCCTGAAGGCGCGTCTGGATGCGGGCATGACGGATCGGGAGTGCTACGAGCTGCTGGCGACCGACGGCATGCTGGTCAAGCGTCCGCTGCTGGTGGGCGACGACTTTGCGATTCCCGGCTTTAGGGAAGCGGCTTGGGCCGAGGCGTTGCTGTAGCGGCTGCGGAAAGTGCGACCCGGAATTCGCTTCCAGAATGGGATGCACTTTCCCAAAGTGGCCGGTTGCGGAAAGCACGTCCCATTCTGAGCTTCGATTGCGGGACACGGTTTCCGGTTGAGGGCTCGACGGGAAAGTAGGGGCCAGTTTGAGCTTGAAATCTGGGACGCACTTTCCGCCGGCGGGCCTGCCTCAGTCAGTCCGCCAGCTGTGCCCATTCGTGCGGATCGTAGACCTTTACGTGCTTGTTGGGCTTGCCGCTCCAGTACTCCTCGTCCATAAAGGGCAGATATGCCTGAACGCCGGGGCAGATAAAGGGAATCCGCTGCTGTTGCAGTCGCTCGCGCTGGCGCTGCTCCAGGTGCGCCTCGGATATGACGGTCGGCATGCCGGACAGCTCGACGAGGCTTGCCTGGATTCGCTTAAGGTCGGGGAGTCCCGCGTGCCATGACACCCGCATGATCAAAAAGGATGCACGGCGGTATTTTGCCTGCACCACAGTAATGGCGGGGCGTAACGTGGGGTGAATTTTGTCCCGTTCGGGCCAAAGGTCGGCAGTGATCTCGAGGCCCAGGGTCTCCCATAGGTAATCAAGCTCTTCGTCCATGGCGCCTCGATATCTACGCGATCATTGATACTTCGATTGTGTTGCCTGGTGCTATCGTTTTCACGGTAGAATCTGCCAACGGTTGACGGCTACCGCTCGCGGTGTTTTGCCCTTCGTGTACAGCGGTTGGCTTCACAGGTCCTTCACGGGTTGGACTAAATTAGGCCAATTTGACTGAATTTCAAAAAAGTCAAAATTGGGGCTTGCGTCACGGCGAGACTTCCCGTATATTTCTTTCTTGCGCAAAGGCACAGCCGAGCGCAGCGATGCAGTCATTGGGATGTCGTCTAATGGCAGGACAGCGGATTCTGGTTCCGTCAATGGGGGTTCGACTCCCTCCATCCCAGCCATTGCATTTGCTACATATGGCCCGTTCGTCTAGCGGTTTAGGACGCCGCCCTCTCAAGGCGGAGATCACCAGTTCGAATCTGGTACGGGCTACCAAAATTGAACGCCCGGGCCTCCTAAGAGACCCGGGTTTTGTGTATTGACCGATGCTTAAGGCGCGCGTTGAGTCTGCCGCCCGGATCGAGGAGTAGCCATGGATCTGCCCATCAGCTTGCAAGACATCACGTATGCCGAGAACTATCTGGCGCAGGGCGACCTGGCTACGGCGACGCCGCTGCTGGAGCGTCTGGTGGAGCTCGCCGAGGAGTATATCGACGCTGAGTGCAAGACGGAGGAGAAGCGCCAGTACTTTAGCTTCGACAGCAAGTTTGAGCGCCTGGCCTATCGCCGCGTGG
>UMFW01023709.1_pt1 | contig 24889 bp, 19 predicted proteins | sample 1965111 | NCBI WGS metagenome assembly UMFW01 (sample SAMEA4836056, study PRJEB28245) | human gut metagenome | biome: gut microbiome; material: fecal sample | place: Denmark | collected 2008
GAGGACACAAAAATGTACCAAGTTATTTTTTAATCATTACATAGCTAAGATTACTTTGGTTCCATGGTCTAAATATGAAAAAATTAGCAAGGATTTGAAGGATGATGAAGCTATTTAGAATTTTTAAAGAGGAACAGGACATGAACAAATTTTTGAGATCTTCGGGAATTGTATTTTCCATGTTGTTGCTGGTCAGTGTAAGTGCAACTGCACAAGTAAAGAAAAAAGCTGTGGTGAGAAAAACAACGACAGCTCAGACAGTGAAAGTGGCCGACTTGTCTTGCTTCGACCTCAAGGGCAAGGTACATACATGTATGGTGTGGTCGAATGCTGGAGGAGAAAGAAACAAGCGTATCTTTGATGCCAACGGAAAATGGGTGGGATACAGAGATGACGCAGGTTGGAACCTTTGGAAAAATATCTCAGGCTTGCGCCGTGATTCCAAAGGACGCATTGTGTTCTATCGTGAAAAAGGCGAGGATGGTGTTGTGCCCAGAGCGATTACTTATGATGCTGCTGGCCGTGTGGCAAAGGTGGAATCTGTTTATGATGAGGAAACCGATTATACCTCATATTATTATAATAGCAAAGGGTTGTTGGTGAAAGCTGTCGAAAAGGCAGTGGATATGTCTGAGGAAAACACCACCGTATACAAATATGGCAATTACGAGTTCGACTCTCATGGCAACTGGACCTCGCGTTCCCGTGAGTTTAATATAGAGGGTAACTCTATTTTTGAGACTCAAATGAGAGCAATTACCTACTATAAGTAGCTGATGGAGGTAATTTCCAAAACTCATAAAAGAGTCCCTTGAAAAAGTCAGGGCACTATCAATCTGAAAGTTTAACAGCAAAAAGAAGCCTAAAATGGGGTCTTTAGGCTACCATTTTCATACAGAATAGTTCTTCTTATGCTTTTAAATTTTAAACTGTAAGCATTTTGAGGTATCCCTCTGTTTTGATGGCACTTTTTCAAGGTGACTCATAAAATGGAATAAAACCTAAAAAGTGATGCCGAAGCATGGCTTTTTAGGTTTTTCTTGTTACCCTTAATTCCGCAACACTATAGATTTTAACTTTTATAATATCCTGAGCAACAAAAAGCTCTTGCTTCGGCAAGCGGCAGAGCCGAGCGGCTCAGGATTTTGCCATGTCAGAGGATTTACTTAATTTAGTGTTGCTGTAACAATCAAACAAAACCTCATCAGGCATGGCAAATACAAATAAAATCCGAGAAGCTCACATCTTTTGGTGGTATATTTCCAATTATGGAGAAATTCGACAGGATGTAGTCTCATACAATAGACTCTACTTTAGGTTTGCGTAGCAAAGTGTATGGTTATCAATATTTAGGGCCATTTGTGAATTCCAGATATCAAGAATATTACAGGTTGCGGATTTTAGGTCTACTACATTGATGATTGAACCTAAATGGGTCATTAGGCCTATTTAGGTTCAATTTCAAGGAGGGATGCTGCCCTCAGATTTGGCGCAACAAGAGGTGATAGTTGGTGCTTTTTTTCATCATTCCTCTTTATTTTATCAAAAAGTTGTATCTTTGCATGCAGATGTGTTGTATTTCTTCAGCAATTTGAATAAAATAATAGCATAAATTTCTTATCAAATTGCCCAAATATGGCGATAGTGGTGCTAAATATATCTTTTTTTATGAGATGTAGCACCACTTTGTGTTTTGTCGTTCTGCTTTGTCGTTCTGTTTCAACCTCCCTCATTCGCTTTCGGGGGCTTCAGAGCCTTATGTTAATGGTGCAACCCATACATTCATCGGGTAAAGATAGGCAATAAATTGGACAAAACCCAGCAATAAATTGGGCAAAACCCAGCAATAAGTTGGGCGAAACCCAGTAACAAGTCGTCTCACACCGACCGTTGTGAACATGGAGAACGGTCGTTGCTCGTGTTCATATCGACCGTTATGAACATGTGGAACGGTCGGTGTGAGATGACTTTTTCAATGCTTTCGCCCGACTTTCTCACTGCTTTCGCCCGATTTTCTCACTGCTATTACCCGATTATATGCCCCGATTTGTCTTGTGTTATATGCATCATGCTTCGCTCCTTAATGTAAAATCTATGCTCAAAAAAACTTAAAAAATTGTATGTATTGATTTTTTTTCATATATTTGCACCAAATTAGAGAGACCTATATCGTAAAGTAACTGACCGATAAACAGATAGATAAAAACCACTATCATACTTTGTTGACATCATCACTTTGAAAAGAACGAAACTATTCTTTTTCAGACAAGTTTTTGCTGTCAATTTCATTCATACTTTATAAATATAAGTTTGTGCTGAGAGCATATACGGCTCATGCTGGCTTAATGGGCGTTCATACCCTCTTATATATAGGGACGAATAGTGCCATTTTGTTGCTATGATGCTTGCCGCATATATACTTTTGTTCCATGGCTGCCGCCTGATTGTTCAGCCGGTATTGGTTCTGAACAGGGGGTTGATTTAGTATAAAGGTAAGATTGAAGTAGGGATAATTTCCTCCTTGAACTGAGTAGCCATGGAACTTTTTTCTTTCGCTTGGCCACAAAAAATGGGTACAACGTGCCATTGAAACATCTTCTTAACATAAAAAAATTGGCAAGAGATAGGCCATTTCACATTATTTTCGTACTTTTGCAGCGCAAATAGAAATTTTAACAACATTATGGACGACTATTACGCGGAAAATATTATTTCAGCAAGATAGAGTCTGCCGTAGGATAAGGCAAGGCTCCATCTTGTTAGCGCATGGAGACTTTGCCTTATGAGAACATATTGGAATATCAACACCTCACTAAAGACCATTAACGAATGGCAACCCAACTGCTGGATACAGGTTACTTGTCCAACAGAAGAAGATCAGCAGTATTTGGAAGATAAATTTAATATCCCTGACTATTTTCTTTCCGACATTAGCGATACCGACGAACGGGCTCGCTACGAATATGATGATGGCTGGATGCTTATCATCTTACGTATACCGTATGTAAAAGAAATACGGTCGCGCACGCCTTATACCACTGTTCCGCTGGGTATCATTCATAAACGCGACGTCACCATCACTGTTTGCTATTATGAAACAAACATGATGATTGATTTTGTGAGCTATCAGCAAAAACGTGGTCAGGGCTTTACCGACTATGTAGACATGATTTTCCGTCTGTTCCTGTCGTCGGCCGTGTGGTATCTGAAGCGCTTGAAGCAAATCAATACCCTCATTGAGAAGGCAAAGCACAACCTTGACCATGGTGTGAACAACGAGTCGCTGATAGGATTGAGCCGCTTGCAAGACTCGCTTACCTATTTCATCACCTCAATTCGTGGTAACGAGACGTTGCTGGCTAAGCTGAAGTTTAAGTTGCAAGTGGATGAGCTTGATGCCGACCTTATTGAAGACGTAAACATTGAGATGTCGCAGGCACGAGAAACCACCAATATCTATGCCGACATCTTAGAGTCGACGATGGATACCTATTCAAGCATCATTAACAACAACATGAACACCGTGATGCGTACCCTTACCTCGGTGTCGATTATCATGATGTTCCCCACGCTCATATCGTCAATCTTCGGCATGAACCTTATCAATGGCATGGAAAACTATCCTTACGGCTTTGCCATTGCCATGGTGCTCTCAGTGCTGGTGTCGGCCGTGTCGTGGGTAATTCTCAGACGCAAACGATTAATGTAAAACATACATGCTTTCATGCCTACCTGTCAGGCATATTATAAAGCCCCTTTTAGCAACGGCGTAACTCGTTTAATGTCTGCTAAAAGGGGCTTTATTGGTGCCTGTAAGCATTGGCCAACAGCCTTATAACGGCTTAAAATGAAAAAAAATGTGTTTTTTCGTTGCTATTCAATTTTTTTTATTTAAGTTTGCACTTTATAAATACTGAAATTGTCATGCCCTCGCAGGTCACAGCTCGTTATAAAGAAAGCTGATGCATGCCATGCAATGCTGGGGCGTGACATATATGTGATAGATTACCTTGTCATAAACTAAAACAGTGAAATGATGGACTCTCAAGAGAACACCCTGCAACAGGGTACATTTGAAAATGAAAAGAACGTGGAGCAATCTGCCGTTCAAGTAGAAAACGTAAACACAGAAGCTCCCGCTCAGACGGCTGACAGTGAGGCTCAAGAGGCCCAGGAAACAGCTACTGCTGAACCTGCAAAAACTTTCAAAACCAAGAAAGAAGTAATCGACCGCCTGAAAGAGATTGTCGCCAATGACGAAACGCCCACGAAGGACGAGATTGACCATTTGAAGACAACGTTCTATAAGCTACACATTGCCGAGCGCGAGGCACGCATGAAAGCGTATCTTGATGGCGGCGGCGACCCCGAAACCTATCAGGTGATGCCTGACGAAGACGAGGAGGTGTTTAAAGCCGAGATGGGCATCATTCGCGAAAAGAGAGCCAAACTGTTCTTGCAACAGGAAGAAGAGAAGCAGGCCAACCTGCAGAAAAAGCTCGATATCATTGAGAAAATTAAAGAGATGGCCACATCGCCCGATGAGGCCAACAGCCATTATACCGAATTTAAAGAGCTGCAGCAGCAGTGGAAAGACATCAAAGCTGTGCCCGCTGAAAAGGCCAGCGAACTGTGGCGCAACTATCAGCTGTATGTAGAGCAGTTCTACGACCTGCTGAAGCTGAACAGCGAGGCACGCGAATACGACTTCAAGAAGAACCTTGAAACGAAGACTCGCCTGTGCGAGGCTGCCGAAAAGTTGGCCGACGAGACCGACATCATCAGCGCCTTCCACCAGTTGCAAGAGCTGCACCAGCAGTATCGCGAAACAGGCCCCGTGGCTAAAGACCTTCGCGAACAAATCTGGACACGCTTCAAGGCTGCCTCTACCGTTATCAACAAGCGCCACCAGCAGCATTTTGAAGAGCTGCGTGCCCGCGAGGAAGAAAACCTTACCCGCAAGACAGCGCTGTGCGAACAGGTTGAGGCCCTGATAAAGGAAGAAAACAAAACCGCCTCTGACTGGGAGAAACGCACACAACAAATCATCGCTCTGCAAAACGAGTGGAAGACCATAGGCTTTGCTCCGCAGAAGATGAACGTGAAGATATTTGAGCGCTTCCGTTTGGCTTGCGACGACTTCTTCGGCCGCAAAACACAGTTCTTCAAGGCTGTCAAGGCTCAGATGGCTGAGAACGCTGACAAGAAACGTGCGCTGGTAGAAAAGGCTAAAGCACTGCAAGATAGCACTGAATGGAAGTCGACCAGCGACAAGCTGATAGCCCTTCAGAAAGAGTGGAAGACCATAGGTCAGGTGCCCAAGCGTTTGGGCGACCAGCTGTGGGCCGAGTTCTTGGGCGCTTGCAACAAGTTCTTCGATGCGCGTAACGCTGCCAACGCTGGCGTACACAACGAAGAGCGCGCCAACCTCGACAAGAAGAAGGCTGTGATCGAGAAGCTGAAAGCTGTGCTCGAGGCCGCTGCCGACGATGCTCAGCAGCAGGTGCAGCAGCTGGTTGAAGAGTATAACGCCGTAGGACACGTGCCTTATAAAGAGAAAGATAAGGTGTATGAAGAATATCATGCCGTGCTCGACAAAATTTATAAACAGCTCAACGTCAGCTCGGCACGTCGCCGTTTGAACAACTTCAAGAACAACCTGAAGAATGTGGCTAAGCGTGGCGAAGATGCTCTCGATACTGAGCGTGGCCGACTGATGCGTCGCTTTGAGCAGCTGAAGCAAGAGGTGCAGACCTATGAAAACAACCTCGGCTTCCTTAACGTAAGCAGCAAGAAGGGCAACAGCCTTATCGACGAGATGAACCGCAAGGTGCAGAAGCTGCGCGACGATATGGAGCTGGTGAAGCAGAAGATTAAAGCTATTGACAGCGAGAACAAAGACAACTAATTACGTCTCAACACGCAAACAGCATAAGGGAGATGGAGCCATAACACGCCTCATCTCCCTTTTTTATGCCCGTGGCTTTATTTTGTGACCCTTCAATATCTGAAATATGAAAAAAAATATGTAAGTTTGCGATATGAAAAGCGTAAGACCCAAGAAAAATCTCGGCCAGCATTTCCTGACCGACCTCAATATAGCCAAAGCCATCGCCGATACGGTTGATGCCTGTCCAGATATTCCCGTCCTCGAGATAGGGCCTGGTATGGGTGTGCTCACACAGTATCTCGTTACCAAACCACGCGAGGTAAAGGCCGTGGAGATTGACACCGAGAGCGTGGCCTATCTGCACGAACACTTCCCATCGCTGCGCGACAATATCATTGGCGACGACTTTCTGCGCATGAACCTCAACGATATCTTCGCAGGCCGACAGTTTGTGCTCACTGGCAACTATCCCTACGATATCTCGTCGCAGATATTTTTTAAGATGCTCGACTATAAAGACCTCATTCCTTGCTGCACAGGCATGATACAGCGCGAGGTGGCCTTGCGCATGGCATCGGCACCTGGCAATAAGGCTTACGGCATCTTGTCGGTGCTCATACAGGCGTGGTATGATGTAGAGTATCTGTTCACCGTCGACGAGCACGTGTTCAACCCACCACCAAAGGTGAAGAGCGCCGTGATACGTATGACACGCAACGAGGTTACTGACCTGGGATGCGACGAGCGGCTCTTCAAACGCATCGTAAAGGCTGTCTTTAACCAGCGCCGCAAAATGTTGCGCGTAAGCCTGAAACAGGTGTTTTCAGGCACACCCGCTCGCCCCGAATTCTATACAAACGACATCATGACCCGTCGTCCTGAACAGCTCTCGGTGGCCGAGTTTGTTACCCTCACCAATATGGTGGAGGCCGAGATGCAAGCCATTGCGCCCGCCACTACCCACGCTGAAGGCTAACAAGAGGCAAAGCGACGCAAAAGATAACGCATAGCGCAAAACGAAAAAAGACGCACAAACAGTTGTGAATATCGGATATTATCACTAAATTTGTGCATCTGATTTGACAATATAAACCAATAACGATAATTTATATATGATTGACGTAAAAGAAACATTGACAGGTGCCACTGAGCGCATGGAGATGGCAGCCATGTATCTCGAAGAGCAGTTGGCACGCATCCGTGCCGGACGCGCCAATGTGGCTATCCTCGACGGAATAAGAGTGAGCTCGTATGGCTCAATGGTTCCTCTGAACCAGGTGGCTAACGTGTCGGTGCCCGACCCACGCACCATTGCCATCCGACCCTGGGACAAGAAGGCCATCCGCGATATTGAAAAGGCTATCATGGATAGCGACGTAGGCATCACACCCGAAAACAATGGCGAGATTATTCGTCTGGGTATACCGCAGCCTACCGAGGAGCGCCGCAAAGAGCTGGTAAAACAGTGCAACAAGATTGGTGAGAAGACCAAGGTTGAAATTCGTAACGCGCGTGGCGACGTCAAAGAAAAGCTGAAGAAAGCCATTAAAGACGGCCTCTCTGAAGATAATGAGAAGGACGCTGAGGCTGAATTGCAGAAAATTCACGACAAGTTTATCAAGCGCGTTGACGACTTGCTTGCCGAGAAGACAAAAGAAATTATGACCGTATAATATATTTAAGGTAAAAAGGTAAAAAGGCATAAACGGTAAAGGTTTCGTAGCATATTGTGCTAAGAACCTTTTGCGCGTCTTCTGCTTTTTACCTTTTTACTTTTTTTATTTTTCTTACCTTTATATATGAAGGGACTCGTAATAAAAAACACTGGAAGCTGGTACACCGTGAAGACCGACGACGGCAACATTGTGGAAAGCAAAATAAAAGGCAACTTCCGATTGAAGGGCATACGCAGTACAAACCCCGTGGCTGTGGGCGACCGCGTTGAGATTATTCGTAACCAGGAGGGCACCGCCTTCATTAGCGCTATCGAAGACCGACGCAACTATATCATACGCAAGTCGCAAAACTTGAGTAAGCAGAGCCATATCATTGCGGCCAATGTCGACCAGGCTTTCCTCATTGTTACAGTCAATTATCCTCAAACCTCTACCACTTTCATCGATCGCTTCTTGGCTTCGGCCGAGGCTTACAACGTGCCCGTGGTACTGGTGTTTAATAAAACCGACTTGCTCTCGGAGGAAGAGCGACACTATCAAGACATGATGATGACGCTGTACGAAACCGTGGGCTACCAGTGTGTGGCTATCTCGGCCGAAAAGGGCGACGGCGTAGATGCCTTGTTGCCGCTGCTGCATGATAAGATTACGCTGCTCAGCGGAAACAGCGGCGTGGGCAAGTCGACACTCATCAACCGCATTTTGCCAGGCGTAAACCTTCGCACGGCCGAAATTAGCGACTCGCACAACACGGGTATGCACACCACTACCTTCAGCGAGATGCTGCTGTTGCCTGATGGCGGATACATCATCGATACGCCGGGCATCAAGGGTTTCGGCACCTTCAATATGGAGCCTGAAGAGATATCTGGCTTCTTCAAAGAGATATTCCGCTTCTCGAAAGACTGCCGCTTTAATAATTGCACCCACACACATGAGCCTGGCTGCGCCGTGATAAAGGCCGTTGAAGACCATTACATTGCTGCCAGCCGATACCAAAGCTATCTTTCAATGCTTAACGATAAAGACGAAAACAAATATCGTGAGGCGTATTGATGAATTGCGCTTCGCAAGCCGTTGGCATATTAATTGGCATATTAATACGAAACTTCTTTTGTATAAATAATAAAAATGCTGTTCAATGTTGAGAAAATATCAACAACATTGAGCAGCATTTTTTGTTTTATGTTATCATTTTATTGTGGCATCCTCCACAGCTGGTCGCCCTTGATCTCAAGTGGCATGGGAATGTTGTCGGTGAAGAGCATGCCTGTGCCCAAACCTTGGGGCATGGTGATGGCGGGGCCATACACGTCAGAGGCAAACTGTGCGATGGCGTTTAAGCCCACGTTGCTTTCCAGGGCGCTGGTTATCCACGAGCCTATGCCGCGCTCTTTTGCCATACGTATCCATTCTCTTGAGCCCGTCATGCCGCCATGCAACGACGGCTTCAGGATGATGTATTGTGGGTGAATGGTGTCGAGCAGATGTTCTTTCATCGACACTATATTCACGCCTATCAGCTCTTCGTCAAGGGCGATGGGCAGCGGCGTGTTCTTGCATAGCTGTGCCATGTCGGGCCATTGATGCTGACGTATGGGCTGCTCGATAGAGTGTATGTCGTATTTTGCCAACTGTTCCAGTCGGTTCATTGCATCGTCGGGCGCAAAGCCACCGTTGGCATCTACGCGCAGTTCTATCTGCTCCTTTGTAAAGGCCGAGCGTATATGGCGTATCAGGTCGAGCTCTTTGTCAAAGTCGATGGCGCCAATCTTTAGTTTTACGCATCTAAAGCCTTCCTGCATCTTGCTTTCCAGCCGAGCCAGCATCTCGTCATAGTTGCCCATCCACACCAGCCCGTTGATAGGTATTCCTTCTTCGCCACGTGCAAAGGGCGTGTCGAACAGCTGGTCGCCACCGCGCTCAAAACTTAGCAGTGCCGTTTCCAGTCCGAACAGCATCGAGGGATAGGGGCGTAGCATATCGTGGTTCAGCTTGCCTGTTAGTGCAAACATATTGCATATTGAGGTCAGTATGCGTTCATATTCGGGTATGGCGTCGCAGCTCAAGTCGGGCAGTGGCGCACATTCGCCCATGCCTTTGCGGTCGGGGGCGTCGGGCGATGTGATGGTGATGAACCACGACTGGCGCGTGGTGTACACCCCTCGTGATGTGCCAGCAGGCTGCTTAAAGTGCAGCGTGCGCGGCGTAATCATTACATGATAAGTCATTGTTTTTCTTTTCGTTTGTGGCCAATGCTGATGATGGCCAACGCCACAATATGACAAAACTATTATGGCAACTTAGGATATTTCTTGAAGTCGGGCTTGCGCTTTTCAAGGAAGGCGCGGCCGCCCTCTTGTGCTTCGTCAAGCATATAGTAGAGCATGGTGGCATCGCCCGCCAACTCTTGTATGCCTGCCTGCCCGTCGAGCTCGGCGTTGAGGCCCGCCTTTATCATGCGCAACGCCAGGGGTGAGCGCTCCATCATGGTTTCGGCCCATTCTACACACTCGTCTTCCAAGCGGTCGAAGGGCACCACCTTGTTCACCATGCCCATGCGTTCGGCCTCTATGGCGCTATACTGTCGGCACATAAACCATATCTCGCGTGCCTTCTTCTGGCCCACGATGCGTGCCAAGTAGCTGGCACCAAAGCCTGCATCAAACGATCCTACCTTGGGGCCTGTTTGTCCGAAGATGGCGTTCTCGCTGGCAATGGTTAGGTCGCACATCAGGTGCAGCACATGTCCGCCACCAATGGCGTAGCCGTTCACCATGGCGATAACGGGTTTCGGCAGCGAGCGTATCTGCTTCTGCACGTCGAGCACGTTTAGGCGGGGCACGCCGTCGTCGCCCACATATCCGCCACGTCCTTTCACGTGCATGTCGCCACCCGAGCAGAAGGCCTTATCGCCAGCGCCCGTTAGTATCACTACGCCTATGCGTTGCGCCTCTCTACACCATGCAAAGGCCTGCGACATCTCCCAGGTGGTGCGCGGTGTGAATGCGTTGCGATAACGCGGACGGTTAATGGTTATCTTGGCAATGCCATTATATTCTTCAAACAGAATTTCTTTAAAGTCGAAATCCTCAATCTTTTTCCATTCTCTTGTTGCCATATCGTTTAATTCTTAATTCATAATTCATAATTCATAATGAGGTGGGGCGTGAATTTATTATTCGTGACTTTTATTACAAAAGAGCTGAACATTACTACTCAAACCTCAAATAATGTTTCATTGCTTGTGCATCATCATCGGCATTGGTAAACACTTCTAACAGCATGGGGCGCTGGGCTTGTTGCGTTAGTAAGGTTACGATGCCCAGTTGCATCTCGTCGATGTTGCTGGCTTTTAGGTAGCCAATGTCGTTCTGGGTGCAGATGCCACGGGCATCGGCATGGTGTGTGGCTGCCACCATATCGTGGGCCGCTGCACTGGCCTCCAGCCCTGGCAACGTAGTAAAAATGCCACCGCCGTGATTGTTCAGCAAGATGATGCGCAGGTTGCCATGCAGTTGGCTGTTCCACAGCGCGTTTTGATCGTAGAAGAAACTGAGGTCGCCGATGACGCACACCACCATGTTGGGCGTGCCGAGCGAGAAGCCTGCCGCCGTTGATAGCGACCCCTCGATGCCGTTTACGCCGCGGTTGCACCACACACGGTGGGCGGCATAGATGCTGGCCAGGCGCACGGCCGAACTGTTTGCATAATGCACGTGCAGGTACATGTCGAGGTCGTCAAGCTGGCTCTCAAAATATCGCACCGTAGCCATTTGCGAGTAGGGTGGCTCATAGCTCTCGGCACGGCCAGCGCAGTGTGCCAACAATGTTTGCCAGTGGTCGTGAAAGTTGTGGGCCGAAGGCGTTATCGCCTCGTTGCCAGCGAGCGAGGCCAGCAGGGCGTCTGTCTTTTCAAGCGGACATTCAACAATGTCGGTCAGCGTCATCAGCGGGTCGGGCACCTGAGTGGCATCGGGGGTGATGAGGCAGGTGGGGGCTTTTGCCCGGCGTAACAGCAGTCGTAGCGCCTTGCTCACGAGGGTATCGCCCAGATAGAGCACGTAGTCGGGCATAAAGTCGGGCACTCCTACGTCTTCATTACCTATCATTGCGCCAACGTTATTCTTGTCATCCGACAGCAGTCGTGCTGCCTCGTCGGCATGTATTACCGTGTATCCGCTGTTTGATAGCGGCTCGGCCAGCACCACAAAACGTGTTGATAGTGCGCGCAGTGTGGCATCGCTCACCACGCCATTAGCTGTTTGTCCCATCACAATCATGGGCTTTTGGGCGGCAAAGAAGGCTTGTAGGGCACCGTTATGGGTGCATATTGTGGTGTTGATGCTGTGCGTGTGGTATAGCGATACCTGAGGCAACTGATCTACGTTGAAGGAGAACAGTGGCTCGGTGATGGGCACATTGATGTGTACGGGTGCAGCCTGCCGACAGGTACATAGGTGCAGTGCCTCGTTTATCAGTCGGCGGCACAGCCAGCGTTCCTCGTCATTGTGCGGTTCGGGCAATTGCACCGTGCGTCGCACCATTGTGCTGAAGGCGCCTGGTTGTGGCAATGTCTGCCCGTCGAGCTGACCTATCCACTGTTGTGGACGGTCGGCCGACACCACGATAAGGGGTATATGCTGGTAGAAAGCCTCGGCCACGGCGGGCGCCACGTTTAGCAGTGCCGAGCCTGATGTTACGCACACCACCACGGGTTGGCCCGTAGCCTGTGCCAAGCCGATGGCGTAGAAGCCAGCCGACCGCTCATCGGTTACGGGATGGCACGTAATGCCATCGGCCTCGTTCAGATTGTGTACGATGGGTGCATTGCGACTTCCAGGGCATACCACGGCGTGCGTCACTCCCTTTTTAATGAGCAGAGCTGTAAGAATATTTATATTTTCTTTGTTGCTAAACATCTGTTTCTTTTCCCTATTATTATTCACATTGCCTTCTCTTTTTGAAGAAGGTCATAAGGGTTTTTATGAAGGTCATTAGGATCTTTGAAGAAGACCATAGGATTTTTCCCTTTCAAAACACCCCTCGCATGGTTTCCATCTTTGCCTCTGTCTCGTTCCATTCGTCTTCCTCTTTACTGTCGGGCAGCAGACCACCGCCCGCATACAGCCAGAAGTGGCGCCCCTCGATGCGCATACAACGCAGCGATACAAACAGGTGGGTAGGCCCATTGGCGTTCATCACCCCTGCAAAGCCACTGTAGTAATGTCGCGGTTGACTCTCGTTGTTGCTGATAAACCTGAAGGTGTCGGCCTTGGGCATGCCACACACAGCGGGCGTGGGATGCAAGGCGTTGATAAGTCCGCCGAGGCTTGAAGCGTGGGGTAGGGTGAAGTGGAAATCGGTGCGCAGATGCACCAAGTTGCCAGCGCGCACGGTGTAGGGGTCGGTAACAGTGAAGAAAGGCGTAAACTGTTCGATACACTCTTCAATATAGTCGGCCACAAAACGTTGCTCAAAGCGGTTTTTCTCGCTCCATACAATGTCGGTGGCTTGCGTGTGTCCGCCCGGTGTGTCAAAGTCGGTGGCGGCGCCAGATAGCTTCATGGTGCCAGCCAGCGCCATGGTGTGCCACTCGTTTCCATCGCCTTGCAACAGAATTTCGGGCGTGGCCATGAGCCAAGTGCCACATTGCGGAGCCGACACCAGCGCCACAAACAGTCGAGGGTAGGCGTGACAAGCCTTGACGAAGAGGGCTTCGATAGAGCCTTCCTGTTCGGCTTCCATCTCAGAACAGCGTGCCAACACAATTTTTTTGAACGTGCCCTGGCATAGCTGACCATGAAAATTACGGAAGTCGATGCCGTATCTTTGCTGTTCTTCTTCCGCATCCAGCGCCGTTACGTTGCCCCATCCTGCATCGGCAGTGGCGGGCACCTCGTGCATCGTCTCTTCGTCGGGACGAATAACCACCACAGGTTGTTGTGCCGACACCTCAAAGGGTGCAAGCACAAAGCCTCGACATTGCGCTACCTCGGCCACCGAAGGCAGTTGCAGTGCATTGTCGTCGTGTTGCACTAAGCGGTGGTATTGGTGCTCGTGCGGTAGGCGGTAAAGGGCGAAACAACTCATTTCTCCTCCTTGCCCTTCATGATAAAGTTGGTTACCTGAACAGAAGAAACCAACTCGCCCTTCTCGTTTTTAATCTCTATATGCCATACGTGTAACGTCTTGCCACGGTGCAGCAGTCGGCCGTATGCCGTTACGGTGTCGCCTTCGAGCACCGATTTTACGTGCTCGCCGCTCACGTTTATGCCTACACAAATCTTGCCTGGGCACAGCACCATCGAGCCTACGCCAGCCACATTCTCGGCCAGCGCCAGCGAGGCACCACCGCTCAAGAAACCGAAGGGCTGCTTGTTACGCTCGTCTACCTTCATGCTGGCCACACACTGGTTAGGGTCGGGTGTTGAGATAAAGTTCATGCCGAGGGTGTTTGATAGGCCGTCGTGACGGCGCAGACGTTCTTTAATATCTTCTAATTCCATTTTTTTCTTTCTTCTCTTTATTTTGAATAGCAAGTTTTGGGCTTGCTCAATCGTCATTTCTTTGTGATATCCTGTTCTTTTCTGTTTGCGATATGCTTATTTTTCATATTCAATTCTGAAATAATCGAGCACTCGCTTCATCTCGTCTTGAGCCGTGAGACAGGTGTCGCGCAAGTAATCTTATACGCATGTTTTTCTGCTCGCGCAAGGTGTGAAGTATGCTATTTGACATGTTTCTGCTTTTAATTTGGCTACTAAGTTACAAAAAAGTTGTGCAACAAAGTTATTATTTACGTAAATATATCTAAAATATGCCGTGTTTTATTTCATGCTGTCATATTTTTGTCTTACTTTTGCATGTATCAATTATCGACACTAACATTCAATCATAATATATCACACAAGATATGAACAAGAGCGACAGCATCGTTATCATACCAACGTATAACGAGAAGGAAAATATAGAGAAGATTATCCGCGCCGTGATGGGGCTGGAGAAGGCTTTCAACATACTGGTCATCGACGATGGCTCGCCCGACGGAACGGCCGCTATCGTGAAGGGACTCATGGCCGACACGTTTGCCGACCGCCTGTTCATCATAGAGCGTAGCGGAAAACTGGGCCTCGGCACCGCCTATATAGCTGGCTTTAAGTGGGCGTTAGCGCATGGCTACGACTATATTTTTGAGATGGATGCCGACTTTAGCCACGACCCCAACGACCTGCCGCGCCTTTATGCCGCTTGTCATGACGAGGGTGCCGATGTGGCTATTGGCTCGCGCTATGTCAGTGGCGTGAACGTGGTAAACTGGCCCATTGGCCGTGTGTTGATGAGCTATTTTGCCTCAAAATATGTTCGCTTGGTAACGGGCTTTAATGTGCACGACACCACGGCAGGCTTTAAATGCTACAAGCGCCGCGTGCTCGAAACTATACCCCTCGACCAGGTGCGCTTCAAGGGTTACGGCTTCCAGATAGAGATGAAGTTTACGGCCTACAAGATAGGCTTTAAGATAAAAGAGGTGCCTGTTATTTTTGTCAACCGTCGCGAGGGCACCAGTAAGATGAGCGGCGGCATCTTTGGCGAGGCCTTCTTCGGTGTGATGCGCTTGCGCTGGGACGGATGGTTCCGCAAGTATCCGAAGATGCCAGCCAATGCCTAAAACTGCATATAGATGCAACCATATGAATAAATATGCAAAAAGCGTTGTTTTAAGTAAAATCGGCTGAAAAGTTGCGATTTACTTGAAGACAACGCTTTTTGCTTACACTAAGTATTTTGGCCTCTTCCTGAAAACACATTAAATGGTTCTCAAAAATGAATAAATATACTGCTTTTCCTGTTCTCCTTGTGCTTGTGTTTTCCATGCTTGGCATAGCGCTTCCTGTTCAAAGTCAGAACAAGAAGCAACGCACGATATACCTGCAAGGCACAGTGAAAGATTCGTTTACAAAGGTGATGCTGAAGGCACACATCACGGTGATGGATGCCGACAGTGCCGTAATCGATACCACCACCGCCTGGCAGTGGGATCGCGATGGAGGCTGGTATCTTCAGATACCCGCACGGTCTGGCAAGCTTATCATTAAGGGCGAGAGCGAGGGGTATGAAACGGGCTATCTCGACTTCACCCTACGCAACATTGCCCGTAACAGAAACTTTACGGTGCCACCCGTGCTGTTGAAGAAACGGGCCGACGACGATATCTATAAAGACGTAAACCTTGATGGTGTGGTGGTGACGGGCACCAAGATAAAGATGACCTATCGTGGCGATACTATTGTGTATAACGCTTCGGCCTTCAGCCTGCCCGACGGGTCGATGCTTGACGCCCTCATACGACAGATGCCAGGTGCCGAACTGAAGAGCAATGGCGACATCTACATCAATGGGCAGAAGCTCGATTACCTTTTGCTCAACGGCAAAGACTTTTTTAAGGGAAACAATAAGGTGATGCTCGACAACCTGCCTTACTATACGGTAAAAGACTTAAAGGTGTATCATAAAGCCACCGAGAAGAGCGAGATGCTGGGCGAAAATGTTGAGAAGAAAGATTATGTGATGGACGTGAACCTGAAACGCGACTATAACCGCGGTATGATGGGAAACATTGGGGTGGCTGGCGGCACGAAAGACCGATGGCTGGCTCGACTCTTCGGCCTGTATTATGACGACCACACGCGCCTGTCGCTCTTTGCCAATGCCAATAATGTGAACGAAACGCAAACGCCTGGAACCGAGGGCGACTGGCAACCTTCAAATATGCCTCAGGGGCAAACTACCACCCGACTGGTAGGCCTACACCTCGACACAGAAGATAAAAACAAGGTGGTGACCGATAATGTTGACCTCACCGCCACCTGGACCGACGCTGTAGACGAAACGCGGTTGGCCAGCGAGTCGTTTGCCACAGGCGGCAACATCTTTCGACGCTCAACTAACTATGACCGCCAGCGCGACTTCAGAACCAGCTTTCAGAACAACTTACGCTTGCGCATAGGACAGGTGGGTATGACCTTGTGGACATCGGCCGATTATAGCAATGGTCGCAACTCGGCTCACAGTCGTAGCGCCACCTACGATGCCGACCCTTCGGCCTATGGCGATATTCGTGCCGTGCTCGACTCTACCTTTGCTGCCAATGCTAACCCTCTACTTAGCATGCTGGCCAACCGCTCGCAAGCCATGTCGTATAGCCGCTACCGTTCGTTCAGCGCCAATCAGCAGCTATGGGGTTTTTATAAGTTGCCGTGGGGCGACCGCATCGAACTAAACTTTGATGGCTCTTACAGCCAGTCGAAGCCTAACGACAGCCATAGCCTGACACGCAACGAATATATGAAAACGCAAGACGACGACGCCCGACACGTGTTTGCCGACCGCCATGCCAACAGCTATCAGTATAAAACGGCTCTCAGCTATTCGGTTACGCTGCCTATGGGCTTCTACTTTAAGCTAACGGCTGGCTATCAGCAAAACCGCTCGGCCAGCAACAACCTAAACTATCGCCTCGACCGCTTGGGCGGACGCTGGGCCGACATTGCTGCCAGCATGTGCCACGAATTGCCGTCGACGCGCGACTCGCTGCTTCGGGCGCTTGATGCCGACAACAGTAGCCACTACGTAAACCTAAAGCGCACATATAACACGCAGGCTGTTATCAATTTTAATAATAATGATAACACGCTGTTCTTCTCAATGGTACTGCCGTTGAAATGGCAAAACGAGAAACTTTGCTATCAACAGGCTGCGCTCGACACGGTGGCCTCTCGCCATAATATGCTGTTCAACCCTGGCGTCAGCATGTTCTACAATGGCGAGAAACTGATGTATAGCGCCTCTTATTTCCTCACCTCGTCGCTGCCACAGTTTACGGCCCTCATGCCTGTTAGCAACGACCTCAACCCTCTGGCCGTGCGCATCAGCAATCCTAATCTGAAACGCTCGGTGTCGAACAATATCTCTGCCGACATCAGCTTCCGTCGTAAACGTCATCAGCAGAATGTGTCGCTGGGCTTGGGCATAAACACTACGCGCAACAATATGGGCACGCGCACCACCTACAACCGTGCCACGGGTGCCTACACCTATATGAACGATAATGTGAAGGGTGGAAACTGGTCGGTAAACACATGGAGTGGTTTTACACGAACTCTTGATAAGGCGCAACATCTTACTATCGACCAGCGCCTGTCGTACAACTATAACCGAAGCACCGACTTTGACATTGCTTACGACGAGGCGGCTACACAGCTCAGTAGGGTAAACACGTCGGTGCTGGGCGAGAAACTGATGTTCAACTATCAGAAGGACAACTTTAACGCCTCGTGCAGCGGAAACCTGTCGTGGCGACACAGCACCAGCAACCGTGCCAACTTTGAAACGCTGAACACCTACGACTTCGACTATGGCGTCACGCTGTCGTGTCGTCTGCCTCTCGACATCACCCTCGCCACCGACCTGCGGCAATATAGCCGTCGTGGCTATGGCGAGCACTCAATCAATACCGACGACCTGGTGTGGAACGCCTCGCTCTCTCGCTCGTTTGCCAAGGGCAAATGGGTGCTGAAGGCCGATGTGTTCGACCTCTTACACCAACTGTCGAACACCACCTATACCGTGAACGCGCAAGGGCGCACCGAGGTGTGGCACAACACCATACCCAGCTACGGCATGCTGCAGCTAAGCTATAAATTCAATAAAATGCCTAAGGGAAAGAAAAAGTAGGGGGGGAGAGTAACAGGTAGGTTATAGAGAGATGTCTCAAAAAAAGTCGCTGCATTTTGATTTTGCCATTTGTTTAAAAAGCAAAGCCAAATGCAGCGACGGTTATCTTTTTTTTCTTAAATCGTAATCTCTGCCGAGCCGAAGCAGCGGTGATGGTCTTCGTCATACACCACGCAGAACTGTCCGGGTGCTACGCCCTGTATCAGCTCTTCAGCATGTACGATGAACGAGGCATCGCCTGTGCGTTCAAGGGTGGCGGGATGATATTCGGGCGTGTGGCGTATCTTGAAGCGCACGCGCACGGTTTCTTGTCCCTCCCACGGGTTCTCGGTAAGGAAGTGGAAGTCGTGAATGGGGAAGTCTTTCTTGTAAGCAGTGCGAGGTTCGAAGCCCTTGCTTACATACAATATGTTGCGCTCCATATCTTTCTTCACGGCATACCACGGCCCACCGCCGAAGCCCAAACCATGACGTTGCCCAATGGTGTGGAACCACAGTCCGCGGTGCTGTCCTATCTTGCGTCCTGTCTCCAGTTCCAGCACGTCGCCAGGGCGTTCGCCCAAGTATCGGCGAATGTAGTCGTTATAATTTATTTTTCCCAGGAAGCAGATGCCTTGCGAGTCTTTGCGTCGGGCGTTGATAAGATGTTCGCGTTCAGCAATGGCGCGCACCTCGTCTTTCATATAATGACCTATGGGGAAGATGGCTTTGCGCAGCTGCCAGTCGTATATCTGCGCCAAGAAGTCGGTTTGATCTTTCACAGGGTCAGGACTGGTGACGAGCCATTTCTTGCCATCAATGATCTCGGTTTGCGCATAGTGGCCAGTGGCAATAAGGTCGTAGTTGTGTCCCATCTTCTCGTTGAAGGCACCAAACTTGATGAGGCGGTTGCACATCACGTCGGGGTTTGGGGTGAAGCCCGCGCGCACCTTGTCCATGGTGTATCGTGTCACCTCGTTCCAGTATTCTTGGTGGCAGTCGATAACCTGCAGGTTGCAGCCATAGCGTTTAGCCACGGCCGTAGCCATTTCAAGGTCTTCTTCCGACGAGCAGTCCCATTCTTCCTGTTCCTCGGGGCCTATCTTTATATAGAAGCAGTCGGGGTGCAGCCCCATTTGTGCCATCTCGTATACCACGACCGAACTGTCGACACCGCCCGAAAGCAGCACGGCAATTTTCTTATCAGCCAAGTTCTCGTTCATGTAATTTACTTTTTCCTTTTTATCTCACATTTAAGCAAGCGTAATCTCCTTGTCACCAGTCTCCTCGTCAACTCGTCACTCGTCAACTTACTTATTCAGATAACGTTCTGCCTCAAGTGCTGCCTTGCATCCGCTACCCGCTGCCACAATGGCTTGGCGGTAGGTGGGGTCGGCACAGTCGCCAGCGGCAAATACACCTGGAACATTGGTGCAAGGCGACTGGCCTTGCGTCTTGATATATCCTGTTTCGTCCATCTCTATCCAGGGCTTGAACACGTCGGTGTTAGGCTTATGGCCAATGGCCAAGAAGAACCCATCGATAGCCACATCGTAGTGTTGCTCGTCGGTCTCGCCTTTGCGTTTCACTAGGTGTACGCCTTCAACCTTCTCTTCGCCGAAGAGGCCTGTGGCGTTGTGCTCGTACAATATTTCTATCTTCTCGTTCTCTTCAACGCGACGTCGCATCACGTCAGAGGCGCGCAGATAGGGCTTGCGAACAATCATATACACCTTTTGGCAGAGGCCAGCAAGGTAGGTAGCCTCTTCGCAAGCCGTGTCGCCACCGCCCACTACGGCCACGGTCTTCTTGCGATAGAAAAAGCCGTCGCAGGTGGCACAGGCGCTCACGCCGCGTCCGTTATATTTGCGCTCGTCGTCAAGGCCCAAGTATTTGGCCGAGGCTCCAGTGGCAATAATCACGGTGTCGGCCTCCAGCACGCCATCGTCGGTAGTGATGGTGTAGGGTGCTTTTGAAAAGTCGACGGCTGTAATCATGCCTCCGCGAATGTCGCATCCAAACTTAGTGGCCTGCTCTTGCAGGTCCATCATCATTTGGTTTCCGTCAACGCCTTCGGGGTATCCAGGAAAGTTTTCAACGATGGTGGTCTGTGTGAGCTGTCCGCCCATCTGCATGCCACAGTAAAGCACGGGGTTCATGTTTGCGCGTCCGGCATATATGGCGGCGGTGTATCCCGCGGGGCCGCTACCAATGATGAGGCAGCGAATGTGTTCTTTGTTGTCCATAGGATAGTTGTTGGGGGTGTGTTATGTCATAATCAATAATGGCACGTTTGGTGCTGCGTGCTGTTAGGCGTTCAGCAGCTCTTCTACGGCCTTGTCAATGGTGTCGAAGCTGGTGGTGGGCTCAAAGCGTGCCACTACCTGTCCTTTCTTGTTGATAAGAAATTTTGTGAAGTTCCATTTTATGTCAGCCTTCTGAGCATAGTCGGCATCGGCCTCGCTCAGCATCTTTTCCAGCACGGGGGTGAGTTTGTGATCGTGATTGAAACCCTCAAAGCCCTTTTGTTCTTGCAAGAAGAGGAAGAGTGGGTCGGCATCGGGGCCGTTTACCTTCACTTTCTTGAAGCGTGCAAACTCGGTGCCATAGTTGAGCTTGCAAAAGTTGTGTATCGACTCGTCGGTGCCAGGTGCTTGCTGGCCAAACTGGTTGCATGGGAAGTCGAGCACCTCGAAGCCTTGTGCATGATATTTTTCATACAGTTTTTCCAGTTCTTCATACTGGGGAGTGAAACCACACTTTGTGGCTGTGTTTACGATGAGCAGCACTTCGTTAGAAAACTCTTTCAGCGAGATGGTGCCGCCTTTTCTTTCTTTTACCGAGAATTCGTATACCGTTCTCATTTTCTTTTTTATTATTGTTTTATGAATCTCTCTTATGATGTGTGAAGGGTGTGTGGATGCAAAGATACTGATTTTTGATGAAATAGGCAATGTATAGGTGAAAAAGTGTGCCGCAGACTATTTCAATATAAGGTGTAAATAACTTAGAAACAAGTTGAAAACAACAAAAAACAACAAAGGAACAACACTGAACAACGTTGTGTTACACATAAAGTGTCGTACAGGTTGTTCAGTGTTGTTCCCTTGTTGTTCAGCGTTGTTTATCTATGTGCTAATTACCAAGCCACGTTAAAGCCCACGTTTATGCTGGCGTTTGAGCTGAGAGGTATGCCCTCTTTGCTCTGTTTGCCCAGCAGGTGGTCCATGCCTACGAAGAAGTTCATGCCTTTGGGGTGGAAGTTAACAATCCATCCCATGCTGGTGGTGAAACTGTTTACGGCAAAGTTGATGCCGCCATCAATCCACTTCAGCGGAGCCACGTTGGCGCTGATACGTCCTTCAGTCCAGCTATATTTGCCATAGAGGTGAGTAGAGCTGAGGGCACCAAACTTCAGTTTGCGATAAACGGGCAAGGTATATTCGCCGCCCACATTGATGGTAGCGCCTATGCCCGTGGTGCGTTTGCCCTGGTCGCCTTCGTCTTTCAGATTGGCAAAGTCGGCTATTTGGTCGCCATACTTATCCATCTGGTCGTCTACAGTGTTGCCACCCTCATCCTTTACCGATGTATCGCGGAAGCCCTTGAAGGTGAAGCTCTTTGATCGGTTGGCAGCCTGCACGTTGTTGGTCCAGTTGATAAAGCCCAGGTCGGTAACGGCAGCGCTCACGGTCCAGTCGTCGTTAATTTTATACACGGCGCCCAGGTCGAAGGCCATACCAAAGCCACCCAGCCCCGCACCATCAACGTCAACATCGTCAACCCTGTTATAGGTGCCCTTGTTGGGATCGTTATATTCTTCTTCGCTTTCAATATAGCTGAAACCTTTGAGCGATACGTTGGCCACGCCCTCGCCGCTCACCGTCCACTGGTTGTCTTGTGCCAGGTCGGCTTTCAGGTTCTTCAGTTTCAGGTCGGCACGTCCAGCACCGAACAGCAACTTCATCTTAGCACCAATGCGCAGATGGTCGTTCAGTTGGCGCGAGTGGCCTAAAGCCACCTCGGCATAGGCCATAGCGTTGGCCGAGATGTCGCCTATGTTGTAGGTTTGGTTGCCAGTGTTCTTTGCAAACTCGAACAGCTCGTAGGGAAGCACCATGCCAAAGGTAGAGCGCACGCCCACCTCGAAGGTGTTGTAACCACCGAACCCCTTGAAACCTGCCGACAGCAAGGTGATGTCGACATCGCCTGTGAGGCGGTTATTGCCTGTGCTGAAGCCCTTTAGCGCCTCGCTGGTAGAGATGTAGGGGTTCATAAACGTGGTTTTCTTCTTCGTGCTGCCCTGTCCGTACATGGGGTTGTCTAAGATAACGTCGCCCACGCCGAAGTTGCCGTGTATGTTTGCACTAATATTGCCCAGTGCGGGCAACGAAAAATAGTTCTGCTCATTGCCAAACGCGGGGTTCAGGGTGTGGCGGAACTTAAAGTCGTCGGTGAAGTAGGCCGAATTGAAGGTCTGTGCTGAGGCAGCCCCACAAGAAGCGGTGACGATGGCTGCCAGAATATATTTTCCTAATCGTTTCATAATGATGTTGTTGCTAAGAAAGGTTTAGTTCAAGTCGGCTACAACACGTCCGTACAGTTTAATGACGATGTCGTTCACCTTTAGGGTTTGCGTTTGGGCGTTGATGGTCTTGCCCACGATGGCATCGTTGCCTTCGCCAGCAGCGGCCTCTACCTTCAGAACCAGTCCGTCGATGGTCTTCAGGGCACCCGTTGTCTTCTCATAGATACGTATCTCTAACGGCGATACCACGGGTATGGTGCCGTCGGCCGAGCCCTTCACGCTGTTCAATACCTCAACCAGGATGCGGTCTTTGCTCACCTCTTTCTTATTGATGTCGATGGCGTAGGCGCTTACCGACAGGTTAGCGGGCACGCTGTTGCTTACCTTAGCCGTCATTTTTACAAAGGCGCCCTTTGTCATCTCATAGTCTTTAATATCGTCGCTCCAGCCGTCGAGGGTGTCGCGATACACTATTTGTGCGCCCTTGTCAAAGGCCAGCGGTGCGGTGATGGCGTAGCTGGGTGCGATACAGTAGTTGGTATGGTTGCCCAGGGTGATGGTGCTTACGCGGTCGCTGTTAGCTTTCACGTTGGCCGTAAAGGTCAGGCGCTTGGGTATGCGTGTCAGCAAGTCAGACAGGTTGGGCACGATAACCAGCTCGCGGTTGTCGGGGTTGTAGCTGTCGTTCTTGCATATACGCAGACGGGTGGTGGTGTTTACACCATCGGTAGCGCTGGGATGCACGGTGAGAGCGGGAAGAACCACCTTTGCGGTTACCATACCCTTGTCGTCGTAGGCGGTGATGGTGCCGTTAATTTTTCCCTCAACGTTCATGTTGTTGTCAATGTCGAGATCAATCATGGGGTTGTGCAGATTAATCTTTACGTCTTCGTCGGTCAAGAAGTCGGGTACGCTGTTAATGGTTACCTCGCCCAGTTCAGACAATTCGATGTTGGGGTCAAATTTTCCTTCGGCACCTGTTACCGTAATCTTATCCATGGTCATCTGTGTGCGAATGTAGCACTTTGAGGGGTCAACGCTTACGAGGTTGATGTCGTCGAACGATACCTTTACCTTGATGTCGCCCTCAAGGGTTACCTGCTGCGTGGCCTTGTCAAACACCAGCTTGTTGCCAGCGGCTACGGCCTTGCCAAAGGCCAGCTTGCTCATCTTAGCCTTGATGCTGATGTTGCGGGTGGTGCTCACGTTGGTAAGGGTGAGTTTGTGACCATCAAACGAGGTGTAGGCTGGTGTGGTGGTAGCCTTACTGAAGGTCATGTACGACGGCATTTCCAGCGTCATGCTCTTGAACGAATTGACAATGCGCTTCAGTTCGTCAGAGAACACCACGCTGATGTTCAGGTCGGCATCAACATTAGCCGAGGTAATGTCTTTAATGTCGTTGTGCACATCGCTCTTATAATTGAAGCTGAGCACGGTGCCTTCAACGGTTTGCAAGGCAAAAGCACGGGCGGGTTTGCCAGCATGGGGGCGTGCTCCGGCCGATGTGTTTACAGCAATCATCAGGTCGTTGTTGGTGGTGCGCTGGTTAGTAATAACCACCTTGTCAACCTGTGGGCGAGCGGGGGTTACTGCTTCGCCCTCTTTCTTAAACACATAGTCGCCATTGGCCTCGGTGCTGATGAGGTCGCTGTTGTCGAGCTCAAGAATGTCGTCGAGCTTAATGTCTTCAGTACTGCTGACAGGTATTGCCAACGAATCGCCGCCGATACCAATGGTGGTATCGATGTCGGAAAGGTCGAAATTGCTGTCTGTGCAACTATAGCCAGTCAGCATAAGACCGATGCCTAAGAGGCATGACGCCATTTTAGTGGCAGAGATGTCTTTTTTCATACTCGCTTTAATTTGGTTTTGTTTAATTTCTAGAAGAAATATTGATGTTTTTGTGCATTATATTATAATTAGGTGAGAGCAGTGCTTTGTGGCCCTACTGTTTTCAGGAGTGGTGATGTGACAATGAACAATTATTCTTCATTAACATTTGCAAATATACATATTTTTCTTTAACTCAGCATGGTTTTAAGTAACAGTTAAAAAATAACTTGGTACAAAAATGCT
>UMFW01015267.1_pt1 | contig 21883 bp, 19 predicted proteins | sample 1965111 | NCBI WGS metagenome assembly UMFW01 (sample SAMEA4836056, study PRJEB28245) | human gut metagenome | biome: gut microbiome; material: fecal sample | place: Denmark | collected 2008
AGCCGTCTGCTGGGCTGTGACCGAAGCTTGTACCCAAAAGCTCTGCAAACATCATGTTGTACCAGAAGTTAAAGAGGTGAAGCAACAAACCGAGAACGATGATGATACCGAGCACCAACATGTTCTGGCTAGCCCACTCTACTTTCTCTGGCTTTGCTGTTACCTCGTAACGCTGGTTACCGCGAGCACGACGGTTCTGTGCTGTCAGGATGAAAGCGTAAACGATGTGACAAACTGCCAAAGCTGCCAAACCCAAAGTTGCAACTACGGCGTACCAGTTAGCACCCAACAATTCGCAGATTGTGTTGTAAGCTTCTCCAGAGAAAAGCGCAACCACATTCATGCAACCGTGGAATGTCAAGAATAGAATAAGAGCGATACCAGTTACTGACATCACTACCTTTCTACCAATAGATGAATTGATTAACCACATAAATGATTGAAATTTAATTATTTAACTGTTTGAAACTAATTTATATTCCACATTTTTCGTCCCTGCAATACCTATTTTTTGGCATTCTGCAATCCTCATTTCTAGGTATATTTTCGCAAGTCTGCTGCAAAATTACTATATTTTAATGATTTATCAAAGTATTTTTGCTAAAATTTCGATTTTATTTCTTACTTTTGCCGAAAATTAGAAAAAATATAGATTAAACGAAGTATGAAATTCAATTATGACGTGCTCGTTATCGGTGGAGGACATGCCGGATGCGAGGCTGCTGCAGCCTCTGCAAACATGGGTGCCAAAACCTGTTTGATAACGATGGATATGAACAAGATTGGACAGATGAGTTGCAACCCCGCCATCGGAGGTATTGCCAAGGGACAGATTGTGCGCGAAATCGATGCTTTGGGCGGACAGATGGGTATCGTAACGGATAAAACCGCCATCCAGTTCCGAATGCTCAACATCGGCAAGGGTCCTGCCGTATGGAGCCCCCGTGCCCAATGCGACAGAGGAAAGTTTATCTGGGAATGGAGAACCATCCTCGACCATACCGACAACCTCGACATCTGGCAAGACCAGGCTGACGAACTGCTCGTAGCTAACGGAGAAGCCATCGGTGTAAGAACCATCTGGGGAGCCGAGTTCTATGCCAAGAGCATCATCATCACCGCTGGAACATTCCTCAACGGACTGATGCATGTAGGAAGAAAGATGGTAGAAGGCGGAAGATGCGCCGAACCTGCCGTACACAACTTTACGGAGAGCATCACCCGATGGGGTATCACTACAGCCAGAATGAAAACCGGCACTCCGGTCAGAATTGACAAGAGAAGTGTTCATTTCGAAGATATGGAAGAACAGCCGGGCGACAGCGATTTCCACCAGTTCTCTTACATGGGAGAACATCGGGTTCTGAAACAATTGCCTTGCTGGACTTGCTACACCAACAAGAAGGTACACGAAACTTTAAAAAGCGGTCTCGCTGATTCACCTTTATATAATGGACAGATTCAGAGTACCGGTCCACGTTACTGTCCAAGCATCGAAACCAAGCTCGTTACCTTCCCCGACAAGGATCAGCATCCGCTCTTCCTGGAACCGGAAGGCGAAGATACGAACGAGATGTATCTGAACGGTTTTTCTTCGAGCATGCCGATGGATATCCAGCTGAATGCACTTCACGAGATTCCTGCTTTGAGAGATGCCAAGATTTACAGACCGGGATACGCCATTGAATACGATTACTTCGACCCTACCCAACTCAAACATTCACTGGAGTCGAAAATCATCAAAGGTCTCTTCTTTGCCGGACAGGTGAACGGAACCACCGGTTATGAGGAAGCAGGAGGACAGGGAACCGTGGCCGGAATCAACGCAGCCTTGCATTGCGTTGGCGACAAAACATTCGAGATGAACCGCGATGAGAGTTATATCGGCGTACTCATCGATGATCTCACCACAAAGGGAGTTGACGAGCCATACCGTATGTTTACCTCCAGAGCCGAATACCGCATCCTGCTCCGTCAGGACGATGCCGATGCCCGACTCACCGAAAAAGCATACGAACTCGGAATTGCCAAGCGCGACCGTTACGACTGGTGGATAGAGAAAAAAGAAGCCATCGGAAGAATCATCGAATTTTGCGCCAACTATCCTATCAAGAAGGATGAGATAAATCCAAAACTGGAGGCGCTCGGCACTACTCCACTTCGCGCCGGCTGCAAGCTCATCGACCTCATCGCTCGTCCGCATCTGAATCTCACGAATCTTTCGGAGATTATTCCGGACTTGAAGGCTGCGCTGGATGCACCAGCTAACCGAAAGGAAGAGATAGCGGAAGCTGCAGAAATCAAGATGAAGTACAAAGGTTACATCGAACGAGAGCGTCTCATTGCCGACAAGATGCACCGTTTGGAAGATATCAAAATCAAGGGCCGTTTCAACTATTCCGAGCTCCACGAAATCTCCACAGAAGGACGCCAGAAACTCGAGCGCATCGACCCGGAAACCTTGGCACAGGCAAGCCGAATTCCAGGCGTATCACCAAGCGATATCAACGTGATGCTTGTATTACTCGGAAGATAAGCCGTTTCACAGCGAAACACAAGGGATTTTCTAATGTTTCACGTGAAACAGACCATCAACAAAACATTTGATGCTCAACCGCTTAAGAAAGGTTGCATCAAGTGTTTTGCGGTTAAAGTAAAACTTCAGCAATTCGTGAAACAAAAGCGGATAAAATCGAGCAAAAGGCAAAAATAAACGGGCAAAAAGCCCATAAAAAGGAACAAGAAAAAAGAACAAAATAAGTATCAATTTAAAGCATAAAAAGTAATGAACAATCAGCTATTATTAGACAATCTGCGTTGCATTCCAGATTGGCCAATCAAGGGTGTAAACTTCCGCGACGTTTCAACCCTTTTCAAGAATCCTGCATCTTTAAAAGAGATCAGCGATGAGATGTATGAACTCTACAAAGACAAAGGAATCACCAAGATTGTAGGCATCGAATCACGCGGTTTCGTAATGTCTTCTGCCCTTGCTATTCGTCTCGGAGCCGGCGTAGTTTTATGCCGCAAACCGGGCAAACTTCCATGCAAAACCGTACAGGAAAGTTATGCTAAGGAATATGGCATGGATACCATCGAAATCCACGAAGATGCCATCAATGAGAACGACATCGTACTCCTCCACGACGACCTCCTCGCTACCGGCGGAACCATGAAAGCAGCATGCGACCTGGTAAAGAAATTCCATCCGAAAAAGGTATATGCCAACTTCATCATCGAACTCGTAAACGAGAATTTCGAAGGCAGAAACTCCTTTGATCCAGACGTTGAAGTAACTACTTTATTGCAGTTATAAGCAGCAAAAATACTGCAAGAAATACTGCGAGAATGCAGCAAGGAAGCAGTAAAAGACACTAGAGCGTTGCCGTTTCACGTGAAACAGTAACGCTCGTTTTCCCTTTAAAAACAAGTAAAATATGACGAAACAAGAGAATGAGGAGCGCTTGGCTAGGCTTAAAAACATCGTTTTAAGTATGCCGGAAAAGCCAGGAAGCTACCAATATTACGACGAAAATCATACGATTATATATGTGGGAAAGGCGAAGAATCTGAAGAGAAGAGTATCTTCCTACTTCCATAAAGAGGTAGACAGATACAAGACAAAGGTGCTTGTTTCTAAGATACACGACATATCTTATACGGTCGTAAACACAGAAGAAGACGCACTTTTGCTCGAAAACAGCCTGATCAAAAAGTATAATCCAAGATACAATGTCCTGCTGAAAGACGGCAAGACATACCCCTCTATATGCGTAACAAACGAGTATTTTCCACGCATTTTCAAGACTCGTCATATCAATAAAAAAGTGGGAACCTTCTTCGGTCCTTACCCACATATCGGCAGCATGTATGCCGTTTTAGAGGTCATCAAGAAGCTTTATAAGCCCCGCACCTGCAGAATGCCCATCACCAGAGAAGGCGTTGCAGAAGGCAGATACAAGCCGTGTCTGGAGTATCATATCCACAACTGCGGAGCACCCTGCATCAACAAGCAGAGCTATGAGGAATATCAGGAAAACATGCGCCAGGCACGTGAAATTCTGAAGGGAAACACGCGGGAAGTAAGCAAATATCTCTACGATTTGATGATGAAAAATGCCGAACTTCTACGTTTTGAAATAGCCGAAGAATATAAGAAAAAGTACCAATTACTGGATGAATTTGAGGCAAAAAGCGAGGTGGTAAGCCATACTATTACGGATGTAGATGTCTTCACCATCGTAAATGATGATGCCAACAAAAACGCCTTCATCAACTATATTCACGTAAAAAACGGAACTATCAACCAGAGCTTCACCTACGAATATAAACGTAAACTGGAGGAGAGCGACGAGGAACTTCTGATTACTGCCATTCCGGAAATCAGAGAGCGTTTCCACTCCACATCGAAGGAGATAATCGTGCCCTTCGAAATGGAATGGAAGCTGAAAGATGCCACCTTCTTCGTACCCCAAAGAGGAGACAAAAAGCACCTTCTGGAGCTGTCGGAAATGAACTGCAAACAGTATAAATTCGACCGTCTGAAGCAGGCAGAAAAGCTCAATCCGGAACAGAAACAGACCCGATTGATGAAGGAATTACAAGCAAAACTGAAGCTCCAAAAGCTGCCTTATCAGATAGAATGTTTCGATAATTCCAACATATCCGGTACTGATGCCGTGGCAGGTTGCATCGTATATAAAGGTATGAAACCATCCAGAAAAGACTATAGGAAATACAACATTAAGACGGTAGAAGGGCCGGATGATTACGCATCCATGCAAGAGGTGGTAAGACGCCGGTACAGTCGCATGATAGAGGAAGAAACTGCACTTCCAGACCTCATTATTACCGATGGCGGAAAGGGTCAGATGGACGTAGTAAGAGAGGTTATTGTTGACGAATTACACCTGGATATTCCTATCGCAGGTCTTGCCAAGGACGACCGCCACCGCACCAACGAACTTCTCTTCGGATTCCCACCTCAAACCATCGCCCTACCACCCGAAAGCGAACTGTTCAAGGTACTGACGCAGATACAGGATGAGGTGCACAGATACGCTATCACCTTCCATCGCGACAAGCGCAGCAAGCATGCTCTTCACTCAGAATTAGACGATATCAAAGGCATCGGCCCGAAGGCTAAAGAAGCCCTTCTGAGCAAGTTTAAGAGCGTGAAAAAGATGAAAGAAGCATCCTTGGAACAACTTTCAGAAGTATTAGGTCCTCATAAGGCAGAAATTCTTTCAAAATATTTCGAAGAAAAAGGCGAGAATATGAAATAAAAGTTGTATATTTGCAGTTCAAACTATACTATATATATATTAATAATAAGAAGAAGAACAGAACCGAAGCAAGCATTCCACAAATGCTATTCATAAAGTTCTATGTTCAACATTCAAAGTTTAAAATAGTAATATGAGAATCGTAATACAGCGTGTCTCTCACGCCTCAGTTACCATCGAAGGAGAGGTTAAATCTGCCATCAGACAAGGCTATCTGATCCTTCTGGGAATAGAGGAAAGCGACACTTCAGAAGATGTAGACTGGCTGGTCAGAAAGGTAATCGGACTCCGTGTTTTCGACGACGAAAACCATGTTATGAACCGCTCCATCATGGATATAAATGGTGAGATTCTGGTCATCAGCCAGTTCACCCTATTCGCCAGCTACAAGAAAGGAAACCGCCCAAGCTGGCTCAGAGCAGCCAAGCACGAAATCAGCATTCCACTCTATGAGGAGTTCTGCAAAAAGCTATCCGATGCACTCGGAAAGCCAGTAGGAACAGGCGAATTTGGTGCCGATATGAAGGTAGATTTACTGAACGATGGACCGGTAACCATCATGATGGATACTCACAACAAGGAATAATGCCCTACCCTGAAAGAAAGGCATCTTTCCCTATAAAAGAATTAGGAAGATGACAATAAAAGAAGCACAAGAAGCTGTAGATCAGTGGATTAAAGAATATGGCGTACGCTATTTCAGCGAACTTACCAATATGGCTTGCCTCACAGAAGAAGTGGGCGAACTGGCACGCGTCATTGCCCGAACATACGGCGACCAGAGTTTTAAGAAAGGCGAGAAACCTAACTTAGGCGAAGAAATGGCCGATGTTCTTTGGGTGCTTATCTGTCTGGCAAATCAGACAGGGGTTGACTTGACAGAAGAACTCCAGAAGAGTTTTGACAAGAAGACCAAAAGGGATTCAGAAAGGCATAAAAACAACCCAAAACTATCTGAGCATCAGGAAGATAAAGAACAAGATAACAAGAATTAAAATTGCTATTCATATAAAAACTTAACTTTAATAATTATATAAATAACATTAAGTATGAGCAGTATTAAAGAACAGGTTCTTGCACAGCAGGGACAGTATAAAGAGTCAGACGACAAGTATTTATCAGTTTTGAAGCAGTACAACTGCAACCTCAACGATGAGGAAGTAGCTGCTGCAGTAAAGAAGATTCTCGATGAAAAGGTAGCAGAGAATGAGACCATGGAGGTCAAGAAGTTCCTCTTCGGTAGCATCGAGTTGACTTCTCTCCATACAGAAGATACAGAAGAAAGCATCCTGAAGATGATTGAAAAGGTGAACCAGTTTGCCAAGGATTATCCTCAGCTTCCTCACGTAGCAACCGTATGTACCTACCCTAACTTTGCCGGCCTTATCAGCCAGAGTCTGGAGGTTGACGGCGTAGAAATCGCTGTAGTAAGTGGCAATTTCCCATCCTCTCAGACCTTTATCGAGGTAAAGATTGCAGAAACCGCTATGGCTATCAAGGATGGTGCTACAGAGGTGGATATCGTAATGCCTGTTGGCAAGTTCTTCAGCGAAGATTACGAGGGTCTCTGCGATGATATTCAGGAACTCAAGGAGACATGCGGAGAGCATAAGATGAAGTGCATTCTGGAGACAGGCGATCTGAAGAATTGCAGCAACATCATGAAGGCTTCTATCCTCGCAATGTACTCAGGTTCTGACTATATCAAAACCTCAACAGGCAAGGAGAAGGTCTCAGCTACCCCTGAGGCAGCATACGTTATGTGCCAGGCTATCAAGGCATATTACGAAAAGACTGGCATTCAGATTGGTTTCAAGCCTGCTGGTGGTATCAATACCGTTCATGATGCCGTAGTTTACTACACCATCGTGAAGGAAGTTTTGGGCGAGAAATGGCTGACCAACCAGTGGTTGCGCCTCGGCACATCACGCCTGACTAACCTCCTCTTGAGCGAAATTCTGGGCAAGGAAATCAAGTACTTCTAAAGATAATTTCAAAGTAACATTAAACATACTTAGAAAGATAGTTTTAAAGAACCATTTAAGATACTTCTAAAGAGAATTCTAGAGTATTGTTTAAAAGAAAAATTTAAAGAAAAGCAACTGATTATCAATAGAATACAAAAAAAACAAAGGGTTGATTCTCTCTGAGAACCAACCCTTTTTATATTAAGCTTTTCTTTCAATCACAAAATCCAAGTAAGCCTTCAAGGCATTGTAAATATCCTTATCCTCCACATAAGTATCGAGGAAATTCATGGCTTCGGCATGGAAATCCCACATGCGCTTATCCGCATATTCAATACCTCCGTTTTCCTTTGTAAATGCCACTAACTGAGCTATTTCATCAGCCGTCACAGTATGAGCCTTTACCTTTCTGGCAAGCTTCATCATCTCCTCATCACCGGTAGACTTCAAAGCATATATTACAGGCAAAGTCAGTTTTCCTTCAACCATATCATTACCAGTAGGTTTACCTATCTCCTTGGAATCATAATAATCAAAGATATCATCACGGATCTGGAAGATGATGCCCAAGTTCTGTCCGAAACGCTTCGCCTCTTCAATCTGCAGTTCTGAAGCATTGGCAGAGATCGCTCCGATACCGGCGCAAGCCTCAAAGAGAGCAGCCGTTTTCTGCTTAATCACCTGATAATAAATATCTTCCGATATCTCTTCATTACTGATACTATTGAGCTGAAGAATCTCACCATTAGACAGGATACGTCCCAACTCAGCAAGATAACGCACGATTTCCTCTGAATGCGAATAAGATACATGAAGCAAGGCGGTGGAAAGAATGAAATCGCCCACAAGCACAGCCACCTTATTATTATAAGTAGCATTCACGCTAGCCTGTCCGCGGCGCTCTCCACTCTCATCAACCACATCATCATGTACCAGCGAAGCGGTATGAAGAAGCTCCAGACCTACCGCAGAATGCTGGGTAACACTGGAAACCTTTCCAAAATTACGTGCCATCAACAAGATGAGTATAGGGCGCATACGTTTTCCAGCGCGCTGACGGATGTGGTCGAGCACCTGGGAAAGGAGGCCATCGCTATGCATAAGAGACTTGTTGAACAAATCTATAAAATCTGCTAATTCTGCCTCTATAGGCAGCTTAATAAGTGATAAATAGTCCATTATATGTGAGTAAATCTACTTAATTTCTGAAATTTGTTACAAAATTAATCAATTCTTCTTGAAATATCGCATTTTTTTAGTAATTTTACACCACAAAAATGAATATTATGGATAAATTGTTCCTTTTAGACGCGTATGCGCTCATTTATAGGTCGTATTACGCCTTTATGAAAGCCCCTCGAATCAATTCGAAGGGACTCAATACTTCGTGTGTAATGGGTTTCTGCAATACCCTCAACGAGATACTTACCAAGGAGAAACCTACCCATATTGCGGTGGCTTTCGACCATGGCAAGACCTTCCGTCATGAGGCTTTCCCTGCATATAAAGCTCAACGAGAAGAGACACCGGAAGACATCAAACTCTCTGTGCCTATCATCAAAAATATCCTGGAGGCATATCATATCCCTATCCTTCAGGTAGATGGTTTCGAGGCGGATGATATCATTGGAACAGTTGCCTTGAAGGCAGGTGAAAAGGGGATGGAAACCTACATGCTCACACCCGATAAGGATTACGCACAACTGGTTCGTAACAATGTTTTCATGTTCCGTCCTCGTCATGGCGGTGGATACGAAAAGTTGGGCGTACAGGAAATTGAAGAGAAATACAGCATCACTTCCCCACTCCAGGTTATCGACCTCCTTGCTCTGATGGGCGACTCAGCTGATAACTTCCCAGGCTGTCCGGGCGTGGGAGAAAAGACAGCCATCAAACTTATCAACGAGTTCGGTAGTGTAGAAGGTCTTATCGAGAACTCTTCTCAAGTGAAAGGCAAGCTCCGCGAAAAAGTGGAGGGTGCAGTAGAAGATATCAGGATGTCAAAGTTCCTGGCAACCATACGAACCGATGTTCCGGTAGAGATCAAGATGGAAGATTTGAAACGGATAGAGCCAGACAATACAAAATTGGATGAAATCTTCACCGAGTTGGAGTTTAAGTCGTTTGCCAACCGAGTTCTCAACAAACCTAAAAAGGTGCAAACAAAACCTACAGGAGAACTCGATTTATTTGGCGCACAGCAAGCCGACGGGCAGGAAGAGTCAAAAAACGCGAGTTTTGAGACCATTAAAACGATCTCTCACTCATACAAACTCATTGATACAGAAGAAGATGCAAAGAAACTTTGTGACTATTTATTGACATTCAATATTCTCAGTCTAGACACAGAGACCACATCTACCGCTGCTATTGATGCAGAATTGGTGGGTTTGAGCTTTGCCGTAAAGGAAAAAGAGGCTTTCTACGTAGCAATTCCGGCAAATCGTGAAGAAGCCTTAAAAATCGTAAACATCTTCAAACCTCTCTACGAGAACCCGGAAATCTTGAAAGTGGGACAGAACATCAAATACGATTACGAGGTGTTGATGAACTACGGCATAGAAATTCAGGGCAAGATGTTCGATACGATGCTCGCCCACTATCTCATCCAGCCAGAACTTTACCACAACATGGATTACTTGGCAGAAGTATTCCTCAACTATCAGACCATCCACATCGAAGAACTGATTGGTCCGAAGGGAAAGAACCAGAAGTCTATGCGCGATCTCGCCCCATCAGACATTTACGAATATGCTGCCGAAGATGCCGACATCACCTTGAGATTGAAAAATGTGCTCGAACCAAAACTCAAAGAGATAGATTGTGAAGATCTGTTCTGGAATGTAGAAATGCCGCTTGTACCTGTTTTAGCCCACATGGAGATGACGGGAGTATGCATCGACACCGATACCCTGAAGGAAACATCCGAGAAACTCACCAACCGCCTCAATGAGATAGAACATCATATCTATGAGTTGGCAGGCGAATCGTTCAATATCGCTTCCCCACGCCAGGTTGGAGAAATACTCTTCGGAAAGATGAAGATTGTGGAGAAGCCTAAGAAGACGAAGACGGGCCAGTACGTAACAAGCGAAGAAGTTCTTCAGCAGCTGCGCAGCAAGAGTCCAATCATCGATGAGATACTGAACTACAGAGGTTTAAAGAAACTTTTGGGAACCTATATAGATGCCCTTCCAAAGCTTATCAACTCTCGCACCGGTCACATTCATGCCTCTTTCAACCAAGCCATCACAGCCACAGGACGTCTTTCTTCAAGTGATCCAAACCTGCAGAATATTCCTGTACGCGATGACGATGGCAAGGAGATACGCAGATGCTTCATCCCAGAACCAGGCTGCCTGTTCTTCTCTGCCGACTATTCACAGATAGAACTTCGCATCATGGCACACCTGAGCCAGGATCCAAACATGGTAGAAGCATTCCGTGAAGGCTCTGATATTCATGCAGCTACAGCTGCCAAGATTTGGCACGAAGACATCAAAGAAGTAACAGATGCACAGCGCAAGAAGGCAAAAACTGCCAACTTCGGTATCATCTACGGCATCACGACCTTCGGTCTTGCCCAACGCATGAACATCGAAAACCGAGAGGCAAAGCAGATCATAGAAGACTACTTCCGCACCTTCCCTGGTGTTCAGGCTTACATGGAGAAGGCAAAGGAAATGGCAAGAGAGAAAGGCTATGCCGAAACCCTCTTCCACCGCCGTCGCTACCTGCCAGACATCAACAGCAAGAATGGTACTGTAAGAGGATTTGCCGAGCGCAATGCCATCAATGCCCCTATCCAGGGCTCTGAGGCAGACATCATCAAAGTGGCTATGATCCGCATCTTCAACCGATTCAGAGCAGAAGGCATCAGGAGCAAGATGATTATCCAGGTGCATGACGAACTCAATTTCTCCGTATATCCGGAAGAGAAGGAAAAGGTAGAGAAGATTGTGGTAGAAGAGATGCAGAACGCCTACCAGCTCAGTGTGCCTCTGGTTGCTGATGCCGGATGGGGAAACAACTGGCTAGAAGCACATTAGAAAAGCCAGAAGGCGGCTGCAGAAACCGCAAGGCAACTTAAATACAAAGAAGCTCGCAAGATGCCAAACAATCATCTTGCGAGCTTTTCTTTTTCGAGATGTTTCACATGAAACAATCAAACCTTCTATCAAAACACCAATAAAAAGACAAATAACTCCTTTATTCACAAGTACATCTAGAAATCTTTGTTTATTTAGATTAAAAAGGATAATAAAATTATAATATTTTCAAATTTATTTGGCTCTTACAGAAATAAAGTGTATATTTGCATTGTAAATCAGAAAGATATGCAAACGCACCTGTCTGATTAAAAGTGAATAGATAACAGTAATCAATCAAATTAAGAAAGAAAGGAACATTATGAAGAAATATGTTTGCGACGTGTGTGGTTGGATTTATGATCCAGAAGTAGGTGATCCAGAGGGCGGCATCGCTCCAGGTACAGCATTCGAAGACATCCCAGATGATTGGGTTTGCCCTCTTTGCGGAGTAGGCAAGGAAGATTTCAGCCCTGTAGAGGAATAAGGCTCTTTTGGAGGAATCACCCGAAGGAAATCCTCACAAAGGAATCATCTGAATGAAATGCCTGATATTCAGGCAACACATTCATAAAATAATAGGAGGAACCATTATGACAAAAGTTAGAGAAATCTACCGCTGCCAGATTTGTGGCAATGTAGTAGAAGTTGTAAACCCAGGAGCCGTGCTCAGTTGCTGTGGCGAGCCGATGAAGCTGATGAAGGAAAACACCAGTGATGGCGCCAAAGAGAAGCACGTGCCTGTGATAGAACCTATTGAGGGCGGCTATCGCGTAACAGTAGGAAGTGTGGAGCATCCGATGCTACCAGAGCATTACATCCAATGGATAGAATTGCTCACCCCTACCGATGTGCTTCGTCACGAGTTGAAGCCAGGCGAAAAGCCTGAAGCTATCTTCCTGACCAACGCAGAAGCCAAGGATGTTACGGCTCGAGAATACTGCAACCTTCACGGATTGTGGAAGGGAGTAATTGAAGGATAAATACCATCATACCAACAAAAGGTCTCATGTTGTCTTCCCAATGTAGGGAATATGACGTGAGACCTTTTTAACTTTATTTACATCTCGTTTCTTACCACATTCGCCAGGAAATATCTATCTTTGCAGACAAAACGCTATAGATGATGAGAAGAATATGGAATAATCTTACATCAATATCCTTGCTGCCAGCATTATTCACCTGCATCTGTCAGATTTCCTGTTCACAAGATAAAGCAGCAGAAGCCCTGCGCTCCGCCTACTATTGGAGTACAACATGGCAGATGGACAGCAGCAAGATGAACTTCATCCAAAAACACCATATCAAGCGACTCTACGTTAGATTCTTTGATGTGGTAAGGGATGCTGATGGAGAAATCATGCCCAATGCTACCCTGCAATTTGATACAACCGAAGAGAATATGACAGCCGAAGAAAAGGAGAAAGAATCTCTGATGCCGAAAGGAATGGAGATTATCCCCGTTGTCTATATCGTGAACGACTGTTTTAAAGCAAAAACCAAGACGAATCCTATCAGCAGCGACAAGTCGGACAGGAAATCTTCAGATGAAACACCCCGGCAACTCGCAGATAAGATTCTGAACCGCATCCTTCAGATGAACGAAGCCAATGACATCGAGAACGTGAAAGAGATTCAGATTGACTGCGACTGGACAGCATCAACGCAAGAAGCTTATTTTGAATTCCTCCATTTTTTAAAGGAGAAAGCCAAAGCCAAGAAGATACAGCTGTCAGCCACCATCCGGTTACACCAGCTCTCGATGACCCCACCCCCTGTGGATAGAGGCATCCTGATGATGTATAATACGGGCGACGTAAAACAGCTTAGTTGCCAAAAGCCGATACTCGATATGAAGGATGTAGCTCCCTATATCCAGCATCTGGCCAGTTATCCGTTGCCGCTTTCTGCCGCTTATCCACTCTTCAGTTGGCGCATCCTCTTCAGAGAAGGAAAGTTCATAGGCATCATGCATGCAGATGATGATTTTCCTGTGTTGCCAAGCGACAGCATCGTAGTAAGAAAGCCCGAAATGAGCGACATCATGGAAGCCGTCAGAAGCATCAATCACCAGAATGAAGACATCAATAGCGAGGTCATCCTCTTCGACCTCAACACCGATAATATCAAACGATTTAACTCAGAAGATTATGAAAAGATTTTTAATCATAGGAGTGATGGCAGCAGTATTTAGCACCCACGCCAACGCCTGCGTTGCCGAATACTCTGATCATAACTACTATATGTTCAGCGTGTTCAACCGCGACCAGACTTCGCCGGCGTATCTCTACGACATCGCCAGCTACTGGCAGAAGTATGCCGGCAATACATCCTCCGTCAACTTATCCTTCTACAGATGGAACAAGGAGGATATTCTGAAAGTAGCCAAACACAAGAAAGATGCAGGAATGCATTCTTACTTGGGAAGCCTGAATGCCTACCTGGATGCCTGCGAGAAGTTGAATCCCAATGCCTGGAACTACGCCTCCAAGCAAGAACGGCTACAGATTCAGCAATCGCTGACCCGGCTCAACAATGTCGCCAAAATTTATAAAGGCACCCAACTCAAGAGTCAGTATGCCCTGCTCCGCATGCGTACTAATATGATGAAGGGATTCCACCAGCAGAACATCACCTATTGGAATGCCATCGCCTCCCGACTTCCGAAATCACCATGGCGGGAGGCGATGCGCAACATTTATGCCCGGGCTTTGTGGAAAACGGGACGACACCAGCAGGCACTCGATATCTATGCCGAGCAGGGAGATATGGCCAGCATCAGGGTACTCGCCCGAAACTATCGCAATCTTGCTGGCATTCAGAGCACTTATCTCAAGAATCCGAACTCGGCCATGCTCACCTATCTAGTACAGGATTTCGTAAACAACTGTCAGCAGACGATAGACAGTCGCTCCAAAAACCAGGTAGACAAGGAGTGGATTGAGGAGATTGGCGCCAAGGTAATCTACCAGAAAGAAGCCCTCAACTTCATCACCTTTGCCAATAAGGTCATTGCTGAAGGCAAGACGCAGAATCCTTGCCTGTGGCGTTCTGCCACCGCCATGCTCCATTATCTCTATGGATATCAGCGGGAAGCATGGAAGGAGATTAGTGAAGCAGTAGCCCTGGATGGAACACAACGAATGAAGGATAATGCAAGAGCCATCCGCCTTCTGGTTTCTACCCGAAATACACAGGTAGATAACGATTATCCGCAATATCTGGTCAGCGAATTCAAATGGCTCAACGAGATGGCAAAGGGAGAAAACCCAAGAAAAGATGATTCCACCAATCCCGACATTCACTATGTAGAGGTGAAGGAGCGTGTGGCTTACCGCGCCTTGTACAATCGGTTCAAGACAATGGCAGACAAGGCAAAAAAGGAAGACCGGCAGGAAGCTGGCAGGAATTACGAAAGCATGGCCACTGCGATGTATGGCATGATGGATGCCTACATGCGAACCTTCTACAAGGAGCAACAAGATGAAGAATACATCAGCCGCTATCTTTATTCATCGGAATACGCCCTTCGTCTCGACTCGCTCTCTGCGCAGCAGCTAGCTGATTACTATCGCTTCATCACATCTCCTCATCAGGATGCCTTCGAGCAATACGTCTGCCAGTCACTCTATCGCAATGCCGATTTCTTCAAGGATATGATAGGCACCAAGTATCTTGCCGAGGGAAACTTTGGCGAAGCTGCCCGCTGGCAGAAGGATGTTTCTTTGGATTTCATCAACAACCAAGCCATCAGTTTCTATGCCGAGAAGCGCAGCTATGCTGTGCCTTACTGGTTCAACCACCAGAAGGTGAATGATTCGGATATGTGGAGCATCCAGGGCAGTTATGCCCACCTGAAGGAGAACCCTAAGTGGAAATTCTGCCAGGAGATGAACCAGCTCATCAGCCAATACAATGTGGCTCGTGAAGGCGAAGTCAGGGAGAAGCTTGCCTATGAGCTTGCCACCCGCTATTACCAGGCATCCTGCTATGGCGACTGCTGGTATCTTACCCATTATGGCAAGAGTGTAGCCGATAGTGCCCGCACAGGCGAAGCCGATTTCGCAGCTATCGCTCAAGACTATCTCAAGATAAGCAAGCAAAGCAGCAATCTCACGCTTCGCTATCATTCGCTCTATGCCCTCTCATCCATTGGTATTGACCCATGGTTTAAGATAACATACGATGCCAACTGGAAAGAGCAGAAGCTTCTACAGCCACAATCCGCTCAATATCAGGCTATAATGGAATGGAGCAAGTTCCGTCATCAGCATCCGGAAATCGTGGATCAATACACCACCCGATGTGATGTGCTGAAACAATTCGAAAAGAATCTCTAAAAATGCAATCATAAAGGCATCCACAGCCCCCGTGGATGCCTTTTTTAATTAATTATCTACGATTTCTTTGTATCTTTCATCCATAATGTGTATCTTTGCATCCAATTATTTAAACGTTTAAAATGAAACAGAATGATATAATTTCAATCATTCAAGATAATGATATTTCCGAATATTATTCCTTGAAGGATTTAGGTATTGAAGGCTATGCTTTTCCTTACCAAGAAGCACTTAAAATAGTGCAGACATGTAAACTTTTAGCGATTCCAATCTTAGGAGGTGATGTATATCGTATGAAAAATTCTACTATAGAGTACTCTGATGATAATTGGTATTATAATAGAACTCCAGATGAGTCATATTACGATTACGTGCAAAATAGCTGTAATAAATCCGAATCTTACATCAGGACTTTTAAAAATCATTTTTGTGATAGGCCTTTATTTTCCTTTATCCTAGAGAATGGAAACTAAAGCAGGGCAAGAGGTCTCATACCATTTTGCTGACGTCAGCAAAATGGTCACCCTTGGTTTTAAGAAATTTATCGCACAACAACTGAACTACGCCCGCACATCAGCTGTTATGCATGCGCACATCAGGTGATGTGCAATCGCACAACAGCTGTTGTGCGATTGCAGAAGGTATCTCTTCCAGCAACTTATCCTATCTTTCCCAACAACTTATCCTATATATCCCAAAGACTTATGAAATATTTTTCAGGCACCTCTCCCGTATATTCCAACGTCTTCACCTATATCGTTGCGCTTCCTCAAGCGTTTCTGGCGGTTTACCATCGTTGATTCTTCCGTCATCTATGATTTTTAGTTAATTTTCTACGATTTCCTTGTATCTTTCATTTATAATGTGTAACTTTGCCTCAAATATATTTAAACGTTTTAAATAAAGCAACACAACAATGGCAAAGAACAATAAGCAGGTGGCTGGTCAAGACGGCAACAGCACCAAGAAGACCAACAGGAAAAAGAAGAAAAACAAGGTTTCGCATATCGTGAAACCCGAAAACATGACTTTGGAAGAATGGCAAATCAAACTGCGCAAGCAGGTGACCGATATCGAGCACTTCGATATCAGTTGTGTTGATGACGCCCTTTGCCCTGGAGAGTATATCGTTCGCAACCCTGAAAAGAACAACGAGTACAAGGTGGTGTATCGTGGAGCCAACAGCGAATGGAATTATTGTTCCTGCATGGATTTCAAGACTTCGAGACTCGGCACTTGCAAACATATCGAAGCCGTCAAGAAATGGTTTGGCGGAAAGAGGGGCGTACATGTACATCGGGAATTGCCACCTTATACTTCTGTCTATCTCTCCTATCGGGATGAGCGATGCGTAAAGATTCGTATCGGCTCAGACAACAAGGAGGCATACGAACAGTTAGCCAAAGATTACTTTGACAAGAACCATGTCTTGAAGAAATCAGCCTATGCCCGCATTGGCTCTTTCTTGAAACAAGCTCGCCAAATCAGCGATACATTCAGATGCTATAAAGATGCCATTGACTTTATCATCGATATTCGCGAAAAAGCGAAAAGAATGAAGATTGTGAAGACATACGATGACGAGAAACTCAACAATCTTCTGAAAGTAAACCTCTATCCTTACCAGAAAGAGGGCATCCGCTTTTCTGCAAAGGCAGGAAAGGCTATCATTGCCGACGAGATGGGTCTCGGAAAGACAATCCAAGCTATAGGTACTGCCGAACTGCTACGCAAGGAAGGTCTTATTGGCTCTGTACTCATCCTCTGCCCTACCTCGCTCAAATATCAATGGCGAAGTGAAATCAAGAAGTTTACTGATGCAGAAATCTTCGTCATAGAGGGAAGTCATCTCAAGAGAAAGGAAGCGTACAATCGCCCGGAACCTTACAAGATTATTTCCTATAATAGTGCCGCCAATGACATCAAGATACTCGGCTGTTTGCAAACCGATATGCTCATCATGGACGAGGTGCAGCGCCTGAAGAACTGGAACACGCAGATTTCCCGTGCGGCAAGAAAGATAGAATCAGATTACTCCGTAATTCTATCCGGTACCCCATTGGAGAACAAGCTCGATGAACTCTACTCTATCGTGGAGTTTGTTGATAATTTCCGCCTTGCCCCTTACTACCTCTTCAAAGACAAGCATATCATTACTGATGAAACAGGAAAAGTTCTGGGTTATAAGAACTTAAACGACATAGGCAAGAAACTGGGCGATATTCTCATCCGTCGTCGCAAGAAGGATGTGAAACTCCAGATGCCTGAGCGTTCTGACAAGAACCTTTTCATTCCGATGACCAACGAGCAGATGGAGATGCATCAGGAGTGGCAGAACCAGGTACGTCTCCTGGTTCTGAAATGGCGCAGGATGCATTTCCTATCCGATAAAGACCGCAAGCGTCTCCTGCTCTTCCTCTCACAGATGCGCATGGTATGTGACAGCAGTTATATCCTCGACCAAAAGACGAGATACGACACCAAGGTGGATGAATGTGTGAACATCATCAGCGACATTATCAGCGAGGAAGGTGAAAAAGTTGTAGTATTCAGTCAGTGGGAACGCATGACCCGCCTCATCGCCAAGGAACTGGAGAAAAAAGAAATTGGCTTTGAATATCTGCATGGTGGCGTGCCATCCGAAAAGCGCAAAAACCTGGTAGATAATTTCATGAACGAACCATCGAGCCGGGTTTTCCTCTCTACTGATGCCGGAAGCACAGGCTTGAACCTGCAGTCAGCCGCTACCATCATCAACATCGACTTGCCTTGGAATCCTGCCGTTCTCGAACAGCGTATCGGGCGCATCTATCGCCTTGGTCAGCAGAACAACATCCAGGTTATCAATCTCGTAACACCTGATTCCATCGAGCAGGAAATGCTCGGTAAGTTGCGTTTCAAGACCTCCATGTTTGAAGGCGTTCTTGATGACGGCGAAGATTCTGTATTCATCACAGATGATAAGTTCAGCAAGATGATGGAAACAGTGAGCGGTATGGTGGAAGAGGACGAAGAAACAGAGAAGGCTCGCAACAAACATAAATCTAACGAGAATAAAGAAGAGGTTTCCATCCAGCAGCAAACGAACTCATCTTCGAACAGAGAATCTGTCTCTAATCGCTCAAGTCAGCCAAAGGATTTGGTTGCCCAGGGAATATCTTTCCTCTCAGGTTTAGCCGAAACCTTAAAGTCGCCAGAAGCCACAGCCCAGCTGGTTGATTCCATCGTTGAGAAAGACGAGCAGACAGGCGAAACCTCCATCAAGATTCCTATAGAGAGCAAAGAGACTGTCTCTAATCTCTTGAATCTCATCGGCAAGTTGTTTGCAAAATAAGTCATGGGTAAAAAGAAACATAAGCATCAAGGACATTATTGCAAGATGTGTGGAGAGTATAAATCCAACGAGTCGTTCAGTGGTAAAGGACACAGACTGCACATCTGCAAGAAATGTATATCAATAAGAAATAAGGCTAAAAAAGAAAAGAAACGTTTAGAACATGATAGAATTAACGAAGTCTCAGAAGAAAACAGCTCGCAAGCTCATTAATTTGGGCTTGCAGCGAGAGTGTGCCAAGTTCATGCAATCCACCAAAGATTTCATGAACAAGAACGCATCAGCAGAGGATGCACACGATGCATACCTCAAACTATATGATAAGGTATACCAATTCGACAAGCATATCGCTCGCCGATACGATGGGATGTCAGGAGGTAGATATTACATCACCGTATGTTACCTATACTATGACGGAGTATTGACTGACGAAGACATCCGAGAGTTTGACGATGAGCTATATAACAGTTTGAAAGAAGCCAAGAAGTCTTTTCAAAATTAAACGATATGAGTTACACAGAATATTCTTGTAGCAGACTAACTTTTAAAGCTTGCATAATAGAATCCTTAAAAGAAAACGACGTTTTCTGTATAAAGACACCTGTTGGGAGTTTTCAAATGACGAAAGGAGATTTTTACAAATCTTTTCCAAATGTTATCCAAACAAAAAGTTACAGAGAACAAGGAGTGTATAGTTACACGAAGACTCCCCAAAAAGCCAATAAATACTTGTTTGAACGAAATGAGACGAAAAACATTGGTTTAAAATCAAAACAAACAACTCCAGATTTGGTCGGTGATAATATACGAAGAAAAATCAAGGAAATTGGTCAACTATGGCGTTCTTCAGAATTCAACCCTAAAATATCAAAAGAAACATTAGATTATTGGAACAAAATCATTAATGACTGGGTGGATGCCAAAGACATGCCATTAATTGTTCGAAAAGACATTAAATTCCGAGGTCAATCTTTCATACATCCTACAGGAAGAGAAATTATAGTTTCTGACAATACATTTGCAATCTGGGTATATGGTCAAGTTATGAAACAACATACCCCAACATTGAAAGAAATTAAAGAAATGCTTCAAAACAATATGATTCCTATGCTGTTTATGCAAACTAAAGATAGCAAACAAAAAGCAAAGTATTCCAAGCCTTTAGGAACAGATGCTTTACAAGGATGGAAGCTATGTCACATTGAACCTATCGGTTTTAACAGTTCAAAAAGCATAAATGAAATAGATATACATTCTATAGAAGAGCATTTCCGTAAATATGCGAACCCATACAATATGTTTGTTCTACCAAAAGAAATTGGAGATTTAGGAGAGATACAAGTATTTATTGATGAGCAAAGAAGGAAATAAATAACCTTTTCCTTGCTACAACCAAATAAAAAGCGTAACTTTGCCGAAATATCATAAAAATAAACGATTATGAAGGAAGAAGATATCAAAGAATTGTTCGAGCAATTCGAAGCTATCGCCAACGAATACGAAGGCGTAGAGTGTTGGAGTGCAAGAGAACTTGCACAAGTGTTGGGTTATTCCAAATGGGAAAGATTTGAAGAAGTCATCGAGCGAGCTAAAGACGCTTGTATCAACGCTGGCGAAATGGTAGAAAATCATTTTCCCGGCGTTGGGAAAATGATACCTCTTGCTAAAGGTGCTCAGCGTGAAGTCATGGATGTTACGGCTCGAGAATACTGCAACCTTCACGGGTTGTGGAAGGGGGTAATCTAAAAGATTATGGAAAGGTAAAATCTAAAGGAATACTATCATTCAGGAGGATATATCTATATTGTAGACACATTCTCCTGATTTTTCATCTATAAATCAAAGTTTTCTCCAAAAAATTTTGGAACTTATTGAAATTATTCGTATATTTGCACCAAATAACTATCATACACGCATTTTTAACAATAATACGATATCATTTAATTATAAACATTTAAATTACAACAATTATGAGAAGAACTATTTTTACTTTTATCATGCTTTGTTTCGTAACACTAACTCTGCAGGCACAAGATGTTTGGACAGCAGCAGGTTCTAGCACAATCTTCGGTTCTCATTGGAATGAAACGGATACCAGCAATGACCTGACCGATAAAGGGGACGGCATCTGGGAACTCACAAAAACCGGTTGCATTCTTGAGCAGAATGTGAAAAACGAATTAAAAGTCCTGAAGAATCATTCATGGGCCGAATCGTACCCAGCAGCAAATTATGTCTTTACAGTAAAAGAGACGGGTACTTATAGCGTGACTATTCAGTTTGATGCAAACAATTTCACAATCAATGTCAAAACCACAAAGACTGGTGATGCTGTTATCGGCGAAAAGACATGGACTGTAGCCGGTTCACTCGAAATTCTCGGAAAAGATTGGGCTGAAACTGCGACAGAAAACGACATGATCAAACAGGAAGATAACGTCACATATATTCTGACCAAGACCAATCTGACCCTCGCTATAGGTACTTATAAATATAAGATCTGTGCAAACCATGGATGGGCAGAAAACTATGGTGACGAGAATGACCCAGAAGGTAATGCTTCCATTTATATCAAAGAAGACGGAATCTACGACGTTACTTTCACCTTCAATTCAGCAACCAATAAGGTATCAGCTACAGCTGTACCAAGCGTAACCGACGGCATTAGCCAGATTGCCAGTGACATCAAGACCAAGAAAGTAATCTTCAATCTTCAGGGACAGCGCATTACTGTTCCAAAACAGGGAGTTTACATCATCAACGGCAAAAAAGTAGTCTTGAAATAACAAATACTTATCATAGTAATCATCAGAAAGGCATTCACCAGCATCGTGAATGCCTTTTTTAGTTTATTTACCACGAATTATTT
>UMFW01013938.1_pt1 | contig 21567 bp, 25 predicted proteins | sample 1965111 | NCBI WGS metagenome assembly UMFW01 (sample SAMEA4836056, study PRJEB28245) | human gut metagenome | biome: gut microbiome; material: fecal sample | place: Denmark | collected 2008
TGGCGTTCATTCAATCATTGTTCAGTTTTCAAAGGTCATCGTGCCGCCTCAGCGGCGACTTGTTTATTCTACCAAACTCAGGTCAGCTTGTCAAGCATTTTTATGAAGTCTTTCAAAGCGTATCCGTCGTTTGATTTTCGTCTGCCGAGCCCAAATCGAATCGGTTCAAGCCGTGCGACATAGATAATTTTATCATTGAAAAAAAAAGCTGTCAAGACGGTTTTGACAGCTTTTTTACAAAATTTACATCACTTGGCGTCGGCAAATTGTTCGGTCATGCTTTCTAAGTTCTTTTGCTTGCTTTCCATGCCCAGGCCCATGACGACGACGGCAATGGCGATGAATACGAAGGCAAACATATAGAAGACACCGCCGAAATCAAAGTGCTGTCCGAGCAGCACCCCTACCATGACCGGTGCCGCCATGCCGCCGAAGCGTCCGAAACCGGCAGCCCAGCCGCTTCCGAGAGCCCGAATGGCCGTCGGATACTGTTCCGGCGTATAGGTGTAGAGCACGCCCCAGGCACCGAGGTTAAAGAAGGACATGATGGCGCCCCAGATCATGAGCATCGACGCCGTCGAAGCGTGACCGAAGAAATAGCTGGCAACGCCGCTGAATAAGAGGAACGACGACAAGGTATACTTGCGCCCGATCTTGTCGACCAGCCAAGCGGCGCAGTAATAGCCCGGAAGCTGAGCCAAGGTCATGACGAGGACGTATTCAAAGGTCTTGACGACGGTGAACCCCTGTTGGAAAACGAGGGACGGCAGCCACATGAAAATGCCGTAGTAACTGAAGTTAATGCCGAACCAAACCAGCCACAGCATGACCGTCCGTGAGATAAAGGGCTTTTTCCACAATTCGTGGAACGAAGCCTTGGTTACGGTCGGTATCCGTTCATCGGCATCGGAAAAGGGTGCGACGGGCACATGCAGCGTTTTTTCGATGGAAGCGACGATATTCCGGGCTTCCGCTACGCGGCCGTGAGCCAGGAGATAGCGGACCGATTCCGGCATATGAAGGCGAATGAGGCAGACATACAGCGCCGGCAGAGCCCCGATCAAGAAAGCCATGCGCCAGCCATAGACGGGGATAAAGAAGTAGGCGATGCAGGCAGCGGCAATCCAGCCGAGACCCCAAAAGCTTTCCAACAGGACGATGAACCGGCCGCGCACCCGAGAGGGAGCATATTCAGAGACCAACGTCGCCGCCACGGGCAGTTCCCCGCCGAGGCCGAAACCTACGAGGAAGCGAAAGATGAGCAGTGATTCGTAACTCCAAGACAAGGCACAGAAAGCAGAAGCAATACTATAAATTAATACCGTAATCGTAAAGACTTTCTTGCGGCCCATGCGGTCGGCAGCCGTACCGGATACGACGGCGCCAAGGGCCATACCAATGAGTCCGATGCTGCCGATGAGGCCCATCTGACCCGGGGCCAATCCCCATTCTTTAGCCAGGACGGGCAGGATAAAGGCGATGAGCCCCGTATCCATGGAATCAAAAAGCCAGCCCAAACCGGTGACCAAGAGTAGTTTATAGTGGAACCTGCCTACAGGCAAGGCTTCCAACCGGTCTAATAACATGAGATGTTTCCTCCTATCTGTACAACTGTCATGACACATAATTTGACATGACATCATTGTAGCATATGGAAGGAAAAAGTCAATCGCCGTATAAGACCTTTAAGTCATGCAAAGCCTGGCTGATGGCATCGAGTTCTTCTTCCGTCTTGGCTTCGACCAAATGCGTATGGATGCCGCCGCTGATGGTGCTCAGCAATTCAGCCTTAGAGTCTTTCATCCGCTTGATGTACTGCTGGACGTCGCGGCGGGAATGAAGATTCAAGGTCCCTTCCAAATTGCCGTAGACCTCGTGTTCGACGACGACGTTGTGGACGATGCCGCCGTTGTCAACGATGGCTTCGAGCTCGGCTTCCATCAAATCCATACCGTGGCAGCAGACGAAGACTCGCGTACAGCCCTTCTTTAACGGTGTAACCAGCTGATAGCCCCGGGGCGTTGAAATGATGCCGACCCCTTGGGCCCGCAAAAGGGCGACGTCGCCGACGATGATTTGGCGGCTGACGCTGCAGGCCTTGGCTAAGGCCGTACCGGTAACGGCAGTCGTCGATTCGTGCAGCATCTGAAGGATTTGTTCTCTCCGCTGTGTATTGTCCATGAAAATTCCCTCCTAAATGTCTTTATATACCTGCTGTCCCCGCACAGGGATATCGAGCAGCATGGCAATGCCCCTTCCCCACAACAACCCCGTACAGAGTCCCGGCGCAAAGCCCAGTACTTCATTAAAGAACCAGGAGTGCGTAATGAAAGAAAAATGGTAGCCCACGATCTGGAAGGAGGCAAATACGATGCAGACGATCAGATAGGCCGGCATGGCCTTCTTCATCGGCGGACATTGGAGACGGCGCCGTTCCCGGCAGTAGGTCAGTTCCGGCAGGCCTTTTTTGACCCACAATCCGATTCCCATGCCTAAGAAAAAGCCCATGAGGAAGCAGAGTATCGTTAAAAACGGATATTCTGAATAGTAGTATAATACAACAGCCGACCAAATGGCAATCAGCCAGGCCGGACCGGAGAAATACCACACGCGGCACGTTCGTTTCTTTTTAAAGTAAAAGCCATAGGCAATCATGGCCACAGCCATGCAAAGCTGGGTCCCGGTCAAGATATCATAAGCCCCCATCAGCCAAGATGCCTCCTTTCTCAATATTCAGATGAATGACGGTATGTTATATCTGTATTATACTCGATAAAGATTAAAAATATATTAAAATTTAAAATAAATTGAAAAAAAATCCCCCTTACAGTATGTAAGGAGGATGATTTTCTTTCATTTATAAGTTTGAAAAATCGAGGGTAGCAAAGAGGTCATCTAACGTTTCCGCCCGGCGGATCTGAGTAACCGTTCCATCGGCATGAAGGAGGAGTTCGGCAGAGCGAAGCTTGCCGTTGTAATTAAAGCCCATGGAGTGACCGTGAGCCCCTGCGTCATGAATGACCAGGATGTCGCCGTCCTTGATTTCCGGCAGGCTGCGGTCGACGGCAAACTTGTCGCAGTTTTCGCAGAGCGAGCCGACGACGTCGTAGACGTGATCCTTGGGAGCGTCTTCCTTGCCCATGACCGACAGGTAGTGGTACGAACCGTACATGCCGGGACGCATGAGGTTGGCCATGCTGGCATCGACGCCGATATATTCTTTCCAAATATGTTTGTGATGGATGGCCGTCGTGACCAAGTAGCCGTAAGGGCCGGTGATGGCACGGCCGCATTCGAAGGAAAGGCGGCATTTGTCGAGGCCTCTCGGTACCATGATGGCTTCAAAGTACTGTTTAATGCCGGCACTCAATTCATCGTAATCGATGAACGATTCTTCCGGACGGTACGGGAGGCCGATACCGCCGCCAAAATCGAGGAATTCGATGTCGATGCCGAGGAGTTCCTGGACTTCGGCAGCCAATTCAAACATCATCTTAGCCGTATGAATGAGGCCCGTTACCTGGAGTTCATTGGATACGACCATGGTGTGCAGGCCGAAGTGGGATACGCCTTTTTCTTTCAGGATGCGGAAGGCGTCGAAGATCTGTTCACGAGTCATGCCGTATTTAGCTTCTTCCGGCGTACCGATGATATCGTTGCCGCCCTGAAGGAGGGGGCCCGGATTATAACGGGCACAAATCCAATCCGGCAAAGGACCGCGCTGTTCCATGAAATCGATCATGGAAATGTCGTCGAGGTTGATCAAAGCGCCGAGTTCCATGGCTCTTTTAAATTCTTCATAGGGCGTGTCATTGGAAGAAAAGACGATGTCATGGCCGGTAATGCCAACTTTGTCACATAGTTCCAATTCTGCCATGGAGCTGCAGTCAGCACCGACGCCTTCTTTCTGCAAGAGACGCATGAGATACGGATTCGGTGCAGCCTTAACGGCAAAATACTCTTTGAAATCATGGGCCCAATCAAAAGCCTTTATCAATTTTCGAACGTTATCGACGATGGCTTTTTCATCATAAATATGAAAAGGTGTCGGGTACTTGGCAATGATAGAACGAATCTGTTCTTCATTAAAGGGGACAGTTTTCTTGTTCATCTGATTCAGCTCCAATTTCTTATAATACAGCAAGATGCATAATCTAAACTACAAAACAAACTTGCATTTCATTGTTTCTCTACAATGATTATTATATAATACAAAGAGATAATTTGTGAAATAGATTATTTCAATTCATTCCATTCGATAATCAAATTGCAAGAAAAGGAGGTCCGGCTATGGATACGACGACACTCCGGACATTCATTGCCCTGGCACAAATAAAGAACTTTACGAAAACGGCGCAGCAGCTCTTCGTCGCTCAGTCGACGGTAACCAACCGCATCCGCGACTTGGAGATGGAACTGGGCGTCCCCCTCTTCATCCGCAGCCACAAACAGGTCGACCTGACGGCATCGGGTCAAAAATTCCTCGATTACGCCCAACGCTTCGTTTCCCTCGAGTTGACGGCACTCCAGGATATCCAATCCTCGCCGACGTACGCCCAAAAGGTAAACATCGGCACGACCAATACGATTTACGAAAGCCACCTTCAGCGCCGCATCCGCAGCTACTTAAAGAAGCAGAAAGACGTCTCTCTCCACGTCACCATCAGCCATACGGCCGACATGATGCGCCAGCTCCAAGAAGGGACCCTCGACGCCATCTTTTCCTTCAGTGCCATGTTCAAAAGCGGCTTCGTCTGCCAGCCCTACCGGACCGACTCGCTGGTCCTGGTCTGTAAGGAATCCGATACCTCGTACGCCCAAGGCATCTATAAGGATGATCTGCAAAAAATCGATTACTTATTCTGTAACTTTGCCCTCCAAGGCGTCGGACTCTATATACAGGACCTCTTTCCGCGCCATCACCGCTTCCCCTTAGAAATCGACAACAGCACCAAACTCCCGCAGTACGTCGCCGAAGGCATCGGCTATACCTTTTTGCCGAAAAGCCTCATTGAAGACGACTTAGCCTCCAAGCGGCTGCGGGCCATTCCCCTCCTCGATTTCGAACCGCCAAAGGTCGACAGCTACTACATCACCCGCAGTCCGTCGACGGTACCGGCGGCCTTAGAAGAAGAGCTCTTGGCCGATCGGTCATATCGTTTCCAAGACAACGATGAGCGTCGACATGACAACGATGGAAATGAGGATATATAAGGAACTGATGCAGGCTGCCACTTCGATTTTTAACTTCAATTTCGCCGTATAGTAGCAGGCCATGCCGGCAACCGGGGCAAAGACCAGGACCATGAGGACCCGCTTGATGTCCATGGAATAGTCGAGGCCGACATAAATAAAGGCGGCAAAGACGACGGAAATAAGCAGGCGCAGACCGATATCGGTATAGATGAGGTGCAGATATTCCTTCTTTAAGGACAGGCCCAGGGCAACGCCGATCATCAGCATCGACAAGAAGGTATTGGCCGAAGCCGGCACCTTGACCCAGTCAACGACTACTTGGGGCAGGGAGAATCCCCCCAAGGCCAGGATAAGCATCAGGATATAGGACAGGACCGGCAGGGACGAAAAAATCGTCTTGGCCAAAATATAAAAGATATTGTCCCCTTTTTCACCGCGGACGTAGCGGGCCAGGCCATAACCGCCGCCGAGGCACATGAGGGAGTTGCCGGCGTCAAAGATGCAGACGATGAGGACGGCAGCACTGTCGAAGAAGTACGATACGAAGGGCAGGGCAAAATTGCCGATATTATAACCGTTCATATTGAGCATATAAAAGGCCTTTTCGTCCTTCGTCCTCCCGACACCGTAGCCAAGGCCGACCATGAGCAGGTTGAAGGCGATGGCCAAGAGGCTGATGAAAAGGTAATGTACCTCGAAGTGGATGCCGTTGAGGTTGGCAATGATGACCGACGGCAGGGTTATATTAAAGACAATCGTCGATATGGTATGAAAAGTGCTGCGCCCAAAAAGGCGCAGCTGCTTTAAAATATATCCGCAAAGGATAAACGACACGAGAATGGCCGCTTTTATGATCGTCTGTTCCATCGTTTACGGTTTGACGATGCGGTTGGCCGTACGCATCATTTCAACAATGCGGAACATGTTGGTAATAGAGCCGACGGCGACTTTATCGCTCAGGCCGTAGTAGTTGAGGCAGGCACCACAGGCGTAGACTTCAACGCCTTTTTCTTCAAGGTTCTTCAAATCTTCAAGCGATTCCGAATCTTCCGTCACTAAGGATACCCCGCCGTTGTAGCAGATAATCTGTTTCGGCAGCACGTCCTGTTCGGTGAGCGTATAGATGAAGGTCTTCAAGAGATTCTTGCCAAGCGTATCGTCGCCAAGCCCCATGACCGGCGCATTGAGGACGACGATATAATCCGAGCCCGACACAGCCGGTGCGTCTTCAACAGGAACGGCCCCTTCTTTGACCAAGGTGACCGTATAATGAGTATCTGACTCTTTAGTCATCGTATAGGCACAATTCATCTGTTCTGATAAGTTTTTGAGATTTTCCGTTGCGATTTCATTATCGACGGTAATTTCAATGGCGTCATGATCCTTCAAAGCCTTATGGGCTTCAATGACCGGTAAGGGGCAGGCTTTGCCCAATGCATCGATTTTAAACATCGTGATTCCTCCTCGCGCCCGTACTCCCGTATGGGCTTTCTACTATCAAATCAAATGAAAAAGGGCTGTTCCATGAAGGCAAAACTCCATGGGACATCCCCTTATTCTTATCCTTTTTGTGTTTCGGCAGCTTCTTCGTCTTCTTCCGATTCATCGTCAGAAGATTTCAGGCCGCGCCGGTTCGACGTATGGTTTTTCCATACGACCCAGATGGACGTATCGACACAGATGGACGAGTAAGCCCCGCTGATAAAGCCGATGAGCATGACCAGGGAGAAGTTCTTTGTCGATTCGCCGCCGAAGAAATGGAGGGCGCCGCAGGCAAAGAGAACCGTCGACAAGGTGTAGATACTGCGGTGGATACTCTGAGAAATACTGTCATGAGCCAGTTTTTCATAAGAGTCGGTCCGCCGGTGGGTCCGCGTGTTTTCACGGACGCGGTCAAAGATGACGACGGCTTCGTTCATGGAATAGCCGACGACGGTCAAGATGGCCGCTAAGAAGGTGGCGTCGATTTCCAAGTGGAAGAAAGAGAAAACGCCTAAGACCATGATCAAATCGTGTACGATGGAAATGAGGGCCGAAATGGCGATCTTATACTCGAAACGGAAGGAAATATAGGCCGCTAAGGCAATGAAGGCCACAGCCAGGCTGGTAACGGCATTTTTCGTGACTTCCGAGCCGATGACGGCGCCGACCGATTCGGTCCGTTTGATTTCGGCACCGCCCAAAGAGGTGCTCAATTTTTCAGATACCGCCTTGGTTTCATCACTGGACAGGTTGCGCATGCGCAGCATGACATCGGTCGACGAATCCTGGTCGGTAACGCCCGTCAGCTGGATGACCGTATTCCCCAGGTCCATATTCGATTGGTCGATGACCTGACGGACTTCAGAAACGCTGACGGCCTTGTTGAACTGCATGTCGAGGATGGTACCGCCGGTATAATCGATACCGAAGTTAAATCCATTGATAAAGATGGAAATAAGGCTGGCAAGGACCAGGACAGACGATAAGATGAACCACCACGTGCGATGTTTGATAATATCAAAACTCATTTCTGTCCCCCCTTTTTCAGCATATGTTCAGGCGGTTTACGGTTTAACCCGTAGAACCAGGGATTGGTGATCAATCCCGTATTAATGAACCAGGTCAGCAGCGAACGGCTGACGACAATCGCCGTGAACATGCTGACGACCAAGCCCAAAGCCAAGTTGACGGCAAAGCCTTTGACCGTGCCGCTGCCCATGACGATGAGGACGATGGCGGCGATCATGACCGATACGTTGGCGTCGAGGATGGTATTGAAAGCCCGGCGGAAACCGGCTTCCATCGACGTTCGCAGGGTCTTGCCGACCAGGACTTCTTCTTTAAATCGTTCAAAGATGAGGATGTTGGCATCGACGGCAAAGCCCATAGACAGGATAACACCGGCAATCCCCGGCAGGGTCAGCGTCGCATCGAGGTACTTCAGAATACCCAGCAGGATGAGGACGTATACCAAGAGGGCGATATTGGCTACGATACCGGACATACGGTAAATGACGATTAAAAAGACCATGATCAACAGGATGCCGATGGCAAAGGCCTTTTCACTCTTTAGCTTCGAGTCAAGACCCAGGCTCGGACCAATGGTGCGGACTTCCATGACTTTCAATTTAACAGGCAGGGCCCCCGAACGAAGGAGGATGGCGAGGTTCTTGGCATCTTCCAAAGTCTGGCTGCCCGTGATGACCGCTTTGCCCCCGGTAATCGGTTCGTTGACGACGGGGTTGGTCAAGAGTTCGCCGTCGAGGTAGATGCCGATTTTATGGCCTACATTCGATGCCGTAAGGTCAGCGAATTTTTTAGCCCCTTCATCGGTAAATTCAATGCCGACGACATTTTTATGACCCTGGTCGATTTGTTCTTTTGCCGTTTTCAAATCGCTCCCGGTCATCCGCGTCGTGCCGCTTTCATCTTTAAACTCCATGACCGCCGTTTTACCGATTGTTTCGATGGCTTTTTCCGGGTTCTTTTCTCCCGGCAGTTCGACGATGATTCGCCGAGCCCCTTCTTTCTGAACAAGCGGTTCGGTCAAGCCCATTTCATTGATACGGCGTTCGACGATGGTAACGGCACGGCTCAAGGAGTCTTCCGTAACCGGTGCGTCCGGCGTATCTTCGGCTTCCAGGACGATATGCGTACCGCCCTGTAAGTCCAGGCCCTGTTTAATGGAGTTGGCAAGCGGATTGATCAAAGTAACAAAGGCTGCCACGATGATGATGACGGCCCCAAAAAATTTTATCATGTTACGAGTCCGCAACGATACTCCCCCCTCTGGGTAAATCTATGGTTTTATTGGTGAATCACGAGATGGCGTTTATCCGTGACGATTTCAGTCATGATGACGTCGTGGGCTTCCATGGGGATTTCCGGAACCAGCTGGACATCCCAGGAAACGGCAATGGCAGCTGCCTTCCCTTTCCCGCTGAGGAAACGGTCGTAATAAGCCGCGCCGTGGCCCAAGCGGCCGCCTTTTTCATCGAAGGCAAGCCCCGGTACCAGGATGAGATCGAGGTCGGATGCCGCAATGTGCGGACTGTCTTCGGGCGCCGTACGGATGCCATAGGCCCCGACGACAGCCTGGTCCAATCCTTTGAGGCGAGCTGCCTCGATTTCGGTCCGACTGACGCAAACCGGAACGTAGACCTCTTTCCCGTCTCGAACAGCCCGGGCAATCAAGGCGTCGAGGCTGACTTCATCAGGCATATTGAGAAAGGCCATGATGCGCCGTGCCCGAACATAGGCCGGGTGGGCCATAAGCCGGGCACAGACAGCCGCACTGGCCGAATCTTTTTCGGCTTCCGTCAAGCGATGGAGGCGGTCATACATGGCGCTGCGCAGTTCCTTTTTACTGAGCATCTTTCTGGTTATCGTCAGCCGGCTGCGCGGCTTCTGCTTTTACGTCATTGTTTTCTTCAACAACTTCCGGCTTTTCGGCCTTCTTAGCCGCTTTCTTGCCTTCACTGCCTTTGCTGAGGACCTGAGCAACGGCTGCGCGGGTAACGCGGATTTCGACCTTATCGGCTACGCGGATAACGAGGTAATCGTCGTGCAAAGACACGATGGTACCCATGACGCCGCCGACGGTGACGATTTTAGCACCGGGTTTCAGGCTGTCCAGCATTTCCTGCCGTCTCTTCTGCTGTTTCTTCTGCGGCCGCCACAGCAGAAAATAAAAAATGACGACCATGAGGATTATGGGCCAAAAAGCAGTAAGCTGTTCAGTCATATCCATGTCAAACACCTCCATCAACTAAAAGAATTAAAATATTTTATGTGCAAGCGCTTACGCGTCTTGATACCGTTTCCAAAAATCCCGGCGGAACTCGCGGAACGTCCCGTCGAAGATCGACTGGCGCATATCCCGCATGAACTGCAGCAGGAAGTAGAGATTGTGAATGCTGACCAAGCGGTAGGCCAGGAGTTCTTCCGCCTTGAAGAGGTGGCGGATATAAGCCCGCGAATAATTGCGGCACGTATAACACTGACAGCCTTCTTCAATGGGATGAAAATCATGGGCATACTTGGCATTGCGCACGGTCAGACGCCCTTCATGGGTCATGGCCATGCCGTTGCGGGCGACGCGGGTCGGGAAGACGCAGTCAAACATGTCGACGCCGCGGGCAACGCCTTCAAGGAGACAATCGGGCGTACCGACGCCCATCAGATAACGGGCCTTGGTCTTGGGCAGATACGGTGTTGTATGCTCTAATATATCATACATTATATCCTTAGATTCGCCAACACTCAAGCCGCCGATTCCATAGCCGTCAAAGTCCATGTCGACCAAATCGCGGCAGCTCTGCTGACGAAGATCCTTGTACATCCCGCCCTGGACGATGCCAAACAACCCTTGGGTATCACTGTGGTGATGGTCGAGGCAGCGCTTTGCCCAGCGGCTGGTCCGTTCCGTCGACAAGCGGGTGTATTCGTAGTCGGACGGATAGGGAATGCATTCGTCAAAGGCCATGGCAATATCGGAATCGAGGGCCATCTGAATGTCCATCGACACTTCCGGCGACAAGAATTTTTTCGAGCCGTCCAAGTGGGAACGGAAGGTGACCCCTTCTTCGGTGATCTTTCGCATCTGACCGAGGCTGAAGACCTGAAAGCCGCCGCTGTCGGTGAGGATCGCCTGCTTCCAGTTCATGAATTTATGAAGGCCCCCCGCTTCCTTGACCAAATCGTGGCCCGGGCGGAGGAACAAGTGATACGTATTGCTGAGGATGACCTGAGCCCCCATATCGTAGAGCTCTTCCGGCGTCAGCGTCTTGACCGTCGCCTGCGTACCGACAGGCATGAACATGGGCGTCTTGAACGTACCGTGAGGCGTACGCAGAATTCCGGCACGGGCGCCGTCGCATTCGGCCTGTTGTTCGTAGGTAATAACCATAGATTCCTCCCTAGTGAATGAACATGGCATCGCCAAAACTGAAGAAACGGTATTTTTCCTTTACGGCCGTTTCATAAGCTTTTAAGATTTTTTCCCGCGTCGACAAGGCACTGATGAGCATGAGCAGTGTCGATTCAGGAAGGTGGAAATTCGTGACCAGGGCATCGACGATGTGGAAGGTAAAGCCCGGATAGATGAAGATATTGGTCCAGCCGGAACCGGCCTTCAAGGTCCCCGTCGTACCGGCACTTTCAAGGGTCCGGATACTGGTCGTGCCGACGGCGATGACCCGCCGACCTTCGGCCTTGGCCTTGTTGATCGTCGCAGCCGCTTCTTCGGTAATGCTGTAAAATTCGCTGTGCATTTCGTGGTCTTCAATGTTTTCTTCTTCGACAGGCCGGAAGGTCCCGAGGCCGACGTGCAGGGTGATGAAGACTTCTTCCACGCCCTTATCGCGGATTTTCTGCAGCAATTCTTCCGTAAAATGAAGGCCTGCCGTCGGAGCTGCCGCCGAGCCGCGTTCATTGGCGTAGACCGTCTGATACTGATTAGGGTCTTCCATCTTTTCATGAATATACGGCGGCAAGGGCATTTCCCCGATGGAATCGATGATGTCGTCGAAGTTGCCGTCATAGGCAAATTTGATGATACGGCCGCCAAAGTCGGTCCGATCTTCAACGGTACCCGTAAGGCCTTCGGCAAATTCAAGGGTCGTTCCCGGCAGGGCTTTCTTGCCCGGTTTTACCAGGACTTCCCAGCGGTCGTCACCGACGGGTGTCAACAGCAAGACTTCGACCTTGCCGCCTGTCGGGATCCGTTTCCCGTAAATCCGGGCCGGAATGACGCGGGAATCGTTAAAGACCAGGACGTCGCCCTCATGAAGCTCATCGACGAGGTCATAAAAGTATTTATGGGCTACATCGCCGCTCTTTCTGTCATACAGCATGAGCCGGGCATGATCCCGCGGTTCTGCCGGATGCTGGGCAATGAGTTCTTTCGGTAAATCGTAATAAAAATCTGTCAGTTTCACAATAAGACCTTCCTCTTTTAATGCATTAATAGAGCTTTTTTATTTCCGTACCCGTGTAGTAATGGGTCAAAATCTTGCGGTAGTAATCTCTTTCTCCGGCGTGCTCCTGCGCCATCTGGTACGCCCCGTACTGGCTCATTCCCAGTCCGTGGCCCCAGCCAAAACCGTAGATCGTCAAAGGTTGTCCCGCTTTGACCGTAAAGTCGCGCTTGCGGGCGACCTTCCCCGTGTCGGGATCCGGTGCCGTCCCCTTGCCGCTGTAAAAATCAAAGAGGGTGCTGCGCAGACCGAAAATGGATTGGAATGCCAACCCTTTTACAGTGACATTGCCCTTGGTGCCGTGGATGATCAGCGACTGGACCCGACCGGAAACACCGCGGTCGGATTCGGTCATGGGCCTTTTTGCCAAGGGCGACAAGGTAATCGACTTGATTTTCCCTACGCCCTTTCCGGCAGCTGCCAGCTTGGTTTCCATCTTTTCCGGCGTCGTCGTCACCGACCAGCGATAGCCCGGCATCTTATTGCTGGTATCACTGACGCCCCGCAGGTAGGGGATGTAGGTTCCCCATACATTCTCGCTGTTTTCAGTCCAGCCGCCGGCCGTCGAAAAGAAGAAGGCATCGATGGGCTTTCCCTGGTAGGTCAGGATTTCGCCCTTAGTCGCATTAACCGCCTTGATGACTGTCGGCGATTCACCGCCGACACCGGCATAGACCTGACTCGACGTATCGTCGGTCAAATCGAAGCCGCGCTGACTGAAACGGCGCTTATGGGCAATGGCATAGGTACGGGCGGCGACGGCCTGGGCCTTCAAGGCTTCTTCACTCCACGACGGCGACATTTCTTTGCCGACGACACCGTAGAGATACTGTTCGACGGGGAGAACATTGACGACGGTAATTCCCCAGCGACCGGGAGACTTCATCAGTTCCAAGTCGCCGCGGTAGGTATAACCGTCGGTAATCTTAATCACGCCGTCTTTCCCTAAGGAGCGGACGCGAAGGTTCCCCTTGCCGGCCGTTCCGTTAAGGGCCAAATCCGTCCCCGACAGGGTCACCGTAACCGGCACATTGGCTGCCGATTTTTTCCAAAGAGAATTGCCGCGATAAATGCCAAGCCCTTGCGGACTGGTAAGGGATACGCGGCCCTGCCCTTCGCGGATACCGATGCGTACCGTATCGGTACTTTCCTCAACGGGCTTCGGCTGGGGCGCCGTCGTTTTGGACGACCGGACAGATTTTGTCTGAACCGTCTTTACAGGCTGGCGCGAAACCGTTTTTTTATCTTTAGCAGAAGCTGCCCAGGCACTGGTCGTAAGGAGGGTGCAGACGGCAGCTACCGTACAAATAAAAGCCAATCGACTTCGTTTATTCATAAAAACGCACCTCATAAACGAAAGAATAGATTCAATACAATCGTCAAGATAACGCTGATGAGAATACAGGTGACGATGGGAAAGGAAAAGGATGTATTCCCTCTGGTAAAGGAAATATCGCCGGGCAGATGGCCCAAAAATTTCCCGATTCCCAAAGCATCACCGGCCATCCAGATGAGGCCGGCAAGGATGAAAAAAACGCCGATCAGGAGCAATAATTTTCCCATGCTGTTCCTCCTCATTCCCCTGTCGGCACGGGCAGACCCAAATGCCGATAGGCAGCATCGGTAACGACGCGGCCGCGGGGCGTGCGATTCAAAAAGCCCTGCTGCATCAAGAAGGGCTCGTATACGTCTTCTACGGCATCGACGGACTCGCTGATGGCAGCTGCAATCGTATCGAGGCCGACGGGGCCGCCGCCGAATTTCTCAATGATGACCTGCAGAACCTTGCGGTCCGTCCGATCGAGGCCGCACGAATCGACTTCCAGTCGATTGAGGGCATGATTGGCAAGGTCAGCCGTAATCGTCTCGACATCGGCGACCTGGGCAAAGTCACGGACCCGCTTCAATAAGCGGTTAGCAATACGCGGCGTCCCCCGCGAACGGCGGGCGATTTCAAAGGCCCCGTCGTCATCGATATCCATAGCCAGAATATCGGCCGTCCGCTTGATGATGAGCACCAAGTCTTCGGGCTTATAAAATTCCAGGCGGCAGATGACGCCGAAGCGGTCGCGAAGAGGCGGCGCCAAGCGCCCGACCTGGGTCGTCGCCCCGACCAAGGTAAAGGGCGGCAGATCGATGCGCACCGACCGGGCACTGGGCCCCTTGCCGATGACGATATCGAGGGCATAGTCTTCCATGGCTGCATAGAGGACTTCTTCGACACTGTGAGACAGGCGGTGGATTTCGTCGATGAACAACAGATCCCGTTCCTGCAAATTGGTCAATAAGGCCGCTAAATCGCCGGGACGCTCGATAGCCGGTCCCGACGTAATACGCAGATTGACGCCGAGTTCATTGGCGACGATGCCGGCCATAGTCGTCTTGCCGAGGCCCGGCGGGCCGTACAACAGGACGTGGTCTAAGGCTTCCTTGCGAAGCTTGGCCGCTTTGATAAAGATTTCCAGGTTTTCTTTGGCCTTGGTCTGACCGATATATTCTCGAAAGTAATGGGGCCGCAGACTGTACTGCCAGGAATCACCGGGCAAATCTGCAGTCTCGATGACGCGATTTTCTCCCATGTCTTACCTCCCGCTCCCTAAGGACTTCAAGGTCGCTCTCAACAGATCTTCTACGGACTTGCATTCCCCTGCATGAGCTTCTGCTACAGGCAGGACTTCCTGCTCGCTGTAACCGAGACCGGTGAGAGCCGAAACCGTTTCAGCCACCATCCCCGAAAGGCCTGTCGGCGCCGATGAAGCTCCCGTTTCAGCCGCAGGAACCGTTCCTTCGAGACCGATTTTATCCTGTAATTCCAAGACGATCCGTTCGGCCGTCTTCTTTCCGACGCCGGGCATCTTGGTCAGGCTCTTAATATCCTTCTGATGGACGGCAAGGCGGAAGCCGTCGGCCTTATCGGCACTCAAAATGCCAAGAGCTACCTTGGGCCCGACGCCGTTGACGCCGATGAGGAGCATGAAGAGATCGTATTCGTCCTGGGTGGCAAAGCCATAGAGGAGAATGGCGTCTTCCCGAACGCTCATATAGGTATAGAGCAAGGCCTCTTGACCGACGGTCAGCGTATCCAGCGTCGAAGCCGGCGCATAGGTCCGATAGCCGACGCCGTGGACGTCGATAAAGCAGGAATTCGAAAAAATATGGCTGACAACGCCTTTTACATATCCGATCATAACTGTACCTTCCGTTTCAGACTCATGGAGTGACTGGAATAAATGGCATAGATAGCCATGGCCAGGCCATCGGCAGCATCGTCGGGCTTAATTTTCTGACGAATGCCTAAGAGGCGCATGGTCATATCGATGACTTGTTCCTTTGTCGCTCGGCCGTAGCCGGTAACCCCCTGCTTGACTTGAAGGGGGGAAAACTCCAGAATCGGGATGCCCGCCTGCTGAGCCGTCAGCAAAATGACGCCGCGGGCTTGGCCGACCGTAATGGCCGTCGTAACGTTGCGGTTGAAGAAAAGCTGTTCGACGCCGATGAGGTCGGGCTGATATTTCCGATAAAGTTCATTGAGGCCGTCAAAGAGCATGACCAGACGTTCTGCATCACTCGATTTCGATGGCGTCTGAATCGTTCCATACGTCACCGGTTTCAGCCGGCTTCCGTCACTGTCGACGACGCCAAAACCGCAGATAGCCGTCCCCGGATCGATTCCCATGGCACGCATCTTTCAAACCTCCTATCATAACAGACTAGTGTTTATTATAACACGAAACCAGGGGACTGGTACAGACCGGTCCCCTGGTTTTTACGCAAATAAAACATTATACAGTTTCTATTTTTCATCCTCATCGTCGCGGACAATGCTGATGATCGTAGCCTTGGTATCAATGATACGTCCCAGCACGTTGTCATAAGTCCGAAGGATGGCCGCTGAAACAGCTGCGCCGATAGCGGCACCAATCAGGGCACCGACTTCGTCACTACTGACGAAATATCCGAGTACCGCAGCTGCCAGGATCAAGAAGACCGGTACGACGAAGCAGACGAAAGCTCCGGAAATGAGATGGGAGTCATCGACTTGGTAACGAACACGGTCGCCTTCATCGGCGCCGAGGTAATTGTAAGCTACAATCTTAACGTGATCTGCCGCCGCACAAGCACTGCAGGCGACATAAAGAGAGTCGCGGCTAACCCTCACTTTGGCTAAGCCATTTTCTTTGATTTCTTCAATGAAACCTTCACCAATACGCATGTGTTACGCCCCCCTCTAAAACAATAACTAATAATTATTCTTTGTTACAATTCATTATAGCATATAACCGGGGATTCATCAAGCTTCACGGTGGGCAAAACCGGCGACAATATGCTTGCGGCACATATTATAGACGACGGCTAATACGATAATCGTAAACAGCCAGCTGACCGGATAGGTCGCCATGAGGACCGAAAAGTCCGGACGAGCCGCAAAGACCGTGTAGAGCCAAAGGATTCGGACGCCGCAGATCCCGATGAGGGCCACGATGGCCGGCGGCAACGAATAACCGTAACCGCGAAGGGAACCGGACAAGATGTCGACCATGCCGTTCAGGTAAAAAGTACCGAGCACAAAGAACAACCGCGTCGTCCCCAGGGCTACGACAGAGGCGTCGTCATTGAACAAGCCGATGAGCTCCGGTGAAAAGAAGAGGATGAGCGCCGTGACGACGAAGAGGAAGGCCGCTTCGACGCCAAAGGTAACTTTCGTAATGCGGAAGCAGCGGCGCAGGTTGCGGGCCCCGTAGTTTTGACCGACAAAGGTCGTCGTCGCCTGACTGAAGCCATTGACGAAGCAGTAGGTGTTGGCTTCAATGATAAAGCCCGCCGCCGAAGCGGCCATGGCTTCCGTCCCCAAGCTGTTGATGGCCGACTGGATGAGGACGTTGGACAAGGCAAAAATCATGCCCTGAACCCCGGCCGGCAGGCCGATGCGGATAATGCGGCCCAATTCATCTTTCGAAAAATGGAGGTCCCGCAAATTGACACGGATACGATCCTTCGTCCGACAGAGCAGTACCAAAAGGATCAGTGAGTTCGCCGCATAAGCGATGACCGTTGCCCAGGCGACGCCGATGACGCCAAAATCAAAGACGGCGACGGACAGGAAGCCCAAGGCAATATTGAGACCGTTGGCAATGACCAGACTGTAAAGAGGCGTCTTGCTGTCGCCGCAGCTTCGGAAAATGGCCGCTTCAAAGTTGTACAGCGACAGGAAGGGCAGGCCCAGTAAGAAGATGCGCAAATAACTTTCGGCCATGTCATAGACATCAAGAGGTACATCCAAGATCAGAAAAGCCGGATAGACAATAAGTTCACCGATGACGGTCAACAACACGCCCAAGGCTACGGACAAGATGATGGCCGTCTGTACCGTCTGGGATACTTTTTCATCGTGCTTGGCCCCGAGATACTGGGCGATGGTCACGTTGGCCCCCAGGGAAATCCCCATGAGCAGCATGACCATCATGCCGATGACGGGCATATTGTTGCCGACGGCAGCCATAGCGCTTTTCCCAACAAAGCGACCTAATAAAAAGACGTCGGTACTGTTAAACAGCTGTTCAAACAGGCCCATGAGACCGATTGGCATGGCAAACAGGAAGAGTTTGTCGGCAATCGATCCGTGCAGCATGTCGATGCCGCGGCGCTGATTCTCTCGTTTATGCTCCATATATACACCTTATTTCTAATAATGTTTTCATTCGATTCCGAATAGACTGTGTACCGTTCCTGCAGCCGTCACACGATAGGTCTTATGGAACGGTTTAATATCCTAATTCACTCAGCCAGGACAAGACTTTGTCTTTGGCACTGCCGACGTCACCGGCTGCAACGCCGTATGCCTTCGTTTCAACATCGGCTCCCTTTTCGACGGACTGCACGTGTTCAACCGTATCCCCCAGCCCGCTGCTGCCATAGGTCGAGAAGATGACAATTTTTTTACCGCTCAAATCGTGACTTTCCAGGAAGGTATAGACCGGCATGGGCAGGTCCCCCCACCAAATCGGATAGCCTAAGAAAATGGTATCGTACTGGCTGAGATCGCCGAAGTCATCCTTAATAGCCGGACGGGCGTTCTCTCCTTGTTCCATCTTAGCCTGAGCCGTATGGGCACTGTAATCGGTCGGATAGGCCTTGATCGGTACGATACGGAAGACGTCGGCCCCGGTCTTTTCGGCAATGATGCGGCCCAAGTACTGAGTACTTCCTTCCAGCGCATTCATATCGCTGCTGTCAGGAGAAGAAAAATAAATGACGGCACGACGACTGTCTGTATGCTGTCCTTCTTTTTGATCCGATGCGGCCCCTTTGATCGAAGCACTGGCATCGGCATCGACCTTGGACTTCGTCGTCTGCGACGTCTGTTCCGTAGCCCCGGCCTGACCGTCGGCTTGAGTGCGAACACTGCTGCAGGCCGATAACGTGACGGCCATAAAAGCGGCCCCTATAATAGACATAATGATTCTTTTCTTCATGATATACCCCCTATTTTCCTTTAACGATAATACGGCAAAAAGCGAATCCGGTCAAACAGAAACTTTACAAAGTGGCCTTGAATAAATCTATATAACGCGATATAATGATATAACACTATTTAGAAAGGATGATGAACGATGAAAATTATGGCTTTTAACGGCAGTCCCCGCCGCAATGGCAACACGGCAAAACTCTTAAAAGAAGCCCTTCGGGGAGCCGCAACTGCCGGGGCCGACACGGAATACGTCGACCTCTATTCCTTGAATTACAAAGGCTGTATCAGCTGTTTTTACTGTAAGCGAAAAGACAAGGACCATGGCACGTGCATCGTAAAAGACGACTTGTCGCCTCTCCTCACCCGAGCCAAAGAAGCCGATGCCCTGATTTTCGGCTCGCCTATCTACTTTATGAGCCTCACATCCGGCATGCACGCCTTGTTAGAACGGCTCTTCTTTTCAAACTATATTTACAGTGAAGAAATCCCGTCCGTCTTCGGCAAAAAGATTCCGTCAGCCTTTATCTACACCATGAACGTCACGGAAAAACAGGCAAAAGAGTTCCACCTGCCTCAAAACATAGAAGCCCAGGAAGACTTTGCCAACCGCATCCTCGGCGTTCCACCAAAGACACTTTGGGCCTACAATACCCTGCAGTTCAATGATTACTCGAAATATGAATCATCGGTCTTTTCGGAAAGCGACAAGAAAGCCTACCAAGAAAAAGCCGGCCCCATCTGTCTGAAACAGGCCTATGATATAGGCCAAAGCCTCGTACAGGACACCACCAAATAAAGACGTCCAGAAAGGGTTCGCATGAAACAATATCATGCGAACCCTTTTTTAATCTGTCATACGGATCGTACTTATTATGCTTTTCGATTCAGGCTGGCTTTGAAAATATCAATGAGTTCCTGCCGGTCGAGCGCTTTGTAGCCGCCGCGGAGAATCATCGTAGCATCGACAATGCCGTCGAGCATCGATTCATCGGCGCCCAAATCCTTAATGGACAAGACGACGCCGATTTCTTTCATCCAGTCTTCCATCCGGTCAAGGCCTTCGCGGGCAATCTGTTCATCCGTTTTGCCTTCAGGCTGTACACCCCATACATTTTCAGCGAAACGTTTGAACTTCGGCAGGCCATACGGAAGGATATAGCGGTAATACGGCAAGGAAACAGCCGACAAGGTCATGCCGTGCGTTGCATTGGTATAGCCGCCGACAGCCTGGCCCATCATGTGAACCATCCAGTCACCGGGCTTGCCGCAGGACAAGAGAGTATTCAAAGCCCACGTAGCCGACCACATGATATTGCTGCGGGCTTCATAGTCCTGAGCATCCTTGACGGCAATGCGGCTGGAATGGATGACCGAGCGGAGCAGGCCTTCACTGAGATAATCACTGGTCACATCGTCGTTTCCGGAGAAATACTGTTCACAAATATGGCTGAAGATATCGAACATGCCGGCCTTCATCTGATAATCCGGTACGGTCATGGTATACCGCGGATTGAGGATGGAGAATTTCGGCATGACGTCGGAGCTGGCAAAGACATGACCGATTTTCTGCTTCGTTTCCGTATTGGTAATAACCGAACCGGCATTCATTTCCGAGCCCGTGCCGGCCATAGTGAGCACACAGCCGAGGGGCACGATGGGACAGGACGGTTCTTCAAAGCGGATAAAGTATTTATCCCACGGATCTTCGTCGCAGTGAACCGAAACGGCTACGGCCTTCGTATAGTCGCAGACGGAACCGCCGCCGACGGCCAAGAGGAAATCCGCCTTATGGCTGCGGGCAATTTCAATGCCTTCGTACAACTTTTCAAGGGTCGGGTTGGGCATGACCCCGGAAATTTCAGCGACATTCTTACCATTTTTCTGCAAAATATCCAAAATATCTTGGTAGACGCCATTCTTTTTAATCGAACCGCCGCCATAGACCAGGACGACATTTTTCCCGTAGTTCGGTAATTCTTTATTTAAAAAGTCTAAGGATTCGTCGCCAAAATAAAGTTTCGTCGGATTGTGGTAAGCAAAATTTCCTAACATGTTTTTTCCTCCTTTGTACCTTACGAAAAACCATAATTGTCATCAATAAGGGGCATCATTCCCACTGCACAAAAATCCTGATGCTGTATGTCGAAACCAAGGGTTGAGGCCGATGGTTAGAACAATTTCAAAGGTGTACCTTAACTGTACACTACCTGTTATTAATTGTCAAAACCTGAAGCGGCCTCGAAGTCACGATTTTCGCTGTACTGAACGGAATCGACGCTCTTTACAGCAGCCGGTACATCAAGGTTAATGGCGGCATTATAGTCTCTGTTTTCGCTGTAGCCGCGAATGTCATCACGCTGAGAAACGACCGGTACACTCAGATTGATAGCGGCCTGATAATCGCCGTTTTCGCTGTACTGAACGGAATCTGCCGAAACGAAGGCTGCGCCTGCCAAAGACATAGTCAATACCATAGCCGATAATACTTGTTTAAACATGTTCTTCATCATCATCATAATCTATCTCCTTCTATATAAAAACCAAAGGCTTTGCCAAATGGTTGAATTTTTCTCAATCTATCTATAAATCGTCTTTACGATATTATTAGTCATTATCGAAAGCCGAAGCTGCGACGTAGTCACGATTTTCACTGTACTGGACGGAATCGACGCTCTTTACAGCAGCCGGTACATCGAGGTTAATGGCGGCATTATAATCGCGGTTTTCGCTGTAGCCGCGAATGTCATCACGCTGAGAAACGGCCGGTACACTCAGATTGACAGCGGCCTTGTAATCGCCATTTTCACTGAACTGGACGGAATCAGCCGAAACGAAGGCGGCACCGGCCAGGGACATGGTCAATACCATAGCCGACAATACTTGTTTAAATATGTTCTTCTTCATCATCATAATCTATCTCCTTCTATATAAAAACCAAAGGCT
>UMFW01003803.1_pt1 | contig 21520 bp, 16 predicted proteins | sample 1965111 | NCBI WGS metagenome assembly UMFW01 (sample SAMEA4836056, study PRJEB28245) | human gut metagenome | biome: gut microbiome; material: fecal sample | place: Denmark | collected 2008
GACGAGCTGCAGGTCGGTGTTGACGTTGATCTTGGAGATGCCCAGGGAGATGGCCTTCTTGATCTGATCCTCGGGGATGCCGGTGCCACCGTGCAGAACGAGGGGCAGGTCGCCGGTCTGGGCCTTGATCTCGCCCAGACGCTCGAAGGAAAGGCCAGCCCAGTCGGCGGGATAGACGCCGTGGATGTTGCCGATGCCGCAGGCGAGGAAGTCGACGCCCAGGTCAGCAATCTGCTTGCACTCAGCAGGATCAGCGAGCTCGCCGCTGGAGGTCACGCCGTCCTCGGTGCCGCCGATGCCGCCGACCTCGGCCTCGATGGACATGCCCTTGGAGTGGGCAAGCTCAACGAGCTCCTTGGTGCGGTCGAGGTTAAGCTGGAAGGTCTCCTCGTGAGAGCCGTCATACATGATGGACGTGAAGCCGGCCTCGATGCACTTGAAGCAGTCCTCGTAAGAACCGTGATCGAGGTGAAGGGCGACGGGAACGGTAACGCCCGTGGCCTCGACGGCAGCCTTGACCATGTCGGCGCAGACCTTGAAACCGCCCATCCACTTAGCGGCACCAGCGGTGCACTGAAGGATCAGCGGAGACTTGGCCTCCTCGGCGGCCTGGAGAATAGCCAAGGTCCACTCGAGGTTGTTGGTGTTGAAGGCACCGAGACCGTACTTGCCGACTTCGGCCTTCTTGAGCATGTCTGCTGCGTTGACGAGCATAAAAGAAACCTCCTGTAAGGTTGCTCCGATAACGCCTGTGATTTTACCACGGCGCACCCGAGCATAAACGTTCGTTTGTTCACGAATATCGTCCAAACAGACTTTTTTGACCGTTTGCCCTACGAAATTGACCCGTTGGGGAAAAATAGCTTGACGTTTGGACGCTTCTCGTGCTTTAGAAGCCGACTGTAAAGCTACACCTGCATGAAAGGGTTCTGCATGAGCTCGCGTGCCATGGTGGTCGAATCGCCATGCCCGGTTAGGCAAACGGTATCGGGCGGGAGAAGCCGGGCGAGCTTGGAGAGCGAGCGCAGAATCGCCGTCTCGTCGCCACCGGCAAGATCGGTGCGGCCGTGGCTGCCCGGGAACAGGGTGTCGCCAACAAAGGCGATGCTTCCCTGCTCGGTGGCGGCGAACAAGACGATCCCGCCCGGCGTATGCCCTGGTGTCTCGATCACCTGCAGGCAGATATCGCCAACCTCGATAGCATCGCCCTCGGCGAGCAGGCGCGTCGGCTCCCCGGGGTCGGGCGTCTCAATGCCCCACATAGCTCGCTGTTCCTCGATGTTCGCATGCGGCACCGCCACATCCTTAGCACACAGCTCATACTGACAACCCTCGCCAACGGTGGTTCGCACGCCGGCAACACCACCAACATGATCGGCATGGCCGTGAGTGCATACGGCGCCAAGCATGCGTACGCCGGGATGTTTGGCTCGAATATGCTCTACCAAGCGCTCGCCTTCCCATGCGGGGTCGACAATCACGCACTCATTGTCCGAAATAACAGCATAGCTATTGGTCTGAATGGGACCGTTTACGAGTGTCTCGATCTCGACCGTTCCCTTGGGAGTTACATCCAAGGACACAGCACTCATGTCCCTCTCCTCTCTATAGAACTCGAGGCATCAAACGATGCCTCGAGTGTAGCGAATATCGATAATGTGGCACGTTCGTCGCGACTAAACGCGGCGCTTAAGTTGGGCTCCACCCTCGCCGGGCATCAGGCGGCGCGCGTCGTAGACCGAGTCAACGCTGCTGATAGAGGCCAGCAGCGGATCCAGGCCACTCGCGTCCGAGATCTCGACCATAAAGCGCAGGGTTGCAATACCCTCGCGGTTGGTCGAGGTGGCGGCAGAAAGGATATTGCCGCCCGCATCGCCAATGGCAATGGTGACATCCTTGAGCAGACCCATGCGGTCCAGGCACTCGACCACGATCTCGACCTGGAAGAGGGTGTCGGCAGCGCCGTCCCACTCCACTTCGATCATGCGCTCGGGATGCTCCATAAGACCCTTGACGTTGGGGCAGTTGGCGCGATGCACCGAAACGCCGCGGCCGCGCGTGATGAAGCCGACGATATCGTCGCCCGTCACCGGATTGCAGCAATGCGCCAGACGGACCAGCAGTCCGCTGTTGCTCTCGCCCTTGACGATAATGCCGTTGCTGGCGCTCTTGCCGCGCTTTTGCGGCTTGCGGTTGGAGCCGCGGGCAGGCTGCTTGACAACCTCGGCGATGGCTTCAGTCTTGGTGAGCTGCTCCTCGGGCTTGGGGTCCAAGATTTGCTCGACCTTGTTACCCACAGCGCGCGGGGCAACCTTGCCGGCGCCGACGGCGGCAAACAGGTCCTCGAGCTGCTTGTAGTTAAACTGCTCCGCCACGGCGTTGAGCGCACGCGTGGATCGCGGCGTAGAGATGCCATACCCGCGCTTGCGCAGGTCCTTGGCCAGTATATCGCGGCCGGCAGCAGCGTCGTCGTCCTTGGTCGCGGCGGCAAAATAGCGGCGGATCTTTGACTTGGCGGAAGGTGTCTTAACGATCTTGAGCCAATCACGCGACGGCTTGGAACTCTTGTTGGTCAGGATTTCAACGCGGTCGCCCGTCTTGATCTCGTGCGTAAGCGGGGCCACCGCACCGTTGATCTTAGCACCGACGCAGTGGTTGCCCACCTCGGTGTGAACGGCGTAGGCAAAGTCGAGCGGCGTGGAGCCGGCACGAAGCGCCATGACCTCGCCCTTGGGTGTAAAGACGAAGATCTCCTGATCGAAGAGGTCGACCTTCAGCGAATGCAGGTATTCCTTGGCGTCGGTGATCTCATCAGACGCAGCCCAATCGAGCGAATGCTTGAGCCAGTTGATCTGGTCGTCCAAACGTTGAGCGTCATTGGTCTTGGAAGCAGACGATCCGCCCGACTTCTTGTATAGCCAGTGGGCGGCAATGCCGTACTCGGCCTGCTCATGCATCTCGTAGGTTCGAATCTGAATCTCGAGCGGACGGGCCGTGGGGCCGATGACCGTCGTGTGGAGCGACTGGTAGTTATTGACCTTGGGCATGGCGATATAGTCTTTAAAGCGACCGGGCATGGGGTGCCACAGCGTATGCACCGCGCCGAGCGTGGAGTAGCAATCGCGCACCGAATGCGTGATGACACGCAGTGCCACCAGGTCGTAGATCTCGGAGAATTCCTTGCCCTTGCGCTTCATCTTTTGGTAGATGGACCAATAGTGCTTGGAACGGCCGTTAATCTGGAAGTCCTCCAGGCCAATGCGGTTGAGTTCGTCGGTGAGTGTCTTGATGGTCTCGGCCAGATAGCGCTCACGGACCTCGCGCGACTCCGCCACCATGCGCGCGATGCGCTGGTAGGCGTCGGGTTCAAGGTAGAAGAAGGACAGGTCCTCGAGCTCCCATTTAATGGAGCTCATGCCCAGACGGTCGGCCAGGGGCGCATACACGTCCATGGTCTCGCGAGCCTTAAACAGGCGACGATCCTCGCGCAGGGCTGCCAGCGTTCGCATGTTGTGCAGACGGTCGGCAAGTTTAACGATGATGACGCGGATGTCCTTGGACATGGCGAGGAACATCTTGCGCAGCGTGAGGGCCTGCTTCTCGTCCATGCTGTCGACTTCGATGTTGGTGAGCTTGGTCACGCCATCGACGAGCTCGGCCACCGTATCGCCAAACAGGCCGGAAACATCGGCAAGCGAGGTCTCTGTATCCTCAACGGTATCGTGCAGCAGCGCGGCGCACACCACATCGCAGTCCATCTTGAGATCGGCCAAAATGATGGCAACCTCGACGGGATGGTTAATGTACATCTCGCCCGAGCGGCGCTTTTGGTTGCAGTGCTTCTCGGCGGCAAAGCAGTAGGCCTGCTCCACCTTGGAGAAGTCGTCCTCATTCATATATTTGAGGCACAGGCGCTCCAGCTTGTCGTAGCTGTCCGCCACAATCTCGGGCGGCAGCTCATCGGCATGCTTATAGTGCTCCATCTCCGAAAACGGCTGGAGGGTGGAATCATGGGCGGTACGGGCTGCGGCATCCATCGAGGTCCCCTTCCCCTAGGCCCGCGGTACGATCGGGCGGTTAACTTTGGCTAGCATATCAGAAGCGCACGAATCGAGCGCCCAGCTCCGGAAAGCCGAAAACTCCATGCGCGAGCGCAAGCCCTCCAAATAGCGAATTGACCTACTCAATTGCACGCGGCCGGGGTTTTCGGCCATCGCGATGCGACGGGTGTCGTCAAACCCCGAAACTCGACAAAAACCAAGCTCTTCGAAGATTCCCAGGCCGCTTTCCACCGAACGCTCGTCGACCGGCGTGCGAGCATCGATGGCAAGGCACATCTGTGCGATGTCGATATCGCTCGCGCTAAAGGAATCGTCCCCGGTTTTGCCGCGGTTGGAGCGCCACATGGTCTGCAGCGCGCGATAGAGCGTGACGAGCTCGTCGCGCTCGGGCGCATAGCAGTCGAGTAGGCGCTCGTTAATGCGGGCGTCGCGCGACGAATAGAGCAGATGGATCACGGCGGGCTGGCCATCGCGACCGGCACGGCCGCTCATCTGGTTAAACTCAATGCCGCCAAACGGCATGTGATAGAGCACGACATGGCGAATATCGGGAAGGTTGACGCCCTCGCCAAAGGCGGAGGTCGAGACGATGCAGCTGAGGCTTCCGTCTCGGAATGCTTCCTCCACGCGACGGCGATCGGAACGCGCAAGCCCCGCGTTATAGAACGCGATATGGGTTGCGCAATCGGGCACACGCTTGCGCAACGTCTTGGCGAGCGCCACGGACTGGTCGCGCGAATTGACGTAGATGACGGTCTTTTCCCCCGTCGCCACAATCGACACCAAACGGTTCTCGCGACTTGCAAGATCACGGTCGTCCTCGAGCCGCAGGTTCTCGCGCACCGTCTCGTCGACCACCGTGCGAGTGATCGGCAGCATGCGGGCAAGCTCGGCCACGACCGGAGCCGTCGCGGTGGCCGTCGCAGCCATAACGACCGGGTCGCCCAGGGCTTTGAGGATATCGGGCATGTCGAGATAGGCGCTGCGGTCGCCGCCCTTGGCAAGGCCGGCGTGGTGCGCCTCGTCGATAACGACAAAGCCGATGCGGCCCGAACGTGCGAAGCGGTCACGGTGGATAGATAGGAACTCGGGCGTCGTGAGCACGATACCGGTGCGGCCCGAAGCTAGGCCGGCGAACACATCATCGCGTGCGGCCTCCACGGTCTCGCCGGTCAGCACGCCAACACCAATACCGAGCGCTGCCATCGTCGACGAGAGGTGATAGGCCTGGTCGGCAACGAGCGCACGCAGCGGATAGACAAAGATGCTCGAACGTCCGCGAAGCACCGCCTCACGCGCGGCATGCACATGGAAGATGAGCGACTTGCCGCGCCCCGTTCCCATAACGGCCAGAACACTTTGGTGATCGGCCAGGGCATCGAGCGCCTCGACCTGCGCGCGATGTGGCTGGTTCGAGCCGATAAAGCTATGGATAAGCGAGCGCGTGAGCTCGGTATAGGAAAGCTGGGCGAGCGTCTCGCGCTTGCGCGACTCCAAGCGCAGGCCGGAATCCGCCGGCTGCACGCCACGACGAAGCTCGCATGCCGGATCGTCGACGCTGGGCAGCGTGGTATCGCGGACCAGAACATCCTTGACCATGAGCTTGGGCTTCACACGACCCTGCCAATGCTCGGCAACGGCCTCGAACACCAAGTCGACAGCGCTATCGCAGTTGATGAGCTTATCGATTTGCGGCACGCGGAACATAATAGCCGGCACACTCGCGGCGCCATCGGTCGCCACAAAGCGCATGTGCTCGCCGGTCTTACCCACCACGGCGCGATCACACATCGTCACGCCCTCGGCAGCCAGCAGCGGCACCTTATTACCCTGGCCAAACGGCTCAAGGCGGGAAATCTGCTCGATGGTCTCGATATTCAATTCGGAAAGGTCGACCGTGGCGGCAACCTCGTCGGTGTCCTCAAAGTCCTCGGCGGGAAGCTCGGACAACACGACGGAAAGGCGACGGCGGAACTCATCGAGCTTGGATGCCTCGATGGTCACACCCACCGCACCGGCATGTCCGCCGCGACGAATCATCAGGTCGGAACAGCGTTCGATGGCGTCAAACAGGTTAACTTTGCCCACCGAGCGACCAGAGCCGCGCGCGATACCGTCCTCGATCGAGAACAGCAGCGCCGGCACGTGGTAGCGGTTGGTCAGACGGCTTGCCACGATGCCCTTGACGCCCTCGTGCCAACCTTCGCCGCCCACGACGATCGCGCGTCCGCCGTCATAGGTCTCCTCGACCTTTGCCATGGCATCGCGCGTGAGCTCCGCCTCGATCTCACGGCGCTGGCGGTTGATTTCCTCGAGCTCAGCCGCCAGTGCGCTTGCTTCGATGGGATCGCGGGCAAGCAGCAGGTCGAGCGCCAGCTTGGGATCAGCCATGCGACCGGCAGCGTTTAAGCGGGGAATGAGCGAGAATGACAGGCCATCCGCCGTAATGCTCGAAAGGTCCGCCTTGGCGAGCGCGGCAAGCGCGATATAGCCGGGGCGAGCGGTTACGCGCATCTGCTGGATGCCCTCGGCAACCAGCGCGCGGTTCTCGGGCGTGAGCGGCATCATGTCGGACACGGTGCCCAGCGCCGCGACCTCGATTAGCGAACGCCAATACGACGGCTTGCCCAGGCGCTCACCCAGGACTTGCACCAGCTTGAGCGCCACACCAGCACCGGCAAGCTCGCGCGAGGGGCCCTCGTCCTCGAGCTTGGGGTCGGTCAGGGGCACACCCTGCGGCACCTGGTCGGAGGGCTCGTGATGGTCCGTGACCACCAAATCGATCCCCAGGCTCTCCAGATAGGAAACCTCTTCCTTGGCGGCAATGCCGTTATCGACGGTCACGATCAGCTGGGGGCGAGCGAGCTCGTTAACGCGGTCGAGTGCCGCGCGCGAAAGACCGTAGCCCTCATCAAAGCGATGCGGAATAAACGGCGTGACATCGGCGCCAAACGTGCGCAGCGCCTCGGTCAACAGGCAGGTCGACGTAATGCCGTCAACGTCAAAATCGCCAAAGACTGCAATGTGCTCGTGGTTGCGAATAGCGCGCTCAACGCGGTCGGCAACGACCGACATGCCCGGGATAATGAGTGGGTCGGCCCAGTCGCGATCGAGCGAAGGCGTCAAAAACAATTGGCCCTCTTTGATGGAGCCAATGCCGTGCGCGACCATAATGCGCGCCACCAGCCCAGGAATGCCCAGACCAGCCGAAAGTTCCTTTTCGAGCTCGGGATTTTGCTGAGCGACCGCCCAGCGATGCGTCGTCTTAAGCGATGACATAGGCACCCACCCCCGATAGGGGCAGGTCGCCGCGATACCTCTCACGGTTCATAGCGATGAGTCCTCTGTGTATGCCCGCTTCGGCAGGCAGATCTGTTGAACGGATTTATTATACCGTGCAGCGCGGACGCAAATCGCCGCAGCACGCCGCGGTTTCGGTAAACGATGACGATAATACCCTCGAAATATTCGAGCGTTTCAGCCACACGGACGCATGCGAGCGTCTAGCATATCCATTCAAAACGGATTCACGAGCAAAGGGAGTCGCAAGAGCATATGAAGCAATGGGTTGGACTGGGCAAGTTTCTCGCGGGGCACATGCAGATCATCGTTCCGATTTGTGTGGCGCTCGGCGTGCTCTTTCCTCAGCAGATCGGCGTTCTCAAGCCCATCGTTCCCACCTTGTTTGCCTTTATGACCTTCCAAGGTGCGCTCAGCAACACCTTTCACCAGGTGGCTGAGGTGTTCCGCCGTCCCCTGCATTTGATTTTGGCGTTAATTGTCTCGGCTGTGCTCATCCCCATCGCGGCGTATGCCATGGGCTCGCTGTTCTTTGGTTCCAACCCCAACCTTGTCTGCGGCATCGTGCTCGAGTACAGCATACCCGTGGCAGTCACTGCCTTTATGTGGATTAGTATGTTCGGCGGCAACGGCCCGCTCGCGCTCACCATCATCCTGACGTCCTCGGTCATCTCACCTCTAACGATTCCTCTTACGCTCAAGCTCCTGCTGGGCGCCACCGTCTCGATCGATGTGCCGAGCATGATGCAGGACATGGCCTTTATGATCGCCATCCCCGCCGTGCTCGGCATCGTGATCAACGAGCTCACGCGTGGATGGGGACACGAGAAGCTCTCCCCCACGCTTTCGCCCGCCTGCAAGTTCATGATGATGGGGGTCATCGCGTCCAACTCCACCGCCATGAGCGAGTACGTGCTGCACATGAACACGGTGCGTCTGGAAGTCGCCCTCTTTATTTTGGTCTTCGCCATCAGCGGCTTTGTCGTCGGTTTTCTGGTCGCCCGTACGCTGCATCTGCCGTATAGCGAGACGACTACCATGTGCTTTACCTGCGGCATGCGTAACATCTCTTCGGGTGCCGTCATCGCCACGCAGTACTTTCCGGGCGAAGTCGTGTTCCCCGTCATGTGCGGAACGCTGTTTCAGCAGGTGCTGGCCTCGATTATCGGGCATCTCTTTGAGCGCCTAACCAGCAAGGAGCGCGCCAAACAGCGCAAGCGAGTCAAGGCCGGGCGCGACGCGATGGCACGCTAGACTGTCCGCATTGCGCGGGAGTTAGCCTTGCTATACGAGCGTTTCCAGATGCGCGCGTAGGCGCTCAGCATCGATATCGAGCGTGGTCTCGGCATTGACCTGGGCCAGTCGATAGCCAACAAAGTAGGGTGATACCACCCAACGTGGCAGCGCCTTGGCAATGGTCCGGCCGTCCATGTGGTAGAAGAACAAGTTGTACGACTCCGCGCGACCGCCATGGTGCTCGTGCAGGATATAGCGCAGGGCCACCTGAATCGCATCGGCAAACAGGTCCGCTTCGGCTTGGTCGCGGGCGTCGTCGCTGGCGGCGATTCCCTGTGGAGCCGAGACGTTGACCTCAAAGAATCCCATGATCGGCTCGGTTGAGATATTGACCGAGATTCTCCCCTGCTGCCAGACATTGATGCCTTCGAAATTGGCGGAAGTCAGCGAAGCATAGCCGTCTTCCTGCTCCAAACCCACAATCTGCATGTGTGGGTGGACGAGGCTGCCGCCCGAAAGCGGGCCTTTGTTCTTGTACATGAGCACACTGTAGTACTGTTGGGAATCAATCATCTGCTGCCAACAGCCCAGGGCAAACCTCATCACATGATGCAGCTCATCTGGTTCATAGGTCACCAGGTCGGCGTCGTGATTGGCCTACTCGATCAATACGGTCTGACGGGTGGCCCGCAAGGTCTTGAACTTATTCTCGAGCCAGATGCAGTCACCATCGCGCTGGATGATGTTGGCGAGCCCCTCCGTGTCGCAAAAGGGGCACGCGGTACCGGGGCGGCGGTTGTCGTCGGGCTTGCCGCTCGCCTGCTGAACGTCAAATACCAGCGCCACGGGTTATACCTCCAGCGGCACGATCTTGGTGCCATGGAGCTCGGAGACGCCGAGCGCCGCCGCGACCGCGTCGCGATTTGCCGTAGTGATGCCGCCGCCGGGAAGGATGGTCAAACGATCGCCCGCATACTCGATTAAACGAGCCAGGTGATCGAAATTGTCCTCGATCGACGTACCGGCCGCACCGCCATGCGTGAGGATGCGCGTAACGCCGCAGTCGGCAAGTGTATCAATCGCATCGAGCTGAGCCTCGGGCGAGAGCTGGTCAAATGCCATGTGGAAGGTGATGTCAAGGGACTCGCGCTTGCACTCCTCGGTCGCGCAGCCCGTAGCCATAACGAGGGCGCCGAGGGTGAGTTCGTCGAGCGCCCAGCCGCCGGCACAGGGCTTGCAGCAGCCAAAGACCAGGCCGTCAACGCCGGCGCTCACAGCAAGGCCCAGGTCCATCTCCATCATGCGTAGCTCGTCCTGGTTGTAATGAAAGTCGCCACCACGCGGACGAATCATGCACATCACTCGCGCGTCATGCTCGTGAGCATAGCTGACTGTAGCGCTAATAACGCCGGCGGAAGGCGTGGTGCCACCGACGGCGAGGTTGTCACACAGCTCAATGCGCCCCGCACCGGCCTCGATGGCCGCCGGCACCCGCTCAAAGTTCTCGGCACAAAACTCGTACAGCATAGATAGGCCCCCAAAGACAGCAGATGTTTTCCGACGGGCATTGTCACACATCCCCATGAAGTTGCGGTGGAATAGGGACTGTTTTGGCCTCTGGAGCCTTCATTTAGTCCCTATTTCACCGCAACTTAGAATGATTCCTTGGGAACGGCGCGACTGGCCGAAAAATGTTGCCGATGGTGAATGTTGCGCAACAAGATTTCGGAATCCCGATTAACCATGGCAGTATCGACATTCATATCCAGAGGAAAGGATTGCCATGTTTAAGAGCATCCAAAGGAGCGGAAGGATTGCAGCAGTCGCCATCGGCCTGATCGCAGCCCTGTCTCCGCTCGCATCCCCTCCTGCAGCATTAGCCGGCGGCAGCGTACCGACGCCTGAACTGGAGAAGTCATATAGCTTTAAGACCAGTGGCGCCTATTCTCACATCGGTAAGAGCGGCGATTCAATGTTCGGCTATCTGTACGATTACGATGATGATTCCAACTTAAAGAGGATTACTCTCATCAATTTCAACGACGGCAGTTCAAGCCCCATTGCTATCCCAGATAAAAGTCTTGATTCCGCATACCGCACGGGCATCGATCAACTCTATTGGATTGACGGAAGCAATGTGGTCGTATTCTCTCCTGAAAACCAAACCCAGACAGTCCATCCCATCAATTCGGCGAAATATGCCTACACCGGAGTAACTGTCTCCGATGACGGTAAAAGAGCAGCCGTCGAGCACTATGACTATGAATCTGAGCTTAAAAAAATCGAAATCTATGACCTTAAGTCTGACAAGCTAATTCAAACATATCAATCTGATAAAGATGACTCTTATTTCTACTATTCAGACGATATGAGCCGTCTCTATTTCTTGCCATACGATACTGAGAAAGGCGTTGTTTCTCTTAGGGTTTTCAATTGCGATACAGGGTCAACGGAATTGAAAACGGTTAACGTGAAAAAAGATGATAGGTCTTCGGACATCGACCATATCGTCACCAGCTCTTACTCGGACGATATTTATCTTCAGAGCGACACCGCATTAATAAAAGCGGACCGCGATGGAAATATGAGCGTTGTTTTCAACGATGATGACCACGCTCCTGAATGGCTTTATTCAAACCCTTCGGCGGAGTTTTATGCCCTCTATACAAAGAAAGGATCGAATGATCTTTTTGATGAGGATGACGGCTATTACTATCTCAATGAAGAGGATGCGAATCTTAGTGTTTACGATTTAAATAGTGACGAGATAATTAGCTCGATCGCTTTTCCCTTCGGCGATGGATATCTCGGCGGCATCTCGCATGATGGCGGCATCTTGCTTGGGACGTACTCAGACGATGACAAGTCTTCGGCATGCCTAGTCGATGCAAAAACCGGGGCCAAGAGCGAGTTTGATTCTCATTGCTGCAGCTCTACTTTCATGAATGGCGATCGCGAGATTTGGACTGATTATTACGACGAAGATGATTCTTCAACACTTCACGTGAACATCTATAAGTCCAATATCCCCCATTCCCTGCCCGAGGATGTGCTGTACTTTGTCCAGACTCACCTGCCGTTTGTTATTGGCGGTGGCGTGGCGATCGTCCTCATCATCGGTGGCGCGATCGTTATTCTTTGCATCCGCAAGAAGCGCGCGAAGGCCGCGAACGGTGCAGTAGCCGCAGCGCCTAAACCTCAGCGTAAGCAGCGTCGTCGTCAGAAGCACGCCCAGCAGAACGCCGTGGCACCCGCGGCACCGACGATGCCGGCAGCTCCAAGCGAGCCTGCCCGCTTCTGCCGTCACTGCGGGACCCCGCTCGTACCCGAAGCCCAGTTCTGCCCCACATGCGGACAAAAGGTAGACTAGCGAACAAAACCCAGTAGACCCTAACCGCCAAGGCCCCGTTCCGAAACACTCCAGAACGGGGCCTTGGCTTGGTGCAGGGGTGCAAATTTGGGAAGGTCATCGTCGCACGCCCCAATGAAGTTGCGGTGGAATAGGGACTGTTTTGGCGTCTGGAACCCCAAATTAGTCCCTATTTCACCGCAACTTAAAAAAGGGGCGCTGACCGGGATAGTCAGCGCCCCTTTTGTTGGATTGGCTAGCCTCCGAGGTAAGCCTTGCGGACGTTGTCGTCGTGCAGGAGCTCTTGGCCCGTGCCGGTCATGGTGATCTTACCGGTCTCGAGCACGTAACCGCGCGTGGCGATCGAGAGCGCCATCTGCGCGTTCTGCTCAACCAGAAGCACCGTGGTGCCGGCCTTGTGCAGGTCCTCGACAATCTGGAAGATCTGCTCAATCAGAATCGGCGCCAGGCCCATGGAAGGCTCGTCGAGCATGAGCAGCTTGGGGTTGCTCATAAGGGCGCGGCCCATAACGAGCATCTGCTGCTCGCCGCCCGAAAGGGTGCCGGCGACCTGGCGACGGCGCTCCTTCAGGCGCGGGAACTGCTCGTAAACGCGCTCAAGGCCCGGAGCAACCGTGGACTTGGGCTGCGTATAAGCGCCCATCTCCAGGTTCTCCTCGACCGTCATCTGCAAAAAGGCGCGACGGCCCTCGGGGACCTGAGCCAGGCCCTTGCCCACCAGCTTGTCGGCAGGCGTATGGGTAATGTCTTCGCCCATAAACTTGATGGAGCCGGTCTTGGAACGCAGCAGGCCCGAGACAGTCTTGAGCGTTGTGGACTTACCAGCACCGTTCGCACCGATCAGAGCAACGATCTCGCCCTCGTTGACGTTAAAGGAGATGTCCTTGATGGCGTGGATGGCGCCGTACCAGACGTTGATGTTGTAGACGGAAAGCATCGGCTCTGCCATTTAGTTCTCCCCCTTATCCTGCTTGCCCAGATATGCCTCGATAACGGCGTCGTTGTTCTGGATTTCCTCGGCCGTGCCCTTGGCGATGACCTTGCCAAAGTTGAGCACGCAGATACCCTCGCAGATATTCATAACGAGCGACATGTCGTGCTCGATAAGCATGATGGCAATGCCGAAGGTGTCGCGAATCTTAACGATGTTCTCCATGAGTTCCGCGGTCTCGGACGGGTTCATGCCGGCGGCAGGCTCGTCGAGCAGCAGCAGTTTGGGGTTGGTGGCAAGCGCGCGAACGATCTCCAGACGACGCTGGGCGCCGTAAGGCAGCGAGCCAGCCTGCTCGTTTGCCAGATGCTTCATATCAAAGATGGACAGCAGCTCCATGGCGCGCTCGTGCGCGGCCTTCTCGTGCTTCCAATACGTCGGCAGGCGCAGCACGCCCTCAAAGCCGGAGTAGCGCTCCTGGTTGTGCAGGCCGACCTTAACGTTATCCTCCACCGTCATGGTGTTGAACAGGCGAATGTTCTGGAAGGTACGGGCAATACCCATGCGGTTGACCTGATAGACCGACTTGCCCGAGGTATCCTCGCCGTCGAGCAGGATGGTGCCGTGCGTGGGCTGATACACCTTGGTGAGCAAGTTGAAGACCGTGGTCTTACCGGCACCGTTGGGGCCGATCAGACCGGCGATCTCGGTCTTGCCGATAGTCAGGCTAAAGTCGTCGACTGCCTTAAGGCCACCGAACTCAATGCCCAGGTGGATGCACTCGAGTGCAGGGCGCTCGCCCAGGTCGCGGTCGGGAACGATGGCTCCAGAAGGATACGGGACCATCTTGCCCTTCTTGAACTCAAACTTACTGGGCATCGGCTGCCACCTCCTTCTTGGAAGCAAAGCGGTCCTTGACGCGACCGAAGAACGCCTTGAGCTGCGGGTTGTTGGTAAAGATCATGACCAGAATCAACACGATGGCGTAGATGAGCATGCGGTAGTCCGAGAACTGACGGAGCAGCTCGGGGAGCACCGTGAGCAGCGCCGCGGCGATAACGGAGCCGCGCATATTGCCCAGGCCGCCCAGGACCACGAACACCAGGATGAGGATGGACGTATTGAAGTCGAACTTGGTGGCGGAGAGCTGCGAGAAGTTACCGCCGAAGAGAGCTCCGGCAGCACCGGCGAGGGCAGCGGAAACCACGAAGGCGATCATGCGGTACTCGGTGACGGAGATGCCTACGGACTCGGCAGCAATCTTGTTATCGCGCACGGCCATGATGGCACGGCCGGTACGGCTGCGAACCAGGTTGAGCACGATCACGAGTGCGACCATGACCAGGATGGCACCGGCGAGGAAGGTCGAATAGGTCGACACGCCCGATGCGCCCTGCGCGCCCTTGATGATGGCGGTGCCGTCCTCGAGCAGATGCAGGTCGTCGATCGTAGAGTTGCCCGTGATGTTAAAGATCACGTGCAGGCCGCGGGAGTCGACGCCCACAATAAGGCAGGTGACGATCTCTTTGATGATCTCGCCAAAAGCCAGGGTCACGATGGCCAGATAGTCGCCGCTCAGGCGCAGGACCGGGATACCGATCAAGAAGCCCAGGATGGCGGCAGCGATAGCGCCGACCACGATGCTGATGATAAGGCGCACCGGATCGGAGGGAACGGCGCTCTCGAGGGCGACCGCGGTGACGATGCCCGTGTAGGCACCGACACTCATAAAGCCCGCATGGCCCAGCGACAGGTCGCCCGCGATGCCGACGACAAGGTTGAGGGAAATGGCCATGACGATGTAGGCCGTGATGGGAACCAGCTGACCGGCGATCATGCGCGGGATCATATGGTTGGACTGCATAAAGAACACGATGGCGAAGGCCACGATACACATGGCGTACGTGACAAAGTCGTGACGCGTCTGCTTATCTTTAAGAAACTTCATAACGCTCACCTACACCTTCTCGGGGACGTACTTGCCCAAGAGGCCGGCAGGCTTGACGAGCAGGACGATGATCAAAACACCAAAGACGATGGAGTTGGCAAGACTCGTGGAAATGTAGGCCTGCGCCATCGCCTCGATGATGCCGATGAGAATGCCACCGACAAAGGCGCCGGGGATGGAGCCGATGCCACCGAAGACGGCGGCGTCGAAGGCCTTGATGCCAGGCATGGCACCCGTCGTAGGCTGCAGCACCGGCGAGTAGGAGCACAGGAGCACGCCGGCGATGGCGGCAAGGGCAGAGCCGATGGCAAACGTCATCGAGATGGTGCGGTTGACGTTGATGCCCATGAGCTGAGCGGCGGCTTTGTCCTCGGACACGGCGCGCATGGCTTTGCCCATCTTGGTCTTACCTGTAAAGAACATCAGGCCGGCCATGATAACCAGGCAGGCGACGATGGTGACGAGCGAGACGGCGCTTACGTTGAACTTGGCCAAGAACTCCGGCACCTGGAAGGTGACGAGCGAAGTGAAGTTCTTGGGCGTGGCGCCCCACAGAAGCTGCGCGGCGTTCTGCAGGAAGTAAGACACGCCGATGGCCGTGATCAGAACGGCCAGAGGGCCTGCTTGGCGCAGCGGCTTATAGGCCAGACCCTCGATGAGAACACCGAGAACCGTGCAGACCACACAAGAGAGAACTACAGATGCCCAGCCCGGGAGGCCGAGATACGACGTGGCACAGAACGAGACATAGGCACCGACCATGATGACGTCGCCGTGAGCGAAGTTGAGCATCTTGGCGATACCGTAGACCATGGTGTAGCCCAACGCGATGATGGCGTAGACGCTGCCCATGGACAGGCCGTTGACCAGGTATTGGATAAAGACCGTCATGTTCCACATCCCCCTTTCGAATAGGTTTCCAGTTGATGTATGAAACAGGGACGTTACATCGTCCCTAGATACCAAGCAAGCAGGGAAGGCCAAAACCTCCCCTGCTTGGGATCAAAACCGCTCTATGTAAGGCGGCCTATTAGGCCTGTACGTACTTGCCGTCGGTAATGACGTACGCCGTCGGGTCCTTCTGGACCTGGCCCTTGTCGTTCCAGGAGAGCTTGCCAGTCAGACCGTCAACAGTAATGTTGCGCATAGCCTCGGGAAGCTTCTCGGCAACCTCGGTGGGGTCGGCGTCGACACCCAGGCCGGCCTCCTTGAGAGCCTCGACCACCGCATGCACGCCGTCGTAGGCGTCGGCGGCAAACTGGTCGGGGGTATCGCCGTACTTATCTTTGTAAGCGTTGACGAAGTCGGCGTTCTTCTCGTCGTCGGCGGAGAACGGGGTCATGAGCAGCAGACCCTCGGCAAGAGAGGTGTCGAAGCCCTCAACGCCCAGGATGCCGTCCATGCCGTCGCAGCCCATCATCTTGACGTCGTAGCCCATGTCCTTGGCGTTCTTGAGCAGGACGGACGCCGGCGTGTAGTAGATCGGCGCAAAGATCATGGTGGCGCCTGCCTGCTTGGCCTTGGTCAGCTGGTTGGTAAAGCTCGTGGCGGAGTCGTCCTTAAAGGTCTCCTCGTCGACAATCTCGAGCTTGGACTTAGCGGCCTGGGCCTTAAAGGAATCTGCGATGCCCGAAGAATAGGCGTCGCCGGAGTTATAGAACAGCACGAACTTCTCGTCCGCATATTTCTCTGCCAGGAACTTGGCAGCGTTGACACCCTGGTTGGGGTCGGTAAAGCAAACCTGGAAGACGCAATCCTTGCCCTTGGTAACGTCCTCGGAAGACGCGGACGGGGTGATCATGAACGTCTCGGGGTCGTTACCGCACTCTGCGGCAACGGCGACCGACGCACCCGTGGTGGTCGGACCGACGAGGGCCTGCATGCCCCAGTCGAGCAGGGTGTTGAAGGCGTTGACGGCCTTCTCGCCATCGGCCTGGTCGTCCTCGGCCTTGCTGACAAGCGGCAGCTCCTTAGTCGAGAAATCCTTGCAGCCAAGCTCGACAGCCTGTGTAACGGACTTGCCGTAGGACGCGTTGGCGCCGGTCAGCGGGCCGATGGTGCCGATCTTAAACGAAGCGTCGCCCGACGCGGAACCGCTGTCGCCGCCGTTGGAGGAGCAGCCAGCTAGAATGGACATCGCCCCCAGACCTGCTGCGCTCGCGATAACGCTCCTGCGATTCATAACAGGGTTCAATGACTTACCGGTGAGGCTCGACATGCGGCTCTCCTCTCAAATCTCGTCGGGTTTCGGTTACCCGACAGGCCATCCTTCGCCGTGTTCGGCGTTCGCAAAATAGTAGACGCTTTAGTTGAGAAAAGTGGCGATTATTTCAACTTTTCTTTTGTTTTGCCCATTTATCCATAATTCTGCGTATTCCTGTCGGTTTATGCAGTTTAGCCACTTTATTGTGTGAAAGTAATGTTACCGTTCTGTTACAGGCGTCCTTGCCCTGAATAAAACGGCCCGCCGGTCTCGATGTATATGCACTTAGGCGGCGATGTACTTGCCGTCCTGGATCACATAAGCCGTAGCGGGCTTTTCGACCTGGCCCTTGTCATTCCACGTCAGCTCGCCCGTCAGGCCCTCGATCTTGATCTTGCGCATGGCCTTGGCAAGGTCGCCGGCAATGTCGGCGCCGTCGGCCGTAATGTCGATGCCCGCTTTGTCGATGGCCTCGGCGATGGCGTGGACGCAATCGTAGGCGTCGGCGGCAAACTGGTTGGGCGTCTCGTCGTAGGCATCCTTATAGGCCTTGACGAAGTCGGCATTCTTCTCATCGTCGGCGGAAAACGGGGTCATGAGCATATCGTCGGCGATCTCACCCGAGACGGCGACGGCAGCACCGGTCGTGACGGGGCCGACGAGCGCCTGCATGCCCCAGTCGCACAGGGCAAACCTTATGGTGCAAACGTTGACAGTTTGTTACGGAAGTTCGTTTGTAGCGAGCATGTTTCCAATGTTTCCGCAGCGTTTCGGGGGTGCCGTTTTGTGCGACTCCTGTTGCCTGGCGAGCACGCGCCCTCGGTTCACGCTAGAATGCACTCAACCTTTAAGCGGTTAATCCATCCATAAGATGCACGAAGGAGCTATCTATGAGCGAACCCCTGCGCACCGTGAACGTCGGCCTCATCGGTCTGGGAACCGTCGGCGGCGGCGTGGCCCGCCTGATCAAGAGCCACCACGATGAGTACCTGGCAGCCTACGGCATCGACCTTAAGCTGACCCGCGCCTGCACGCTTGCCTGGGAGCAGGCCGAAGCTGCCGGTATTGAGCGCGAGGCCTTTACGAGCGACTGGCACGACGTCGTCACCGACCCCGCCGTCGATATCGTCGTCGAGCTCATCGGCGGCGAGCACCCCGCGACCGAAATCTTCACCACCGCCTTCGAGAACGGCAAGCACGTCGTCTCTGCCAACAAGGCCCTGCTGGGCCGTCATGTCGAGACGCTCGCCGAGAAGGCGCGCGCGTGCGGCGTGCAGATTAAGTGCGAGGCCAGCTGCGGCGGTGGCATCCCCATTGTCAGCACGCTTGAGCATGACCTGGTGGGCAACAAGATCCTGACCATCGCCGGCATCCTTAACGGCACCACCAACTACATCCTGTCGCGCATGGACGCCGAGGGCGCCGATTACGCCGACGTGCTCGCCGACGCACAGGCTAAGGGCTATGCCGAGGCCGACCCGTCCGCCGACGTCGACGGCTTCGACGCCGCCAGCAAGACGGCGATCCTCGCTTCCATCGGCTTTGGCACCCGCGTTACCACCGACGATGTGTACCAGCAGGGTATCCGTACCATCGGTGCCGAGGACATCGCCCAGGCCCGTGAGCTCGGCTACACCATTAAGCTGCTCGGCATCGCCCGCAACACCGACGCCGGCGTCGACGTCCGTGTGCATCCCACGCTGATCCCCGCCGACCACATGCTTGCCAAGGTCAACGGCGCCATGAACGCTGTCTACGTGGTAGGCGACGCCGTGGGCGAGACCATGTTCTACGGTGCCGGCGCAGGCTCCTTCCCCACCGCGAGCGCCGTCGTGGGCGATATCCTGTCGCTCTCCGAGCAGATCAGCCGCGGCGTGGCTCCGCTGCCCGAGATTGAGCCCTATGGCCACAACCTCGCCTTTAAGCCCATGGACGAGCTCCAGACCAAGTACTATGTGCGCCTGAAGGTCGCCGACCGCGTGGGCGCCCTGTCCGAGACGGTCGACATCTTTGCCAAGCACAACATCTCGATTTCGCTCATCAACCAGGTCGAGGACGGCAAGTCGGGCGTCAACGATGCCTGCTCGGTCATCTTCCTGACGCATCGCGCGCTCGAGAAGGACGTCCAGGCTGCCGCCACCGAGCTTGCCAGCGTCGACTGCGTGGCCGAAGTCGCCAACGTCCTGCGCATCGAGGACGTCGAGGCCTGGACCGAAGGCGTCATGGCCAACTAACCCAACGCTCGCCTAGCAATACGCGCCTTGAGGGCTCCCGTCCGATGTGGGACGGGAGCCCTTTTGTCACCTGCCCTAAGCACAACGGCAGAGCATATTTGCGCGAGCCGCTCATCGGTAACGCGGGCTACCGTTCACCGATATGCAAACGCGGCCGATTCCGGCTGCCGCTACGCTGTGCTGCGAATGTCCGCCCGCGAAGAGAGGAAGCACCATGTTGCTCGAGGGCAAGAAAGCAATCATCACCGGAGGCACGCGCGGTATCGGCTATGCGATCGCCTGCCGTTTTATCGAGGAAGGCGCTGCCGTCACCGTCTTTGGCTCACGCCAGGAGACTGCCGACGCGGCCGTTGAGAAGCTGACAGCCGCCTATCCCGACGCCAAGGTCTGGGGCCGCTCCTGCGACCTCACCTCACTCGAAGCCGTGACCGAGGCCTTTACCCAGGCTGCAGCCGACATGGGCGGCTTGGACACGGTCGTCAACAATGCCGGTATCTCCCAGCGTTCACCCCTCTTGGACTACACGGCCGAGGAGTTCGCAAAGGTCATGGACCTTAACGTCGTCGCCGTCTTTAATGGCCACCAAGCTGCCGCCAAGATCATGACCGAGGCCGGCCACGGCGGCACCATCACCACCACGAGTTCGATGGTTGCCAAGTACGGCCAGCCCTCTGGCGTCGGCTATCCAACGTCCAAGTTTGCCGTCAACGGCATGGTCCAGTCGCTCTCGCGCGAGCTCGCCCCCATGGGCATTCGCGTCAATGCCGTAGCACCCGGTGTAACCAAAACCGACATGGTCGCCAACCTGCCTGAAGAGGTTATTAAGCCCATCGTCGCCACCATTCCGCTGGGTCGCATGGGCGAGCCCGAGGATGTCGCCAACGCCTTTGTTTTCCTGGCGAGCGACATGTCCTCCTACGTCACGGGCGCCGTGCTCCCCGTCGACGGAGCCGCCCGCTCCTAAAGGTCGCAAGCCACGACTTCGAACCTCAACGAGGCCCAACGCAAAAGGCGCGCTGTCTGCATCAACCGCAGGCAGCGCGCCTTGTTCTGCTTGCAGGGGAAGCTGCGTCCCGGTATTTCAGCTCAGAACGGGGCGAAGCTTCCCTCAGGGCCTTCTTTCGGAAACTATGTCCCATTCTGGGCGCGCATTCTGGGACACGCTTTCCGCAACGGGCTTCTCGCGGAAAGCGCATCCCACTCTGGACGCCAATTCCGGGATGCATTTTCCGCGGCGGTGTCGGCTACTTGCCGTCGTCGTCCTCGGCTTCTTCTCTTGCATAGAGCTCCAGCATGCGGCGGCGGTATTCGCGCACGGCGAGCTTGGCGCGCTCCAGGCGGCGACGCTCGCGCGGGGTCAGCTCGGACGGGTCGACCTCATCACCATAGGTCTTATCGGCAAGAAGATGCGCCGCGTCCACGATGCGGGCATCGATGTGGCCGCTCGCCGCCTCGGCGGAAAGACGCTCGGCAATCGTATCGAGCGTAGGCAAGCCCTCGAATACGCGACCATGGCCATGCGAAGTCAGCAGCTCGTGCTCACGTGCGAGCAAGCTCGCTAGGTCGTGGTGGGCGCGCAGGATGTCGAGCGCATCGGATGGATGCTCGGCAACCTCTGCCACGGCGGCGACCGGCGCGGCGTCGACCACGCGGTAGAAGAGCTGCGCGAGCAGCGGCATCAAGAACACCGTGATGGCGCCGGCGGCAACCATGACCGACGCAATATCTTGCGACAGCGCGCCCGCGTTGACGGCAACGCTCGTAACGGCAACGATGATCGGCAGGGCCGTGGTGCAGTACAGGGCCACGGTAATACGACCATACGCCGACACATCGCGCGTCGCAGGACAAATGCTCATAGAAATAAGAATGGGCACGGCACGAATAATCAACAACGCCACGATAAAGCCCACGAGCAGACCCGGGCGCGACGCCACGGCCGTCAGATCGATCTTTGCGCCCGATACGGTAAAGAATACCGGAATCAAAAAGCCGTAGGCCAGGCCATCAAGCTTGGTCTCGAGCGTATGGTTGCCCTCGGGGATGATGTAGCGCAAGACAAAGCCGGCGGCAAAAGAACCCAACACGATGTCGAGATCAAAGACAGCCGAGAACGCCACGAGCGTGACCAGGATGAGCACCGTCAGGCGCACGAAGGTCTGCGACGTGGTATCGGCGCGTTCCTCGACAAACGCAAAGAAGCGGCTGCCGACGCGCTTGGAGCGGCTCGGGACCAC
>UMFW01032233.1_pt1 | contig 21113 bp, 15 predicted proteins | sample 1965111 | NCBI WGS metagenome assembly UMFW01 (sample SAMEA4836056, study PRJEB28245) | human gut metagenome | biome: gut microbiome; material: fecal sample | place: Denmark | collected 2008
AGGGCGATGCCCTGGGCTAGGGGCTTCTGCCCTTTCAGGGCGTATGGGACAAAACTTGCGAAAGTTCAGTTATGCTTATTCCTTCATCTATGATTTTGTTCGATTTTTAGAATTTTTAAAAAAACTCTTGAAGTATTCTAAGAGAAAAGTAGTATCTTTGCACTCTAGATCATATAAGTTGAGATCGGAAATATAGATAACACATACATAAAGATAAAAAAAATGAGAACTGTTTACGAATTTTCTGTTAAAGACAGAAAGGGAAAGGATGTTTCCCTCAAGGAGTATGCCAACGAAGTGCTGCTCATCGTCAACACCGCCACAAAGTGTGGTTTCACCCCTCAGTATGAGGAACTGGAGAAACTTTATGAGACCTATCATTCTCAAGGTTTCGAAATACTTGATTTTCCTTGCAACCAGTTTGGTCAGCAAGCCCCTGGTACAGATGAAAGCATTCATCAGTTCTGCAAGCTTACATACGGCACAGAGTTCCAGCGCTACAAGAAGATCAAGGTAAACGGAGACGATGCTGCCCCTCTCTTCAAATTTCTGAAAGAATGTAAGGGCTTTGCTGGTTGGGACGAGAGCCACCCTCTCTACCCTGTTCTCGACAAGATGTTGAGCGAGGCTGATCCTAACTACAAGGAGAGTGCCGATATCAAGTGGAACTTCACCAAGTTCCTCGTTAACAAGAAGGGTCAGGTTGTAGCCCGCTTCGAGCCTACCACAAGCTTCGATGTCATCGCTAAGGCTATCGAAGAGTGGTTGAACTTCTAATGAAAGATAGAAGTCTCGAACTGAGAATAGAATTTCTAAAAAAAAGAGAATAGAATTTCTAAAAAAAAGAAAATAGAATTTCTAAATAAAAAGCCAGGTTGCTTTTCGCAGCCTGGCTTCTTTTATAATGTGATCTTGTTATTTCAATATATCTCAAAGAATAATTGTCAACTGTTTGCTATAAACTATAAACTATTAACTGAAAATTAGTCAACCTTTGGCACATCCTTGAGGAACTGCTGGATTTCTTCATCACTCACAGAATAATCGTGCAAATCGCCATTGATAAAGCTATCGTAAGACGGCATATCGATAAGACCATGACCTGAGAGACAGAACAGGATAACCTTCTCCTTGCCCTCTTCCTTAGCCTTCAGAGCCTCACGTATAGTGGCTGCAATGGCATGACAGCTCTCTGGAGCAGGAATGATACCCTCGGTCTGAGCGAAGAGCATACCTGACTTGAATGACTCCAGCTGAGGGATATCTACACCATGCAGATAACCATCCTTCAGAAGTTGGGAGATAATCATACCAGCACCATGATAACGGAGACCACCTGCGTGAATGTTGGCAGGCTTGAAATCATGACCCAGAGTAAACATTGGCAGCAATGGAGTGTAACCTGCCTCATCACCGAAATCATACTCGAACTTACCGCGAGTCAGCTTAGGACAGCTCTCCGGCTCTGCAGCAATAAACTCAGTATGGCGCTCGCCTGTGAAGTTGTGACGGAGGAATGGGAAGGCAATACCACCAAAGTTACTACCACCACCGAAACAAGCAATCACCTGATCAGGATACTCACCTGCCATCGCCATCTGCTTCTCTGCCTCTAGACCGATAATGGTCTGGTGAAGTGCCACATGATTGAGCACAGAACCCAGCGTATACTTACAGCCCGGTGTGGTTGTAGCCAGCTCAACAGCCTCACTGATGGCAGTACCGAGCGAACCAGGATGATGAGGATCACGTGTGATAATGTTCTTACCTGCGCGTGTACTCATGGAAGGAGAACCCTCTACAGTGGCTCCAAACGTACGCATGATGCTGGAACGGTATGGTTTCTGCTGCATGGTAATCTTTACCTGATAAACTGCTGCCTCCAGGCCGTAGAGTTTTGCTGCATAAGAGAGGGCTGCACCCCACTGTCCTGCACCAGTCTCTGTAGTGACATTGGTATCACCCTCCTGCTTACAGTAGTAGCACTGAGGAATGGCTGAATTGATTTTATGAGAGCCTAACGGATTAATACTCTCATTCTTGAAATAGATATGCGCCGGAGTACCGAGTGCCTCCTCAAGGGCATAAGCACGTACAAGAGGGGTTGAACGGTAGAAGGTGTACTTCTCCAGCACATCTTCCGGAATATCAATCCAAGCGTGCTCTGTATCAAGTTCCTGCTTTGAGCACTCCTTATTAAATACGTGTGACAAATCATCAGCATTCATTGGCTGGTGTGTCTGAGGGTTCAACGGTGGCAATGGCTTGTTAGGCATATCTGCCTGAATGTTGTACCACTGAGTAGGAAGTTCCTGCTCGCTTAAGATGTACTTTTTCTGTCTCATATTTATATATATGTTTAAAATTGTTGTATGCCAGAACAAAGGTACAAATAAAAAATGAAATAAAGAACTTTTTTATGTGTTTTTCCAATATTTTTTTATTTTTATCCAATAAAATAGTTCATTCTACAGGTATTATTTGTTATATAAGTGTGTTTTCAGTGTCATTTCTATAAATTTAATCAAATATTACCCCATAAAATACCAAATATTACCCCCTATATTATAATGAAAAGTAGTATCTTTGCAACAGAAAAATTCAAAATGCGTTGTGAAACGCTTATCATCATCTTTTACTTATACAAAAAAATAAAACATTGGAGTTCAATAGGGATATTGAGATTCCAATGTTTTTTTTATACACTAAACTGAAACATATTATCATGTAAAGTTGACATATCATCATGTAACGTTGTCAGATTTCTAACCTTTCAGTATAAATCAACAGTCTGTTTTATTGTCTACTCCCACAATTGATACAGGATTTTACCCATAGACTGCAGACACAGATTATTTTTTCTCATTACCTAAATCTATCTGCGATATCTGATTCAACAGATTTACAGCCTGTCCTACAGTCTTCACATCATTGATGCGAAGCATTCGCTTGTTGAATTTTTCCTTCAGAACACAATCTTGAATATGACTGGTAACGTAAGCGAGTATGCGGTTAAACATCTGACTTCTGTAGAACGGACTGTTTACATTGCTCACAAACTGCATCTGCATATAGCCCTGCTTGAGAATAATCTTCTCGCAACCTAGCTTCTTGCCTACCCTACGCAGACCTACCACATGCATCAGTTCGTCTGCTTCATGAGGCACAGGACCAAAACGGTCTATCATACGCTTGCGGTAAGCCTCTACTTCCTCATCGCTCTCCAGACGGTCCAGTTCACGATAAAGGAGCATGCGCTCACTGTCACCCGGCACATAAGTCTGAGGAAAATACATCTCCAGATCGCTCTCTATGCCACAATCGTCAACGAAATCATCACCCGTAAGCTGGGCACCTTCATCCATCTTCTCCTGATAAAGATCACAGAACTCCTCGTTCTTCAACTCTGTGACAGCCTGAGAGAGAATCTTCTGGTAGGTTTCATAACCCAGATCTTCCATAAAACCGCTCTGCTCAGAGCCCAGCAGATTACCCGCACCGCGGATATCCAGGTCCTGCATGGCGAGATTGAAGCCGCTACCCAGTTCGCTGAACGTCTCCAGAGCCTCCAGACGGCGACGCGCCTCAGGAGTAAGTGCACTCTTAGGTGGCGCCATCAGATAGCAGAAAGCCTTCTTGTTGCTTCTTCCTACGCGTCCACGCATCTGATGCAGGTCACTCAATCCGAAGTGATGAGCATCGCTCACGATAATCGTATTGGCATTGGAAATGTCGATACCATTCTCTACAATAGTGGTAGAAAGCAGTACGTCATAATCGTAATTGATAAAGCCCATGATGATTTTCTCCAAATCCTCAGGCTTCATCTGTCCGTGACCGATTGCTACCCTACAGTCTGGGATATGCTTCTCGATGAGCATCTTGAGCTCCGGAAGCTTGGATATTCTGTCGCATACGAAATAAACCTGTCCGTTTCGGCTCATCTCGAAATTGATGGCATCGCAGATAACTTCACTACTAAACGTTACCAGTTCGGTATGAATCGGATAACGGTTAGGTGGCGGAGTGCGCATGATACTCATATCCCGGGCGCCCATCAGAGAGAACTGGAGGGTTCGCGGAATCGGAGTGGCACTCATCGTGAGTGTATCGACATTTACCTTGAGCTGACGGAGTTTCTCTTTGGTAGACACACCGAACTTCTGCTCTTCATCGATGACGAGCAGTCCCAGGTCATGCCATTTCACGGTCTTTGATATCAGCTTATGCGTACCTATGAGGATATCAATCTTACCCTCTTTCAGGGCGTCAAGCACCTCTCTGGTTTCCTTCGTTGTACGGGCTCTACTGAGATAGTCTACCCTTACAGGCATGCCTTCCAGACGCTTTTTGAAAGTCTGATAGTGCTGGAAAGCCAGAACGGTAGTAGGCACCAGCACCGCAACCTGCTTGCTGTCGCACGCTGCCTTGAAGGCTGCACGGATGGCAACCTCAGTCTTGCCGAAGCCCACATCGCCACAAACCAGACGATCCATCGGTCTGCCGCTCTCCATATCCTTCTTCACCTCCTGAGTAGCCTTATTCTGGTCTGGCGTATCTTCATACAGGAAGGAAGCCTCCAGCGTATGCTGCAGATAATTGTCGGCACTGAAGGCGAATCCCTTCTCCCGTCGGCGCTGGGCATAGAGTTTGATCAGGTCGCGCGCAATGTCCTTGATTCGCTTCTTAGCTTTGTCCTTGAGTTTGTCCCAGGCACCTGTACCCAGTGTAGACAGGCGAGGCGGAGTACCGGTATCGCTGCGGCGATATTTGCTGATTTTATAAAGCGAGTGGATAGAAACATCCACCTTGTCATTGTTCGTATAGACGATGCGGATCATTTCCTGATAGCTGTTGCCCGCAGGAACCCTAACCAGACCACCGAACTTGCCGATACCGAAGTCTACATGCACGATAAAATCTCCCACTTCCATCTCCTGCAGTTCCTTCATGGTGAGTGCCATCTTGCCGGCTCTCGCTTTATCTGAGCGCAGGTTATATTTATGAAAACGGTCAAAAATCTGATGATCGGTAAAGAAACAGCACTTCTTGTCATGGTCAGTAAAGCCTTCATGAAGCGTCTTGTCTACCGGTGTAAAACGGATGGCGTAGCGCTTCAGCTCTTCGCTTTCAAAGATATCCTTCAGGCGCTGTTGCTGCTTCTGGCTATCTGCCAATATATATAAGGTGTAACCCTGGAGCAGGAAATCCTCCAGAGTCTGACAAAGCAAATCGAAATTCTTATGGAAAAGAGGCTGTGGAGCGATATTGAAAGGTATCACAGCCGGACTCTCTGACGGAGCGACCTTGCCGAACTCGATACGGAGATGAGCCGCTACTGCCTTCTTGAAATCGAGCGGAGAAACGAGGTTGAGCTCGGTCTTCATGTCATGTCTGATGCGCTCAGCCTCTACCTCAGTAGCTCCCTCCAGCTGCTCGGTAAGGCTCTGCGATGAGAAGCCTTCGGTATAGATCTGACCGATGCGGTCGCAAACGAAAGAAAGGTCTTTCGCAACGACTGGCGTACTTTCGGAGAGGAAATTGAGGAAACACTGCTTGTTGCTCTCGATATGGGCGAGTTCGGGCACGATTTCTATCTCTGTGCGCTTCGCCTGCGAGAGCTGGGTCTCAACATCAAAGGTACGGATGGTGTCAATCTCATCGCCGAAGAAGTCGATACGGAACGGATATTCGCAGCTGTAAGAATAGACATCGAGGATGCTTCCACGCACGGCAAACTGGCCCGGTTCATAAACATAATCGGTTTCTTTGAGTTCGAAATCGCGCAGGGTATGAACCACATCGGTCTGAGCAATCTGCTGGCCTACAGTCAGTTTCAGAATCCGTTCATCCAGATTCTGCTTAGCCACAACGAGTTCTGCCAGTGCATCGGGATAAGTGACTACCAGGAAATGTCCTCCCGAAGAGAGGCGCGCCAGCACCTCTGTACGTAGGATTTCATTCGCTGCATCACGCTGCCCGTATTTCACGGCACGCCGATAGCTGGAAGGAAAGAAGAAGACCTTCTCCTGCCCCATCATCTGAGTGAAATCGTGATAAAAATAGCCTGCTTCATCGGCATCATCCAGTACGAAGAGTACCGAACGCCTCATCTTCCCCTGCAGAGAAGCAAAGAACATCGGAGCCGAAGAGCACAGCAAACCCTGGAGAAAAATGGAATGAACCGACTTCTTCCCCATCAAATCAAAGAGGGCATCCGCCTGTGGCGAACGCCCGTATGTTTTTTCTATCTTTTGGATTTCCATCCAAGTACTGATTAGTGATTACTGATTACTGAGTATTAATCCTTCTTCGGATATTTCTTGAACCAGCCATCCAGGCGCAGTCGCATCACACCAAAGAAAGCCTCACCAAAGATGCCACCACTCATCTTGCTCACACCTTCACGACGGTTGACAAAGATGACAGGCACCTCCTTGATTTTGAAACCAATGCGATGAGCCGTATATTTCATCTCTATCTGGAAAGCATAGCCCTTGAAGCGGATAGCATCCAAATCTATGGTTTCCAACACCTTACGTCGGTAGCAGACGAATCCAGCTGTGGTATCATTCACCTTAAATCCGGTTACGATACGTACGTATTTAGAAGCGAAATAGCTCATCAATACGCGTCCGATAGGCCAGTTGACCACGTTCACACCCGAAATATATCTTGAGCCTACAGCCACATCATACCCCTCATCGTGAGTTGCCGCATAGAGACGAGGCAAATCATTAGGATCATGACTGAAGTCGGCATCCATCTCGAAGATGAAGTCATAGCCCTGCTTCAATGACCATTTGAAGCCCATGATATAGGCAGTACCCAAACCGAGTTTACCCGAACGCTCCAGGATATGCAGACGACCGGCAAACTCATTAGCCATCAAGCCCTTAACAATGGCAGCAGTACCGTCAGGACTTCCGTCATCGATAACGAGGATATCAAACTGCTTTTCGAGACCGAAGACAGCACGGATGATTTTCTCGATGTTTTCCTTCTCATTATATGTAGGAATGATTACTATGCTATCACTCATAACTTCTTTTAATTTTAATGATTCTGATTCTATATAATGTAATACAGATGCAAAATTACAACTTATTTTTGAAATAACAAGCGAAAAACCGAAATTATTGGTCCGGATTCTCTACAAAACCCTGATATTTCTTGTCAAGTCCGTTCATGATCGCCTCATAGCTCTTGTTCATCTGGTTCTTGATATTGTCAGTTCCCTTGCCTATCGGCTCAATAGGCTCATGAATGGTGAGCTTCAGAGGATGCCAGAAAGCCCAGTAGATGTCCTTCATGCGAGGCTTCACATCAAAACTGCCATTGATGGTAAGCGGACATACCGGCAACTGCAGTTCATCGGCAAGCATGAAAGCACCGCGGCGGAACACGCCCATGTGACCCGTAAACGTGCGGGCACCTTCAGGGAATACCACCAGCGACATGCCCTCTTTGAGCACCTCGCGAGCACGGTCATAAGAAGCGCGGATCTTAGAAGGTCCGCTCTTGTCTACAAAGATGTGGTGCGCATACTCACAGGCGATACCGATGAGAGGCACTTTGCGCAAGCCCTTCTTCATCATCCACTTGAAGTTTCTGCCCAGAAAACCGTATATCAGGAAAATATCAAAAGCGCCCTGATGATTGGCCACGAAAACATAACTCTGGTTCTTCTTGAGATGCTCACGTCCCTCCACCTTTACAGGCAGAAGGAGGATGCGGACCCAAAGCCAAGACCAATACTTACCGGGATAATAGCCCCAGAAATGGCCATTGCCCAGCATACATCCCAAAACGGTAGACAGACTGGTTAAAACGCTAGCTACCAACAGGATAGGCAAGCATATTACAAGTTGATACAGACGATATAAGTACTTCATTTTTTATTTAAGAATGAATAATTTAACACTCAACATTTAACATTCAACACTCAACACTCCTCATTTTCTTTTGAGTGTGATGACCACGATTTCTGCCGTAGCCCCTATGCGGATTGGAACGGTACCGCCCAGACCCGATGTGGTATAGAGCTGGCAACCCTCCTCCTCGAAGAGGCCGTAATCATAAGGAGTAAACATCGACGGACGCAAGCCCAGGATACTGATCTGCCCCGCATGCGTATGACCGCTCAGCGTAAGCTGCGGTGCTACAACCAGCGAATCCTTCCTGTCAGGTCCTATCACATCGCCATCCTCATCCTTCTCCTTATTAATAGTAGAAGGCCAGGTCTCGCGCCATTGCTTCGGAATATGCTGCAGCATCAGCACGAAAGAGCCCGGTCTGATGCCATACAGCGCCTTCCTTACGTTGGTGCGCTTTGGTTTGTCATAGTTCTCTGTACCAGCTACATAGATGCTGTCAGCGCCTCTATGCACCGCCACATGCTCATTCATCAGCAGGCGCCATCCGCAACTCCGCTGAAAGTCCTGCATCCGCTTCTCGAGCGCAGCTATCTCCTGCTCATCATCTACATCCATATAATAGGTGTAATCGTGATTGCCCAGCACACTCATCACGCCATCTCTGGCTTTCAGACTGCTGAGCAGCGCCTGATACTCAGGCAGTTCATCGGGTGTAACATTCTGTAAATCACCCGTAAAGCAAATCAGATCAGGCTTCTCGGCATTGATGCTGTCGATATCGCGCTGAGGCAGATGACCACGCCAGCCATAGTATGACCCGAGATGGATATCGCTGAACTGAACGATGCGATAGCCCTCGAAAGACTTCGGCAGATTAGGTACATAGATGGTGATACGCTTGACTTGCATCTTAGGAAAACCTTCGGTAAATCCGTAGATAAAGCAGAAGAACGCCACCGCTCCCACTACCAGTCCGAGGAGCTTGCCCCAGTTGCGATGGCCGTGAAGGAGCCGCATACAGCACCAGCCGAAGACACTGAACAGGCTGAAGACAAACTGCGGAACCGCACATACTGCCATCATCACAAACCAGATGTCGATGAGCACCGGATTGCGTGGCAGGAAGTTGGGCAGTATCGTGATATATGCGCTGTAGGCGATAACCACGAAAGCCGGGAACCAGAAGAGCACCCGCTGCCAGAGACTCTTCAGCCGTAACTTGCCATACCTTTTATATATCCACAGATACGGCAACAGGGTGAATACCACTACGGGTATCAATATTCTTGCTATCATTTCTTGATCAAACTTGATTGAAGATACGTTTTCATTGCCTGCACGGGCACTCCTCTGCGCTGTGCATAGTCGCGAAGCTGGTCGTCTCCTATCCGTCCCAGTTCGAAATACCGCGACTTGGGATGTGCAAACATCAGCCCCGAGACACTGGCATGAGGCGTCATCATTCCGCTTGTGGTGAGCCGGATGCCCACCTGACTCATATCGATGAGCTGGTCGATGATGAAGTTGGCACTGGTATCGGGCAGCGAAGGATATCCTATAGCCGGACGGATGCCCTGATAGCGCTCCAGATGCTGGTCTTCGATGCTCAGCTGCTCGTCGGGAGCATAGCCCCAGATGCTGCGTCTCACCTCTTCGTGCAACTTCTCTGCCGTGGCTTCAGCCAACCGGTCGCAGAGTGTCTGTGCCATCATATTGAGGTAGTCGTCCGAGCGATATTTCTTCTCCAGACCGCCATCTACCGTCGTGCAGAAGATACCCAGCCGGTCTGTTATTCCACTGCCCAGAGGACGGATGAAATCAGCCAGACAGAGATTGGGTTCTCCCTGAGCCGCCGGATGCTGCTGACGGAGCATCGGGAAGCGGACTTTCTGCCCTTCCAGCCAGATATCATCCCCCTCGCTGTTCGCCTCGAAGAGTCCGAAGACGGCATAGGTATGATATTCGCCTTCCCATGAATGGAGCATATCGAGCGCCTCAGCCTTCATTTTTTCCTTTTCCTCTCGAGGTTTGCCGTTCAAACCCCAGGCATGATAAAAGTATAGCCAGTTGATATATGGCTCAATTTCGCTTATATTGTATACTATTCTTCGCATCCGATACGATATTTTATTTTACAATTCCCGTAAGATTTCCCTTTTTCAGGAATTGTTTCTGAACTCCAGTTCCTCTCCTCTGCAAGCGGCATCAAACACGCCTTTGTTATAGATAAGATGACCGTTGCAGAAAGTCTGTTCCACTTTCCATGCAAACTCATCACCCTCTACAGGGCTCCATTTACACTTGCTCTGAATCACCTCTGCGGTCACCTTCCAAGGCTCTCCCTTGCGCACCACAACGACATCTGCCTTATAACCCGGACGCAGGAAGCCGCGCTGACTGATATGGAACAGACGGGCTGGATTATGGCACATCAGTTCAACCAGACGCTCGATACTGATTACCTTTTCGTCAACAAGTTTCAGCATGCTTACCAGCGAGAACTGTACCATTGGCATACCTGATGCAGCCTTGGCACAACCGCCCTGTTTATCCTTCAACTGATGAGGAGCATGATCGGTACCTACTACCGTTATCTTGCCATTACTCAGTGCTTTACGCAAAGCTTCGCGATCAGCAGCGGTCTTTACTGCAGGGTTGCATTTGATGCGTGCGCCCTTCACAGCGTAATCTTTATCCGAGAACATGAGATGAGCCACAACAGCCTCGCCTGTAATATTTTCATCCTTACCAAAGAACTCCAGTTCCTTAGCCGTAGTAACGTGAGCGATATGGAGATGCGCCCCGCTTTCCTTAGCCAGCTGCACCGCCAAACGGCTGCTTTCATAGCAAGCCTCCTCGCTGCGTATTTCCGGATGATGTTCTACGGCAGGGTCCTCACCCCATTTCTGCTTAGCCAGCTGCATATTGCGGTTGATGATTTCGGTATCCTCACAGTGGGTCATCACCGGCAAATCCAGCTCTTTCGCCTTCTTGAAGATAGCCTGCAGCGCCTCATATTTATCCACCAGCATATTGCCCGTACTGGAGCCCATAAAGAGCTTGATTCCCGGCACACGATGCGTATCGAGCTGCTCAAAATCATTTACATTATCATTGGTAGCACCAAAGAAGAAACTGTAGTTCACATGACTCTTCTCAGCGCCCAGCTGCCGCTTTGCCTGCCAGGCCTCCAGAGTGGTAGTCTGAGGTACCGTGTTAGGCATCTCAAAATAACTGGTCACACCACCAAAGGCAGCAGCGCGGCTTTCGCTCTCGATGTCAGCCTTCTGCGTAAGTCCCGGCTCACGGAAGTGAACATGATCATCAATCACACCCGGCAAAACAAAACACCCCGAGGCATCGATGACTTCATCGTAATTGCCACGGGGTGCCTCGCCTTCATATATCTCCTTGATAAATTCACCATCCAACAAGAGGTCGCCCACAAAAGAGCGACCCTCATTTATAATGGTTCCATTCTTGATTAATTTCATATTACTAAACTTATAAAATGAAGAGTTTTACAAGATGTTAATGCCCAAGACCTTGAAAGAGTCCTGTTTCTACTCCTGACCTTCCTGTTTTTCAGGAATCGTAGGCGCAGCCAGTTCGTTGGCTGTAGGTGCCGGAGCCGCATCAGGATTTACCTGTGGAGCCGCTTCCATCTCTGGCTGCATGCCGCTCTGCGCATCTCGTGTACCGTTCATAATCTCCTGATTCTCTTGAGCTTTCTTATAATAGTCCTTTACATAAGGATCATTCTTGAAATAGTCGGTAGCCTTGCTCATGATATCCTCAATCCAAGGAGAGAGCATAGGATACTGGTTGCCCATTGTAACGAGGAAGAAGACGCCCGGTCCCAGCACATTGTTGAAGTTGTCGGTAACAAACGAAGTGATGAGCTTGTCTTCCTGCTCAGAGAGGCGGATGGATTCCTCGTTCAGATGCTTGTTGACAGCCACCATATCGCTACCGTTCATGATAGCCTGGTCGTGCTTGTGCACCAGTTCGCGCAACTGATTCTGAATCTGCTGGTATTTCTTGAAGAATCCGAAGAGTTTATCGTTCATAGGCGTACCGCTTACCACCTGCTGTGTATCATCGAGCTTCACCGTAATGCTTCCACTCTCCAGCACCAGCGGCAGCACAGGGTCATCATCCATGAAGATATTCGCCATCTTCATAGAGTCGACAGAACCCTGAAAATGGAATTGTCCGTGCACTACATCGCAAGAATCCACGTTCTTGAAATCGTTGTTTTCCAGTATCTTAAGGTACAGCATGCGTCCGTCCAGAGTACTTACGTTAGAAGTACCCGAGATATCGTAACTGTTGGCACAAGATGCAAGTGCCATCAAGGCAATGAATGCGTAAAATATTCTATTCATAAGCTATCTATATCACTTTCGGTGAACAAAAGTACAATCTTAATTTGAACTGACGAAATAAATTGCAGCAATTTAATTCATTCTTACAAGATTTATGTTTTGTTTGCACTCCTGTTGGCCACCGAAAGCTTTTTTCTCGTCCTTTCTATATTACTGATTGTTTTCCTTCTTCAGTTCATGAGAGATGCGATGCGTGGTATACAGTTCCAGCAGGGCTGCGATGAGGAGGAAGACTACCCACTTATTATAGAAATAGGTGATATAGGTCTCATAATTCTCAAACCAGCGGCGCAGGAAAGCATACACCGTATCTACCATCGAGATGCCTGAGAGCACGAAGAAGATGTCTGCTACATACTGCATGCGCTTCAGGCGGTGGATTACCAGCGAAGGTCCCTCATAGAACTGCATCGCCTGCATCACGCTGAAGAGTATGGTGCCCAGCAGGAACCCCCAGCTCGTTACCTGCACCAGCTGCGGATGTGAAAAACCAAATGCGAAGCAAGCCGCACCGACAACCATCAGCACGCCGCCCAGCAAGAAAATAGCACTTTCCAGTTTACTCAATTGTTTCATTTTCGTCTTGTTCGTTAGTTTTTTCCGGAATATCCGAACTCAATACAAAGATATCTTCATCATCAGCCTTCATGAAATAACGCTGGCGGGCTATCTTCTCAAATGCCCGCGCACCATGCTGCATATCACGCAGGGTATGCTTGTCGTTTTCATACTGCTCACGATACTTTTCTATCTCCGAACGGAGCGTAGCTATCTCTATCTGGTACTTAATGTGCTGTCTTACACTGTTGTCGTCAACTACACCAACTACCAGAACACCCGCTACAATCACTATAAGATACTTATAATGAGCGAGATAATTCCATATAATACCAAGTTTTTTACTCATTTCTTCCGAATTTGTTTGCAAAGATAATATTTTTTTGTTATCTTTGCATCATCAATTAAGAAAAAATAATGGAAGAGTATATAGTTTCTGCAAGAAAGTACCGTCCGATGACCTTCGATTCGGTTGTCGGACAGAGTGCATTGACCACCACTTTGAAGAATGCAGTGAAGAGCGGCAAGTTGGCGCACGCCTATCTTTTCTGCGGTCCGAGAGGTGTGGGAAAGACCACTTGTGCCCGCATTTTTGCGAAGGCAATCAACTGCGAGCATCCTCGTGAAGACGGCGAGGCATGCAACGAATGTGAGAGCTGCCGTGCCTTCAATGAGCAGCGTTCCTACAACATCTTCGAGCTGGATGCCGCCAGCAACAACGGTGTTGACCAGATTAAGGTTCTGATGGAACAGACCCGCATTCCGCCTCAGGTAGGCAAGTATAAGGTGTTTATCATCGATGAGGTCCACATGCTCTCTACAGCCGCCTTCAACGCCTTTCTCAAGACGCTGGAAGAGCCGCCTCAGCATGTCATCTTCATCCTCGCCACTACCGAGAAGCATAAGATTCTGCCTACCATCCTGAGCCGATGCCAGATTTACGACTTCGAGCGAATGACGGTAGCCAATACCATCAACCACCTGAAGATGGTGGCTGAGAAGGAAGGCATACAATATGAAGAGCAGGCGCTCGCCGTGATAGCCGAAAAGGCTGACGGAGGTATGCGCGATGCCCTCTCTATCTTCGACCAGGCTGCCAGCTTCTGCATGGGCAACATCACTTACCAGAAGGTAATCGAGGACCTGAACGTGCTCGACAGCGACAACTATTTCCGTCTGGTAGACCTGGCTCTGGAGAATAAGGTGGCAGAGATGATGGTAACACTCGACGGCATTCTGAGCCGCGGTTTCGATGGCGGCAACATGATACAGGGGCTTGCCCAGCATGTGCGCAATGTGATGATGGCGAAGGATCCTCAGACCCTGCCTCTGCTCGAGACCAGCGACGACCAGAAAGCCAAGTTCCAGGCTCAGGCCCAGAAGGCACCTACACCTTTCTTATATAAGGCACTGGAACTGATGAACCAGTGCGATATCCATTACCGCGCCAGCAGCAACAAGCGATTACTGGTAGAGCTCACCCTGATACAGATAGGCCAGATTACGCAGCCCGAGGATCAGGATGTGCCTAGTGCGGGGCGTACGCCCAATAGATTAAAATCCCTGTTTCAGAAACTCCTGGCTCAGTCTAAGCTTGCCTCTCAGGGTGCAGGTTCTGAGCCTTCCGGCAGCAGCGAAAACCGGTCATCACAGCCGGGAGCGTCTGCTGCTACAGCTACTGCTGTGCCTTCGTCAGGGGCACCGACAGCCGCTTCTGCAGCCTCCAATGCTGCATCTTATTCTGCATCTGCCACCGCAGCCGCATCTGCCTCTCCAGAAGGCTCAGCCGCTGCCGGAGCTGCTACTGATGCTGCATCGCCTCATAAGCCACGACTCAAGAATATCAAGCTGGGCGGCATAGGCATGACTTTCTCTAACCTGAAGAAGAGGGAGGAGAACCAGCGCCGTCTGCACAGTCCGTATGATGATACCAATGAGGAAAAAGCGACCATCACGGGCGACCAGAACGAGTTCACCCAGGAGCAGGTGGAAGCAACATGGTTCAGTATGTGCATGAGAATGCAGAACAAGCTGGATTTCATAGGCTTAGCCAACCGCATGAAGAGTATTGTACCGAAGATAACCAACTATCCGCAGATAGAGGTTATCATCAACAACCAGCTCTTACTAGACGACGTTTTGAACATCAAGAACCGCATTCTCAAAACTTTCGTCTTAGGTCTTCACAACAGCGAACTGAGCATCAGCTACCGCCTTGCCGACCAGGAAGAGGTAGGCAAGGTTCTGACCAAGAATGAAGTTCTGGAACTTCTTATGGAGAAGAACCCTGCGATGAAAAAACTCACAAAGGACCTGGATCTGGTCATGACATAGAAGATACTCCACACGATACGAAATTCTCCACTCCATGTAGGACAACCTATACGGAGTGGAGAAACTAGTACTATCTTCCCCAAATGCTGCCATTATACCCGGGCGTATGATGCCCAAGAGGTTATTCAGTATTCAGTATTCAGTTTTTTTCGCGATAGTTACCTTTTATATGGTTACAAATTGTAAGTAATTATTTTATATTATATATATATATTATTATATATATATAATATACTATCTATACAGAGAGTGGTAACAACAGCGAAAAAAACTGAATACTGAATACTGAATACGTTCCACGTAATCGGTTATTACTTTGTAATATGCTGATTTATAGCGCAAAACATAGTTTTTCTACACCTCAAAACATAGAGATGCGTCCCATGAAACATAGAGTTATTTCTCTTTACTAAGTTTCAAATCGTAAGCTGCTGAAAATCGCTCCTTATCACACGCCTAAATTTGTTAGATACCAGAAATCTTCGTATCTTTGCACCGGCAATCGAAAGAACAGTCTTTAGTGCCTCGCTCGAGTCTTCTATTAAGACCAACACGGGTTATAAATGATGGCAGACGCCGGTCATCAATGAAGCCCCCCGAAAACGGCAGAAACGGGGCGTTCTGGGGAATTTGAACCAACTAGGTTAGTGTCATACCGACACACAACAAAAAAAGCCCCCGATGCAGAAAAGCACCGGGAGCCTTCGTAAGCAAATTATTATTATCTTAAAAAGATCAACTGAATATGCAGCACATCACAGTACACACCATGACGCACCGGCAGAAAGGCCTAGATGAGGTTCATGCCCGCTTCCTCAGCCTCCTTGCGCATCTCCTCAGGCCAGATGCTAGCCTGGATCTCACCAATGTGAGCCTTATGAAGCAATACCATGCACAGACGGCTCTGGCCGATACCGCCACCAATGCTCAGAGGCAACTTGTCGTTCAGGAGCTGCTGATGGAAGTAAAGCTTCTCTCTATCCTCCTTGCCCTCCAGCTTAAGCTGACGCAGCAGACTCTCCTTGTCGACACGGATACCCATAGAACTGAGCTCGAAACTGCGACCCAGAACAGGATACCAGATGAGGATATCACCATTCAGTCCCATCTTGCCGTTCTCAGCCACGGTGCTCCAGTCATCATAGTCAGGAGCTCGGCCATCATGCTTCTTGCCATCGCTCAACTTGCCTCCGATGCCCTCTACAAATACAGCGCCATACTTCTTGCAGATAGCATCCTCACGCTCCTTAGGAGAAAGGCCTGGATACATATCGAGCAAATCCTGCGCATGAATAAAATGAATCTCCTTAGGCAGGAAAGGCTTCAGCTGAGGATAATGCTCGCAAGCCAGGAACTCGGTACGCAGGATGGCACCATAGATGCGGCGCACGATATTCTCGAGGAAGGCGATGGTACGGTCTTCCTTGGTAATCACAGCCTCCCAGTCCCACTGGTCAACATAGAGCGAATGAAGATTATCCAGCTCCTCGTCAGCACGGATGGCGTTCATATCGGTATATACGCCATAAGCAGGTTCAATCTCATACTCGGCAAGCGTCAGTCGCTTCCACTTGGCAAGAGAATGAACCACCTCAGCCTGGGCTTCGCCCAAATCCTTGATAGGGAAACTTACAGGGCGCTCCACGCCGTTCAGGTCATCGTTGATACCAAGACCCTTCAATACGAAGAGCGGAGCGGTAACGCGACGCAGACGGAGCTCGGTGCTCAGGTTTTGCTGGAAGAATTCTTTTATCATTTTAATACCCATTTCGGTCTGGCGCATATCCAGCAGCGCCTTGTACCCTTCAGGTTTTATCAAATTGCTCATTTTTATTTCATATTTAGTATTTGCGCTGCAAAGGTACAAAATAATAATTAATCTGCAAGCATTTTTCCGTATTTTTTCGCAAAATGATAGCATTTTTAAGTTTTTTAGTAGCATTTTGTAGAACAATTTGCAAATACACATTATATATATGAAAAAATCTGCCCCAAATATTTGGTTATTTCAAATAAAAGCAGTAATTTTGCAGTCGACTTCCCGTTTCGATGTCATACAACCGGAGAAACGGGCGGCAGAAAAGAGGGTCTCGTAGCTTAGCTGAATAGAGCGTCAGATTCCGGTTCTGAAGGTCGTGGGTTTGAATCCCACCGAGATCACCCGAAACAACAGAAATGATTAATAATTGAAAACATGGATTTAGTAGAACGATTTATAAACTATACGAAATTCGACACACAGTCGAGCGAAGAATCGACCAGCGTGCCTAGTACGGCAAAACAGCTCGAATTTGCCAAGTACCTGAAGAAGGAACTTGAGGACGAAGGACTGAGCGATGTCGAAATGGATGACATGGGCTATATCTATGCCACTCTGAAGAGCAATACCAAGAAAAAGACTCCTACCATCGGATTTATTTCACACATGGATACATCGCCTGATGCCAGCGGAAAGGATGTAAAGGCGCGCGTCATCAAGAACTATGACGGCAACGACATCGAGCTGAGCCCGGGCATCATCTCAAGCGTTGAGACTTTCCCAGAGCTGAAGGCTCACAAGGGAGAGGATATCATCGTGACAGACGGTACTACCCTGCTGGGTGCTGACGACAAGGCGGGCATCGCTGAAATCGTACAGGCTATGTGCTATCTGCGCGACCACGATGAAATCAAGCACGGAGATATCCGCGTAGGTTTCAATCCTGACGAAGAAATCGGTATGGGTGCGCATCATTTCGATGTAGAGAAGTTTGGCTGCGACTGGGCTTACACCGTAGATGGCGGCGACCTGGGCGACCTGGAATACGAGAACTTCAATGCTGCCGGAGCCAAGATCGTCATCAAGGGCGTGAGCGTTCATACAGGCTATGCCAAGGGAAAGATGGTGAATGCAAGCCGACTGGCTGTGGAATTCCAGAACATGATTCCTGAGAACGAGACTCCTGAGCAGACTGAAGGCTACCAGGGTTTCTACCACCTCATCGGCATCGAGAGCCGCTGCGAGGAGGCAAAACTCAGCTACATCATCCGAGATCACGACCGCAACAAGTTTGAAAGCCGCAAGGATTTCATCGAGGACTGCGTGAACAAGATGAACGAGAAGTATGGCGACGGAACCGTAAAGGCGGTTATCTACGACCAGTACTATAATATGAAGGAGAAGATTGATCCTAACATGCACGTCATCGACATCGTGCTCAGAGCGATGCAGGAGAGCGGCGTTCCACCTCGCGTAGAACCTATCCGCGGCGGTACCGACGGAGCCCAGCTGAGCTTCAAGGGTCTGCCTTGTCCTAACATCTTCGCCGGCGGTGTCAACTTCCACGGCCCTCACGAGTTTGTGAGCATCCAGGTAATGGAGAAGGTAGTGAAGACCATCGTGAAGATAGCGGAAATCACAGAAGAATTTAACGACTAATACAGATATGGGGAATTTAGACACATCTAAATTCCCCTTTTTCATAAACAGAAAAATATGGCTGAAATTCCATTTTTAGTAAAAGACCTCGCCCTCATCCTGATGGTAGCAGGCATCGTAACCCTCATCTTCAAGAGGCTCAAGCAGCCGCTGGTGCTGGGATACATCATGGCGGGATTCCTGGTTTCGCCACACATGTCCTACACCATGTCGGTAGTCGACGAGACGGATATCCAGACCTGGGCCGACATCGGTGTCATCTTCACCCTCTTCTCGCTCGGTCTCGACTTCTCGTTCAAGAAAATCGTGAAGATGGGCGCTTCTCCCATCATCGCCACCGTGGTTATCGTGTTCTGCATGATGATGCTGGGCATCAGCGTAGGCCACAGCTTCGGCTGGGGAAGGATGGACTGCATCTTCCTGGGCGGTATGCTCGCCATGAGCTCCACCACTATTATATATAAGGCATTCGATGATATGCGGCTGCGCACCCAGAAGTTTGCCTCGATGGTGATGAGCGTGCTGATACTGGAAGATATCCTGGCTATCGTGATGATGGTGATGCTGTCGGCGATAGCGAGCGGAAGTAGTCCCGACGGCGGGCAGATGCTTGCCTCCATCGTGAAGATAGGCTTCTTCCTGGGCGTGTGGTTTATCGTGGGCATCTTCGCCATTCCGTGGTTCCTGCGTTCGGTGAGGAAACTCATCAATGCCGAAACCCTGCTCATCGTTTCGCTGGGTCTGTGCTGCGGCATGGCGGTACTGAGCACCAAGGTGGGGTTCAGCAGCGCCTTCGGAGCCTTTGTCATGGGCAGCATACTGGCAGAAACCATTGAGGCAGAGAAGATTATCAAACTCGTAGAACCGGTAAAGAATCTCTTCGGAGCCATCTTCTTCGTATCGGTAGGTATGCTGGTAGACCCGAAGATTCTGGTAGAATATGCCGTTCCTATCCTCGCCCTGGTGGGCACGATACTGGTAGGTCAGGCGATATTCGGCACCTTCGGATTCATGCTCGGAGGCGAGTCGCTGAAGTCGGCGATGCGCTGCGGTTTCTCGATGGCCCAGATTGGTGAGTTCTCTTTCATCATCGCCTCGCTGGGTCTGTCGCTCGGCGTCATCAGCAAGTTCCTCTATCCGGTAGTGGTAGCGGTGAGCGTCATCACCACCTTCCTTACACCTTATATGATTCGTCTTGCCACACCTACCTATCAGATGATGGAGAAACATCTGCCCGACAAACTCATCCATATTCTGAACCATTTCGCGATGAGCCATCCCCAGACGCAGCAGCAGAGCAAGTGGAAATCGCTGATCCGCCAGATGCTGGTCAACACCACCGCCTACTCCATCCTCTCGGCAGCCGTCATCGCCCTGATGTTCACCTTCGTGCTGCCGCTGATGCGCAATCTGCTGCCCGGCTGGCATCTCCACTGGTATGCCAACGCTATCACCGGTCTGCTCACCATCCTATTCATCTCACCGTTCCTGCGCGCCATCGTGATGAAGAAGAACCACAGTGCCGAGTGGAAACGCCTCTGGGTGGAGAGCAGCATCAACCGCGTGCCGCTGCTCTTTACGGTGTTCGTGCGCTTCATGATAGCACTGGCTTTCATCTTCTATATCATCAATTTCCTCTCACGCTTTACCAATGCGCTGATTGTCTGCATCGGTGCAGCAGTAGTGATGCTGATGATAACCTCCCGCCGCATCAAAAAGCGTAGCATCGTGATGGAGCGCGTCTTCGTTCACAACCTCCGCTCGCGCGATATTGCGGCTCAGGTGAATGGCGAAAAGCGGCCGCTCTACGAGGGCAGACTGCTGGACCGGGATATCCACATCAGCGAATTTGAAGTGCCTGAAGATAGCAGTTGGACTGGCAAATCGCTGCGAGAACTGCATCTGCGCCAGCGTTTCGGTGTAGACCTGAGCAGCATTCACCGCGGCTCTCACCGCCTGAACATCCCGAACGGCGACATGATCATCTTCCCGGGCGACAAGCTGCAGGTAATCGGCAACGACGACCAGCTGCAGAAATTCAACACCGCCCTGCAGAGCGACCTGCTGCCTGAGGAGGCTGAAATAGAAAAGCGCGAGATGAAACTCAGCCAGCTCATCATCTCTTCTTCCAGCGAATTCCTGGGCAAGACGCTCATCGAAAGCGGTATCAGAGACCGGTACAACTGCATGGTTGTAGGACTGGAAGAAGGTCGTGAGAATCTGACGCACGTATCCCCTACCCGAGTCTTCAAGAAGGGAGACATCATCTGGATAGTGGGAGAAGAAGCAGATTTGAAGAGAATCAAAAATTAAATAAAAGAACTTTCGCAAGTAAGCTCCATACGCCCTGAAAGGGCAGAAGCTCCTAGCCCAGGGCAGCGCCCTGGGTATAGTAGCAGTCAGCAAGACGCCCTGTAAGGGCAAAAGCTTTATTATCACTAAGTATTTTAAAGCTTTTGCCCTTACAGGGCGCATGTTTATTATTATATTTTATACCCAGGGCGCTGCCCTGGGAGGGCACTGAAAAAGTAAAATCCA
>UMFW01002518.1_pt1 | contig 21049 bp, 11 predicted proteins | sample 1965111 | NCBI WGS metagenome assembly UMFW01 (sample SAMEA4836056, study PRJEB28245) | human gut metagenome | biome: gut microbiome; material: fecal sample | place: Denmark | collected 2008
CTTAGCATTTTTGTACCAAGTTATTTTTTAACTGTTACTTAACAAAATGTGTTGGTATACAAGATTGATATAAACATTAGCAACGATAGGATAAGATGAGGAAACGAAAACGGTTTGTACTCTCTTTTGAATAAGTTGATAAATGTGTGAAAAATTAACCAAATGAAGAGACGGTGACATCAGGGCTGCAAGAGCATCCAACGAAACAATTTGAAGAAAAACAAATGGAGCTTTACATTGTGTTCAACAGTTCACGAGTTTGCCCTTGCTCCCATGATGTCGCTGAATAGCTAAAACAAACCAAAAAACAATATAGAACCAAAAAATAAAACCAAGAAACAATATAGAACCAAAGGAAAAGAACCTATCAAACAACGAAAAGGACAACCCCTTTTTAAAACAAAATAACCAATTTAAATAACTATAGTAAATATCAAAAATCTATGAACAAAAGAGTGAATTTTTATTTCGCGGCTCTTTTAGGTACAATGTCACCTCTTTGCGCCGTTCCCGCGTTGGCAAGCAATAGCACCATTGCTACTGCTACGCAGCAGGAAAACTCGTGTACAGGTACAGTGCTTGATGCTACTGGTGAGCCCGTTATTGGTGCCACTATTCGCATTGAAGGACAGGCCGGCGGCGCAGTTACCGACATTGACGGTAATTTTAAACTTTCTAATCTGAAGAAAGGTGCTAAACTAACTGTATCATTTATCGGTTATAAAACGCAAACCATTACTTGGAATGGTGGCCCGTTGAACATCACACTGCAAGACGATGCCAGCATGCTGGAAGAAACCATCGTCATTGGTTACGGTACCGTAAAGAAGGCCGACTTGGCTGGCTCGGTAGCCGTAATGGATAGCAAGAGTTTCAAAGATCAGCCTGTAGCTCGCGTTGAAGACGCCCTGAACGGACGTATGTCGGGTGTGCAGGTAACCTCGTCAGGTGTGCCTGGTGGTGCTATGAAAATTCGTGTGCGTGGTGCCAGCTCGGTAAACAAGAGCAACGACCCGCTGTATGTTGTTGACGGTATCGTGCGCGAGACAGGTCTTGAGGGCATCAACCCTGAAGACATTCAGAGCATTCAGGTGCTGAAAGACGCCTCTTCAACCGCTATCTATGGTGCTCGTGGTGCCAATGGCGTTGTGATGGTGCAGACCAAGACGGGTAAGGCTGGTGCTACACAGGTAACGTTTGATGCTTCGCTCGGCTTCTCTAACGCTTATCACCTGCCTGAGGTTATGAGCACTAAAGAGTATGCTGAGGCATTGGTACAGTATAAGGGTATCGATCAGGCACGTGTGGCCGACTATATCAGTGGCAAGGACAAGGGCGTTGACTGGATGGATCAGCTCCTGCACACAGGTGTTACACAGAACTATAAGGTGGCTGTATCAAAGGGTAACGAGAATACTCAAACCTACTTCTCGGCCAACTACATGGATCAGACGGGTGTGGTACGCGACACACAGTCGAAGCGTTATGCTGTGAAGCTGAATATTCATAACAAACTGTTCGACTGGCTTGAGCTTACTGCCGATGCTAACCTCTCACGCACCGAAAATAGTGGCGCTGCAAGCTTTGGTCAGCACCAAAGCAACCCCATCTGGGTGGGCTTAAACTTCTCGCCTGCTATGGATGTTCGTAACGCTAACGGTGCTTACAACAACGACCCCTTCAACTGTATTGAGAAAAACCCATGGGGCTTGATTCACGCAAATAAGAACGACCGTAACCGCACTATGGTGAACGGCCATGTCGACCTGAAGTTTAACATTGCTAAGGGTCTTACCTTCACCACAACCAATGCTGTCGATTATAACGACTATAAGACCTACACCATGAACTCTAAGTATGTGATGGGTTCGACATCTATGACCAACAGCAACGCCCAGGTATTGGCACTGCAGAGCACCAATAACCTTACCTATGCAGGCAAGTGGGGCGACCACAACCTCGTAGCTACAGGTGTATGGGAGGCTGCCAGCAACGAAACACGCCTCATGGGTATTGAGGGCAACAACATGGTGCACGAGCTGCTGGGCTATTGGAACGTTAAGGATGCCGCTTCGCGCGACGCCAGCAACGGCTACCAAAAGTGGTCTATGCTCTCAGGTGTAGCACGTGTAATGTACAACTATGCTGATCGCTATATGCTTACTGGTACGCTGCGTGCTGATGGTTCAAGCCGCTTCCAAAACAAGAAGTGGGGCTACTTCCCCTCTATTGCTGCTGCATGGACTGTTTCAAACGAAAAGTTCTTTGAGCCTCTGAAAAATGCTATCGAGTATTTGAAGGTTCGCGCCAGCTATGGTGTTATCGGTAACCAGGATATCACTCCTTATTCTACCCTCGGTGGCCTCTCTACCTTAGGCTTCAACTATGGTATGAGTTCAAACACAACAGGTTACTGGATTGGCGACCTCGGCACTCCTGACCTGACATGGGAGAAGGTGCATCAGCTTGACTTCGGTATCGACCTCGGCTTGCTGAAAGGACGCTTGAACCTGGGTATCGACTTCTTCTCAAAGAAAACTACTGACGCGCTGCTTATCCAGAAACCTACACAGTCTTCGGGCGATGTTAAATACTGGTCAAACGCTGGTGAGGTTAGCAACAAGGGTGTTGACCTGAACGTTACAGCATACGTTATTCAGACTAAAGACTTCCAGTGGACAACCACTATCAACGCCAGCTACCTGAAGAACGAGGTTACGAAGCTTACCGCTCAGAGCCCACGTCTTTATGGTGAGAAACCATCGGCTGGTTCGGTTGACCCCTGTACCATCATCACCAAGGGTGAGGCCATTGGTACATTCTATGGCTTCAAGTGGGCAGGTGTAGAGAAGAACGCTGACGGACATTTTGTTGATATGTACTACAAGGCTGATGGCACAAAGACCGCTGATCCTAACAAGGATACCGACCGCTTCGTGCTCGGACACGCTAACCCCGATGTAACCGTAGGTTGGAACAACGCCATCACATACAAGAACTGGGAATTCAACGCCTTCTTCAATGGTGCCTTTGGTGCTAAGCGTTTGAACCTTGTGCGCTACTCAATGAACAGCACACCTGGTGCTTCTCCTTTTGTTACGGATAAAGACTACTTCTCACAGGTGGGTATAACCATGCCTACTTATGGTAAGGGCAAGAGCTATGGTAACTCGTCTAAGTGGCTTGAGAACGCCGACTACTTCCGTTGCGAGAACATCAGCGTAGCTTACACACTGCCTCGCTCAATGATGAAGTTTGCTGACGTGCGTCTCTCATTCTCGGCTCAGAACCTCTTCACCATCACTGGCTACAAGGGTATCGACCCCGCAGGTATCGCCTTCTCTGATGCAAACGTCGACAACAACAACGGTATCGACATGGGTGCTTATCCTAACCCCCGTACCTTCACCTTCGGCGTACGTTTGAGCTTCTAAACTATCAACTACTAATTACAAAAAAAACGAAACAATATGAAATCTAAGATATTTTATGCTTGTCTGTTCGCTGCATCGGTGCTTACTTCTTGTAGCGATTTCCTTGAGGAAAAACCCAAGGGTGTATTGTCAGGCGACGTTTATTTCTCAGCTGTACAAGACTTTGATCTGGCAGCTAACTCTCTTTACGAGAAAATTAACCAAACACAGTCGTGGACGAACCCCATGTACCCACAGTGGCAGGGCGACGATATGACTGCCAACCCTGCATCAAATAAGCAGGCTGTGGCTGCCCTCGACGCCTTCAGCTCAGATGGTGGTAACAAGGGCGTAACAGACGCTTGGAACCTGCACTATAACATGATTAAGGCTGCCAACTTTATCATTGATGGTGCTGCAAAGACCACACTGGCAAAAGAATCTTATGCTGAGGTGCTGGGCAACGCCCTCTACTGGCGTGCTTATGGCTACTTCTACCTCGTGCGCGTGTTTGGTCCTGTGCCCCTGATCTTGAAGACCGCTTCAACAACTGAGATTGCTAACGAGCTGCAAACCTTGGCTCCATCGAGCATCGACGCTGTTTATGCACAGATCGTAAAAGACTTGAAAGAAGCCGAGAGCCTGCTGCCTACCTCTTACTCAGAGGCTCCGCGTCATCACGACGGCATCGACGCTTGGATTACCAAGCAGGCTTCACAGGCTACACTCTCGGCCGTGTATATGGCGATGGCTGGCTATCCTTTGAACAAGGGTGCCGAATATTATAAGCTTGCTGCCGACGAGGCTAAGCTGGTGATTGATAACAACGGTACATACCGCTTCTATGTAGACCCCGTTTGGAGCCACGTTTACTCAATGGGCCACAACTATAACAAGGAAACACTCGTGGGTATTGACAACAACTGGGTCTGCGGTTCTTGGGATCACGACTCTGAACTCACTTCTTGTAACCGTTTCGAGAGCCTCGGCGATGGTGGTTGGGGCGACTCTTGGGGCGAGATTGCTTTCTGGAAGCGCTTCCCCGAAGGACCTCGTAAGGACGCTATCTATGCTCCTAAAATCACCTTCCAGAAAGATGCTACCATCACTGGTATGTGCGACTGGTGGGAACTCAACGATAAGGGCGAAAAGAAGGTGGCCGAATATCACCCCATGTTCTCCATCTATACTGTTAACTGTGTAGAGGGCGACGCTTGGAAACAGCTGGAAGCTCCCTACGATTACACCAAGCCTAACTATATGAACATGACCAACGGTCGTCGTCATCGCCTCGTGCGCTACTCAGAGGTGCTGCTGTGGTATGCTGAGAGCGCTGCTCGCTCGGGTGCTACGGACCTTACCTTCGCTAAGAAGTGCTTGAAGGAAGTTCGCCAGCGTGCCGTTACCGACTACATGAACGTTACCTTGAGCAATGGCACAAAGGTTAACATCGACGCCATGAGCGCCGATCAGCTGGCCGAGGCTTGCTACATTGAACACGGATGGGAGGTTGCTGGACAGTGGACACAGATGGTTACTCGCCGCGCCGACGAGCTGCGTATGAACGAGCTGAAGAAGAACTTCGACTATCGTGTTCAGAACCCCGAAATCGTTGTGCATGTTGATGCCAATGGTAAGGAGTATAAGGCTAAGGAGAGTGTAACTATTAGCAATACCAACTGGGTTGAAGGCGTTACCATCTACTGTCCTTATCCTACTGATGAGGTTGAAAAGAATCCTAACTTGAAAAGATAATATATTATTAAAATAGCGATAATTTTCATAGGTATATAATAAATATCTCACTCGAGGGGGAGATGCTAAACCTGGCATCTCTCCCTCTTTTTACTTTTTTCGCTCTATTATATATCCTTCTATACATAGTGATATATATATAGTGAGAGGTATGTATAGAGAGAGGCGTAAATATTCACCCCAATCGGCCGTTAGGGCTTGCTTGAATTTTGAATTTTTAGAAGAACGGATATTAAACCAAAAAGCCGCTTATCGCGATAAACAATGATCGTGATAAGCGGCTTTTTTGTAACCTTTTTCTATTTCTTTTCTACTTCGCCTCGTAGGTGCGAAACACCAGATAGGTGCCGTTGGCCGTGATGCTAAACTGGTCAGTAAGGGCTTCGTTCAGTGATGTCTGCCACCATGTTTTGGCTGCAAACACGGGCCATTTCAGACCAATGCTTTCCATCTCGGTGCAGTCGATGTTGAACAGGCTCACCTGTTGTCCTTTAAACGATGCAAAGCTTTGCGTGCCTTGAATGGGCAGAAAGGTGCCATAGTCGGTGTACAGCGTGGGGCGTATGTGCAAGGTTTGCACATAATAGGCCAGCAAACTGATGTTGCCCAGCGTGTGGTCTTCGCGTTTGCCCGTGGCTCCTATGTAGGCTATCTTTCGTGCGCCGCACTGCATACAGAAGCGGGTGGCCTTGGTCATGTCGTTATAGTCTTGCTCGTCTTCCAGATGCAAGAGGTTTGCACACTGCTGTTTTAGCGCCTCGGGCAGCGAGTCGCCGTCGCCCACAATGGCGTCGGGGGCTTTGGTGCCACGGCTCAATACAGCCTGAGCCGCGCCATCGCAACAGCACAGATACGAGGCATTGTCGACGATGGATAAGGGCAGCGGATGCGTAGGAAATGCTCCGTTGCACACAATTACTGCATCATACTTTTCCATTTTCTATATCCTAAAACGGCTACAACCACATACAGTCCGTACAGGCCCGCCTTGAAGGGGATGCCTTTCACCACATACAGATAGCAGCAAACAATGTCTACCACAATCCAGAAGCCCCACTGCTCGATATATTTGCGAGCCAGCGCCCACAGTCCTACAAAGCTCAGGGCATTGGTGAAGGCGTCACACAGGGGAATGGTGCTGTTGGTGTAGGTTATCAAAACATAGTAGGTGGCGGCCCAGATGACGAAAAACGCCACCGTGGCAGGCAGATACAAGCGGCGGGGCATGCGTGTGATGGGCATGTCGCCGCTTTGCTTTTGCCCATGCTTGCGCCCAAATTTCCATACAGCGTAACCGTATAGTGCGGCCAAGGTATAGTAAACGGCCATACCAGCATCGCCATACAGACCATGTGTCCAGTAGAGCCAAATGTCAAGGGCAGGCATGATGATGCCCACTATCCACAGGGCTATGCTGGCCTTATATTCGAGCACAAGGTAGATGATGCCCAAAATGGTGGTGGTGATGTCGAGCCAATGGGCTGAAAGGTATTCAAGCATTTCTTTTAGTTGACGAGTTGACGAGTTGACGAGTTGACGAGTTGACAAGCTGCTACCTGCCCCAACAATAGAGCGGCAAAACTATCAGCTTGTCTACTTGTCTACTTGTCAACTCGTCAACTAAATTAGAACTTCAAAGTAATGTGTCCCATGACATTAAAGCCAGCCATAGGCATGTAGGTCATGGCAGCGTAGCGCTGTCCACCGTTATACCAGCCATACCATGTATAGCCGTTAGCGGCATAGTGGCGATTGAAGATGTTGTTAAAGTCGAGACCCAACTTCACGTTCTTGATGCCAGCAGCCTTTGTTACGTCGCTCTGGAAGCTCAGGTGCAGGTCGCTCTGCGAGTAGCAGGGCAGTGAGCGCTCGTCGCTCTCAGTGTTGTCAACATACTGCTTGCTTACAAAGTTGGTGTGCCATGTGGCGGCAAAGCCCTGGTAGTGGAAGTCGATAAAGCCATTCAAGATAGCCGAGGGCGAGTAAGCCAATGTCGACTTGTCGTAGTGGTTGTGGTGTACCGAACCAGCTTCGTCCCAGCTTTCTACCTCTTCGTCCCAGTTCTTAATCTTGTTCTGGCTCAGGGCGGCGTTACCTTGCAGGCTCAACCATGACAGGGGGCTCCATCCAGCGTTCAGCTCTACGCCCATACGATACGAGTCTTTGATGTTTGTGGTCAGCGCCTCGCCTATGTCGCTCAGCTTACCCGTCTGCACCAGCTGGTTGTCATAGCTCATATAGTAGAAGTTGACGCCAGCAAACCAGTTGCTGCCAGTATACTGATAGCCAAACTCGGTGTCGATCAGCTTCTCTGCTTTGGGGAAATCGAAGCTACCATTGTCGGTATAGTTGTTGCGCTCAGGCTCGCGGTTGCTCATGGCTACTGAGGCGTAAGCCTTGTGTGCACCGTTGGTATAGCTGATACCAGCCTTGGGGTTGAAGAAGTTAAACTTCTCGTCTACGTTCAGCACATAGTTAACATACTTGCCGTCTTTCTTCACAAACTTGTCGTTCAGACCGTCGGTAGTATAGTCTACGTGGCGATACTGCACATCGGCAAACACGTTCCAATGGTCTAAGAAGCTATAGGTAGCCTTGATAAAGGCGCTGTAGTCGTTCTTGTCGGCATCCGAGTCGTAATACTTATACTTGCCGTTCTTGTCAAAATACTTCTGCTCCAGTTCTTGGTTGCCAATGTAGGTAAGGTAACCCCAGTGGTTGCAAGAGAAGCGCTGCAGGTTGGTACCTGCTATTACGTCCCAGTTGTTGTTCTTAAAGGTTACGTTATACACCAGTCCGTAGGCGTTCTGTGTCAAGCCTTTTTTACGAATGGCGTCGTCTTTATAATCTTTGTCTTCGGGCAAACCAAACTTCTTAGCCAGCGAGGTTTGGTGCTTCAGCTCCTTATAGTAGCCCTGGCCGTAGGTGTAGTGCAGGGCCAAGTTATGGCTCCACTGTGCCGACGGTGTCCATGCTGCCGAGAGAATGTTGTGGTTCTGATAGAAGTTGTCGGTGGTGTGCTGCCACTTGCTACCGTCGCGCAGCGTGTAGCGCTGTGTTTGATAGTTGCCAGCAGCCCATCCAGCGGGGTCGTATACCACGTCTTCAACCAGTGTGTTTACGCGTCCCAGTCCGGCTTCCCACAGGTCTTTGTATGAGTGAATGTTGGGGAACAAGCCATTGGTGTTATAGTCGCTGGTCATCACACCGTTCCATGCCTGGCCCGTTTTCTCAAAGTTGCCAATGTTTTTATAGCGAATTTGGAAGTTGTCGCCCAGCCAAGTAAGGCCACCATAGTAAGAGCCTGCGCGGCCATCGGTAGCATTTACATAGCCCTGTGTAGCGCTCTCGTGGTAGGCACCATCAAAGATGAGGTGCTTGCCCAGCAAGCCTGTTGAGAAGCTGATGCCCGTGTTATAGGTTCCAAACGAGCCGTATGAGCCAGTGAGCTCGGCAGTAGGAATGAGCGAGGGGGCCGCTGTAGCAAACGAGATGCTACCGCCAAAGGCGCCGTCGCCGTTGGTTGATGTACCCACACCACGCTGTATCTGCGCGCTACCCATCAGTGCGCTGTAGCTGTTCATGTTAGCCCAGAACACCGACTGGTCTTCGGGCGAGTTGAGGCATACGCCATCAAGGGTAACGTTGATGCGGCTGGCAGCGGCACCACGAATACGTAACGAGGCATTGCCCACGCCTGTACCATTGTCGCTCCAAGCCACTACGCCTGGTGTGCGGCTGAACAAGAAGGGCAGCTCTTTACCACTTGTTGAGAAGTTTTTTAATTCTGATTTGTTAATGTTGGCTACGGCAAACGGTGCGTTCTTTGTGGCACGCACGCCCTTAACCACCACTTCGGCCACCTGTTGCACCTTCACGGTGTCGATGGTGTTCTGCGCCGTAACGGTTTGTGCGGAAAGTCCGCAAGCCGACATCAGCGCAATGCTCATAATCTGTTTCATGTTGAAGTAATTAACCTGAAAATATAAAAACATAAAAAGGGGCGCTGTTAGGCACCTTTTCAATCCCTACGCCGGCATTATCCGGATCAGGTTTGAGGGTATAATCTCAGCCCGAAATATCGGACACCCCTTAACTTACGCTCTGTAAGTCGGGTGCAAAGTTAGTGATTTTATATTGAATAATGCAAATTTATGTTATTTTTTTTCTATTACTGCTGCTTAGATACCGATTTTGTAATAAAATAGCAATTGTTAGATACCGATTTTTGTCAAACTTTTAGTATCTTTGCTACCGAAAATATAAAATAGTATTGAATATGAAATACTTAGAAAGATATGTTGATACGGAATTAATAAGGTGGAGTGAAAGTGAGCACAGAAAGCCTCTTTTGTTGCGTGGCGCAAGGCAGGTGGGTAAAACTTCTGCTGTGCGACATTTATCTGAGCGTTTTAAATATTATGTAGAGATTGATTTAAATGAGTGGACTGACATTCACTCTCTGTTTGAGCAAGGTCTCTCTCCGCAGCAAATTTGCCAACAGCTATCGGTAATATTCAACACTCCTATTGAAGAAGGCCACACATTGCTGTTCTTAGATGAGATACAAGCTTGTCCTGCAGCAATCAACAAATTACGATATTTTTATGAAAAGATGCCCCTGTTGCATGTTATAGCGGCGGGTTCACTTTTAGAGTTTGCTCTTCGTGATTTACCCTCTTTTGGTGTAGGCCGAATACGTTCATTGTTTATGTATTCGTTTAGCTTTCAAGAGTTTTTATGGGCTCTTGGTAAAAAGACTTTATCAGACATGGTAGCCCATGCCACTCCCGAGAACCCGTTGCCCGACCTTATACATTCTAAGGCGTTAGCGCTTCTTCGCATTTTTCTGGTAATTGGTGGTATGCCCGAGTGTGTCTCAAGGTATGTTGAGACTGAAAATATGTTAGAATGTCAACAGATATTGAGCGAATTGGTCATCTCTTATCAAGATGACTTTAAAAAATATCATGACAAGATACCAGTAGGGTTATTGAAAGATGTGCTTCGTTCTGTTGCTTTGCAAGGACAAGGAAAATTCGTTTATACACAGGTCGATACTGGTTATCGCACACCTCTTGTTAAAGAGGCTTTAGAAATGCTCTGCATGGCAGGGCTGATTTATTCGGTGGTACATACCGATAGTAATGGGGTACCTCTTTTTGCCGAAGCAAAGGAAAAATATAAACGATATATTTTCATGGATACAGGTTTGTTGCAACGTGTGCTTGAACTTGACTTAACCGATGTTCTTGTTTCAAATGATCTTAGGCTTGTTAATCGTGGTGCTTTGGCCGAAGTATTTGTGGGAACCGAATTGGTGAAAAATCGTCCTCTCTATCTGAACGATAATTTGTATTGTTGGCATAGAGAAAAGAAAGACTCTAATGCAGAGGTAGATTATGTTGTTTCTTCTAATGGCACGATTTATCCTATAGAGGTAAAATCGGGTACGCGTGGTTCAATGCAGAGTTTGCGCATATTCTTAGATATAAAGCATTTAGATAAAGGCGTTCGTACTTCTTTAGAAAACTTTGCAACCTTTGATGATATTCTTATCTATCCGTTATATGCTATTTCAAATATTTATAACAGAAGTTCCACAAGTCTTTAAACTTTCTACCTATTAGCATGTCATTGGTGTGCGAAATTTAAAATAGATATTAGCAAGATTACCTTTTCAAGCCCCCTTGCACAGCATTGCGTGAGCACAATAAAACGGCGTTTTCTTCGTTTTCTTTTCGTACACCTATTATTATAGTAAAAGTTTTTGCTACATTATGTATATGCAACATCATCACCATAAGCCCCATTGGGGCACCCTTTGCAGCACCCTTTGTATGGCTTTGTGCGTAGCCCTTGGCACCACACTGCTAGCCAGTTGCGGAGCCGAGAAGAACCTGAAAAAGGCCGAGAAGCATCTTGCCATAGGCGAATATTATGATGCGGCGGCACAATATAAGCAGGCCTACAACAAAACGCCAGCCAAGGAGCGCGAGCAGCGCGGACGCATAGCCCGCAAGATGGCTCTGTGCTATAACAAGATTAATGCCACTCCCAAGGCCATAGCCGCCTATCGCAACGCCATACGTTACCAGCAGGCCACGGCTGCCGACCAGTTGCAGTATGCCCGCCAACTGCTAAAAAATGCCGATTATAAGCAGGCAGAGGCACAATTTCTGTCGGTGCTCGACTCGTTGCCCCACGACACATTGGCAAAGAACGGCCTGTATGCTGCCCGCCACGCTCAAGAATGGAAGAAGCAGGGCTCACGCTACACCGTAAAACGTATGGATGTGTTCAACTCGCGCCGAGCCGACTTCTCGCCCATGCTTTGTGGCGACCAGTTTGACCAACTTTATTTTACCTCGACACGCAACGAGGCCGAGGGCGACGAGCTAAGTGGCATCACGGGCACCAAGAATGGCGACATCTTTGTATCGACCAAAGACGATAGGGGTAAATGGTCGAAACCCGAGGCCGTGACGGGAGGCTTAAACACCGCCTACGACGAGGGTGCCAGCTGCCTTTCTACCGACCAGCGCGAGATGTACCTCACGCAGTGTGTGACCGACCCCTCGTATCCGCGCTATGCACAAATTGTTAAGTCGACACGTGCCGATGCAGCTTGGGGTAAGGCCACCAGCGTAGAACTGACCAAAGACACGCTGTCGAGCTATGCACACCCCGCCATCTCGCCTGATGGGCAGTGGCTATATTTTACCTCTGATATGCCTGGCGGACAGGGGGGCCTCGATATATGGCGCGTGCGCATTACGGCGGCGGGCTTTGGCGGCGTTGAAAACCTGGGCCTTCCCATCAACACCCCTGGCAACGAGGCGTTTCCCACCTTTCGGCCCAACGGCGACCTCTACTTCTCGTCCGACGGGCATCCAGGCCTCGGTGGCCTCGACATCTTCATTGCCCACCCCAAGAAAAATGGGCGTTATGAGCTTGAACATCCTGGCTATCCGCTCAACTCGCAGGCCGACGACTTTGGCATGACCTTTGAGGGAGTGAAGAACCGTGGCTTCTTCTCGTCAAACCGTGGCGATGGCCGTGGCTGGGACCACATATACAGCTTTGAGAACCCCGAGATTATTCAGAGCGTGAAGGGCTGGGTGTATGAGCAAGAGGGCTACGAGCTGCCCGCCGCACAGGTGTATATGATAGGCACCGATGGCACCAACCTGAAGTTGGGCGTGAAGAGCGACGGCTCGTTCGAGAAGGTGCTCACGCCTGGCGTCGAGTATATGTTCTTGGCCACCTGCAAGAGCTTCCTCAACCATAAAGAAGACTTGAAGGTAGAGCCTAAGCCCGACTCGCACGAGTATGTGTTGCAGTTCCCCTTGGCATCAATCACGGCCCCCGTGCTCATCGACAACATTTTCTACGACTTTGATAAGGCCACGTTGCGTCCCGAGTCGCAGACGGCCCTTGACGAGTTGGTGCGCCTCTTAAACGAGAATCCCAACGTTACCATCGAGCTATCGTCGCACTGCGACTATAAAGGTTCGTCGGTGTATAATAAAAAGTTGGCGCAACGCCGTGCCGAGAGCGTGGTCAATTATCTGGTAGAGAAGGGCATTGCCCCTGACCGCCTCTCGCCTGTGGGCTATGGTAAGGAGAAACCCAAGACCATTAAGAAGAAGCTGACTGAGAAACTGACGTGGTTGAAAGAGGGCGACGTGCTGACCGAGGAGTTTATCAAGAAGCTCGACCCTGAGAAGCAAGAGATATGCAACCAGCTGAACCGCCGCACCGAGTTCATCGTCTTGCGCACCACCTATGGCATGTTCGACGAAAAGGGTAACCTCAAGGCCAAACTCAAACCCACAAAGCCTACCACCACGAAGGCCAAAGATGCCGACCTCGACTTTGATGTCTTTGTAGAGTAATAGCCGTTCTTACGGCCTATACATAAACCAAAAGCCCCATGATTACGAAAAACGTAACCATGGGGCTTGCCTTTTAAAGCGTTACCATTTTTATTTTGAAGTGGTCTCTTATTTAGAAGTCATCATCCTTAAAATAGCCACCGTTTGTCTCGTCTTCTTCAACGATGTCAAATCCGTGTGCCTTGTCGCCATCAGGTGTCCATCCGCTCACCGACGCCATCAGTTCTGAACTTTCAACACCGATAACGGTGATGGCGGGCGATATATATGTTTTTTTCATCTTAGTGTTCTGTCTTTATTTTGTTACTACTACTACCTTGTTGTTCACAATGTACACACCCTTCGACAGCTCATTAACGTTGTTGGTGTTCATGCGCATGCCCTCCATGTTGTAGATGCCAAAGTTAGCGTTACGCTTGTTTTCTTCCACCACCTGTATGCCCGTAGTGTTGCCCATGTTGTTATTGTTGAGCGAGAACTGCAGCAGCTTGCCCGACGGTGTGTTTTCTTTCAGCCAGCAGCGATAAGCCTTTATGGTGTGTAACTTACTGGTGTGAACAAGGTCGCCCTTGCTAAACATATATGAGTCGGCCGACACTTCAGTCTTGTTATCATACGAACCGAAGAAGGTCATTCTATTGAATGTTCCGTTATCGCTGGGCCGCAGGTTTGCCGTTTGGTCTTCATAATTAATGCCGTTGGCTACATATACAGGGCCAGCGAGGGTTTTTGTTTCACCGTTGATGGTAGTATATTCGTAGTTGTTATATGCCTTCTGGGTGGGGAATATAATATAAGGTGTGTTCTTATGCAGCACTACACCTTCGCCCGCTACAGGAACCGTTTCAAACTTAATCCAGTTCTCGTCTAAGTCGTTAAACCGAGCTACCTGTGTGCCTTTGCCAAAGGCTTCCGTCACCTGGGCGGCAGTCATGTCAACAGGCAAGATAATCGAGTTCCAGTCATTTGTGCCGTCAGCGTTCTTTGTAGTAAAGGTGCGGCGCAGCAGCATCTTGGCATTATTGTATGTCTTCTTCACGTCAAGAGTCTTGTCCTCATCGAGAACCAGCAAGTCGTCGTATCCGTTGAGAGTTCCGTCGTCGTTCATGTCAGTACGCAGAGCTAAGCCCTTAATCTGAAGATTCTCAAGAGCCGACAGCACCTTAATAGGTGTAATACGAACCTGATCGAACGACTTGGTAGGATTAAGCACGGCATAGCTGTCGCCTTTACTGCCAATAACGTCAGCGCCAAGCACCTTCCAGTTTGTCAGTTCCTCTTGCTCTTTACCATCAAGATAGGTGGTCAACTTAAGACCTTCTCCAAGACTTGCCCCCAATCCTAAAGCCAGATTCTGGGTAACCATAATAAGCTGTTGTCCCTTATCTATAACTTTACCCATATTGACAGTGATTTTCGCGCCTCCTAAGTTTGCTCCCAACGGAAGTGTCAAGTATGTATCCATCGAGTCGTCAATCAAGTTACTCAACTCGTCGTATCCATTGCCAATGTTGGCAATATTGACCATCTGAGTGTTTGCAAAGTCGATGGAGGCATTGGTGTTATTGGTAGATATCACCTGCGCACCATAAATGGGATTGGTAGTAGCATTGTCTGCCTCAGCATCGGCTACATACGCATAGTAGATATTGAGCTGTGAGAGGTCGGCAGAAAGAACGCCTGTGTTATAAAGTACAATCTCATCAAACACACAGCCCGCAGGCACATCAACGTTCAGACACATCTTGCGAGTTTCCTCTTTACCGATAAGCCCCGCAGAAATGGCATCCCAGTGGGTAGTTATATTTCCTGTCACTTCCTTGCCTTTATTGTAGAGCTTGATGTTATAGAGTTTAAGTACATTAGCATCAAGTCCGGTAGCCTTAGCAGATACCACAAAACCAACCTTCATCTTGCCATTGAGAGCTCTTGCATTGCCATTTAAGCCATCGGCAAAATTAGAGCCATCAGCAGTCTTGATACCAACGAGACATTCTTTGGCTGCCAATTCTACGCCTGGCTGACGATATGTGAAGTCGTTGAGTGAAGTAGTAAGTATGGCTAATCTGTTCTTCATTCCATCGAATATCTGAAGCAAACCACCGCCAAACTTATCGCTCAACACATAATTAGACTCACCATCCTTATTAACAAGAATATTTACTCCGTGTTCCTCGGGAACGTATTTGGGGGCATAGTTGAGGGTGGTCTCTTCATAGCAACCATCCGCAGCTGTTGCACGGAAAACATACTTGCCAGGAAGAGATAAATTGCTTACCAAGCCTGTTGTGGCAACCACTTCAACATCAGCGGCACCCTCTGGATAGCTCTGAACAGTCCATGTTACATCCATGTCCTTGTTGTGCTGCAACTGGAATTGGTTCACACTTCCAGATACATCGCGGCTTGATGTGGCATTGATAGGACAATGGTGAGAAGCTGCATCGGGAGCCATGCGCACAAAGGCGTAGTTGACATATATCGCACCCAAATTAACTTTTAATCCTCCAAAATATATTTCCACAGTAGAGAACGCATCAGGAGCCTTCATAACGACCTCTGAATTTTTCTTGGAACCCACAAGGCCAAGATTTAAAACTGTACCAGAGATTGTTTGACTTGTAATATGTTTTCCTTCCTTATTATAAAAATTAAGACTAATGGTAGAGCCTAAACCTAGATTCAGAAGCTGTGTCATACCATATCTGAAACCCACTTCTGTACCAGCAGGAAAAGCCTCCTTATTATCAGACGAAGTGGCAGTAACTTTAGCAGGAACTGAAACAATCAAACTTTGTACTGTAAATTTGTCAGTAAGGTCAGCATTGATAAGGTCACCACCCAATGTATTTGCACTCAATTTAAAACTTCCACGGTTTTGTTCCTGAGCATACTTCGCAATACCATTCTCCTTATTATTGGTAATAGTATACTCACGAGCCTTGCCTACAAATGCATACTTGAAATTTATAGCTGAAAGCACATCGGCTTTTACTCCACACTGAACAAGCTTGATTTCATCAAAATTGCCTGGAGCAGTAGCCATATACAATTTGTTTACCTGGTCTGAGCCAGGAATTGTCAGTAGCGACAAACCAAGGCCAGTGACAGACTTGCCAGTAGAGATAGTTTGGAGGTCGCCAACCGCTTTTCCGTCCTTAAGAAACTGTATTTTATAGAACTGTGCTAAATCAAGAGATAGAATGCTCGCATCTGATTTTGCACAAACAACAAAACCAGCCTCTGTACCACCAGCATAATAATGCTGATTGTCTTTAATACTAATAATAGGATTTGCTACTACAGTAGCGCCAACAAGCGCTGGAATAGTAGCATAATCATCCAGATTCTCATTGCAAATATTCTGAAGATTAGCTGTTACTGAAACCACTTCAACGCCATCACCAATGCTGTTGATAGTACATCCTGGCCCTACCAATGCTCTACGGTTGCTAAAATAATTTTCTTCGTTAGGATTTGTATCCTGCATCACAACCTTTTCGCTTACATCCTCACCATTGGCGTTTGCGGCACCTATGGGCAAGGTAAAGAGCAAGAAAGTTGCCATAAAATAAATTTTTTGTAATAACTTTTTAAACATCTTTATAAAATTGAGCAATCAAATTATTTTAATATCCTTATAGTCTGCCTGAATGTTCTTTTTCAAGTAGTGTTTTGTGCGACAATCTTTTTTCGGGGTGCAAAGGTATTTATAAATTGTAAGTAAAAAGTTGTAGGGTAGGTGTGAAGTAGGTTTCTAATATTGATAGTTTGCTGTAATGGTTGATAAATCAATAGGTTATGCAACTTTCAAATTGCAACAAAGTAGCATCCGAAAATTCCCCCCCCCCCGAAAAAGAGGCAAAAACATGCTTGAAATTAGAATAAAACTTATAATTTTGTAGTAAATAAATCATTATCCCTATTATCCCAACAAATACTATTTCGCTATGCGACTATTGATCATACTTATTGCCATTTGCTTTTCGGCCTTTCACGCCCAGGCCGACAATAAAAAACTATACCAACAGTTAGACTCGGTTATCACCCATCGAGCCGAATATTATGCCCTCAAAGATAAAGAGCTTCAAAATATGAAGCTTGGCGCTACCTACGTAACCGATGCTGAAGGAAAGATGCGCTTGTATGAAAAGTTGGTTCATGGCTATTCGCCATACATTTACGATTCGGCTATGGTGTATGTTCAAAAAGGAACACACCTGGCTCAGCAGACAAACCATTCGGACTATTATAACAGGTTTCAGATGCTTAAGGCCCGATTGTATGTTTTCAGAGGTTTTTATATTGAGGCCAAAAATTGTCTTGAACAGCTCAATATCCCGCCATCTGACATCTACCAAAATTATCTTTACAATTGTGCCCAATGCACACTTTATTTTAGCCTGAACGCTTATAGTGGGAACACCGAGTTTAGTGAGCATTATAAAAAGCTCTTTAACGAGTATCTAAAGAAGGCTCTCTACTACAGTCCGAAGAAAAATGCACAGTATTATTTTTTAAAAGGTGTGCAGCTACAATATGAAAATGGGTCTATTCACGACATTAGCATCTGTTTTAATAAGGCCATGAGCCAGACAAAGCCCAACAGCAGCTTGTATGCTATGTCGGCCCATGCGCTGTCGAAGGCTTATTGCAAGCATGGGCAGTTTGAACTGCAGGAACGTTATCTGCTTATTGCCGCCATGAGCGATGTTATGTCGTCAACCAATGAGAGCTTGGCGTTGCAAGATGTGGCGTTGTTGCTATTCAAAAACAAAAACGATCTTGACAAAGCACAACAATATATCAACCTTTCGTTGAAAAATGCTAATGTGCTGGACAGCCGCTTACGACGGGTTGATTTGTCTAATAACTTTAACTTTATATTGTCTGCCTACGCAGATAAACTTGAACTGCAAGCCGTTTGGCATAAATCGGCGTTGGCTTGTATCACTGTGCTGTTGGGCGTGGTTGTCTTCATTATGGTTTATGTTAGGCGGAAAAACCGACTACTGAAACAAAATGAGCAGAGACTGAAAGCATTGACTGAACAGTTATACAATATTAATAGTCAACAGGAAAAGGATAATAAGGCTCTTACAAACTCGAATACCGAACTTACAAACTCGAATACCGAACTTACGAACTCGAACACCGAGCTAACGAACTCGAACACCGAACTCTCAAAAAAGAACACCGAGCTTACAAACTCGAATACCGAGCTAACAAACTCGAACACTGAGCTCTCAAAAAAGAACACCGAGCTAACGAACTCGAACACCGAGCTAACGAACTCGAACACTGAGCTCTCAAAAAAGAACACCGAGCTTACAAACTCGAACACTGAGCTAACGAACTCGAACACTGAGCTCTCAAAGACGAACACCGAGCTAACAAACTCGAACACCGAGCTCTCAAAAAAGAACACCGAGCTTACAAACTCGAATACCGAGCTAACAAACTCGAACACCGAGCTTACAAAGACGAACACCGAGCTTACAAATTCGAACACTGATCTCTCAAAAAAGAACACCGAGCTTTCAAAGACGAACACCGAGCTAACGAACTCGAACACCGAGCTAACAAACTCGAACACTAAGCTCTCAAAGACGAACACCGAGCTCTCAAAGACGAACACCGAGCTCTCAAAGACGAACACTGAGCTCTCAAAGACGAACATCGAACTCTCAGAGACGAACATCGAACTTACAAACTCGAACACCAAACTCTCAAAGACGAACACCGAGCTCTCAAAGACGAACACCGAGCTCTCAAACTCGAATACAGATCTTTCAAATACGAATACCGAACTTTCAAATACGAATACCGAACTCTCAAACTCGAATGCTGAACTTGCAAACACCATTGCAAAGCGTGAGAATATGGCAAATGCTTATATTAATCTTTGCTATCAATATATTGAGAGATTAGACAACTTGCGTAAGTTGGTTATCAGGAAAATTAAGGCCAATCAGCAACAGGAATTGTTGAGCATGCTGTCGTCGTCAAAACGTACTGAGGAAGCAAATCAAAATTTCTTCTTACAGTTTGATAAAATATTCTTGTCGCTCTATCCTTCGTTTATAACAGAGCTGAACACCTTGCTCGTGCCCGAGGCACAAATACAGCTTAAAGATGAAAACGAATTTACCCCCCCCGTTCGCGTGGCAGCCTTAATACGTCTGGGCATTACTGAAAGTGCTAAGATTGCGGGCATCTTGTCTTACTCGCCACAAACGATATACAACTATCGCTCTACGCTGAAGAACAATGCCATTGATAAAGACCACTTTGAAGAGAACCTACAAAAACTGTGCTTGGTGTATTAAGGGTTTTGAAGCGAAATAGGTTATCTCATGGAGGACGTGGCACGGAGGCCACCGTCCTACTAAGTTTTCCTATTTTATAATAACTACGCCAAGTATAAAAAGGAGTCTGGGTATCTTAAAGTAGGACGGTGGTCTCCGTGCCCCGTCCTCCCGACATTAGAAGTAGAACAATAAATAGGTGAGGTTATCTATTTAGAAGTGCAGGGTTTGGAAGCATTGATGTGCCGAGATGATCCGTAAAATCTATGTTTGCATCATAATCGTACGTTTTCTTTATCTCCACAAGTTCGTTGTCCGTCATGCGCTGATAAACCACCATGCCGTAGAATGGTTTCACATTATCATGCTCAACGGTGGTATCGCCCAGTTTCTGCAAGGTATACATATAGAACCTATTTGACTCTTTTCTTTGAAGAATAACCACAGACAACACTTGCATATAGCGATTTTGTATACTTTGACTTGCCGAACCGCGCATGATGAATCCGGTCACTGCATCATAAAACCATTCGGTCTTGTAATAGAACTTACCATCGGTATCACCATGTTGAAATCCTATCAGATGTCCGTCCGGTTTAAACCAATAATCTACATATCCACCGCCATTGCTTGAGAGGTAGTTGGTTTTTGAAAGTCTGCCGTTATCCTGCACTTTATACATGCCTATAACTTTCCAGCCATATCCTTTCACCACATCCTCAACCACTGTGGCTATTGTGGGCTCGCAATCTTTAAGCACACAGCAACCATCGTTGTTAATAGTATAAGTCTTATCAAACAGATTGTCATAGTCAATAACCGGTCCGTTAGGTTCGTCAGTCTTATCACAACCTGTAAAAGAAACTATGCTGAGCATCGCCATCAGAAAAATCCAAATCCTTTTCATTGCTTACTTTATATTTATGTATTAAGTTCTTTTTCTTGAAATTTTCGTATGTATTACCCTCTATTGATTCGTTCTACCAATTCGTCTGGTTTCGAATATTCACCTCAATCGCAGTGTCAGAACGTAAAACACTACTAAGCATTGCCACGCCTTGTTCAGTAAAAGCATACGGCATATATTTGAGGTGTTGACCTTGTTTTTCGTTTAAGGTCACAAATTGTGACCTTAAACGTGTTGTTACTTATTATTGCATTCAAAGGTAGTGCTTTTAGCCTTTAAGCCACTATTGCACAACCTCTTTTTTTTGAAAAGAACGTAAAATGAATAGTTTTATTGCTGTGATATTACTGAAAGTGCAAAGATAGCGGGCATCAAGACGGGGCACGGAGGCCACCGTCCTACTAAGTTTCCTATTTTATAATAACTACGCCAAGTATAAAAAGGAGTCTGGGTATCTTAAAGTAGGACGGTGGTCTCCGTGCCTCGTCCTCCAGCCCCCAACTGATAATACTGATGAAGCGAAATAGGTTATCTCATGGAGGACGTGGCACGGAGGCCACCGTCCTACTAAGTTTTCCTATTTTATAATAACTACGCCAAGTATAAAGAGGAGGCTGAGTATCTAAAAGTAGGACGGTGGTCTCCGTTGTGCGAAAGTAATATATAAATCGTGCAAAAGCAATAATATAATCGTGCAAATGCAATAAAAAAATCGGGCAAAAGCCTTGAGAAAGTCATGCCGCATCGACCGTTATGAACATGGAGAAC
>UMFW01019623.1_pt1 | contig 20927 bp, 20 predicted proteins | sample 1965111 | NCBI WGS metagenome assembly UMFW01 (sample SAMEA4836056, study PRJEB28245) | human gut metagenome | biome: gut microbiome; material: fecal sample | place: Denmark | collected 2008
CCCAAACTTCTTTTAACTTCTATTTTGACACACCCTCTTTTTTATGTTTATCGCATAAATATAATGCCTACCGTATAATAGATAACGTTTACCCATATTATACATATAGATATAATCTTACCTCTATTATACATATAGGTATAATCTTACACTTATTATATATATAGGTATAATTAGTGCATTGCCCTTACGTCTGCACCATATTGCGGCCTGCGTCAATGCGCAAGAAGATGAACAGCAAGATGGTGAAGCCCCATAACGACGAGCCACCATAACTAAAAAATGGCAGCGGGATGCCAATAACAGGCGTCAGGCCCAGCACCATACCCACATTAATAAACACGTGAAAGAGGAACACACTCATCACACAATAGCCATAAATGCGTCCAAAGGCGAAGGGTTGTCGTTCGGCCAAATGTATAAGCCGTAGGATAAGAGCCAAGAACAGGAGCAACACAGCGGCCGACCCCAAGAAGCCTTCCTCTTCGCCCACGGTACAGAAGATAAAGTCGGTGTCTTGCTCAGGCACAAACTTCAGTTTCGTTTGGGTACCATTCAAAAAGCCTTTGCCTTGCAATCCGCCCGAGCCAATAGCTATTTCGCTTTGATGCACATTATATCCTGCGCCCGCAATATCTTCGTCAAGACCCAGCAACACGTTGATACGCACACGCTGGTGGGGCTGCATAACATCGTTCAGCACATAGTTGGCCGAATAAAAGAACACGATAGAGCCCAACGAGAAGAGCAATATATAGAAGTAATTGCGCAAGCGGTTGCCCAGCCACTGCAGCAGAAAGAACACCGCCATCAGCGCACATACAACAAGCTGCACGATAACCACATTGAAGGGGATAACAAACTCGGAGAACAGCACCGCCAGCACCGTAGCGCCAAGGGCATAGGCCAATAGCAACACAGCTTGGCGCCGGTTGTTACAATACACATCAATCATACAGGCCGAAAACACCTGCACCAGCAGCAACACCACAAAGGTGCCCACCGAGGTAGGCGTATCAAACAGCGACACGTCGGCATACTTGATGCCCACCACAAAATAGATAACCATGGCCACACCCGTAAACAATATGCTGCCAGGCATGCCTTCGCGGTACAACATGAGCGAGAAGGCCAGATAGACCAATGCTGATCCTGTTTCGCGCTGCCCTACAATGCAGAACATGGGCAACAAGATGATGCCACAAGCCGCAGCAAAGTGGTGCCAATTGTGTATGGAGAAATTGTAAGCACTCATCAGTTTGGCCAAGGCCAACGCCGTTGCAAACTTACCAAACTCGGCAGGCTGCAGACGCAAAGGCCCTAAAACCAGCCACGAGTGCGAGCCCTTGATATCGTGAGGGTTGAAGATTGTGGCAAAGAGCAGCAATATCAGTATACCATAGATAACAAAGGATAGCGAGTCGAGAAACTTAAAGTCGAGCATCAAGATAACGAAGCCCAAACATATTGACGTGCCTATCCAGATAATCTGCATGCCCGAGCGTGTGCCAAGGCTAAAGATATCGTTGTCGCCATACGTGTAGCTGGCACCACACACGCTAATCCAGCCAAAGACCAGCAGGGCCAGGTATAGAAAAATGGTTACCCAGTCGAGCGATCGCAAGATGCTATTATTTCCGTTTGTTGGTTGTGCCATAACTTGTTATTACTGTTTACTTTCAATGCGAATGGGCTCTTTGCGTGGTTTTGCCACAGCTGCATTGCCCCTCACATTTTTTGCGTTCTTCGTGTTTTTACCTTTCACTTTAGCCTTAGCGGCCTCTTTAGCCATTTGTTTTTTCTTTGCTGCCTCTACGGCCTTAGCCTGTGCAGCCTTTTCTTTGGCAGCCTTTTCCTTAGCTTCTTTCGCCTTTTCCTTGGCCGACTTTTGTTCAACAAAGCGAGCGCCATAGCCTATGCGTCGTTTCTGCATTTCGGCAGCTTGAGCCTCGCTGGCGGGCGACAGTTTGCCATGTAGATATTGTTCCATCATCAGTCCGCCTATAGGCACGCCATAGTCGGCACCCCATCCACCATTTTCTACATACACCGCAATGGCTATTTTCGGTTTGTTCATAGGTGCAAAGCCCATAAACACCGAGTGGTCGTGACCACGGTTCTGTGCTGTACCCGTCTTACCACAAGCCTCAAAGTCGTAATGGGCCAGACTACGGCAGGTGCCTTTCAAGGCCGACGAGCGCATGCCCGCCACCACATAGTCGTAGGCGCGGGCCGATGCCTTGGTTTGATGGCGACGTGTGTATAGCGTGTCGAGGGGTTCGCCCTTCACCTTACGCACCACGTGTGGCACATAATAATAGCCACGGTTGGCAATGGTGGCGCCCAGATTGGCTATCTGAAGCGGTGTAAGCGTTACCTCACCCTGTCCGATAGAAATACTGATAATGGTAAGTCCGTTCCACGATCCATGATAGTTGCGATCATAATAGTCGGCATTAGGTATCATGCCTCGCTTCTCGCCTGGCAGGTCGATGCCCAACTTATAGCCGAATCCCATGCTCACCATATAGTCGCGCCATGTGGTCATGGCATCTTGCACGTTGCGATATCGCTTGCGGTTGCCCATCATATAATAGAGGCCCCAGCAGAAATAGCCGTTGCACGAGGTGCTAAGCGCGTCGACCAAGGCGATAGGCGCAGGATGCGAGTGGCAGCCCACATGCAAACCGCGATAATAGAAGCCTCGATGACAGGGGAAAGCCGTGCCAGGCGTAACGATACCCTCGCTCAAAAACGTAAGGGCTTGCGAGGTTTTAAACGTTGAACCCGGAGGATACAAACCCATGATGCTGCGGTTAAGCAAAGGTTTCCATAAGTCGTGTTGCAGCATACGATGGCTCTTTCCGCGCGAGCGTCCCACCATGATGCGGGGGTCGTAGGTGGGCGACGATACCATAGCCAGCACCTCGCCCGTTGAGGGTTCGATAGCCACAATACTGCCTATCTTGCCTTCGAGCAAGCGCTCGCCTAAGGCTTGGAGATTAAGGTCGATACTGAGGGTGAGGTCCTTACCCGCCACAGGTCGGCGGTCGTACTTGCCATCTTGATATTTTCCTTGAATACGTCCGCGAGCGTCGCGCAGCAATATCTGCACACCTTTCTCGCCACGTAGCTCCTTTTCATAATATTTTTCAATACCCAACTTGCCTATATAATCGCCTGGCTGATAGTAAGGGTCGTCTTCAATATCGCTTGGCGACACCTCGCCCACATCGCCCAGCACGTGTGCGGCATAAGGATACTGATACTGGCGTATGCTGCGACGTTGCACATAGAAGCCGGGAAAGCGGAATATTTTTTCTTGAAAGACAGAAAACTCTTGGTTTGAGAGTTGGCTCATGAACAACTGCTGTGTGAAGCGCGAATAGCCGGGGTTCTTGCGCCGGTCTTTAATGTCGTTCATGCGCTTGATAAAAAACTCTTTAGTGATGCCCAACGACTGGCAGAAGTCGAGGGTGTCGAGGCGTCCGCTCTCCTCGTTCATCACCACCATAATGTCGTAGGCGGGCTGGTTGTATACCAGCAGTTTACCATTACGGTCAGTAATGGCTCCACGCGACGGATACTCTACCTTTTTCAGAAACGCGTTACTGTCAGCGTTCTTCTTATAGTCGTCGCTCATCAGCTGGAGCGTAAACAAGCGCACCAGATAAATGAAGACGATGACAATGGCCACACCGCCAATGACGTAACGTCGGTTCTCAAGGTTGAAATCCTTCATCTGCTAAAAATCTTGCTATCTATAATATATAAAAAGGTGTAATGTTGGGTGGGGGAGTTATTTTCTTCTGAAATTGTCAATCACCAATATCAAGACAAGGGTGAGCACCATGCTGCCCACCACCGAGGCCAGCCACTGCTGCCAATTAAAGAAATTGAAAGCTTCAAGCGTGAAGAACAACAAACAGTGTATGGCTACGAGGACGAAGGCATAAAACGTATATTTCATCATACCCAGCGCACGGATAGAGGGGCGAAAGTCGTCGGCATAGTCTTGCTGTATGAACAGCGGCAGGAGATAGGGTTGCAACAGGCCCACCACCGTCATTGAGGCGGCAGCCACTCCAGAGGTGTCAGAGAAGATGTCGACGGTCAAGCCCATGGCAAAGCACCACAGCAACGTGAGCCATCGTGGTTGATGCCGACGTATAGGCATGGCAAAATAAACATACAGCAAGGGCGTAGCATACCCAAACAGGTGTATATGGTTGAGCACCAGCACCTGTACGAGCAGCAAGACGATGAAGAACACTATGTTACGTATCCAGTCTAAACTCATAGCTCAAAGAAAATAAATAAAAATATCAGTTGCGCAGGCGCAACGAGTCGTTAGCAGCCTCGAGCAGCTTTACACGTTCAGCCACGGCAGCATCGGTGATGACACACACATCGCGCAGGTTTCCAAAGTCGGTGGTGAGTTTTATGCGAAGACGAAACGATAGTCCGTTGGCCGAATTATACACGCGCATCACCTTGCCCACGAGCATACCCTGAGGAAAGACCGACGAATAGCCACTGGTAACGATAACGTCGCCAATGCGGAAACGAGCATGTCGGGGAACATCGTCGAGATAGGCCTCGTCGGGCACGCCACCCATCCAGTGCAGATAGCCAAAATAGCCACGGCCACGTATGGAACAACTGATGTTCGACTTTGAATTGAGCACGGGGATGACCACCGAATAATGGGCCGAGGTGAGGTAGACAATGCCCACAATGCCTGTGCCGCAAACCACACCCATATCTTTTTTCACGCCATCGGCCTCGCCTTTATCAATGGTGATAAAGTTGTTAAGGCGGTCGAGCGAGCTGCTCACCACGCGGGCGGGCACCGATCGATAATGGTTTGTTTGGTTGTTTTGCAAGCGCTGCAGGTACGACGAGTCGGCCGTTGCCTCGGCATGTTCTTGTGCCATACGTGCCACCTCGCGTTCAAGATAAACATTGCGTTGTGTGAGCTGGCGGTTCACCGTTACGAGCGAGAAATATTGGCCCACAGCGGCACTGGCCTCGTACACCCTTCCTGAAACGGCATTGGCCGACGAGAACCACACACTGCCCTGATAGCTGTTATATTTAAACAGCAACACGGCACTGATAACCTCAAGTAGCACAAAAACGAACCAGTGGTTATGGCGTGCAAGAAAATCAAGAAGATTTCGCATAATTATTAAAAGCAAAAAGTAAAAAGGTGCTGAATGTTCGTCACCTTTTTACTTGTTACCTTTTTCTACTTGTGTGTGTATTTACCTAATTAATGATTGTCATCGCATCAAGAACGAGAAGCGTCCGATGTTCTTCAAAGCGATGCCAGCACCCTTAGCCACACTGTGCAAGGGGTCTTCAGCAATGTGGAACGGGATGTTGATCTTATCGGTCAGACGTTTGTCAAGACCGCGCAACAACGCGCCACCACCGCTAAGATAGATACCGTTCTTTACGATGTCGGCATACAACTCGGGCGGAGTGTTCTCAAGAGCCGAGAGCACAGCGTTCTCTATCTTGGCCACGGTCTTGTCAAGACAGTGGGCTATTTCTTGATAGCAAACGGGCACCTCCATAGGCAGAGCGGTGATACGGTTTGGTCCGTGCACCACAAAGTCTTCAGGAGCCTGATCGCCCAGTTCGGTAAGGGCCGAGCCAACGTGTATCTTGATACGTTCGGCCATACGCTCGCTCACCTTCACATTATGCTGGCGGCTCATATATTCTTGAATGTCGGCAGTAAGGTCGTCGCCAGCGGTACGAATTGAGTTGTTCGACACGATACCGCCCAATGAGATGACAGCAATCTCGGTGCTACCACCACCTATATCTACAATCATGTTGCCCTCGGGGGCCTCTACATCAATACCGATACCAATAGCAGCAGCCATTGGTTCGAAGATGAGGTACACGTCGCGGCCATCGGCATGCTCAGCGCTATCGCGCACGGCGCGCAGCTCTACCTCAGTACTGCCTGAGGGCACGCCTATCACCATACGCAATGAGGGAGTGAAGAGGCGGCTACCAGTGTGCACCATTTTAATCAGTCCGCGCATCATCTGCTCGCAGGCTGTAAAGTCGGCAATAACGCCATCGCGCAAGGGGCGAATGGTACGAATATTGTCGTGCGTTTTCTCATACATCATCTTTGCCTTGTTACCTACCGCAATCATCTTGTCGGTGCGGCGGTCAAGGGCTACGACAGAAGGTTCGTCAACCACAATTTTATCATCACTGATAATGATGGTGTTGGCCGTACCCAGGTCAATAGCTATTTCCTGTACGAATGAAAAAAATCCCATATCTACATTAAAATTACAATTACTTCTTCAGGAACCAGTTGTGAATGGCTGTATCGTAATGGCTGCTCACACCAAAGGCACGCTCAGCAAACATCTTACGATCGGCCAAGTCGGTCTCGGCACCCTTCTTGTTCAAGATATCGAGCAGAACGCTATATTCGGCCTTGCTGGGAACAATTACCACATCGTTGAAGTTTTTAGCACCAGCACGAATGAGCGAGATGCCACCTATATCAATCTTCTCAATGATGTCGGCCTCAGAAGCACCGCTGGCAACAGTCTGCTCGAAGGGATAAAGATCAACGATAACGAGGTCGATCTCAGGAATTTCATATTCGGCCATCTGCGAGCGGTCGCCTTCATTGTTGCGACGAGCAAGGATGCCGCCGAAAATTTTGGGATGCAACGTTTTTACACGACCACCCAAAATTGAGGGATAAGTAGTCACGCTCTCTACAGCCTGACACTCATAACCTAACGACTCGATAAACTGCTGTGTACCACCTGTAGAGAGAAATTTTACACCTTCAGCATTCAGCTTGGCCAGCAATTCGTCCAAGCCATCCTTATGAAAAACCGATACCAATGCGGTCTTGATTTTTTTTGTTTCAGCCATATTTTTTTATTATAATACTGTATTTGCTTGCAAAAATACTAAATTTTCACGATATAGGCTTTCTTCTTTCTTCCTTTTTATATGGGCAAAGCCTTTTTTTGTTCTAATTCAATACAACAACGAAAAAAACAGCAAAAAAAACCTATAAAAGCAAAAAAGGTTGAAGTATTAAAACCTCAACCTCTTTTTATCATCGTAGCGGGACCCAGGATTGAACTGGGGACCTCATGATTATGAATCATGCGCTCTAACCAGCTGAGCTATCCCGCCATCGTTGTTTAGCGGGTGCAAAGATACTACATTTTTGTTAACCACCAAAACTTTTTGCAAAAAAATATCGATTTAATGGTATATTTTTGTAATTTTGCGCTCAGAAAGCCATTAAATCAATTCTATTAAACAACTTTTAGTTCTATGACATTACAAAAACTTGAGATTGAACAAGCGTTGAAATCGAAAGCACCAGCCATTATCTGGAACCTTATCAGCACTGCCGATGGCATGACACGCTGGCTGGCCGACACGGTAACACAAGAAGGCGATATGCTAACCTTTCACTGGGGACACGAATGGGACCACAACGAACAACGCACTGCACATATTATATATAAGAAGAAGCAACACGCCATACGCTTCGTGTGGATGGACGAAACAGCGCCCGAATTTTACGTAGAACTAAAGATGCAACGCAGCGACATCACCAACGATTTTGTACTCAGCATTACCGACTTTGCCGAAGATGGCGACATGGAATGGCTACAAAGCATCTGGGAACGCAATTTTAAACGACTGGAACGCACGGGGGTGCTGTAACCACTACCCCCTCTTTTCTCTTCATCAAGAGGATCACTACGCTGATGGAAACGAGCGTTAACAAATCTTAAATTATTAACATTTCACGCTCGTCTCAAATCTTCAATCTAGAAAAACGCAGTTCATGTTCTTCAACACGTTTTTCTTTTTCCTAATTTTTCAACATGTTTTACAGCACAAAAACAGGGCTATCACACACTTTTTTACACCCTTCTGATTTGTAAAACCCATGCTTTCACCTCCTAAAACCCATGGTTTCACCTCCTGATATGCCGCATTTCACAAGGCAAAACCCATGGTTTCGCGAAACGCAACCAACGAGTTCAGTTTTTTGATACCACTATAAAAAATCTTATCTTCATAACATTCTCACACACACCACGTTACAAGTCAAACATCTCTAATGCCCGTAGTTTTGCATGTTTACGTCCACTCAACTTTTATTTTCAAACGTGGCCATTCTACGGCATTACGATTTTAACAATTAAAGAAGATTTGTCGCGACATTTGTTAAACAACGTAAAAAGACACAAAATACTTTTCTACGCATTACAAAAAAAACAAGCGTAAAAACAAAAAAAATAACAACTTTGCTTATCCGCATCGCCACAATAATAAAAAAAGCAAAACAGCAAAGCATTTCATTTTTTTATACTAACTTTGCACAGTCGTACCCCACCCCACCTCATTGGGCACGACAACAAAGATAATAACATGCTTCGTATCAAGAAATTAGACATATTCATCGCCAAACAGTTTGGCTTGCTCTTCATAGGCACCTTCTTCATCTGCCAATTTGTGCTGATGATGCAGTTTTTGTGGCGATATATCGACGAGCTGATAGGTAAAGGCATCTCGCTTGATGTCATGGCGCAATTCTTTTGGTATATGGGCCTCACCCTTGTGCCTCAAGCATTGCCACTGGCCATTCTGCTGTCATCGCTTATCACCTTTGGTAACCTGGGCGAAAGCTGCGAGCTCACAGCCATCAAGGCTGCCGGCATCTCGCTGATGCAGGCCTTCCGCTCGCTCATCACCATCACAGTAATAATCTGTCTCACCTCGTTCTACTTTCAGAACACGGTGGCACCCAACTCTAACCTAAAGATGTATCAGCTGCTGCTGTCGATGAAGCAAAAAAGCCCCGAACTGGAAATTCCAGAAGGCATCTTCTATGATGGCATACCTAACTGCAACATCTATGTGCAGAAAAAAGACCTTACCACAGGCAAGCTATACGGCATCATGATTTACCGCATGACAGGCAGCTATGAAGATCAAGCCATCATCTTGGCCGACTCGGGCATGCTGCAAGCCACGGCCGAAAAGAAACACTTGGTGATGAGCCTATGGAGCGGCGAATGGTTTGAAAACATGCGCTCACAAGAGTTGGCGGGCAGTGCCTCGGTGCCTTACCGTCGCGAAACGTTTGTCACGAAACGTATTGTGCTCGACTATGACGGCGACTTCAGCATGACGGATGCAGCATCTATCTCAAACGATGCTCGTACCAAGAGTTTGGCACAGATAAAACACGATGCCGACTCGCTAAAACACGACTATGACAGCATAGGACGTGCCTACTATAAAGACGATAAAATTATGGTGTATCGCACACCACAACTCACAAAAGAACGCGTAGAGAAAGCCGAAAAAATGGCTAAGACAGCGACATTCAACGTCGACTCGGTGTACAGTCGGCTCTCTATAGCCGACAAACAACGCATGCTGAACATGGCACAAATGGAGGTGCAATCGAGAACGACCGACCTCGACTTTAAAGGCATGGTGATGGAAGACGGCGACCACATGATACGTCTGCATAAGATATATGCCATCGACAAATTCACGTTGGCGCTCTCGTGTCTTATCTTCTTCTTCATTGGAGCACCGCTGGGCGCCATCATCCGAAAAGGCGGTCTGGGATTGCCCGTGCTCATCTCAGTACTGGTGTTCATCATCTTCTACATTCTCGACAGCACAGGTATGAAGATGGCACGCGGTGGCATGTGGACAGTGTGGTTTGGTAAGAGTCTGGCATCGGCCGTGCTCATACCCACAGCGGCGTTCGTAACGTATAAAGCGCTGAACGACACAGCCGTATTCAACATGGACCAGTGGAAGGAATTAGGACGCAAAGCCTTAGGACTGCGCCTGAAACGAAGCATCTACAAAAAAGAGGTTATCATTGAAGACCCTGCCTACACAGCCGACTGTGAAACGCTGGCCTGCATCAGCCACGACATAGAGGCGTATGCACAACGACATCAGCTAAAACGGGCGCCACACTGGGTAAAGGTGTTCTTCAAATACCGACCCGACCACGAAATTGAACGTATCAATAACGAACTGGAACGTGTGATTGAAGACCTGTCGAACTCGAAAGACCGACTGGTGATTGCCGACTTGAACGCTTACCCCGTGCTGTCGGTAAAAGCACACACACGGCCCTTCGAACATCGTTGGCTAAATATCGTGTCGGCGGTCATCATACCATTGGGACTGTTCTTCTACTTCCGCATGTGGCGCTTCCGCCTGCGTCTGAACAAAGATCTCAAGGTTATCTTGGCCACCAACGAAACCATTACAAAGCATATCAACGAGATATCAAAATAGAACAACATATAGGCCTACACCTTATTATATATAATAGAGAAGGAAGGCAAAACATAACGTCAAATAAATAAAAAGATAAGGATAGATATGGGAGACTTCAAACTCAGCAGCATCGAAGATGCAGTGAAAGACTTTCAAGAAGGTAAATTTGTAATTGTGGTTGACGACGAAGACCGCGAAAACGAAGGCGACCTCATCATAGCAGCAGAGAAAATAACACCTGAAAAGGTTAACTTCATGCTGAAAAACGCAAGGGGCGTGCTCTGCGCACCTATCACACTGTCAAGATGTGAAGAGCTTGACCTGCCACACCAGGTGAGCGACAACACTTCAATGCTTGGCACACCGTTCACCATAACGGTTGACAAACTGGAAGGATGCTCGACAGGCGTATCGGCACACGACCGAGCTGCTACTATTCAAGCGCTGGCCGACCCCAGGTCGACACCACAAACTTTCGGACGCCCCGGACACATCAACCCCCTCTACGCACAAGACAATGGCGTGCTGCGACGCTGCGGACACACCGAAGCTGCCGTTGACCTCTGCCGCCTGGCTGGTCTGTATCCTGCGGGCGCATTGATGGAAATAATGAACGAAGATGGCACCATGGCACGTATGCCCGAACTGCAAAAGATGGCTGAAGAATGGGGCATGCGCATCATCACCATCAAAGACTTGATTGCATACCGCCTGAAAAAGGAAAGAATTATTGAGGTGGGCGAAGAGGTAGACATGCCTACCGAGTATGGTCACTTCCGCCTGATCCCCTTCCGTCAGCAAAGCAATGGCATGGAACATATGGCACTGGTAAAGGGCGAATGGGATGAAAACGAACCTGTATTGGTGCGCGTACACTCGTCATGCGCCACAGGCGACATCTTAGGCAGCAAGCGCTGCGACTGCGGCGAACAGCTGCACAAAGCCATGCAAATGATTGAGAAAGAAGGCAAAGGTGTGCTGATTTATATGCAACAAGAAGGTCGTGGCATCGGTTTGATGAACAAAATTGCGGCCTACAAACTGCAAGAAGAGGGATACGACACCGTCGACGCAAACGTGCATCTGGGCTTCCAGCCCGACGAGCGCGACTATGGATGCGGTGCACAGATGCTGCAACACCTGGGCGTGCATAAGATGCGACTGATGACCAACAACCCCGTGAAACGCGTAGGACTGGAAGCCTACGGACTGGAGATTGTTGAAAACGTGCCCATCGAAACGACACCCAACATTTACAACGAGCGTTATCTGAAAACAAAACGCGACCGCATGGGGCATATATTGCACCTGAAATAAACAAAACAATACGAACGGGGAAACAGAGAAGACAACAACAAAATGTCGGCTCTGCTTCCCCGTTTTCTATTATATGACACAGAGGCGCAAACTATAGTTTGCAAAAAGAAAGGAATACGATAAAAAATACACTTTTTTTAAGCATTCCTACCTAAAATTGTGCCATAATTGTTTCGTCGTAATGAATAAAATGCGTAAATTTGCATGAAAGATTTAAACACTCAGAATAAACATGGCACAATTATCTGAAAGGCTGAACCGTCTTGCACCTTCAGCCACACTGGCAATGTCGCAGAAAAGCGGTGAAATGAAAGCACAGGGCATCGACGTCATCAACATGAGCGTCGGAGAACCCGACTTCAACACGCCCGAGCCTATCAAAGAGGCGGCGAAGAAAGCTATTGATGAAAACTACTCACGCTATTCACCAGTACCTGGCTATCCCGACTTGAGAAAAGCTATCGTCAACAAACTGAAAAACGAGAACAATCTCGATTACACCACCGACGAGGTGCTTGTGTCAAACGGTGCCAAACAAAGCGTATGCAACACCATCATGGCGCTGGTAAACGATGGCGAAGAGGTTATTATACCTGCTCCTTACTGGGTAAGCTACCCACAAATGGTAAAACTGGCAGGCGGAGAACCCATCATCGTAAACGCTGGATTTGAGCAGAACTTCAAGATGACAGCCGAACAGTTGGAAGCGGCCATCACACCCAAAACACGCATGCTCATTCTATGCTCGCCCAGCAATCCTACGGGCAGCGTCTACTCAAAAGAAGAACTTGAGGCTCTGGCCAATGTCATCAAAAAACACGAAGGCATGTACGTGCTGGCCGACGAAATATACGAACACATTAATTATATCGGCCACCACGAAAGCATCGCACAGTTCCCTGGCATGAAAGAACGCGCCATCATCGTAAACGGCGTGTCAAAAGCTTATGCCATGACAGGATGGCGCATAGGCTTCATCGCCGCACCACAATGGATTGTAAAAGGATGCAACAAGCTGCAAGGACAATACACCAGCGGACCATGCTCGGTAAGCCAAAAAGCAGCCGAAGCAGCATACACACTGCCACAAGACTGCGTAGAAACAATGCGCCAAGCATTTGAACGACGTCGCAACCTGATTGTAGAACTGGCAAAAGAGATACCTGGACTGGAGGTGAACAAACCCGAAGGTGCCTTCTACCTCTTCCCCAAATGCAGTAGCTTCTACGGAAAAACGGATGGCACACACACCATTAACAATTCTACCGACTTGGCCATGTATCTGCTTGAAGTAGGACACGTTGCCACTGTTGGAGGCGACGCCTTCGGCGATCCAGAATGTTTCCGCATGAGTTATGCCACAAGCGATGACAATATTCGCGAAGCAATGACACGAATCAAGAACGCATTGGCAAAGCTCAAATAAAAATATGTTAAAGCACCACCTTTCATGTGATTATTCGGCTTAATTTGTTACCTTTGCAAGCAAGTTGTAAAGCAGCTAAGAAGAATTGGCCTTAACAAATTGTGCAAAAAGGGCAGCTAAGCCGAACAGTCATTAACTCATGCATAATCACCCCTACATGAGAAAGACGTGCCCCAAGAGCCCAAACAAAAGAGAAATATTAACCAATAATAACTTTTCAAATTCTAAAAAATTATGGCAACTACACAAGCAAAAGCGAATCCCAAGAAAAAGAACTCGGGATTCCAGGGAGTTAGAGATGCAATTTGGATCATCATTGCATGTTTCATCCTCGCAGTATGTTTCTTCAATTTCGTGCTCGGTAACCCCGACAACTTCGTTGGTGGCGACCCCGCAAATGCAGTTAAGGACGGTAGCCTCCTCGGTACAGTGTACAAAGGTGGTGTCGTGGTTCCTGTGATTATCACACTGCTCTTCACCGTTATCGCACTGTCTATCGAGCGTTACTTCGCTCTCCGCACCGCTTTCGGTAAGAGCTCACTCACCAAGTTCGTCATCTCAGTTAAGCAGGCTATCAACGCTGGCGATATGGCTAAGGCACAGCAGATCTGCGACAAGCAGCAGGGATGTGTTGCTAACGTAGTAGGCGCTTCTATCGCTGCTTACAAGGAAATGGAGGCTCTCCCCAACTTGAAGCGTGCACAGAAGGTAGCTAAGATTCAGCAGGCTCACGAAGAGGCCACTCAGCTCGAGATGCCTACCCTGCAGATGAACATGCCTATCATCGCTACTATCGTTACCCTCGGTACTCTGACCGCTCTGTTCGGTACTGTAGTAGGTATGATCCGTTCATTCGCCGCTTTGGCTTCTGGTGGTGGTGGTGACTCACTCCAGCTGTCTGAAGGTATTTCTGAGGCCCTTGTAAATACCGCTTCTGGTATTTTGACATCTTGGGTCGCAGTAGTCGCTTACAACTACTATTCAAACAAGATCGACAAGCTGACATACGCTCTCGACGAAGTAGGTTACACTATTGCTCAGACATACGAAGCAAACCACGCAGACGAAGCTTAATTTTACTAACCCTTTAAAACATTTATCATTATGGGTAAAGTAAAAGTTAAGAAAGCGGACGTCTGGATTGACATGACTCCTATGTCCGACGTGATGGTCCTCTTGCTTACATTCTTCATGTTGACATCAACATTCGTGAAGAACGAAGCAGTGAAGGTCGTTACTCCGGGCTCGGTATCTGAAATCAAGGTACCGGAGACAAACGTCTTGACGGTGCTCTGCGATAAGGAAGGCCGAATCTTCGTGGGAATGGACAATCCCCGCAAGATGGGCGATCTCGTTCAGGGCATGGCCGACCAGTATGGTGTACAGCTCAATGGAAAGCAGTTTGAAACTGCACAGGGTGCTGCCTCTATCGGTGTCGACATGCAAGAGCTGAGCAACGCGCTCAGCCAGGGCGATAAGTTGAATGAATTCCAGGCTGCCAAAGGTATCCCCACCGACAGCACAGAGACAGGCTCAAAGATGAGCCAGTTCCAAGACTGGATTAAAATGGCACGCGACAACAACGGTTCAGACATGAAGCTCGCCATCAAGGCTGATGCTGGTACTCCGTACAAAGTCATCAAGAAGATGATGTCTGAGCTCCAGGATATGAACGAAAACCGTTACTATCTGATCACGTCGCTTAAATCAAATTCGGAGGATTAAGACATGGCTAAGAAAAAAGCAAGCAGACAGAAAAAGATGAACACCCGCGTGGATTTCACGCCTATGGTGGACATGATGATGCTTCTTATCACGTTCTTCATGCTCTGTACATCACTGGCTAAACCCCAGACGATGAATTTGACTATGCCAAGTAACGATGAGAACATCTCTGAAAAGGACCGCAATGCGGCCAAAGCTTCTCAAACAGTTACCATCTACGTTTGTGGAAACGATAAGATCTACCACGTAGACGGTATCCCCAACTACGCCGATCCCAACTGTCTGAAAGAGACAACATGGGGCAAGGACGGTATCCGCGACGTGCTCATCAAGCACGTAACAGAAGACGGTTCTACTCCTGTTGCCGACATCATGGCTGCTAAGATCAAACTTGACCAGAAGAAGCTTGCCAACCCGGCAGCTTATCCTGACAGCGTTTATGACGCTGAATTGTCAAAGATCAAGAAGGGTGAACTTGAAGGTGGCAAGGTGCCCACGATGACTATCATCATCAAGTGTACCGACGGAGCTACTTACAAGAACATGGTTGACGCTTTGGACGAAATGACTATCTGCAGTATTGGTACATACGTTATTGATAAGATTAATCCGCAGGATGCAGAGCTTCTTGCAAAGCGCGGCATTAAGTAATATCAATGACTAATAATTAAAGAAAGGACAAACAAATGGCAAAATTAGATTTGGTATCCAATGAATGGACTGACCTCGTCTTCGAAGGCAGAAACCAGGCATATGGCGCATACAAACTGCGCAAGGGTACTACTAAGCGTAATATCTGGTCCATCATTATCGTATTCCTTGCTGCAGTTCTGCTTTTCCTCGGTCTCCAACTTCAGAAAATGGCACAAGCTAACAAGACAGTTGAGAACACTCAAGCTGTTAAGTTGGCTTCTCTCCAGGAGAAGAAGAAGGAAGCTAAGGTAGAGAAGAAGGAAATCATCAAGACCGAACCTGAAAAGGTTGTAGAGCAAGTGAAGTCTTCAGTGAAGTTTACCGCTCCTGTCATCAAGAAGGACGAAGAGGTAAAAGAAGAAGATGAGATCAAGCTCGAAGAGGTTGAGAAGAGTAACAAAGCCGTAGGTGCTTTCAACGTTCAAGGTAACGATGAGGTAGGCGGCGAGGTGCTCAAAGCTAAGGAAGAAATCAAGGCTCCAGAGCCCCCGAAACATGTTGAGGAAGAAAAGGTATTCGACGTTGTAGAACAGATGCCTTCATTCCCCGGTGGTACTGGCGCTCTGATGAAGTTCCTTAACGAGAACATCCACTATCCCGTGGTAGCACAGGAGAACGGTGTTCAGGGCCGTGTTGTAATCTCATTCGTGGTTGAACGTGACGGACACATCACCGACGTACAGGTAGCCCGTTCAGTTGACCCCTCACTTGACAAAGAAGCTCAGCGTGTGGTAAAGAGCATGCCGAAGTGGATCCCTGGCAAGCAGAACGGTTCAGCAGTACGTGTTAAGTTTAACGTACCGGTAGCCTTCCGTCTCCAGTAAGCGATTAAAAAGTAATCTTTTAATAACAGAAAGTTTACGATTTTGATGAAACAAATATCTTACATTTTAGTAGGATTAGCACTGACTGCCTATCTTTTCGCTTCTTGCTCACAGCAGAAGCGAAAAGATGGCAGAACAGATACAAACTCGTCAGGGGTGATTAGTTTCGCCTCTGACGAAAGTTTTAGTCCTATCATTGAAGAATTGAAAGCGGTATTTGAGATGCAATGCCCAGATGCAAAAGTGAATCCCATCTATACAGGTGAAGTTGATGGCGTAAACATGTTGCTTCAAAACAAGGTCATGCTTACCATTACAGCCCGCAAATTCACCCAAAAGGAATTCGACTACCTCAAAGGTACGGACCAACTTCCTGAAGCTATACCCTTGGCTTATGACGGTATGGCTCTTATTTGCAACAACAAAAACCTTGATTCATGTATCACCGTTAACGATGTAAAGCGCATTTTAACAGGCGAAGCAAAGACTTGGAACGATGTAAATAAAGGTTCTAAGCTGGGCGAGATATGGGTATGCTTCGACAACAAAAAGTCGAGCGCAGTAAGTTTTTGTGTTGACTCTATCCTCGGCGGCAAGACGATAGATAGCCCAAACATTTTTGCCGCGAAGACCTCAAAAGAGGTTATCGACTATGTAGAGCGTACACCAAACGCTATCGGTGTTATTGGTAGCAATTGGCTGAACGATAAACGCGACTCTACAAACACCACATGGAATAAAAAGATTACAGTGATGTCGGTAAGCAAGCTTGAGAAGGCTACGCCCCTCAACTCTTGGAAACCTTACCAGGCATGGCTATTAAACGGCAGATATCCGTTTGTAAGAACAATATATGCATTGCTGAACGACCCGAAACGCGGTCTGCCTTGGGGCTTTGCCCACTTCATTGAGCAACCAAAGGGACAGCTCATCATCTTCAAAGCGGGTTTGTTACCTACACGTGGCGAAATATCTATTCGCGATGTAAATGTTAACAACAAGCCACGATAAGACAAAAAAGCAAAAAAAATACTTTATACGAGGATGGCTTATGTAACTTTTGAACGTTTGTTACGTTATAAGGATAAAAGCAAGTTACATAAAAACAAACAGCAAAGCTGTCACTATGGTGACAAGCTAAGAAAGGAGAAATAAACATAAGTCGAATGATTAACAATTAAAAAACTGAATTATGAAAGCAATTAAATATTTCGTTATCGGAGCAATGCTGGCTGGCATGTCAGCGCCCGCAATGGCACAGGTTGACAAAGCTCAAGTTGATGCCATTACAAAAGTAGTGATTGATGCCAAGGGCGATGTTAAAGCCACTAAGGATCAGGTTAAGGATTACATCAAGCTCAACAAGAAGAATGCTGACGCTATCGCAGCTTTGGGCCGTGCTTTTCTTAATGCAAAGAACCTTGAGCAAGCAAAGTTGTATGCTGAACAGGCCATCAAGGTAGGCAAAAACAACGCTGCTGGCTACATTCTGCACGGCGACATCTCTGCTGTAGAAGAGAATGGTGGCGAGGCTGCAATGTGGTATGAAACAGCTACTACTGTTGACCCCAAGAACCCCACATCATACGTTAAATATGCTCGTGTTTACCAGAAAGTAGACCCCGATGGAGCCGTTGCTATGCTGAAGAAGCTGGGCGAGGTTGACCCCACCTACCCTGTAGACGCTGCTGCTGGCTACATGTTCTCACAGAACGACCGTCTGAAGACCGCTCTCGAATATTTCGATAAGGTAAAAGACGTTACCGCATTGGAAGACTACATTCTCTTCGACTATGCTTCTACAGCATACGTAATGGAGCAGTATGACAAAGCTGTGAATTTGGCAAGCAAGGGTATTGCAAAATATCCCACCTACAACGCTTTCAACCGTATTGGTATGTATGCAAGCGACAAGAAGAAAGACTATGAAACAGCTGCAAACTATGGTGCAAAGCTTTTCGCTGCTAACGATACTGTAAAGTTCACCGCTAACGACTATATTTTCTATGGCGATGCGCTGACAAACACAGGTAAGTATGACGAAGCTATCGCTGCTTACAACCACATTGCTGAAGTAGCTCCCGAGAACAAGGAGGCTAAGAAGCTTATCTCTGCCGCATATGTTAAGGCTAAGAAATTTGCCGAGGCTGTTACGGCTTTGGAAGGCTACATCGCAGACAAAGGACAAGACGTAACCTACAAAGAGTATGACGCTCTGGCCGATATCTACATTGACGAGGCTGATGCTGCTACTGATGATGCTGCAAAAGCTGAAGCTTACAAGAAGGCCGATAAGGTATATGCCACTATCGCTGAGAAGTTCGACTACGCTGCTACATACGCTGTATGGAAGCGTGCGTTGATGAACCACCAGATTAACCCCGACTTGAAGGTAGGTTTGGCTCTTCCCTACTACCAGCAGTACATCTCTTTGGTTGAGCCTAAGGCCGACAAGAGCGCTGCTGAGCTCAACAAGCTGGCTACCGCTTACACCTACCTCGCTGTTCACTACATTCAGAACGACAAGAAGGCAGAAGCAAAAGAGTTTGCTGGCAAACTGCTACAAATTAAGCCCGAAGACCCCAACGGTCTGCAGATTATGAACATCAAGTAAGCATAATGCACAGGGTTTAAAAGTTAAATAACCACCGAAAGTTAAATAACAATCGATAGAAAAGGATTGAACACGCAGCAATGCTGTTCAATCCTTTTCATGTAAATAACCAGGTAAACAAATAAACAAATAAACAAAAGAAGCTATGAAAAGCAAACACACACATTGCTGTATATTGTGCATTATTGCCCTATTAATGTGCAATGAACTAAAAGCAGCCGTGGGCGACCGATATACATTAGTAACAAGCCCGTCAGAATTAGCAGACGGCGACGAATTCATCATCGTAGACAATATTTACGAACAAACAGTTGGACAATACGAAGTCTTATCAACAACTTCTAGAATTGAAGGTTGTCCCATAAAACTTGAAGAAGAATACGCTGTTATATCAGATGCTAATACTTCAATCTTTACTTTAGAAAAGTTAGATAAGAACAGTTACATAAAGATCAAAAGAGATGGTAAATATTATTATATATCAGGAAACGAGAAACAAGGAAGCATTCAAATATTAGACAACATAGAGAATTCAACGAATAGAGATTTATGTAAAACAACATTCGTCTTTAATTCAAAAAACAAAAGAGCAAATGTATATATAACAATAGGAACGAAGAAATACAAAAACTTGTATTGCAATAAAAGCAACGGTACATACATTTGGAAAATACATGATACCACTACTAGTTCTGACACCTACATTTACAAGAAAGCAAGCAGTGCTACAACTACTGACATTACATTAGATGGCCTTAATGCTGAAGCAAAGAATGTAGAAGCATTAAACGGTTATGAGGGCAAGACCGTTGATAAGATAACAATAAATCGTAGTTTTGCTGCTGACGGAGGCTGGTACACCCTGTGTTTACCTTTCGCCTTAACAGCCGACGACATTAAAACAATGTTTAAAGATGCACTGTTCAACGAATTTGAAAGCGTTAGTGTAAACGCACAAGGCGTTGCACAGTTAAAGTTCAAAAAAGTGACAGAAACTCAGGCAGGCGTTCCTTATATGGTATTGCCCCGCAACGGCAACACCGTAGAGAACCCCGTGTTTACAGATAAGACTATTGAGAAAACAACGCCCCAAACCATCATAAGAACTTGCGAAGCAAGCGATGGCGAACAACTAATTTATCAGTTTGTTGGTGTTTACGACCCCACCGTAGTTTCTGGTGAAAACAATGTACGCTTCGTTGGCGGCAATCAAGGCACCGAACTACTCATACCTGATGGTAAGGGCACGATGAAGGGTTTGCGCGCTTACTTCGTCTTCCCAAACAACACCAACGGCAATATAACACTTGCCAAACTGAATGTAGAAGACGACAGCACGACAGGCATCAATACAGTTTTGCGTCCTGAAGCCAACGTTACGGATGCTAATTCCTCAGCCATCTACACTCTCTCAGGTCAAAAAGTTCAAAAGAAAAACAACAGCCTAATACCTGGTATGTACATACAAAATGGAAAGAAGTTTATCGTTAAATAAAAGTATGACGATAAAAGTTGAAGGACGAAAATCGAAAGACAAAAGTCTATTAGTTATAGTCGAAAGACAAAAGACGATAGCGAAAGTCGAAAGACAAGAGACAATTAGCAAAGAGAGTAATCAATTACAATATATAAATATATAAATATAAAAGCGAAACAAAAGCGATGAAGTTACATTATATACACCCTACAATCACTACTATAGCTATTGAACCCAGCAGCCTAATGGAAGGGTCAGGTTCAGCAAAGAACCAAATATTGTTGGATGCAGGAGATGGCAGCGAAGGTAGCACTCTGAACGATTACGGCCATACAGGCAAAATTGATGATGCACGCTCGAAGGGCAACAGTTCAAGCATTTGGGATTAGAACAGGAATAAAGGGTATGCACTGAAGATTAACTTATATATAAGGAGAAGGCAGCGCATACCAAGGAACATACAACAGTATATATTTAATCGAGTAGGAGGTAAACACTAATCATAGGTGTTTATCT
>UMFW01024687.1_pt1 | contig 20240 bp, 17 predicted proteins | sample 1965111 | NCBI WGS metagenome assembly UMFW01 (sample SAMEA4836056, study PRJEB28245) | human gut metagenome | biome: gut microbiome; material: fecal sample | place: Denmark | collected 2008
CAATAACTGATCCGGCTTGGAGTCCATAAACCACCGGATAAAAGAAAGAGCATACACGCCGATATCCAGCATGGCACCCCCAGCCAGGTTCCGGTTAAAGAAACGGTTTTCCATGTTATATTCTTTAAAACTTCCAAAATTCATGGTGATCAGATTTACTTTTCCCAGCTTTCCGGACTCCAAAATCTTCTTCAATTCTTTATAGACCGGCATATGGAAAATGGTCATGGCTTCGGCAACAATAACCCCCTTCAGCTCCAAAGCTTCATCCAGTTCCTCACTATTTAAAGTAATAGATTTCTCCACCAGGATATGTTTCCCATTTTCAATGGCCTTTTTCATAAACTGGATATGAGTATTATGAGGCGTTGTAATATAGACCACATCCACTTCCGGATCCGTGAACATTTCATTAAAATCCGTATACACCTTTTTGATCCCGTATTTTTCTCCAAACTTTACAGCCTTTTCGTAGGTCCTGTTTCCTACTGCGTAAAGCTTTTTTCCATTTTTTTCCAGTGCCGTTGCCATTTCATTGGCGATCACACCTGTTCCCAGTACAGCCCAGTGAATTTCTCTCATCCTGCGCTCTCCTTTCCTGCGAAAATATTTTGCCAGTCTTCCTTATCGGATCTCTCCTTTTCTGGCTCTCCTGTTCAGTATAACCATAAATCCAAGGCAAAGCAATAGCTGCACAACAGATGACATAGGCGTTGCCAATCCGATTTTAAATAAAGAAGTATCCGGTCGGATGCTCATGAGATAAGATACAGGCACACGAACTCCAAAAGCCCCGGCAATTCCCTGTAACATAACAAATTTGGTCTGTCCGATCCCATTATAAAGGGCCTTCTTTGCCCGGTCCATCCTTCCCGCACCGTAATTCTGGGCCACAAAAGCAGACATAGACTGCATAAAAGCAGATGAAATAAGCATGATAAAAGCACAAACTTTCTCAGCCACTCCCACACCTGCAGAAGCGGTCACACCCATAGCATTTACGATCGCCAGGATAATAAGAAACGAAATACTTACCAGAAGATCCTGTAATGCGATCGGCGCTCCAAGGCCCGCCATTTTCTTAAGCAAATCCTTATGGATCCGCACATTTTCCTTCTTAAATACAAATGGCAGCTGTTTCTTTCTGATAAACCCAAAAGATACCACCACACTGACCACCTGGGCAAAAACAGTAGCACAGGCCGCTCCTGCAGTTCCCATATGAAAACCGGCACACAGCACCAGATCTCCTGCAATATTACAAACACAGGCGATCGCAACTGTAAAAAGCGGCATTTTGGAGTCCCCGATTCCCCTGAAAATACAACCGATCAGGTTATAAGCAACAATAACGATCATACCGCAGCCGCATATCCTTACATAAGCAGCCGTCTTGTCAAAAGCCTCCTTTGGAGCATGCATAATACTGCTGATCTGAGGTGCAAAACACACCAGAAGGACAGTCATGACCAATGCAATACCAGCAAACATCACCATGGCCGTTCCCACTGCCTTTCCCCCTTCTTCCTTCTTTCCGCAGCCGATCAGCTGTCCTAAAAGCACCGTGGTTCCCATAGCAAAACTGCTGATCAGATTAGTCAAAGTCATCATGATCTGAGAACCTGTAGACACCGCCGATACATCCGCAGAAGACGCAAACTTACCCACAACCAGGAGATCCACAGCGCCGTACATAGCCTGCAAAAACAGCGCAAACAACACTGGCATGGCAAACAAAATAAGAGGCTGTAAGATCTTCCCTTCTGTAAATGTCGTATTTCTCTCCATTGTACATTTTCTCCTTTTTCACATTAAAAAAGCCGGATAAGAAGCAGGCATCTCAGCCCGCCATCTTATCCAGCTATTGTTTCTAAAGAACAACTTGCCCTCCGATGAACGTTCCACAGTATACTATAAAAATTTTCAAACATCAACTGCCAGATCCACATCTTTGGCTCAAATCATTTCTATTAATCTCTGTCATTCAGATAACCTGGTTCATTATAAATAAGAGCCATAAACTCTACATCAGAGTCTGAATTATTCTCAATGCTGTGATACTGTCCCACTTCAATAATACAGCAGTCACCAGGGCCAACCTTGGTCACAGACTTGTCATTATCAATAAAATCTGCCTCGCCCTTTAAAATATAATATGGCTCAGTATCATGTACATGCTGATGCCAGCCTACACTTGCACCTGGAGGAAGAACTACCTTAGCATACAGTCTGCCGTGTCCTAACAGCTCCTCCTTAGATACAATATGATGAACATACGCTGTTCCCTTACCTCCGCCTAAATGTTCCACTTCCAGAACGTTGTCTTTACGAATCATGGTCATGCCCTCCTGTTGAATATAATCCTGAAGCAATTTGAAACACTTTACTGCTTATATTTTCTCATTATACTCCATTTCTCTCATTTTTCCAAGAACAGGACGCGATTTTTCTTTCGCGAATGTTTCATTTTGCAGCAACCATCTGCTCTTATTCCCTTTCCTGCGCAAACTTCTGAAATGCCTTGGCTGCCACACTTAAAGGATACTCGCTGTCCCGTATCATAAGAACATTCCTTTCCGGAAATGCCTCTTCCAGATCAATGGCAAATACAACACCTGCTTTTAAGTCTTCCGCTGCAATCTCCTCCGGTATAAAACCAATTCCCAGATTATGGCGCACTGCCGGAAGGATCAGATCCGTAGTGGCCAGTTCCAGATCCGGTGAAAATGTCAGGCCATACTGCAAAAAATAGGAATTCAGGAAATTACGGCTGATCGCCTCGGAAGTAAGGCTGATCCACGGCAGATCTGAAAGCTCCCGCAAAGAACATTTTCGTCCCTTTAACTGCTCAAATCTGGGGCCTCCGATCAAAATCTCCCGATAGCTGCGAAGCACTTTCATTTTCAATGGATCCCCCATATGCAAAGGAAGAGACGAAACCACTGCCATATCCACCTTACCATCACGAACTGCCTGGATCGAGTCCCTGGTACTGTTATTTAAGATCTGAAAATGGACCTTCGGGTACTTCCGGCTAAACTCCTCCATTGCCTGAAACAGATAACAATGAAGGGCTGTCTCTGTGGCACTGATCGAGATCGTACCCTTTTCCAGGCTCAGCCTGTCCTTCAGATCACTTTCCCCTTTAAAAAACTGGGCGCAGCCTGCTGAAACATACTCAAAAAACTGCTGTCCCTCTGCCGTCAGCTCCATCCCCATCTTGCTGCGGATAAATAACCGGCACCCCAGATCATCCTCCAGCTTATGTATGGTCCTTGTTACCGCCGGCTGACTGGTATTAAGGGCAGATGCAGCCCTGGTCAGATTTCCATACTTTGCAACATAATAAAAAATCCTGTAGTATTCAAAATTAGATGTCATAACTAATGTCCCTTCTATCTAGCTAGCTTCGACTCACGGACACGCGCTAACGCGCTCATCTGTCTGCTGACGCAGACGGTCCGTTCGTGAATGACGCAAGAAAAACAAATGTCGCCTTGCAGGCGCCGCTTGTTTTTCTTTTGCGCCTTTCCATACCATTCTGATATGAATATAATACATTTTTGCTATTTTACAACCCTTTTTATTCGTGGCATATTATATGTGAAAAAAATAACGTGCATTTGAAAGGGGCAACATCATGGAAAACAACACCGGCACATGTCTTGAAAAGCAGCCTTTATGTGAGGAAATGCTTACAAAAATGAACGCATACTGGCGGGCAGCCAACTACCTGTCTGCAGGACAGCTTTACCTGTTAGACAATCCGCTTTTAAAAAAGCCATTATCCCTTGACCAGATCAAGAAAAAGATCGTAGGTCACTGGGGAACTGTACCTGGACAGAACTTTGTCTATGTACATTGTAACCGTGTGATCAAACGTTATGACCTGGACATGATCCTTTTATCCGGACCTGGACACGGCGGCAACTTCCTGATCGCCAATACCTATCTGGATGGAAGCTACAGCGAGATCTATCCAAACATCAGCCAGGACGAAGAAGGAATGCAGAAAATGTTCAAGCAGTTCTCCTTCCCATGCGGCGTGCCAAGCCACTGTGCTCCTGAAACTCCAGGTTCTATCAACGAAGGCGGCGAATTAGGTTACTCCATTGCCCACGCTTTCGGTGCTGTATTCGATAACCCGGATCTGATCGCTACCGTTGTAGTAGGTGACGGCGAAGCAGAAACCGGCCCACTGGCTACTTCCTGGCAGTCCAATAAATTTTTAAACCCTGTAACAGACGGCGCTGTTCTTCCTATCCTTCACTTAAACGGATACAAGATCAGCAACCCGACCATCTTCTCCCGTATCCCACATGATGAGATTGAAGATTTCTTCAAAGGCTGTGGCTGGAAACCATACTTCGTAGAAGGCGACGATCCAATGACCATGCACCGCAAGATGGCCGAAACCATGGATACCGTTATCGAAGAGATCAAAGCCATCCAGAAACATGCCCGTGAAACAGGAGATGCAGAGCGTCCAAAGTGGCCTATGATCGTTCTTCGTACACCAAAGGGCTGGACCGGACCAAAGGTAGTAGACGGCCAGAAGATCGAAGGTTCCTTCCGTGCTCATCAGGTGCCGATCTCCATGGAAAATCCGGAAGAACACTTAAAACTGTTAAACGACTGGTTAAGAAGCTACCATCCAGAAGAACTGTTTGACGAAAAAGGCCGTCTGATCCCGGAATTAGCCGAACTGGCTCCAAAGGGAAATGCAAGACTGGGCGCAAACCCACATGCAAACGGCGGACTTCTCTTAAAAGACCTGCGTCTGCCAGATTTCAGAACCTACGGAATTCCTGTAGAACCTGGAAAGACCAAAGCCCAGGATATGATCGAACTGGGCGGATACATCCGTGACATCTTCCGCTTAAATGAGGACAACAAAAACTTCCGTATCTTCGGACCCGACGAAAGCATGTCCAACCGTCTTTACCGCGTATTTGAGGCAGAAAACCGTGACTGGAACGGTGAATTAAAAGATGACGATGACAAACTGGCAAGAGGCGGACGTATCATGGACAGTATGCTCAGTGAGCATATGTGTGAGGGATGGCTGGAAGGCTACCTGCTTACAGGACGTCACGGTTTCTTTGCAAGCTACGAAGCATTTATCCGTATTGTTGACTCCATGGCTGCACAGCATGCAAAATGGTTAAAAGTATGCAACCAGCTTTCCTGGAGACAGCCGATTGCTTCCTTAAACTTCATCCTGTCCTCCAATGTATGGCAGCAGGACCACAATGGTTACACCCATCAGGATCCAGGCTTCTTAGATCACATTGCAAACAAAAAAGCAGACGTAGTCCGCATGTATCTGCCACCAGATACCAACTGCCTGCTCTCCTGCTTTGACCACTGCATCCGCAGCAAAAACTATGTAAACGCCATTGTTGCATCCAAACATCCAAGCTGCCAGTGGCTGTCCATGGAACAGGCCGTAAAGCACTGCACCCAGGGTATCGGCATCTGGGAATGGGCAAGCAACGACTGCGGCGAAGAACCAGATCTGGTCATGGCATGCTGCGGTGATACACCAACCCTGGAAACAATGGCTGCTGTCACCATTCTCCGTGACGAACTGCCGGAATTAAAGATCCGTGTTGTCAATGTAGTAGACCTGTTCAAGCTGGAGTCCAACACCAAGCATCCACACGGCTTAAGCGATGCCGAATATGACGCGATCTTCACAAAGGATACCCCTGTCATCTTCGCATTCCACGGCTATCCAACCCTGATCCACGAACTCACCTACGGACGCAACAACCACAACGTATCCGTTCACGGCTATCAGGAAGAAGGTACCATCACCACTCCTTTCGATATGCGTGTCCAGAACCAGTTAGACCGTTTCGACCTTGTAAAAGACGCCATCATGCATCTTCCACAGTTAGGAAACAGAGGTTCCTTCCTGATCCAGAAGATGAATGACAAACTGGTAGAACACAAACAGTACATTGCCGAATATGGCCAGGATCTGGAAGAGATCCGCAACTGGCAGTGGCACACTCCAGAAGACAAGTAAAACAAGTATATAAAAATACCGCCTGGGCAGCAATCCAATCCTTCGCTGTCCCAGACGGTATTTTAATAATCACACTTATTTTTCAGTTATTCCTTGTATACACAGGCCGTCATCTTACTTGTCAATTGTCCACATCTTGAGCGCAGCTGTCCGAATGTAGCGGACGTAGTCCGATACAGGCGAACAGGTGCATGTCAAAAGCCAGTGGACAATGACAAGTAATATGTAAGGCCGTTTCTTACGGAAAAGCGTTGCTCCCGGAACCCTTCCTCACGGCTGCCACAAACTTCGCCATTTTCAAAGCATCTTTCACCCCAAAGCTTTCAATCCCAGAACTCACATCCACTCCAAATGGTCGCAGCCTTTCCACCGCATCCCTCACATTCTCCGGATCCAGCCCACCAGCCAGAAAATAAGGCCGTTTCACATTTTCCAGTAATTTCCAGTTAAACACCTTCCCATCACCGGCGCCGGCATCAAACAACACAAGATCCGCCCCGGACTGCTCTCCCGCTTTCACATCCGCTTCCGACTTCACCTGAACCGCCTTTATAATAAACGTATCTTCACCTCTGCCAGTAAGTTCCCTCAGCCGACAAATATACGCCTCATCTTCCACTCCATGAAGCTGCGCCATATCAACGATCCCTTCATTCAAAAGATCAGCCACATTTTCCACCGGCTCATTCACAAACACACCTACAGCCTTCACCGCCGGATCCAGCATTTCCTTAAGCATTTTCGCCTGCTCCTTAGAAACATATCTGCGACTCTTCTTTGCAAACACGAACCCAATATACTCCGGCTTGATCTCATTCACCGCCTGGATATCCTCCGGCCGCATCATTCCGCACAACTTCACTCTGGTCATCTGTTTATACTCCCGCTTTGTCAACACACATACTTATTCCGTTTTCTAACCTCTCAGCGCCGCCAATTTCGCCTTCTTATCCTCAGCCCGCATCAGTGCTTCTCCAATAAGAACTGCATCTGCCCCAATCTCCCGAAGCTTTCTCACATCATTCTCATCCCTTACGCCACTTTCTGATACAAAAAGCACCTCTGCCGGTATCATGCTGCGAAGCCGTCTACTGTTTTCCGTATCCACAGAAAAATCCTTCAAATTCCGGTTGTTCACTCCGATCATTCTGGCGCCTGCTTCAACGGCCATTTCCACCTCTGCCTCATCATGAGCTTCCACCAGAGCAGAAAGTCCCAATTCATCACAGATACACCTGTATTCCTTTAACTGCTCCTTTGACAAAATAGAACAAATCAAAAGCACAGCCGAAGCTCCCAGAACCTTCGCCTCATAAATCATATATTCATCAACTGTAAAATCCTTCCTCAAGCAGGGAATTCCCACACTCTCAGCAATCTCTCTCAAATAAGCATCACTTCCCAAAAACCACTTTGGCTCCGTCAGCACCGAAATGCAGTCCGCTCCCGCTGCTTCATACTCCTTTGCGATCTTTAAATAAGGAAAATCCGGTGCGATCAGTCCCTTAGAAGGAGAAGCCTTCTTACACTCACAAATAAACGAGATCCCAGGCTTCTTAAGAGCCTTCTCAAATGCAAAACTGCCCAGCCTGCCCTCTCTTCCAAGATCAAAGGCCCGCCTTCTCATCTCATCCGCAGCCACTTTCTCTTTCCCATATTCTACCCGCTCCCTGGCATGATCCGCCAGCTGATCCAAAATCGTCATATTATTCCGCCTCTCCGTTACTATGTCCTCTAGGAGTCTTTTCTAGAGAACATTACTCACTTCAATCAGTTTCTCCAGTGTATCCAGTGCCTTTCCAGAATCGATCAGTTCTGCTGCCAGGGCAATACCAGACTTCATATCCTCTGCCTCCCCTGCAATATACAAAGCAGCACCTGCATTCATCAGAACAGCATTTCTCTTATGACCCTTTTCACCTCTTAAAATAGACCGTGTGATCTCTGCATTTTCTGCCGGTGTTCCGCCCTTAAGGTCATCCTTTGTACACCGTTCAAAGCCAAACTCCTCAGGAGTAATAACAGAAGTTCTGTACCATCCATCTCTGATCTCGCAAATGGTAGTCGGAGCACTTAAAGAGATCTCATCCAACTTATCCTGACCATAAATAACCATACCACGCTTAATTCCCAGACTTACCAGAACTCTTGCCAGAGGCTCAACCAGATATTCATCATATACACCTAACAGCTGCATGGTCGGTGTTCCCGGATTGGTCAGCGGTCCTAAAATATTAAATACTGTTCTAAATCCCAGCTCTTTCCGGATCGCGCCAACATATTTCATGGAAGTATGATATTTCTGTGCAAAGAAGAAGCACATTCCCACTTCTTTTAATAATTTTCTGCAAAGATCCGGACTCTGCTCAATATTAACTCCCAGCGCCTCTAAACAGTCCGCTGTTCCGCACTTGGAAGAAGCCGCTCTGTTTCCGTGTTTTGCCACTTTTACACCGCCTGCTGCTGCAACCAGGGCCGCTGTAGTAGAAATATTAAAGCTTCCTGCATTATCACCGCCAGTACCAACGATCTCAAACAGATCCATATCTGTTTCTACCTTGATAGCATGATCTCTCATAGCAGCTGCACAGCCTGCGATCTCATCGGTCGTTTCTGCTCTGGCGCTTTTCGTAGAAAGAGCTGCCAGAAATGCCGCGTTCTGGGTAGGTGTAGTCTCTCCGCTCATGATCTCATTCATCACGGTATATGCTTCTTCATAACTTAAATCCTCTTTATTTACGATCTTTACAATAGCCTCTTTGATCATCGTTCTTACCTCCTGATATTCTGCTCATTTTAAAAATTTCAAACCGTTCAAAACATTCTGTACTCTCTTCCCGCTCTCGTCATCCCCCTGCTGACGCAGGAGGAAAGCTGAACGATCAATGTTCCAGGAAATTCTGTATCATCCCTTTCCCATCCGGTGTCATAATGGACTCCGGATGAAACTGTACTCCATAGATCGGATATTCCACATGCTGTACTGCCATGATCTCCCCGTCATCTGTCACTGCTGTTACCTTCAGCACATCCGGCATTGTCTCCGGATCCGCTGCCAGTGAATGATACTCTTTGGGCATCCTTTAAACAGCAACGACTCTGTATCAAACGTCACCTCCGACTGTTTTCCATGCATCAGCTCCTTCGCATAAGTAACTGTAGCTCCAAAAGCAGCGCAGATGGCCTGATGGCCCAGGCAGACACCAAGAACCGGTATCTCTTTTCCCAACGTTTTTGCCACATCCACGATCACCCCTGCGTCCTCCGGTCTTCCAGGTCCCGGTGAAAGGATGATCCGTTCCGGTTTCAACTGCCGTATCTCTTCCACTGTCATTTCATCATTGCGAATCACCTTAATATCCGGGTTGATCTCACCGATCAGCTGATAAAGATTATAGGAAAAACTGTCATAATTATCGATTAATAAGATCATAATTCTTCCTCCTGTGCCATTTCCAGTGCCTTTAATGCGGCTCTTGCCTTATTTAAACACTCTTCAAACTCCTTCTTTGGATCTGAGTCTGCTACGATACCGGCGCCGCTTCTTACAAATACCTTGCCATTTTTCTTATATGCAATACGGATGGCGATACAGGTATCCATATTTCCTGTAAAATCAATATATCCAATGGCTCCTCCGTAAATGCCACGTTTATTATTTTCCAGTTCCCCGATCAGCTGGCAGGCACGGATTTTTGGCGCACCGGATAAGGTTCCTGCCGGAAGCACAGCCTCAATGGCATCCAGTGCGTCATGCATCTCATCGATCTCTCCCCGCACTGTGGAACCAATATGCATTACATGGGAATACCGCTCAATGGAATGAAGTTTCTCTACTTTTACAGAACCAAACTTACTGATCTTTCCCAGGTCATTTCTTCCCAGATCCACTAACATATTGTGTTCTGCCAGTTCCTTCTTATCTGCTAAAAGCTCCTCTTCCAATGCCTTATCTTCCTCATCCGTCTTTCCTCTCGGTCTTGTTCCTGCCAGTGGGAATGTATGGAGCACGCCATCTTCCAGTTTTACCAGTGTCTCCGGTGAAGCACCTGCCACTTCTACATCTGTTCCTGAAAAATAAAACATATAAGGAGACGGGTTCAATGTTCTCAGTACCCGGTAAGTATTTAATAAACTTCCCTCAAAAGGAGCACTTAAGCGGTTGGAAAGAACGATCTGAAAAATGTCTCCCTCCCGGATATAATGCTTTGCCTTTTCCACCATGGCACAATACTGTTCCCTGTTAAATAAAGGCGTAACTTCTCCTGTCAGCTTACCCCCCGGTTCCTGCTTCTTCTCTCCTTTTTTCAGAAGTTCCGCCAGCTGCTTTAACTCCATTACAGCCTTGTTATATCCAACTTCCACATCATCCAAAGACATGTTCACCATTAAAATGATCTTCTGTCTTACGTGATCAAAAGCGATCACCTTGTCAAAAAGCATCAGGTCCACATCTTTGAAATTTTCCGTATCTTCCACCTTGCACCGCACTGCCGGTTCGCTGTATCCCAGATAGTCATAGGAAAAATATCCCACCAGACCACCGGTAAATGGCGGAAGGTAGTCAAATCTTGGACTTTTATAGTCCGCTAATATCTGTCTTAAAAATTTAGAAGGATCCTCTGTCTTTACGGAAAAACTGCCTGCTTTCATTTCCCCGTCCCTGCAGGTGATCTCCATTTTCGGCTCATATCCCATAAATGTGTACCGGCCCCATTTATCATTTGCCATGGCTGACTCCAGCATGTAGCAATGGGTAGAAACATTTTTAAGGATCTTCATGGTTTCAATAGGTGTGGTAAAATCAGAAAGCATTTCACAGCTTACAGGCAGTACACGGTATTTTCCATCTGCTGCGATCTTTTTAACTTCCTCAAGTTCCGGAAAAAACTTCATAGAATGACCTCCTTATGCACAATTGGGATAAACAAAAAACGCCCCTGACAGAATACTACTACTCTGTCAAGGACGAATACAATTTCTCTAAAATATGATCCGCGGTGCCACCTTGATTCACGGTATAAGCCGAGTTCTTAGCAGGATACAACTATATCCCCGGCAAATGACGTCTGCCTGCAACGTCGCAGAATACTCAGCATATGCACCAGACAATATCCGGAACTTCGCTTTTGACTGCGCCCTCAGCGATCCATTTGACAATGTGTTTCTTACCTGAATTCCACCACCTCAGGCTCTCTGTGAAGGCATCATAGCCGTTATCTCCGCTTCATCGGTTTGAAGTATTAAATTGGTTGGATTATAGCATAGCTTTTTTTGTAAGTCAATATGTCTATTTAAAAAATTTTGTCAACTTTTAATTTGCCTTTTCATACACACTGAACCCGTTTCTGCCGCCCTGCTTCACCTGATACAATGCAGTATCTGCATGACGGTACAGTTCCATAAACGTTGTTCCGTGTTCCGGTGAAAATGCCAGACCAACGCTGATGGTAATGCCATTTCCATCCATCTCCGGTATCTCAAGGCTTCTCACCTCGTCGATCAGCTTTTTCACCCTGTTTTCCGCAATACTTCCATTATTTATATTCCGGATCAGGACCATAAATTCATCACCGCCAATACGCCCTGCAATATCGTGCTCCCTGAACTGTCTTGCAAGAAGATGTCCGAATGTCTTTAATACCTTATCACCTACAATATGGCCATAGGTGTCATTGACCTGTTTAAAATAGTCCACATCCATAATGAGAAGGCCGTTACAGCTTTCTGCCTCCCCTTCTTCTAATGACCTTTCGATCAGGTCCTGCGTCGTTTTTTTATTGTAAAGCCCTGTCAGTGCATCTCTCTGTGCCCGTTTTAACAGTCTCGCCTTTTCCTGCCGGTTTTTATAAACAATAAAAAGGACCATGGCTGCTATCAACATTCCAAAGACAATGATAAAAATGATCTCATAATCCCTGATAAAGTCATAGGAAGCTTCCGCTGCCCTCACAGGAACAATATAACTGATCATTCAGTCATTCATCCCAAGAGGGGTATAGGCAATATAATAAAAGGGCTTTCTCCCGGCAGAAAAGCGGAATTCACGAATTCCCTCTTCTCCAGCCGCAAAATCTGTCTTAATGTCCTGGATTGCAGCTGTCCTGATCTGACAATTATCAAAATAATCAAATATATTGCCGGAAAATACCTCCTGTTCCTGCTCTGAATACACTCTGTCATAAGTGATCACGTTTCCATCTTTATCTGTGATCAGGCTGTAGCCATTTCCCCCAAACAGGTCATCAAACATCATGTGACTTAAAGCCGTAACATTATAAGAACCGCCTAAAATACCGGCAATCTCCCCATCCTTTAATACCGGGACTCCCAGGACCACTCTTACTTCTTTATCAACACTGCTCTCTATTGGGTCACTTAAGGTCTGCTGCCCGTTTACAGCCTCATTAAAATATCTGCGGTGGGATACATTTTTCACATCCCCGGTATCATAATGAGCCGTACCATCTGTTTCGATCAGTGCCACCCGGTCCAGATCTGTTTTATTGTGGATCGTAACCAGAGTATCCAGATTGATCTGAGAAAACAGTTCTTCTTCCTTTGCCATCTCTTCCGCGATCTCATTCAGATACTGGTAATGAATGCTTAAGATCGTCCGTAAATGCTGACTCTGGCGTGAAACATTGTTCATCATGGTCTGCCTGGAATTTTTCCTTACAGAAGACTGTACGTAGCCAAAAAATATCATGATCCCCAGGATCATTGACAAAATAAATAATCCCGTAACCATCGTGTAATGCTTATAATAAGTTGTTTTCTTTTTCATGCCTTTATCCACCCCCCCCCAAACGTCAATACTTGTGCATATAGTACACTATCTACACACCTGATTATAGCAAATACACGACAGAAAAGCTACCTGATTTATGCCTGTTTACTTACTATTTATATACGATTTCCATACGTTTTATCTACAAAAAAGCCAAGGTCTGCATAACATCTGACTGCTATGCTGCCTCAGCTTTTTATTTACTCTTTAATTCTCTTTCAGTGCTTCTATTGCCGCCTGCACCTGGTTATCTTCCTCAGGTGTGACTACGGACTGACTCTTTAAGTTTTCATCTAACTCTACTTCCACATCCGGGGTAATTCCCTTTCCATGAAGGTCAAAACCGCTTGGTGTATAGTAATGAGCCGTGGTGATCTTAATGGCGGATCCGTCACCTAAGGGGATCAGGTTCTGCACAATGCCCTTGCCATAGCTGGTGGTTCCCACAACTACAGCTTTCTTGTAATCCTTTAAAGCCCCTGTAAATACCTCAGAAGCGCTGGCAGAGTTCTCATTGACCAGGATCGCAATAGGAACATCTACTTCGTGTCCGTCAGCAGCTGTGTAGGTGTCTCCCTTTCCATTTTTATCTGCTGTATACACGATCAGGGTCTTTCCTTCGCCCTTTTCAAAGTCTTTCCTGTCATCTGGTAAAATGTAATCTACCATGGCAACAGCGCTGTCTAACATACCACCTGGATTGCTGCGAAGATCAATGATCATTTGCTTCATTCCCTGGTTTTCCAGTTCATCAATGGCTTTTTCAAACTGCTCCACTGTAACAGCGTCAAATTCACTTACTGCCACATAACCTGTATTGTCCGCAAGCATCTTTGATTCTACAGTAGGAACTTCGATCTTACGTCTGGTAATGGTCATATCCTCATAGGTATCAGACTCTGCCCTGTATACGGTGATCTGTACATCTGTGCCTTCCTTACCCTTGATATAATTACTTACCAGTACATCCAGGCTTTCCCCGGCTACCAGAGTATCCCCTACTTTGTATATGATATCCCCGGGTTTCATACCAGCCTCCAGAGCCGGTGAACCTTCAAATACCTTTACAACCGTACACAGCCCCGTCGTTTTATTCTGGCTGATCATAGCTCCGATCCCGGAATAGCTTCCGTCTGTGCTTTCCTGGATCGCTTTATAGTCCTCTGCTGTATAATACACGGAATATGGGTCATTTAAACCTGCCATCATTCCTCTGTAAATATACTCTTCCACCTCTGTGGCATCCTCATCGTATAAAAATACCTGGTCGATAATGCTCTGTATCATCTGCATTTTTGAGGATACCTTTTTCAGATCAGGTTTGCTTGCCTTTTCGCCGTCCGTGATACCCGGAGCACCATTTCCTGTACCGGAAGACTGCTCTGTACGGATCACTTTTCTGCCTGTAATATAAATACCGGCAGATACACCTACTACCAAAAGAACGGCCAATGCCATGATCAGGGCACCTACAAGGACCCCCGCCCAGAAGCGGCCGCCTTTTCGCCCTTTCTTTTTATCTATGCTGTCTGAGATCTCTTCTCTGTCCTGTTCTTCCACTGCTCCGCTCTCCTATCTGCCTGTGCCTTTTTCTTATTCACAGCCTATGCTGTTTTTTCCTGCAAAATGCCCTTCAAAGGACTGTCCCTTTCCTATGGGCTTACATATTTACTTGGATTTACATAACTTCCACCGGAACGGACTCCAAAATGTAAATGAGAACCGGTAGAATATCCTGTAGAGCCCACTCTTGCAATGGTCTGTCCCTTTTTCACCTTCTGTCCCTGGCTTGCAAGAAGCTGGGAGCAGTGCATGTAAACGGTGCTGACGCCGCCGCCGTGGTCGATCATAATATAATTTCCCGCTGAATAACTGTATGTAGCGATCACTACCGTACCATCGGCAGCTGCCACAATGGAAGCTCCTGTACTGGCCGAAATATCAATACCCTGGTGATTGCTGGACGCGCCCTTGGTAGGCGACTTTCTTCCGCCAAAACCGGAGGTGATACGTCCGCTGGAAGGACATGGCCATTTAAAGCTAATATTCCCAAGATTAGTTACGTTATACGTCTTTTTCTGGGCCTCCGCTTTCTTTCTGGCCTCTTCTTCCTTTCGCTTCATCTCTGCCTCAATGGCCTTCATCTGGTTTTCCTGGGCTTTGATATCCGCATTATACTGGTCAATACTGCTCTGGGCCGCACCGATCTGGCTGTTGTAAGAGGTCAGTTCCTTCTGCTTGGAACTCATCAGCTCCTTTACAGAAGCCTGTTTTGCTTCCGTAGACTCCTGAAGTGCTAACAGATTGGAATGTTCTGTTTCCAGATCCTGCTCTTTCTGATTTATCTTTTCCCTGGTAGCCTGATATTCCTTTAACATTTTCCTGTCATAAGTAGCAATCTGGCTGGCATACTCTGCACGGTTTAACAGCTGGGAAGCGTTTTTAGAGGTCATAATGCTGTCCGCAAAGCTGACATTTCCATTTTCATACATATACTGGATACGCAGTTTCATAGAAGCATACTGCTCCTTTTCCACTGCTTTTGCCTCTTCTAACTCCGCTTTTGTATTCTCGATCTGATCTTCCTTTGCGGAAATATCTTTCTCTAACTGGCTCAGTTCGGAGTCTAAGGAAGTCAACTTCTTATCCAGTTCCTTTACATAAGCAGCTGCATCTGATTTCAGCCCTTCTAACTGTTTTAAGGTATCCTGGACCTTCTTTTTTTCCTCCTGAAGAGATGAAACTTTCTTCTTTGCATCCTTCAGATCCGCACTGGTAGCATAAGAAGAAAATACACAGCTAAGGCCAAGAACGACCCCCAGTCCAAGAGCCAGAAATTTGTTTTTTCGGTTCTTCATCTGTTCCTTCCTCTCTACACACGCAGATGTCTCTGTATGGTCAGAAAGCTTACAATAGCTCCGATCCCAACGCCCAAAGCCATAGCTGCACCTGCCATTACAGGAAAGATCTGTTTTAAAGGCAGCAGTTCAAAAAGTCCTGTGATCATCTGGTAATTGGTATTCAGATACACCAGTCCTCTTTTATAAAGAATGGTCATTCCAGCCAGAGGGATCACTGCTCCAAAGAGCCCTAAAAGCAGGCCTTCTACAATAAAAGGTGCCCGGATCATAAAATTCGTAGCGCCTATATAGCGCATGATCTCATTTTCCCTCCGTCTGAAGGCAGCTGCCACAGATATGGTATTGCTGATCAGGAAAATAGCAACTGCTAACAGCACACCAATGATCACAGCAGATAAAGCACCGATCATCTTTCCTGCGCTTGTAAAGCCTGCCACCAAAGCGCTGGAATAACGGACTTTTCGCACGCCTTCCATACCTTCTAACCGCTTTACGATCATATCCTGATCCGAAATATCTTTTAAATAGATCTCATAAGAGGAGGAATTTGCCAGAGGATTATCTGCCTCAAAACCTTCTGCCAGCTCTTCCATTCCCTCAAAATATTCACTTTTAAAGGACTCCCATGCTTCCTCTGCGGATATATACCTTGCTTCCCGCACTTCGCTCCAGCTTTGTATTTGTGATCCAATGGACCTGATCTGTTCTTCATCCATTCCTTCATCAAAAAACACAGAGATTCCTACTGTCTCTTCCGCAGCCCTGGCTCCGTGCTGTACATTGGCCACCATGGCAAAAAACAGACAAAATAAAAAAATACATGCAGAAATGGTTGCCACAGACGCCAGGGAAAACCATATATTCCTGCATATATTAATAACGCCCTGTTTCAGGCAATATAAAAATGTACTCATTTACTTCTTATGCCTTTCCGGCGGTTCCAGGCCGTTTCTATCTCCTGGTTCCGCCCTCATCCCGGATGACTTCCCCGCGGTCCATGGTGATGACCCGTTTGTTCATCTCCGCAACCATCTCCTGACTGTGGGTTACTACGATCACCGTTGTTCCCCTCTGGTTGATCTCATCCAAAAGGTTCATGATCTCATGGGTATTGAAGCTGTCCAGGTTTCCTGTTGGCTCATCCGCCAGTAAAACTTCCGGCTTGTTGATCAATGCCCTTGCAATAGCCACTCTCTGCTGTTCGCCGCCAGACAACTGACCCGGGTATGCCTTATATTTAGAAGAAAGACCTACCAGGCGCAGCATCTGGGGAACCGTCTCGCGGATGGTCCTGGATGGAACACCGATCACTCTCTGGGCAAAAGCCACATTTTCAAATACCGTCCGGTCCTTTAAAAGGCGAAAATCCTGAAAAACTACCCCTAACTTTCTTCTGTATTTGGGAACATATCTGCGGGGCATCTTCCCAAGATCCATATCATTGACTACAATACGCCCCTTAGTAGGATCAAGCTCCTTCATCAGGAGCTTGATCAATGTACTCTTTCCGGAACCGCTGCGGCCTGTGATAAACACAAATTCCCCGTCATCAATGGTTAAAGACAGGTCACGGATGGCCTTGCTGCCGCTTCCGTAAGATTTACTTACATGACTTATTTCTATCATTTTCTAACTTACCTCTTACGTGCCAGAACCACCGGAAATTAGTAGTCCAGGCTTTCCATGTACTTCATGTACTTGGCAACCATAAGAGCGATCTTGAAGGTGATAGCATCCTCAAAGACACGAAGGTCAAGACCGGTACTCTTCTGCAGCTTGTCCAGACGGTAAACCAGGGTATTTCTGTGGATATACAGCTGTCTGGAAGTTTCGGATACATTTAAGCTGTTCTCAAAGAACTTATTGATGGTAGTTAAGGTCTCCTCGTCGAACTCGTCCGGTGACTTGCCATCAAATACTTCGCGGATGAACATCTTGCACAGAGGGATCGGCAGCTGATAGATCAGACGTCCGATACCTAAGTTGCTGTATGCGATCACATTCTTGCTTGCGTAGAAGATCTTGCCTACATCCAGAGCCATCTTCGCCTCTTTGTAAGAACGGGAAACTTCCTTGATATCATTGATCACAGTACCGTAAGCTACACGTACCTTGGTCATAGCTTCTGTATTTAACATGTCTAAGATCATGTTTGCAGTCTTATCTAATTCTGCATATGACTCGCCCTGGCGTACTTCTTTTACAAGGATGATGTTCTTCTCATCTACAGCTGTGATAAAGTCTTTTGTCTTAGAAGCAAACAGGCTGCGTACAGTCTCTAATGCATTTACATCTTTTTCATTGTGTGTCTCGATAATATATACAACACGCTTTACATCTGTATCAATGTGCAGCTTCTTTGCACGGTTGTAAATGTCTACTAACAGCAGGTTGTCAAGAAGCAGGTTCTTGATAAAGTTGTCCTTATCAAAACGCTCCTTATATGCAACTAACAGGTTCTGGATCTGGAAAGCGGCTAACTTTCCTACCATATATACATCATCACTTGCTCCTCTTGCCAGTAAGATGTACTCTAACTGATGCTCGTCAAACACCTTGAAAAACTGATAGCCCTGGATCACCTGGCTGTCTGCCGGTGAGTCTACAAAAGCCAGAACGGAGCTTTCAGATTCTTCCGCATCTGTAAAAGTAGAAGCAAGTACCTTTCCCTCGGTGTCACATATACCTAAGTCAATTCTTGTGATTGCTTTTAATCCATCTAATGTAGTCTGAAGTATCTGATTTGAGATCATTCAACTCTCTCCTTTTCGCCTTATTGAAAATTTATGAACATTGCCATGATAAATCATGGTGGAGTTACTGTTTTCCCTATTTTCATATTTTAATGCAAAATAACAAAAAAAGCAAGAGAGTTGTAAACCCTCCTGCCTTTTTTTACTGTCGTTTTCTACAGAGGATTTTCACTATTTCCTCTGAATATTAGCTAATAATTAGTTAATGATAACGCATTCTGTTTCTTTATCAAAGATGTGAACCTTATCCAGATCCATAGCCAGTTTTACGGTATCGCCAGGTCTTGCAGTGGTACGTGGGTTAACCTTTGCAGTGAAGTTAGCTTCGTCAATATCAAAGTACAGAAGAACTTCAGAACCTAACATTTCGTATACACGGATCTCTACCTGGAAGGTACTCTTTGGATTAGCTGCCAGGAATGCTTCTTCGTCATGCAGATCTTCTGGACGGATACCAAGGGTAACTACCTTGCCTACATAACCAGCTGCTTCCAGTGCTTTGCCCTTTGCTTCTGGCAGAGTTAATGTATGTCCGCCGAATGCTAAAGTTACATCAGAACCGTTCTTAGCTACCTGGGCATCGATCATGTTCATCTGAGGTGCGCCGATAAATCCTGCAACGAACTTGTTGCATGGCTTGTCATATAAGTTCTGTGGGCTGTCTACCTGCTGTACAACACCATCCTTCATAACAACGATCCTGGTACCCAGTGTCATAGCCTCGGTCTGGTCATGTGTAACGTAGATGATGGTTGTTTCCAGTCTCTGATGTAATTTGGAGATCTCAACACGCATCTGGCCTCTTAACTTTGCATCCAGGTTTGACAGAGGCTCATCCATCAGGAATACTTTAGGGCTGCGGACAATGGCACGTCCCATGGCAACTCGCTGTCTCTGACCACCGGATAAAGCCTTTGGCTTACGGTCTAACAGATGCTCCAGATCCAGGATCTTAGCTGCGTCATGTACTTTCTTATCGATCTCATCCTTTGGTGTCTTTCTTAACTTCAGGCCGAATGCCATGTTGTCATATACGGACATATGTGGATACAGAGCGTAGTTCTGGAATACCATTGCAATATCTCTGTCTTTTGGCTCTACGTCATTTACCAGTTTTCCATCGATATACAGTTCACCGGATGAAATATCTTCCAGACCTGCGATCATACGAAGAGTGGTTGACTTTCCGCATCCTGAAGGGCCTACGAAGATGATGAATTCCTTGTCAGCGATCTCCAGATTGAAGTCCTTAACAGCCACAAATCCGTTAGGATATTTCTTGGTTACATTCTTCAGTGATAAACTTGCCATTCTATTTTCCTCCTGATTTATAGATGTACTTCCTGCCCTTTTACAGGCTTTTTAGGAAGTTCATATAGGTCTTTTGCAACTGTCTCTATCATACAGGAAAGCGTATTTTTATTCCATACTGTAAATCCACAAAATCTAAATTTGGAATTTAGCTAAAATGTATATTCAATTAAAAAAGTGCTGTATCTGTCAAAGTTTTCCTTCGTTTGCCTCAAAAACTTTGGTTATTATGTTAATTGGTTTTTATCTTCAATAAATCCCTCACCAAAAACTTCACGGGCGTCACTGACGATAAAAAATGCTTTCGGATCGTATTCTGATACAATTTCTTTGATCTCCACGATCTCTTTTCTGGAAACTACACAAAAAAGCATATTTTTCGTCTCATCTGAATACATTCCTTTTGCCGCAAGACCTGTAACGCCTCTTCCCATACGGGTCATGATGGCATCTGAAATTTCTTTATATTTATCTGAAATAATATAAACCTG
>UMFW01025569.1_pt1 | contig 19759 bp, 10 predicted proteins | sample 1965111 | NCBI WGS metagenome assembly UMFW01 (sample SAMEA4836056, study PRJEB28245) | human gut metagenome | biome: gut microbiome; material: fecal sample | place: Denmark | collected 2008
CAGAGATAGGGTTCTTGTCGTTGAAGCTCTCAGGCACCATCACAGCCATGGCATGAGGCAATGACAGACCGCTCATCACGAAGAACTCAAATACATTGTCGAGGCTGGCAGAGTCACTCATATCAGGCTGGACGATAGGAGAAATCTCACGGATATCGCCCAAAGCCTCGCTGCTCAACACACTCTCACGAGCCTTCATCCAGGCACGGTTGCCACGGATGGTGTTGATCTCACCATTATGGGCAAGGAGACGGAATGGCTGCGCCAGACTCCATGTTGGGAAGGTGTTGGTAGAGAAGCGGGAGTGAACCAGAGCCAGACCGCTTGTGAAATAATTATTGGTCAAGTCAGGATAATATTGGCGCAACTGGAGGCTGCTCAACATACCCTTATATACGATGTTCGAATTAGACAACGAACAAATATAGAAATCAGGATCACTGACACGTTTCTCAATACGTTTACGGATAAGATAGAGGGTGCGCTCAAAGACAGGCACCTTATCATCTGTAACACCTGTGATAAACACCTGTTTGATAGCTGGTTCGTTCCTCAAAGCAGCCTCACCCAAACAATCAGGGTTAGTAGGCACATTGCGGAGATGCATCAGCTGCAATCCCTCGCGTTCAATTTCCTCAATCATGATAGAGAGAATATCCTGCTGTTTCTTCTCATCCTTAGGCAAGAAGACGAGACCCGTACCATATTTACCTTTTTCTGGCACTGGGATACCCTGAAGAAGAATAAACTCATGTGGAATCTGGAGCATGATACCGGCACCATCACCCGTCTTGTTATCGGCACCCTCTGCACCACGATGACGCATGTTCTCGAGTACCTTCAAGGCGTTATCAACCAGCTCATGACTCTTGTTACCGTGGATATTCACCACCATACCTACGCCACACGCATCGTGCTCATAGGCTGAACTGTACAATCCTTTTTCCATTTCTTGTTCGTTTTATATCGGTTATTTCTAACTATTTTTATTACTTAAATATGAAGTGCAAAGTGATTCTTCACTCTTCACTTATTTATACGCCTGTTCGTGAACTCCCGCCACGGCTCTGCCGCTAGGATCGTTCTGGTTCTTGAATGAGGCATCCCAGGCAAGGGCTTCGGCTGTAGAACATGCTACGCTTGGCACACTAGGTACGCTCTTGGCAGCGCTGTCGCTTGGGAAATGCTCGGCGAAGATAGAACGATAATAATACTCCTCCTTATTCTGTGGAGGGTTGATAGGGAATCGCTCAGCAGCATGCGCCATCTGCTCATCGCTGACGGCAGATGCGGTAATCTGCTTCAGGGTATCAATCCATGAATAGCCCACACCATCTGAGAACTGTTCCTTCTGTCGCCATGCCACTTCTTCTGGAAGCAAATCGGCAAATGCCTCACGAACCACCTTTTTCTCGATGGTCTTATCCGGACACATCTTCAAAACCGGGTTCATACCCATCGCTACATCCAGGAACTCCTTGTCGAGGAAAGGCACACGGCCCTCGATGCCCCATGCAGCCAAACTCTTGTTGGCTCTCAAACAATCGTAGAGATAGAGTTTACCCAACTTTCGTACGGTTTCCTCATGGAATGCCTTGGCATCCGGTGCTTTATGGAAGTAGAGATAACCTCCGAATACCTCGTCGGCACCCTCGCCCGAAAGTACCATCTTGATACCCATGCTTCGGATGACTCTTGCTAAAAGATACATCGGGGTAGATGCACGGACGGTAGTCACATCGTAGGTCTCGATAAAATAAATGACATCACGGATAGCATCCAGACCTTCCTGAATGGTATAGTTGATTTCGTGATGCACGGTTCCGATATGCTCGGCTACCAACCGTGCCTTAGCCAAGTCAGGCGCACCCTTCAAACCTACGGCAAAGGAGTGCAGACGTGGCCAATATGCCTTGGTCTCTCCCCCATTCTCTACACGGGTAGAAGAATATTTCTCGGCTACAGCAGAGATAACAGAAGAATCAAGACCACCACTGAGAAGGACACCATAAGGAACATCACTCATCAACTGACGTTTGACAGAAGCCTCCAAAGCATCATGAATCTCTTTCACTGCCGCTTTCTCCTGAGGTTCAGCATCCTTCAGCTGTTCTTCAGCCTTCTTGGCATCATCAATCTGATATTTTTTCTGCATGGCAGCGTACTCAAACCAATCGCGTGTATAGTATCGCTTCATGCCAGGGTTCTTGCTATAATAATAATGACCTGGGAGGAATGGCTCATAGTGGTCGCACTGACCTTCCAAAGCCTTCAACTCACTTGCCACCAGCACTTTTCCATCCTTATCATAACCAATATAAAGAGGAATCACACCGATAGGATCGCGGGCGATGAGAAACTCATCACGTTCGGCATCGTAAAGTGCGAAGGCAAAGATACCGTTCAGCTCTTCAAGCATCTTGGAGATACGGGCGTGGAGCGCATCCTCACCTTTATATATTAAGGAATCAAAGTCGGAATCTGCTCGCATCTCACGATAGAGAGAAAGAATCACCTCACAGTCGGAACCGGTCTGATACTGGTATTTGCCAGCAAAACGAGCACGGATGTCCTGATGATTATAAATCTCACCGTTTACGGCAAGCACCTGTTTTTTGTCTGGTGCAAACAAAGGTTGGCGACCACTTTCAGGGTCAACAATACTCAGACGCTCATGTGCCAGGATAGCAGAACCACCACAGTAGATTCCACTCCAGTCTGGTCCGCGATGGCGAATCTTCTGGCTCATACGAAGCGCTTGCTGTCGCAATTCAGGAGTCTGCTCCTGAATATTGAAGATAGATACGATTCCACACATAAATCTTTTCCTTTCTTTTACGGTTATTTTTAACTATTATTCTCTCTTATTCACCTTGGCATGTCCAATCCATTCTTTTAGGAGCAAACCAAGCAAAAACAAAGCTTAAAATTACTTTTTGCTATGTTTCGGGTGCAAAATTACAACTTTTTGTTAGAATAAAGAAAAGATTAGTAGCATTTTGTCTTTACTTTATCACAACAATAACATATTAACGCATATTAGATTAAAACATATGATAAACTGAAAAGAAAAACATACTATTTAATTACAATCTGTAAAATACAATCATTTTTAAGATAAACAAAGCGTATCCAGGGCATATTATACGCTCATAGATATGCAACAAAGTATTCAGGGCATTATACACAGTTTCTTACCCCCCATATCATACAAAGAAATGCCGATAGCTCTTTGACGGAACTATCGGCATTTAAAATAAAAACTTAAACCTACCAACGTAAGATTATATCGTAAAACCTAAGAGCCTATTATGGCTGCAAGGTAAAACCTACTACCAGGTAAGCTTTTTCGGCGCTAGGGTTAGCAGCTACCTGAGCGAAGACTGGAACAGAGAAAGAATCTGTAATCTTCAAATCCTTGGTAGCTTTTACAGAAACATTGGTTACAGCAAAACCATTCACACCATAAAAAGCAGTCTTATATGGCACAGCACCAATGGCAGCTTCCCAATCGCATCCACCCAACTTGAATGGAGCAGTAGCTTCTACATATGACGCATACTTACGAGCATCCTTGTCATACCCTTCCTCTGCGTCGGTTGTCGCATCGTTTCCAGCGAAATTAGTGTACCAATTTAAGGCAACAGGACCGAAATCATAACCGATGTTAGCCTCAAAAACATGAGAAGTTTCATGTGCCTTATAGGCGAAATACTTCTCGTTAGGAGAGTTAAACCAGTAATCGGTTACGCCGATATGGAAGCCACCTGTTTCATAAGCCAAAGTAAGGTCAAACTCCTTAGTATCCTCTGGCTGAGAGATACCTACATTTCCCCAGGCTGTCAGAGACAAGCCCTTGTAACCGATACCGAGAGTAGGCTGCAAAGAGATTGCTCCCAAATCCTGACCACGCCAGTAATACTGGCTTACGATGTCAGCACCAATTGATGTTTCAACCTCATCCTGAGCAGAAGCAGCAGGAGCAAAAGCAACCAAACCAAGTGCAAAGGCACCCATTTTCTTTATATCAAAAATCTTCTTCATATTCTCTTATTTTTATGTGATACATTTTTGTTTTTAAAAGTTTCGGCAGCAAAGGTACTGCAAATCGAAGACAACACAAAATAAATCGCGATTTATTTATATTGTTGAGATGCAGCGTACCTTGTTCAAAGGTACTAATTATAACTCTGCTCGCCAAAACTTCTGCTGAAAAATCTCTCTCGCTCGCTATATGAAAGCATCTTTAGTTGTAGCAACTCTCACCATGCTCATAGATATCGAGACCTTCTTCCTCGATTCGCTTATCAACACGGAGACCAGCAATCTTCTTGATACCCCAGAAGAGGATAATACCTGTTACGGCTGCCCAAAGGTCGATGCAGAGAATGCCGAAGCACTGAGCACCGAAGAAGCCGAAGCCACCACCATAGAAGGCACCACCGTCGAGGGCGAAAAGACCAGTCATCAAGGTACCGAAGATACCACAAACACCATGTACAGAACTTGCACCTACAGGGTCATCAATATGAAGCTTGGTATCGATGAACTCGATAGAGAATACCAAGATGATACCTGCCAAGAGACCGATGATAGCTGAACCCAATGGACTAACCAAATCGCAACCAGCAGTAATGGCTACCAAACCAGCCAAGATACCATTCAATGTCAATGAGAATGATGGCTTGCCATACTTAATCCAAGATGTGAACATGGTACCCAAACCACCGCAGACTGCAGCCAAGTTGGTTGTCAGGAATACGTGACTGATAGCAACACGGTTAACCTCACCAGAAGCAGCGAGCTGAGAACCAGGGTTGAATCCGAACCAGCCGAACCAGAGGATGAATACACCAAGAGCAGCAGCCATCAGATTGTGACCTGGGATAGCAGTACTCTTACCATTGCGATACTTACCAAGACGAGGACCTAAGCAGATGGCACCAACCAAGGCAAGTACACCACCAACACTATGTACGATGGCAGAACCTGCGAAATCATGGAAGGCAGCACCGAAGGTGTTCATCATGAATGAGCCTGCCTCGCTGTTGCAAAGCCAACCGCCACCCCATGTCCAGTGACCCTCTACAGGGTAGATAATCAATGAAATGAAGAATGAGTAAACGCAGTACATGGAGAACTTGGTACGTTCTGCCATAGCTCCTGAAACGATGGTAGCACTAGTAGCGCAGAATACGGTTTCAAACATCAGGAAGCCTTCAGTAGGAAGACTGGCTGCATTTGTATAGAAAGACAAATCGCCGAAGTTAGGCATACCGATGAAACCGGCGCCATCGCTACCAAACATAAATCCGAAACCTACGAACCAGAAGAGAACGGAACCGATCATAAAATCGACAAAGTTCTTAAACAAGATGTTCGCGGTGTTTTTACTACGGGTAAAGCCCGCCTCGCAGAGGGCAAATCCCGGCTGCATGAAAAAGACCAACATGGCTGCCAAGAGCATCCATACGGTATCTACTGAAATTCCTAAATCCTGTACACTCATAACATAAAATCTTTAAAGTGTTCTTTAAACCTGAAAACTATTCTCTCTCCTCCAATTAGCATTTTATTTCTCCTGCTCAGCATTATAGAGAGCGATGTCGCCTCTTTCACTTGTACGGATTCTTACGGTATCCTCTACAGGAATTACAAAGATTCGACCATCACCAATCTCGCCTGTACGGGCAGCCTCCTGGATGGCATTAATCGTTTTCTCTACGTTCTTGTCGCGCACGACAATATTCAGCAACACTCGCTCGATACTACTGGTATCATACATGACACCACGATAGATTCGAGCCTGTCTCATCTTGCCCTCTCCTCTTACATCGTAGTAAGAGAACCACTCAATGTCGGCGGCAAGCAAAGCTTCTTTTACATCCTCAAACTTAGTCTTACGGATGATTGCTTCAATCTTTTTCATGTTAATCTCTCCTATTAATTAATTTACATTTTGTTTATTTTCTGGTGCAAAGATACGACATTTTGCTTAATATTTCACGATATTATTTGCTTTTTGATGTCAATATTTTCATTTAGTTATTATTTTGCATAGTTCTTTTTAAAATACAGAACAAAATGAAAGCAAATTACACATTATTCATTTCATTTTGAAACAAACAATAAAAAACCGCTTGAAAGGCCCCAAAGACCCCTCAAGCGGCAAACCTAAAAACAAACTCTCAACCCTAAAACTAGGGTCACTTTATTATTTAAACTTAATCTTATACCCGTATTTCCGCATATATCTGAGTTTTATAACGGAAATTTTATTTTGCCTTTATTTTGAATGTAAATTCACGATCAGCATAATGGAGACGATACTTCTCCATAGGCTTGGTCATCCAACTGTCGATGCAGCCCAAAGGATACTGGCATTTCTGAATATGCAACTGCACGAGTCCCTTATCCACCAAATCACCACTGTGTTGTCCCCATGCATGCGTCTTCTCGATACCAGAATCCAAATCCTCTACCAGATAAGGGATGGCACTGCACTCCATAGGTTCATACCCCTCGAAGGTAATCCCCTTGCCGGTGATTGGATTAAAGATAGAGAAATAGCGGATATCGGTATGGTTACCACTCTCCTGCGGACGGATATATGGATAATATTCATCCTTCACGTCTGACTCGTACTTGCCAATAAAAGCAGAAGAATGACGATCTACGTAGTTCTCTTCAGGACCTCTACCATAATACTCGAGCTTAGAGAAAGTAGCAGGCATCTGCAACTGCAGACCGAATCTGAACAGATCGGCAACCTGAACCTCCTTGTCGGTAGTCATCTTCTGGGTAACATTCACCTCGCCCGCAGCACTGATGTCATAGCGGAGCATCAGCTGAGCTTTCACTTCAGGCATATCGAAGAGAGCTGTCAGCACCACATTGTCCTTACTCACATTTTTGTCGAAAGACTTCAGAGTCATCTGCGGGTTCTTCCATACTCTCATCTCCTTCTGCAGAGATGCTCCATAGTCATTATCGGTAGGAGCACGCCAGAATTCCGGAGTCATACTCTCACGGAACTTCAACATCGGTTCACCATCTACATCGAGATAATCTATCATACCCGTCTTCTTGCCGATGGTAACAGACATTCTCTGTGCGCTGACCTTCACATAAGAGTTGGTTTCCTCCACCTCCATACTGCTTGTCTCCTGCACCTTACCCTTTTTGGTTGGCGCAGCAGCAACAGCAGGAACCGCCGGTTTGGCAAACTGATAATCGCTGATGATAAACTGCTGGCGAGCCATCACCTGGCCCTTGTCTACCAGCGGCTGTGTGCCATCGCTTGCAAAAGCAAAGTTAAGAACAATCTCCTCCTTTGCATGCTTCGATTCAGCCTCTGCCACCGCATACTTCAGTTCATCACTTTTGATCAGTTTGGTAGCCTGAGGAGCAATACCCTTTGTTTCAGGAATCTCAACTGTAGCCAGTTTCATACCATTGGCATAAACCGTAGCTGTCAGGTTCAAGTCATCGATATTCTTGAAGAAGTTCTCGTTGTAAACCTTGAAAGCACCATTCACAGCATCCAGGTCCTTGATCCATACATTCTGATGATAGTACTGAATCTCGTAAGCATGAGGATTCAGACGGCGGTCTGGAGCAATGATACCATTACAGTTGAAGTTATAATCACTTGCCGGATAGCGGCCGTAATCTCCACCATAAGTAAAGATTTCCTTACCGGTAACAGGACTCTTGTCACGAATGCCCTGATCTACGAAGTCCCAGATATAGCCACCCTGATACTTAGGATACTTACGGATGAGGTCCCAATATTCCTTGAAACCACCTTCCGAATTACCCATAGCATGAGCATATTCGCACTGGATGTATGGTTTAACACCATCACTCTTGCAATATTTCTCACTCTCCTCGTAGTCGATATACATCGGACAGTAAATATCAGTCTTGCTGTCATAACCGCCACGCTCATACTGAACAGGACGGGTCTTGTCGAGCGCTTTCACCCAGTCATAGGTCTTTTCGAAGTTAATGCCGTAACCACACTCATTACCCAAACTCCATACGATGATAGAAGGGTGATTGATAAAACTTTTCACATTACCTTCATTGCGCTCGATGTGAGTCTGGAGATACTCAGGGAACTTAGCGAGTGATTTTTCCTCATATCCCATACCATGAGATTCGAGGTTAGCCTCAGCAGTAAGATACAGTCCGTATTCATCACAGAGTTCATACCAGCGAGGATCATCAGGATAATGGCAGGTACGAACCGCATTGATGTTCAACTGTTTCATGATTCTGATATCCTGAATCATGCGCTCTACACTTACCACATATCCACCATCCGGATCCATCTCATGCCGGTTGGCACCCTTAATCAGTACAGGCTTGCCGTTCACCAGCAACTGGGCGTTCTTGATTTCCACATTGCGGAAGCCCACCTTCTGCGGAATCACCTCCGCTACCCCCTGCTTATTCTTCAGAGAGATGTATACCTTATATAAATAAGGTGTCTCAGCAGTCCAAGCCTTCACCTTCGGTACTTTGATTATACCCTGAGCTCCGGTAGCCGATGCTATTTGCTTGCCATCCTTATCGCACAAGGCAACAGTCACATCAGTCTTGCCGCCCTTCAGCGCTATCTGATAGTTCAGGATACCATCCCGATAATTATTCATCAAACCGGCAGCAAGACGGATATCGGCAGCATGAAGTTTCGGACGTGCATAGAGATAAACCTCACGGGCTATACCAGTAAAGCGCCAGAAGTCCTGATCCTCGAAATAAGAACCATCGCACCAGCGCATCACTTGCATAGCTATCAGGTTCCTGCCCGGCTTCAGATACTTGGAGATATTAAACTCGGCAGCCACCTTGCTGTCTTCACTATATCCCACATACTTGCCGTTCACCCAAAGGGTCAGGTTGCTGGTAGCCGAACCTACATGGAAATAGACATCCTTGCCCTTCCAGTCCTTAGGAAGATCAAAGGTGCGGCGATAGGAACCCGTATAGTTGTTGAGTTCGCTGATATAAGGAGGATTTGGGTCAAACTGGGTAGCCCAGGCATAACCGACATTCTTATAAGTAGCATCTCCATAACCGTTCAGTTCGAACAGCCCCGGTACAGGGAAATCCTTCCACTCCGAATCGTCATAGTTGGCTGCATAGAAGTTGGCAGGACGCTTGTTATGATCCTTCACGAAGTTAAACTTCCACATGCCTTCCATCGAAAGATAGTTGGCCGACTTCTTCTTGTCAAAACTCTGTGCTTTATCAAGGGTCTCGTATGCGAAGAAAGCAGCACGGCGAGGTTCGCGGTTCTGCTGGTTGATATCCACATTATGCCAGCGCGACTCGTTTTGAGCCGCCACACCATTGCCGACAGACAGCAAGGCAAGGCAAAGCGATACATTTGCAATATTTCTGATGCTCATATCTGTTTATTATTTTCTGAAAAACATAGAGTTATCTACTGGTGTAAACTTCTGTTCGCTGTCCTTGCGCATTTCAATGCCGAGACTGCTCCACCATGAAGGCCAGCCGCCAACGATATTGCTGAGGAAAACCACCTTGAAAGGATGCAATCCCTTAGCCAATGCTACAGAAGTATCATGATTGGTACCAGCCTTCACATCCCCCTCATTGCTGATCATGAGTTTGTTATCAATCCAAACCTGCTCCAGGCGGGAAGAGAGATAATAGACACCATCCTCTGGAATATTGATGTAGCCCTCAGCGATGGCAGCATAATTATTGGCACCGCGCAAGGTAGCAGCATCATCCTTCTGCTGAATCTTCATCTGCTCCAAGCCCTCGATGTTTGCACACTCCCAGGCAGCATCAGCCCATTCCAGCTGGTCAACCTTCAGATAGTTGCCCTTAATGCGCTTCATCTGTAAACCAGGTTTTGCGCCCTCCACCTTAACAGCAGGAGCATAAGTCTGCTTCTCAACATCAATGGTTCTGATACGGCTCATCTTGCCTGAAGGCAATACGGTAGCTATCTTGATGATGGCATTTCCACTCACCCTGATAGGCTCTGCATAAGCCGAAGAAGAAGGAGTTGGTGTACTTCCATCCAATGTATAAACCATCTTCATAGGACGCGAGGTGGTAAAGGTTACCGCAGTATCCCCAGTAATGACTACCTTATCACAAGAACCGAAAGGCTGCTCAGGCAATGGGATATGATAACGGATATGGCGCTCGTCCAGACGAACACAGTTTGCATCCAGTCGGCGGCAGAAATCCTTGAAGTTTTTCCTGCTCACTGGCGACCATGCAATTTCAGAGAGAGCAATGGCACGAGGATACATCATATACTCCATCTTGGCATTGGAATACATATATTCCGACCAGTTGTTACACTGAACGCCCAGGATATGATGAGCCAGTCCCAACGCCTTGATGGTATCAGGTACCGGATTATAATTATAGGTAGAAGCCAGATATCTAGGAGGACTAGGAATGGTTACAGGCTCCACCTTGCTGTCACCCTGATACCAGTCGAGATACATACCGTCGCTGCCCGGCGTCATGATGACATCATGCTTCTGCATGGCAGCCTCGATACCTCCTTCCGTTCCACGCCATGACATCACGGTAGCATTCTCACTCAATCCGCCTTCCAGAATCTCGTCCCATCCGATAATCTTTCTGCCACGTTTCTCCAGCATTTTCTCTATGCGTTTGATAACGTAGCTCTGCAGTCTTTCCTCTGCCGAATGCTTTCCTTCTGCCTGCAAGCCCTCAGTCTGAATACGTTTCTGACAAGCAGGGCAGTTTTTCCAACTGGTTTTCGGACACTCGTCGCCACCGATATGGAAGTACTTACCTGGGAAGAGAGGAACAATCTCACTAAAGATGTCATCCAGGAAGCGGAACATATCTTCCTTGCCCGGACACATCACGATATCCTCTACACCCCAAACAGTTCTCAACGACCACTGCTCACCTTTGCATGAAAGATAAGGATAAGCAGAGATAGCTGCCATCATGTGACCAGGAAGGTCGATTTCCGGAATCACGGTAATATAGCGCTTGGCAGCATAATCCACTATTTCCTTAATCTGCTCCTGGGTATAGAAACCGCCATAAAGAGAGCCATCGCCCTCGGTACGGATACTGCCCACAGAAGTAAGTTTAGGATATTTCTTGATTTCGATACGCCAGCCCTGGTCTTCCGTCAGATGGAAGTGCATGGTGTTCACCTTGAACATAGACATCAGGTCCAGTTGCTTCTTCACATTCTCGACAGAAATGAAATGGCGGCATGGATCGAGATGGAATCCACGGTAGCCGAAGCGTGGAGCATCCTGGATATCACAGCATTGTGCTACCCATTTCACCCCATCCACCCGGGTTGCGCTCTCTATCTGGGCAGGGAGTAACTGCATGAAACTCTGCATACCGTAGAAGGCGCCCTTGGCGGTCTTCGCCTTGATAACAACCCCCTTGGCGGTTACGGTAAGGCGATAACCTTCCTCGGCAATTTTCAGCGAAGGAGAAATCTGTATAGAGATATTCCCCTTCTTTCCACCTACCGTTACCTCATAACCTGTAGAAGCCTTCAGTTTGTCAGCCATGTACTGGGCGATATTTCTGCCTTCAGCCGTCTGGTAAGCGATTACCACCTTCTGTGGCAATACGAACTCACCTTTCTGTACCTGAGTCTTCACCGGTATCGGGATAATATTAATATCGGCAGCAGATGCCGGAGAGGAGATACCACCCAGCATCGCTGCACAGGCTACAAACGAGCCTAATAAACGATTGAACTTTGCCATGATTTAAATATATTAATAAGGTATTACAATGGTTTGTACTCCACGAAAGCCTCCATGGCCTCGTAGCATGCCAGACCCAACTGGTCGTAGAGCGATGCAGTAGCACGGTTACGGTCCTCGGCTCTCTGCCAGAACAGGCGCTCATCATTACCCAAGAAAGGAGCACTCTCCATCTGCGACTGATGCTTGAGGATAGAGTTACGCTTTGCCCGCAACTCCTCAGGGCTCAATGGAACACACATTTCGATATTCTCAATCTCCCATTCTGCCCAGGCACCGCGATACATCCAGATACGACAGTCCTTCAACCATTCTGCACCCGCTTTCTTCTCTTCGTCGATAGCTGCCAGAACGGCATCAGTACACTTCTTGTGGGTTCCGTGAGGGTCAGCAAGGTCGCCGGCAACATAAATCTGATGCGGCTGCACCTTCTGCAACAGAGCTCTCACTATCTCTACATCCTTCTCGGTCATTGGCAACTTTTCTATCTTGCCGCTCTCATAGAATGGCAGGTCGAGGAAGTGGACGTGGTCAAGCGGAATTTCATTATAAGTACAAGCGGTACGAGCCTCACCACGGCGAATCAGTCCCTTGATGGTCAGGATATCTCTCGTATCGAAGTCACTCTCCTTCTTCTTGGCAAAGAAGGTCTTGATTTCCTTATATTTATTAGAGATGATGCTGTCTTTTGAGTCTGCAAAAAGCTGGTTGAAACCATTGATAAAGTGCATGAATCTTGTTACTTCCTCATCACCCACAGCAATGTTTCCTGATGTTTCGTAAGCTACATGCACATCGTGGTTCTGCTGTACCAGTCGGCGGATGGTTCCTCCCATAGAGATAACATCATCGTCTGGGTGTGGAGAGAATACGATAACCTTCTTAGGGAATGGAGTTGCACGCTCCGGGCGATAGGTATCATCGGCATTCGGCTTACCACCTGGCCATCCGGTAATGGTATGCTGCAAATCATTGAAAATCTTGATATTGGCATTATAAGCTGAGCCATAGAGAGCCAGAAGTTCGCTCAGTCCGTTCTCATTATAATCCTTATTGGTCAACTTCAGGATAGGCTTACCGAGTTTCTGGCAGAGCCATACCAGTGCCGAACGCACCAGTTTATCACTCCACTGGCATGAAGTTACGAGCCATGGATGCTCGATACGTGTCAGATGGTGAGCAGCACCCAGGTCGATGACAACATGAGCATTCGGATGAGTCTGAAGGAATGATGCCGGCAGGGTATCTGTGATAGAGTTCTCCACCACCTTCTGCATAATCTCTGCCTTCTCTTCGCCCCAGGCTGTCAGATAGATGCTCTTGGCTGAGAGTAAGGTAGCGATACCCATGGTGAGCGAACATGGAGGAATGGTTTCCTTGGTCTGCTCACTGTTCTCCATCTCTTCGCGAGAGGTATTGCCGATGAGGATGATACGGGTCATCGACTGGATGCCCGAACCTGGCTCGTTGGCTGCAATATTACCCGAACGGCCTATACCTATGAGGGCTACATCGAGACCGCCAAAGGTCTTGATACGCTGCTCATAAAGACGGCAACTGTCCTGTACGGCATCCTGTGCCACAAAACCATCCAGTGTAAAGATGTTCTGCTCAGCCACATCCACATGATTGAGGAAACGATCCTTCAACTGGTTGATGGTACGGAGAGAGCTGTCCTTCTGGAGCGGATAATATTCGTATGCATTGAATACAACAACATTGCGGAAGCTCAGGGTCTTCTCGTTGTAACGGCGAACGAGTTCATCGTATACAGAATAGAGAGAAGAACCGGCACCCAGCGCCATCACATAGAATTTGCCTTCCTGCTGTGCAGCCTTGATGCCAGCTTCTATTTTATCAGCTACATGACTGGCACCTTCTGCCATAGAGGCAAAGATATCTGTATGAATCTTCTCCATTCTGGAGATTTCAGAGTATTCTACAGTCGTCTTTGGCTTGTAGAACTCTACAGGTACTTTATTGAGTACGATTTGCGAACTAAGATTGAGTCTCATATCTTTATCTATATTTAAATAGGTTATATTTTCTTTTTTTAAAATGACGGATTAGAGTTCAGATGCCATTGCCGCAGCACCCAGGATGGCAGCCTTGGCACCATCCAGTCCGCTCATCAGGAACTTAGCCTTACCTTTATATAATGAGAGCACATGTTCGTTATATGCTTCTTCGATAGGACGGAAGAGCAGATCGCCAGCCTGTGCCAATCCTCCGAAGAAGATAAAAGCCTCCGGGCTCAGAAAGGTAGCTATCTCTGCACAGGCCTTGCCGATTCTTGTACCGGTTTGTCTGAACACTTCCTGTGCCAGTGTATCTCCTGCCATGGCTGCCTTATAAACTGCATAAGATGTAATTTCTTCCCTTGGAATATTTCTCAGCTCAGTTGCCACGGTTGATGCTTCGAGCATGGCCAAGGTAGTACGGACCACGCCTGTAGCCGAGCAGTAGGTCTCCAGACAGCCCTTTCTGCCACAGCCGCATGGTCTTCCGTCAGGATCCACCACCATGTGTCCCAACTCACCGGCGAAACCGTCGCAACCATAAATCAGCTGCCCGTTAGCCACGATACCCGATCCTACGCCTGTTCCGAGAGTGAGTTCTACGAAGTTTTTCATGCCAACCGCAGCACCATATTTCATTTCTCCCATAGCAGCCGCATTTGCATCATTGGTAATAGCAACCGGAATGCCCAGTTTCTCTGCAAACATGTCAGCCAGCGGTACAATACCCTTTGCCCATACCAGGTTTGCTGCATTTTCAATGGTTCCCTTGTAATAGTTACCACAAGGCGCACCGATGCCCATGGCACTAATTTTCTCCATACCACCTACCTGTTCTACTATCTGCACCACAGCTTTTACCGACTCCTCTACGTATTGTTCCACGCGTTGGAATGTCTGGGTCTTGATTGAGGTTGTAGCTATTATTTCTCCGTCCCCATCAACGATGCCGAAAACGGAATTGGTTCCACCCAAATCCAAGCCAATCACTAAAGACTTTACATCGTATTCCATACTTCTTTTAATTAATAGGTTAAAATCGAAAAATAACGATGAGCGATACAAACTTCTATTTATTAAATTCTTTATTAACGCTCAGTTCGTTACTAAAATATTTTATTTTGCAAAGTTACGAGTTTTATCAAACACTGCAATGAAAATAGCGTTAATATTTCTAAAACAGAAACATTTTTTATACTTTAAGTCTCCTTACGGCTGAAATACCTGTACTTTGTTCGCATCTGACACCGATTAAGTGTACCCCCCTTTTGTACACTTACGCATCCAACCTCTCTATATATAATAAGGTATAGGAGAAAACAGGATGTTCGAAAACGACGAAAAGTATACTATTTTTCGCTATTTAAGTTTTATTAACAGCAAAAATGTTGCACCTATACAGAAAAGCCCTATCTTTGCAACTAAAAAATATTAGTTATGAAAGCTGACTTAATAAAATATCTTAGAAAGACAAACAAAAAGCCCTCAGTTCAGGGCAAGCTCCTGGAGCAGTTTATCTCTCACGGAGCCTCCACCATCCCAGAGATGTCGAAGGCTATCGGAGTTAGCTTACCGACAACAACAAGTGCCCTCAACGAGTTGATAAAAGAAGGACTCGCCAGAGAGATTGGAAAGAAAGACAATTCTTCGGGACGCATCCCGATGGTTTACGACCTCGTTCCAACAGCAGGCTACTTCATCGGTGTCAATCCTGAGATGAACTGCCTGGCACTTGCAGCAAGCGACTTCGCAGGCAATCTGATTACCGAAAAAACAAGAGTGCCTTACGTATATGAGAACTCTCCTGAAAACCTGGAAGAGATAAGCAGAATCATCAATGAGTTTATCGAAAGCCTTCCTGTTTCAAGAGAAGAAATACTTCAAGTTTGCGTGAACGTGGCTGAGCGCGTGAATCCTGTACAGGGAAATGCCTACAACATGTTCACCTTCCTGAAAGAGTCATTGACCGACAAGCTGACCCAGCTCATACAGCTACCTGTATGTATCGAGAACGATACCCGGAGCATGGCTTTCGCTGAGTTGATTAAGGGACAGTGCAAAGGCCTGAAAGACGCCATCTTCGTGAACGTATGCTGGGGCATCGGAATCGGAATCATCATCGACGGCAAACTCTATTACGGAAAGTCGGGATATTCTGGCGAATTCGGTCACATGACTGCCTACAACAACAACATCATCTGCCACTGCGGCAAGATAGGTTGCATAGAAACAGAGGTTTCGGGCAGAGCACTCAAAAGGAAGCTCGTCGAGAAGATAAAGGAAGGAAAGACTTCCATCCTCTCTGAAAGAGTTCTGAAAAAGAATGAAGACCTATCACTCCAGGATATCCTGGACGCCATAGAAAAGGAAGATGTACTGAGCCTTGCCACACTGCAGCGCATAGCAGATGAACTTGGCAAGCAGCTGGCAGGAGTCATCAACATCTTCAACCCAGAAATGCTGGTCATCGGAGGAGAAATGTCGGTTACAGGCGACTACCTCACGCTACCGGTAAAGATGGGTATCAAGAAATTCTCTCTCAACATCATGAATGAGGATTCTAAAATCGTTACCTCAAGTCTGAAAGGCCTTGCAGGAATCACGGGAGCCTGTCTGATGGCAAGATACCGGCTTCTGAATGAGAACATCGACAAATAAGGAATTTAAACAACCAATACAAAACCTATTTTAAGTATGAAGAAGTCTCTTCTTGTTGCACTATGCCTGGGGCTGGCAGCCATAACAGCTGCCGCCCAGCGCAACTACAGCCAGGTAGACCCCATCCAACCTGTGCCAACCGCCAAGCAGGTGGCATGGCAGAAACTGGAAACCTATGCTTTTATCCATTTCGGCCTCAACACCTTCAATGATAAGGAATGGGGATACGGAAATTCGGATGTAAAGACCTTCAATCCTAAAAAACTGGATTGCGAACAATGGGCAAGAACCCTGGTTGCTGCGGGCATGAAAGGAGTCATCATTACTGCCAAACATCACGACGGCTTCTGCCTCTGGCCTACACGCACCACAGATTACTGCATCCGCAACACCCCTTATAAGAATGGTGAAGGTGATGTGGTAGGAGAACTCTCCCTAGCATGCAAGAAATACGGTTTGAAATTCGGAGTTTACCTCTCGCCTTGGGACAGACACCAGGCAAGCTACGGTTCTCCCTACTACCTGAAGCTCTACCAGCGCCAGCTCAAGGAACTTTTGAGCAACTACGGCGAACTTTTCGAAGTATGGTTTGACGGAGCCAACGGAGGAGACGGCTGGTACGGAGGTGCCGAAGAAAGCAGAACCATCGACAGAAGGAACTACTACAATTTTCCTAGAATTTTCGAAATTGTTGACAGTTTACAACCCAATGCCACTATTTTCGGTGATGGCGGACCGGGATGCCGATGGGTAGGAAATGAAAATGGATTTGCAGGCGAGACCTGCTGGTCTACAATACCATCCAACACCGTCTATCCAGGCTTCAAAGACTACAAACAGTTGCAGTTTGGATGGGAAGACGGCGACCAGTGGACACCAGCTGAATGCGATGTCTCTATCCGTCCGGGATGGTTCTACCATGAGAAAGAAGACAGTAAGGTAAAAACCGTTGAAGACCTGTGCAATCTCTACTACAAGAGTGTAGGACACAACGCTACCATGTTACTCAACTTCCCGGTAGACAAGGATGGACTCATCCACCCTATCGACTCTGCAAATGCAGTAAACTTCCACAAGAAAATCCGACAAGAATTATCTGTCAATCTACTTAAAGGCATCACACCTAAAGTAGACAGCCAGCAAGGCAAGCACATTGGCAAGAATATTACAGACGGCCAGTATGACACCTTCTGGGTTTCTAAAAAGAAAAAAGATGCCTATATCGAGTTTCAACTCGGAAAACCAAAATCTATCACACGCCTCATGCTTCAGGAATACATACCTCTGGGGCAGCGCGTAAAAGCCTTCTCAATCTATTACCTACAAGGCAAAAACTGGGTAAGGCTCGACCCTAAGGAAGAGACTACCACTATCGGCTACAAGCGAATACTTCGCTTCGATAAGATTACAACAAGTGGCATCCGCATCGTAATCGACGATGCAAAGGGATGCCCTTGTATAAACTCTGTTTCAGCATTCTAATAACTAGAAAGAAGTACGAAAAATTTTATAACTAACAATAAATAATAGCCCTATGAACAAAAGAGCAAATTTGTATTTTGCAGCGCTTTTAGGTGCAATGTCACCTCTTTGCACTGTTTCTGCATTGGCTGCTCAAAGCAATTCTACCATTGCTACAGCTACCCAGCAGCAAAACTCATGTACAGGTACTGTTAAAGACGCTACCGGAGAACCTATCATCGGCGCAACCATCAGAATCGAAGGTAAGACCGGTGGAACCGTAACTGACCTGGATGGTAACTTCACCCTCAGCAACATCGAAAAGGGTGCCAAACTTACCATCACTTATGTGGGTTACAAATCACAGACCCTCACATGGAGCGGTAGTCCGCTCAACATTACTTTGCAGGATGATGCCAACATGCTTGAAGAGACCGTAGTCATCGGTTACGGTACTGTAAAGAAGGCTGACTTGGCAGGTTCTGTGGCAGTTTTGGACAGCAAGAATTTCAAGGACCAGCCTGTTGCACGTGTTGAGGATGCCCTCAACGGACGTATGTCTGGTGTGCAGGTAATGTCAAGCGGTGTTCCTGGTGGAGCCATGAAGATTCGTGTACGTGGTACAAGTTCTGTTAACAAGAGCAACGACCCTCTCTACGTAGTAGACGGTATCGTTCGCGAGACAGGTCTTGAGGGTATCAGCCCAGAAGATATCCAAAGCATCCAGGTATTGAAGGACGCATCTTCTACCGCCATCTATGGTGCCCGCGGTGCCAATGGTGTAGTTATGGTACAGACCAAGAGCGGTTCTGCCGGTGCTACCCAGGTAACATTCGATGCAAGTTTCGGTATCTCTAACGCTTACCACATTCCTGAGGTAATGGGAACCAAAGAATATGCACAGGCTTTGATTGACTACAAAGGTGTAGCCAAGAGTGCCATGCAAGGTTATCTTGACGGAACCAAGCCAGGTATCGACTGGATGGACGAGTTGCTCCAGACTGGAATCACCCAGAACTATAAGGTAGCAGTTTCTCAGGGCAATGAGAAGACTCAGACCTACTTCTCTGCCAACTATATGGACCAGAAGGGTGTTATCACAGATACAAAATCAAGACGTTACGCCATCAAGGCTAACATGCACAATAAGATTTTCGACTGGTTAGAGATGACCACCGATATCAACCTTGCTCAGACCGACAACTCTGGTGCAGGTTTTGCGCAGAACCAGTCTAACCCTATCTGGGTTGGCTTGAACTACTCTCCAACGATGGAAATGATGGCACCTAACGGCAACTACAATGTGGACCCTTACAACAATATTCAGAACAACCCTTACGGTATTCTCCATGATGGCGACAACGACCGCAAGCGTACCATGGTAACAGGTCACATTGACTTGAAGTTCAACCTTCTCAAAGGCTTGACATTCACTACCACCAACGGTATCGACTATAATGATTATAAGTGGTACAACTTCACTTCAACCAGAGTAAATGTTTCAGGTAACTCCATGACAAATGGCGATGCTACAGTAACCGCTTTGCAGTCTACCAACAATTTGACTTACATGGGCAAGTGGGGCGAGCACGCATTGACAGCTACCGGTGTATGGGAAGTTTCTTCTAACGAGGTTCGCAAAATGCAAATGACCGGTACCGGTATTGCCCACGAGCAGTTAGGTTACTGGAATATCCAGGATGCAGCTTCCAAGAATCCGACTAATGGTTACAGCAAGTGGACCATGCTCTCTGGCGTTGCCCGCGTCATGTACAACTATGCCGACCGCTACATGCTGACCGGTACATTCCGTGCCGATGGTTCCAGCCGTTTCACCAACAAGAAGTGGGG
>UMFW01025255.1_pt1 | contig 19424 bp, 30 predicted proteins | sample 1965111 | NCBI WGS metagenome assembly UMFW01 (sample SAMEA4836056, study PRJEB28245) | human gut metagenome | biome: gut microbiome; material: fecal sample | place: Denmark | collected 2008
CTTCTCGTTCATCGCGGTCAAGCCCTTGAGGGCACCACCGGATCGAGCAAGCACCTCGACGACGTCCTTTGCCGACGCGCTCGTGGTATTGCCGATCTGGTTGACGATGTCGAACATTGCCTTGCTCTGCTCGATGTTGATGCCCATCTTGGACTGGATGTCCGCGTATGCAGCACCGACCTCATCCCCCGTCATATCGAAGGCGATGGCCATTTGGTTCTGAATCTCAACGAGCTTCAGAGCCTCGTCAGCCGTCTTTGCGATACCGGACTGGAAGGCGTTCGCCGCCATCGCTGTCATGTCCTCAGTGCTCTTCGCGTATTGGAGCGAGAGCTTCTGGATGCCATCAAAGACTTGCTTGTAGTCGTCCGAGAACTTGCGAAGTTCAGCCTGTTGGTCTTCAAAGCTCATCGCCTGCTTGACTGGAGCACCAGCTATTGCGGCAACCGTAGCGCCAATGCCCATTAGAGCGCCCGCGCTCGAAGACCGCATTTCTCTGGCCTTATCCTGAACGCCCTGAGCCTTGCTCAAACGCTCGTTGATCTTCGCGAGCTTTTGCTGTGCCGCACGAGCCCTGTCGGCTGACTGAGCGAGCGCATTCTGTCGTTCGATAAGCGTCCTCAGGTGCGTGCCGGTTGTTCCCATCTGACCGTCAAGTTCGCGCAGAGCGGATCGATTCCGCTCAAGAGCCGCCTTCGACTTTTCAAGGGCGGATTTAGCCTTGTTGAATTCGGAGACCATCTGGGCGGACGGCTCCCTGGTCGCGCTCATTGCTCTCCCGAGTGCTGCGACCTTTTCTTTCGCACGGATGTACTCTCGTGAGCTTTCGCCAACAGCCTTGCGTGCCTTTACGAGACCGTCCATCTTTGCGGCTTTCGCGTTCAGCGTAGCGAGTGAATCACCCATGCGGGCGACGGTCTCTTGCCCTTTCTTAAATGTGCTCGCGAAGTCTCCGGAAAGCTTCCCCGCGATCTTGAAGGCGATGTCGTAAACCTTCGACATGAGGTCACCTCCTTACGAAAAAAGGCGGTTTCCCGCCTTATTTTTTCTTCGCCGCCCGAGCTTCCGCTTCGAGCTGCTTTGTGATCGTCCTGTTCCATGATGCGAGCTCAATCAACGGCTCTTGCATCCACTCAAGCGCACCGCCTTTCATGACGCGCGCAATGGATACCGCCGCAGACTTGACCTCGTCGTCAGGATCAGACCGTTCTGCAAAGCCGATCACCCCAGCAAAAAATTCGCGACCTCCTGCCCGATCGCGCAGTAGTCCTTCGCCGGCAAGCCTTCCATGAATTCAATCGGCTGCTTTGCAGCCTTCGCGGAAAGGTAGACGCAGAAGTCCGTGTCGGACGCCATCAGCGGCGAGAAGTTCCCTGCGCGGGTCCACTCGCGCTTTGCGGCAGACACGTCCTTGCCGGTGAGCACGTCGAGATCGATCTCGATTTCAGTGTACTTCTGGCCTTCGAACTCGTATTCCTTCGAGAGGATGTACTTCATGAGATTCACTCCTTTATGTTGGGATTGCCGGGGCACGGCTCATGCCGCCCCCGGCGTTGTGCTTTACGCCAAGCCCAGGTCCTTTCGAACACTTGCGAGCTTGTCTTCGCCGTCGAACTTGGCGATGAAGTTGTACTTGTCGATTTCGATGAGTTCCTTGCCATTCACAAGGACCTTCATGTAAATGACCTCAAACTCGGTTTCGCTGTCCGTCGTGGAACCGACCTCAAACGATCCGAGGGAAATGCTCTTCGGCGTCGCACGCAGAGAAACACGCACAGGAACGGAAGAATATTCGCCGAGCGCTGCGTCGTAGACCTGCTGCGATCCGCGCAAATCAAGCGCATGCGCCTTTTGGTTTGCGAGCTTTGCAAGCTCCGGCGTGATGGTGCGCCAGGTGAAGGTCGCAGTCATCGAGCCGAAGTGGCCGAGAATCGGGCTTTCAACTTCGCCAGCAATGCCGGCTCCACTGACCGTGTCACTCATCGCTTCGATGGACGGGAGGTCCACATTCGCGACGCCGAGCAAGTCGTTTCCGTCGTTGTAAACGCGGAAGTTAATCAGGCGCTCGGGCACCTTGTTTCCAGTTGCCATAATTCAAGCCTCCTTTTATTCAAACAGCGTCGAGAGATAGCTCGCGTCGTATTCAAGGATGAAATCGATCTCGCGATTCGGAGACGGCGGCGTCACGTACACATGGAAGCGTGCGATGCCGTCCATCAGGTCCGTCGTCGGGTTTTCGCTCTCAAGGAACTCCACGCGACCGCCTAGGATGTACTGGCGAGCCGCAAGCCCGTTGAGCCAAATGTTCGCGCTGTCAACAATCGTGTCAACTTGACGACGATTCAGGGGCGCATCAACGCGCTGCCAGAAGGTCTGCACAAACGTGTTGCCGACCCAGTTGAACATGCGTCGAACCGGAATGAAGGAATCCTTCACGTCCGTGTTGCCCGGGTAGCAGGCCATACGGTTGCCCCAACACACCCAGCCGCCGATGAAATTGAGCGCCGTCACGACGCCCTGGCCGTTCAGATACGCGCCGTTTTCAGGCCCGAGCCAGACTTCCTTGCCGTTCGCCAGGACCGTGGAAGTCATCTGGAAGTTATTGTTCGACGGGCTGACATACGGCGTGCTGTCGTTGTCACCGTCCACCTTGCCGATAAGGCCCATGAGCTGAGTACTCATGTGGTACGCCGTGCCAGAAAGGGCAAGCATCGGCCAACATGCGACTTGCGCCTCATCGACGACGTTATTGTTGTTCTTCCATTCAGCGACCTTCGAGTAGGAATCGACGGTGTCGGTCGGCACGTCAATCAGAGCGATCGCACGGAAATGCTCGTTGATGTTGACAGCCTTGGCCGCCATCACAGCCGCGACTTCAGGATCGCTCGAATACTTCGGAGCAACGATCTGCCCCGGGACAAGACGGAAGCGCGGGAAGCACTCGCTGACAAGTTCAAGACCGCTCTTTGCACCTTCAACGGAAACGCCGCCGATGATTTCCGACTTCGTCACAGCAGACGGATCGAGCTTCTCAACCGCCAAAGTCAGAGACGTGCCAACAGGCACCTTGAAGTTATCCTCGTCCTTCTTCGACGTGATGACAAGGTGCCCCTCATCATTGAAGGTCGCGACGAAATCCGTCCCTTCCTGATAGGTCGTAACTTCCTGAGAAAGTTTGAGAGTCGACAAGATGATGCCTGGCTCGGCAATTGTTGCAGAGCCCGTCTTAGAGTCAAGCGTCACCGTCTTTGCCGTCGCCGTCTTCTTGTGCTTCGTAGGATCAAGCACGTTAACAACGATGATCGGTGCGACGCCAAAGAGAGCGAACTGCGAATAAATCGCCTCACTCAGTGTGAAGTCGTACTTTTTCAGACCGCTCGCGCTGTCCTCGACCGGCGGCACGTAGCCAAAAGCAGCGACAGCCTCGTCATACGAGTAGCAGAGAACGGGCTTATTGACGTTGGTCGGATCGGTCATATTGACCGGAGCAGTCCCGACAATGAAAGGAATAGCCGCCTCAACCTGCACCGGCGGCAGGATAGAAGTCGGCACTTCGGAGATTTTTACCCCGTGGTTGTATGCCATTTGATGACCTCCCTAGAGTTCATTTTTGAGTTGACGCACATAGGCGTGCAGGATGTCGCCCTTCACGCCGATGCGCTTTCGCGCTGTCGCCAGTTCAGACACCGGGACAAAGAGACCGCGCAGGGCCTCACTCTTTTCGCGCATCGATACGATGTGCGGAGGAAACTCCCCTGCACGGAACACCGCATTGCGCATCAGTGCACCACCTCCAAGGGTCGGACCGATATAGACAACAGCTTCTCCCTTGGTGGTTTGCGCCTTTTTAGTTGTGGGTTTCTTCATAGTCATCAGAAGTCCTCCTCCTTATCAATTGGCTGCGGCGTGCGGATGTCCCACGCCGTCTGCATGTCGAGCTGCCAAAACGGATAGGGCTGCTCTGCATAGGTGCTCCATTTGATCGGATGCTTAAGCCGATACCGATTAGCAAGAACCATCCCAGGCAAGGAACACAGCGCCGTGCGAATGCGGGCCATGATGTTCAGGCAGTATTCGTGCCCGTCGTACTCTTCTGAGTAAGTCCCGACTATGATCGACACCTGCACTTCTGTGGAGTCCTGGTCGGTCGTACCCTCATCGGCCCGCACGAGAACGAACGGAAAATCGTCCTTCTGCCCTGACCGCTTCGGCGGTAGGTAGCCATTTATGATTTGAGGAGCACGAAGCTCCTCTTTCTCTTGTCCGCGTTCTGACTTCGTCGGCAAGGCGAAGTTCTTCACGGCTTCGGCACACAGCCCGCGAAGTGCGCGGGTCAGCTCGTTTTCGACCATACGAATCACCCCTTGTGTTTGGTGTATTTGTTGGTTTTCCCACCGCCGAGGAGATAGCCGGTTTCGTGATCCAGGCGCTTGAGGAAGGTCTCCTGCATCGTCTTTTCGACGTTGTCTACGACCTCGTTATTCCCAGACAGCACCGGAATGGCTGGACCGTAGACCTCCTGCACAGGAAGCGAACTCGTATCCAAACGCTGAAGAATCTTTCCCCGGTAGACGAACGACTTACCCAAAGGCTTCAAGCCTCCCCGTGCCTTGACGGCGACGCGCACCGGCTTTCGTGCATTGCCGGTCGTGTCAGTTTTCGGACGAGTCTTGTAATTCACCAACGGGATGCGAGGCCCCTTACTCGTGACCAGCGCTTCAAGGTCTGAGCGCGTCGCCTTATGGATGGTGAAGTTACGGCGAACCGTTGAAGCCTTGATCGTGTACTCCTGCCGGATTGTTGAGACCGCAGCAGAGCGTCCGGCAGTGGCCGCACGATTCATCGAACGACTGACGGCTGCCTCGTATCCGTTCGGAACTTCCGAGAGCAACTTGGCCGCCTTCTCAAGAGCGTTCTTGTTCCGCCCCTGCCCGTCGGAAACGATTACCTCTAGCGGTTTACTCATTGCTCATTCCCCTCCGTCACAATGACAAGCACGCCGCCCTCATTGCTGACAGACTTGACAAGATGAAGCGCGCCGTCGATGTTGAGAAGCTCGCCCTCGACCGGCGTTTCAATCACGCCGACTTCGACGTATATCGTCAGTTGGTTGACAAAAACGCCAAGGTATGAATCGTCGCCGTTCGCCTGCGTGATGATCTTGTCGAGAATGCACGGCACAACCTCATGGCCGATTTCGTGCTCCTCGGAAAACTCGTCGAGGTTGATGAAGACGTTCTGCACGTCAGCAGCAACGAAATCCTTGAAGGCACTCATCCCGCCACCTTCTTCGTCGTGCGACGCTTGACAGGTTGCTTGACTTCAACTTCTGGCTCATCTTCTGCTTCGGGAATCGGAGCAAAAGCAGCTTCCGGCGTCGGCAATGGAGCTTCTTCGACAGGGTCGTCCTCGACCTCATTCACGCCGACAAGCGCCAGATTTTCCTTGAGAAGCTGAAGGCCGACCGTATCGTCAACCTCGATCTCCTCACCTGCCGTGTAGCGTTTGCCGGAAATGAGAAGGTTTTCTAAAAGAACAACTTTCATTTCTGTCCCTCCTACGAAAAAGGGCAGGTCGTATTGCCTGCCCTAATTCGGTTTTTGTCGCTCTTAAGCGAGAGCTTCGATGACGTGGAAGCCGTGAATCTGCTGAATGATCGGCAGCGGACGGCTCTTGATCTGCACAATACGACCAGACGGGTTGGCGCGCTGAACCCAAGAATCAGGGACACGAGCGCCTTCGTAGAACTTGACCGCATCATCACCGGTCAAGGAAACCAGGCCGTAAGCAAGCATCGTCTTCGCGTTCGGGCTTGCGAGCATGCAGAGTTTTTCGGGAACCATCGGCTGTTCCTTGCCGGCGTCATCCGTGTACCACTCGTCATAAGAGTAGATGTCAAGACCGGAGTCCTTGAGATAGCCCCAGTACGTCACGCCATTCGGCAAGTGCTGCGGATCAATCGCGCCCATGTCGACGCGACGCGTATCGAGCTGATTGGCAGTCGTGAGCTTATCGAGGATCGTATCAAGCACCTTCGAGCCGCAGATCAGCTCGTGCGGCGTAAAGCCGCCGGACTGAATCATCGTGCGACGAAGCGTACGAAGATCGCCCATGATCTGGGCGGCGTCAGCAGCGTCCCACTTCGTGCCCAAAGTAGTCTTCGGCTGCTCCTTCGTCTCCAGGTGAGCCCAGTAGTTCAGAACTTCATCGTAGCCTTCGCCCTTGACCGTCACCTTGCCCTGGAAAAGAGCCTCGGCGCACATGACCTCTTCACGACGCGTGATGATGTCGTCGAGGTCGGACAAGTCCTTGCCGAGGATTTCGGCAGCACGCTGCGTCGGGCTCTTTGCGGAGTAGATCGTTTCGCCAGGCAGGCGCTTCAGCATGTCTTCTGCCGTCGTCACGCGCATCGGAGAAACTTCCGGCGCTTCGTAACTTTCCGTGCGGAAGCCTTCGCGCGTCAGCACGACACCGCCAACCTTCGGGTTGACGAAGGGCGCAATCTTGCGACCGCCGCGACCGATGATGTCGAAGTCGATCTTCTGGGTGTGGAAGGTCGGGCGATTCGTAAAGTAGCGATCGCGCAACCAGGTGGAATTGCTCTTTTGGCCTTCTTCGACCATCGCGAGCATCGTGCGAGTAGTAAACATATCAATTGCCATTGTTGTAGTCCCTCCTGAGATTTAGATGCTCGGCTTGAAGAAGATGCTGACCTGACGAGCAGACGGCTTGAAGTCCGCAACGGCAGCGCTGTTCTCAGCGTTAAAAGAAAGAGCATCTTCGTTGAATTCGCCGGTGAGATACACGGCAGCGACCTTGTCGCCGGAAGCCGTATCCACGTCCTCGGCAAGGACTGCATACACTGCAGAAATCGTCGTCTTCCCAGAGTCAACCTTGCAGAGCGTGCCGTCCTTATCAAGTAGAGCGCCGCGCTTGAGCACGCCCTGGCTAGTCTTGACCATCATGCTGTCAGCAACAACCGGCATGATCTGCGACGCAGCGAAAAGATTGTCGACAGTCGTCGTATGAGTTTCTTGCATTGCCATTTCTTCTTCCTCCTTTACTTGCGAGCGAAGGCGCGCGCACCTGCTTCAATGGCCGCCTTCATTTCGGCGTCCAGCTTTGCCTTCGCTTCTGCCTTCGGATCAAGGCCTTCATTGCCTTCCGATTCGATACCCTCAAGAGCCTTCGCGTCGCTCTTGCGATCCTTGAGCATCTGTGCGCCGCGAGCCTTGTCGGCCTTCAGGATCTGAACTGCAAGCGCTTCTGCGGTCGTCTTGCCGTCAAACTTCGCTGCGTTCACAAGGTCTTCATGACCTGCGACAGCGATGTCTTCGATCGCCTGGATGCGTGCGCGTTCATTCGTAGCGCCTTCGGCAATAGCTTCTTCGCGGATCGCCTGCACCAAGTCAGGATGTTCCGCTTTCAACGTTTCCAGATTCATCTTGTGAACCTCCTTTTGAACTGCGGATGCCTTGGGCTGTTCCGCGTGAATGAAGCCCTTCGGCGCATTCGCAAAGAAACGCGAATCTACCTTCAGGCCGTTTAACATGACGAAACCGCCAGAAGCCGTGTTCTTGACCTCCGTCGTTTCATCAATCTCATCAGCCAGACCGAACTCCACAGCCTCTTCTGCTGTGAAATAGGACTCGGCGTTGACCTTTTCCTTGATCTCGGCAACCGTGCGACCGGTCTTTTCGACATAGATGTCAATGAGGTTGTCCTCAAGCTTCTCCATGTCGTCCGCCGCCTTTCTCATGTCGTCCGTGTTCCCCCAGACGCCAGAGCTGACCTTGTGGATCATCATCATTGAGCCCCTCGGCATGACGACTTTCGCGCCAGGCACGCTCGTGATGATCGTCGCAGCACTCATGGCAGCGCCGTCAATTCGGAAGGTAATCTGTCCCTTATGCGCCTTTAGAAGCGAATAAATGGACAAGCCCGTATAGACGGCCCCGCCGAACGAATTGATCAAAATATCAAGAGGGCTATCGGACGGGATTTTTCGGAAGTCCGCGAGGAATTCAGCCTCGTTGAAGCCCTTCCCCCACGGATCGTCCTTCGACCCGCCGACATAGCCGAAAAGATCGAGCTGCGCCCGTTTCCCCTCGGCCTTGACGTTCCAAAACTTATTCTTCATCTGTTTCCTCCTTCTCCGGTTCCGTCATCGGTTGAGCCGGAGCTGTCGCACTCAGACCGTCTTCCCTGCGCATTGCCTCCTCGCGCTTTCGCACCGCGTGAACCTGGTCATACTTCATGCCGGTGAGCTCAGCCGCCTCGCGTTCTCGAGTGCTGAAGCCTTCATCGACACGGACCTTCGCCGCGTTGGCTTCCTTCAGCGGATCAAGCTGTCCCTGCGCATCGCCGAACCATTCGGCCCCGCACCAAGCTGCACGGATTGCCGGATCATCGAAGAAGCCGGGTGCTTGCACACGACCTTTCAGAACAGCCTCGGTCAGCCACTCCTCGTAGATCGGCTGACAGAAGTTCCCCACGAGCCATTCGCGGCGCATGCGGAACATCTTCCAAGCCTCCAAAAGCGAAGCCCTCGACGCGCTGTAGGACGCTGTGAAGTTCTTCACGAGAAGCTCGTAAGGGATCTCCAGCGCCGCACCGATCTGGCGACAAATAGCGATCACGAAAGGATCGAAGTTCGGATTCGGTCGACTCGGGTCCGCGATCTGGACCTCTTCACCTTCGTCAAGGGCGACGATCGACCCGTTACCCATTTCATAGGCGTTCGGGTCCTTGTCGACTTGCATCGCGGGATTGAAAGCCTGTCCGAGTGGAGAATCGGGAGTGTTGCTCTTGACGAAGACCGTGAACATTCCGGACACGACCGCCGCCATCAGCTCGGCTTCCGAATACCTTGAAAGTTGCTTCAAGGCCTCGATGACCGGAGCAAGCATCGGCACGCCTCGGCGCTGCGCAGGACGTTCAACGTCTGCCATGATGTGCAAAACGTTTCTACGCCCCGTCGTTGTGCCGAAAGCCAGCACGCGCTTCCATTCCTGTTGCAGGTCCTGACCAATGCGAGGGATCGCGCCCGGATGATGTTTCGCCACCCAGTAGGCAACGGTCTCGCCGTATGTCCCGACCTCGATGCCGCCGAGGACATTAGCTGTCGTCGGAGGGTTCAGCGGATCGCACACGCGGTCGGCTTCGATGAGGCCGATTCGCAAGTCGTAGGCGCAGCCCTTGCGCGGGATGATCGGCATCGTCACAAAGACGTCGCCACTCATCAACGCAGAAAGGAGCACCAAAGACTGAAGCTGAAAGAACGTCTGCCGTCTTTCCGCATCGCAGTTCACGCTTTCAGACCACAGCCGCCATTCACGTTCGGTGTTTTCTTCCCACTCTTTCGCCTGCTCCTCGGTAAGGCCTAGGAACTTCGCATCGATCTGGGCATTCAGCGCAAGCCCGGACCCAACGACGTTCGTTCGAACGGTCTTGAGCGCACCAGTTGCAAGAGGCGAACCCATATAGAGGTCGCGCGAGCGATTGCGAAGCGTCTCCAAGTTGTCAACGATGTCCGCGTCCGCGTCGCTCCCGCCGGATAGCCATCCCATAAGGGACTTCTTGGCGTATGAGCCACCGTGCCGCGAATATCCGCTGTTGAGAATTTCGAGCTTTCGGCGGGCTTCATAACGCTTCAACGCGCGCTCAGGACTGATCGCCCTGATTGCTTTGTCAAGCAGATTCATTTGCAAGCCTCCTTACAGGTCGCGAGGGACGGCACGCATTACACGTGCCCCCTTACGGCCGTTTTCGAGCTTGTCGATCTCGTTGCGCCAGTATTTGATGCGAGCTGCAATGTCTGAGAGCGAAGCTCTCGTCAAGCTACGCGTTCCGATTTTGTAAGACTGGCCAGAGGCGACCGCGCGTTCGGCATCGAGCCACATCTTCAGATTCGCGCGGGCCTCGTCTATGGTGATCCAAGACATTTCGATGCCTCCTTTGTTTGTGATTACTTGCAGTCGTTGAACGTCACGCCGTCTTCACGAACCGCGTCCTCTCCCGTCAAGTCCTGCCATCGCTTGATGATGACGTCGCAGTAACGTGGATCGAGCTCCATCGCCCGAGCCTTACGACCTGTGTTCTCGCAAGCAATGACGGTCGTGCCAGAGCCGGCAAAGCTGTCGAGAACGACGTCGCCCTTCTTTGTGGAATTGCCGATCTGATACTCAAACAAATCAACCGGCTTCATCGTCGGGTGATCCCCGTTCCTCAACGGCTTATCGAAGTCGAGAACCGTCGTTTGTTTACGGTCCGAGTACCAGGCATGCCCCGCGCCTTCCTTCCAGCCGTACAAGCACGGCTCATGCTTCCACTGGTAGTCAGAACGACCAAGAACAAGAGAGTTTTTGTTCCACACAAGGCACTGGCGCACCTTCCACGCGTTGTCTCGGCACGCGCCTCGGAAGTTGTAGCCTTCAGCGTCCGCGTGCCAGATGTAGAAAGACGCTCCTGGCTTCATGGCAAAATCAGCAGTAGAGAAGGCATCAATCAAGAACTTTCGGAAGTTCTCGTCCGACATGTTGTCGTTCTGAATCGTCAGCTTGTCTTTCGTCGCGCCTTCGTAGGCCACGTTGTAAGGCGGGTCGGTCAAATACAGATCGACGCTGCCTTCTTCGCACAAGCGAACAAGATCATCGATGCGTGTTGAATCTCCGCACAACAGCTGATGGTCCCCAAGGAGCCAAAGTTCGCCAGGCTTGACAACCGGGTCTTCTGACGGTTCCGCGATTTCCTCAGCGTCTTTCCCGTGCTCCTCGTCGTCATCAATCGAGCCGGTCCCATCAAGCAGAAGGTCGAGCTCTTCGTCAGAGAAGCCCATGACATCGAGGTTGAAGTCAAGTTCCTGAAGTTCACCGAGCTCGATGCGGAGAAGCTCCTCATCCCATCCGGCGTTCAGTGCCAACTGATTGTCGGCAATGCGCAGCGCTTTCTTCTGCGCAGCTGTGAGCCCCTTCAGGCGAATCGCCGGCACTTCCTTCATGCAGATCGACTTCGCGGCCAATGTTCGACCGTGGCCTGCAATGAGCTCATTGTGTTCATCAATCAAGACAGGGTTTGTAAAACCGAACTCCTTGATCGATTCCGCGACTTGCTTTATTTGCTCGTCGCTGTGCGTTCGGGCGTTTCGCTCGTACGCTTTCAGATCGTCAACGTTGATGTATTCGATCTGCGTTTTCTGTTGTGCCACTAGGCTTCAACTCCTTTACAAGGTGATCCCCTTTGAAAGGGTTCCGCGCGACCTACGCGGAGCGGTCTGCTGCTTGAGTGCTCCCCCATTCGCATAAAACTCCTGCAAAAAATCGAAATTAGGCGAGAGAAGCTCCAGTGCAGCAGTCGCATAGACCGCGCAGTCAAGAGCCTCGTTTCGTTCGCGGATTTTCTTCCACGCCATTTTCGAGACACCTTTCTCGAAGTGTTTTTCAAGCACCTCAGCGGTCAGTTGCTTGAAGAAGTTTTCAGAGAAGCCCCTGTCCTCCTGCGACGCATAGTGCGCGAAGTTCGGACCAGGGTCCTGCACGGAAAGCCTGTTCATGACGAGCGACTTTCCACTGTCAACACCGAGCGTGAAGAGCGTTGCCTTCATCGCGTTGCTCTTCGTCGGCGTATTGATGAACGGGACACCGATGCCGCCGCGCCCCTTTACAGAGAAGACGCGCATTCGTTCGCGGGCTTTCGTGTACTGGTAGACATTCGTCGTATATGTACCGTCACCCGAGTCGACGCAGGCACAAGCGACCGCAATGTGGACGCCGTTCAGCATCGAATGCTGGCGCTGCAGGACCGCGTCAAGTTGCTGCCATGTTCTCGCATCGTCCGGGCGGCCATAGAGCACTCGGTGCTCAATGCCCCAACACTCTCGGCCGACACCCCACCCGTAGACCGTGCATTCCAGTCGGTCGTGCTGAACGTCGATACCGGCGGTCAGTAGCAAGACGCCGTCTGGGAGAACGCCGTTTGCCGGATAGCTTTCGCGTCGGTTGAACAGTTGCTCCCAGTTGTCTGCATCGGGATTGCTCTCTTCCCACGCTTCGCCGAGCTTCAGGTTCACGAACTCCATGAGCCCGTGCTTGTCTCGGTTGTGGTTCACGGAAACAAACTCATCCACAAGGTCGTGAAGGTTCACCCACGGCGAGTACAACGCGTTGACGTGGTAGCCCTTGATCTTGCTGCCCGGGTTCGTTGCAATCCAACGGCCACTCTGTAGCAACTTCGGATCGGGCTTGTAGGCACCTCTCGTTATGCAGCCGCACTCTGGACAATGCATGCTTGCCGTCATCGGCAGCGCATTCCCTTCGTCGTCTTTCTGCCAGGTCACGTTTGCCCATTGCAGAATGTGTTCCTCACCGCAATGCGGGCACTTGACAAAGAATCGACGTTGATCACTTCGTTCGTACCAGTCGTCAATCTTCGACGCGCCTTTGATTGTCGGCGTGCTGACCAAAATGATCTTTCTGTTCCCGAAGTTCTGAGTTCGCTGAATGGCGAGTTTCAGAGGATCGCCTTCCTTCGTCACGCCGTAGCGGTCCACTTCGTCACAAAGAAGGACGCGGATCGGGCGAGACGCAAGACCAGCTGGCGAGTTCGCGCCGACAAGAGCCAGATAGCCACCAGGGAAATGCTTCATGCGAATAGTCGTACTTGACTTTTTCGCAGAGCCGCGACCGTCCTTCCCTTCTTCGAGCTTGCCTTGCAAGCCTGGAGAGTTCTGGAACATCGGCTCGATGCGCTCCTTCGAGAACGCCTCGGCCATTTCAACTGTCGGCTGAAGCATCAGCTGAGGAGCAGGCTCCTGGTCGGCGTAGTAGCCCATGATGTTCAGGAGCATCTCCGACTTGCCGAGCTGTGACGAGCAACACATGACGACGATTTCCGTGCGCCTGTCCGTCGCAGAGTCCATAGGCTCCTGCAGGTAGGGAGTTCGACTTGTGCGCCACATACCTGCTTCAGGAGACGTACCAGAAGCGACGACGCGGAACTTGTCGGCCCACTGGCTCCCGGTCAAACGAGAAATGGGACGGCAGGCCGTAGCCCACGCTTTCGACCAGATACCCATTCCATCACTCCTTTGCAAACCGCGAGCCGTTGATCGTTTTCAGAAGGTCGCGGAAAATGTCCTCAAGGACTTCCTCGGCTTCGCGCTGCGTCCGATTCTCAAGCAGGGCCGAGTAACGAGTCGGGGCGGAAATCGCGAAGTTTCGGAGCATCGCTGCTGCCTCTCTCGCGTCCGCCTCAACCTCAGCAACCGAGACATATTCGCCCTTGAGCTTTTTGTATTCGAGGTCCTTGATCTTTGCGGTCGCGACCTCTTTTGCGAGCCGGGCCTTGTTGAACGCCTCGTTAACGTTCAGCGCAGACGATATTTGCTTGTCGTCTTCGTCATCGCTCGTGAACACGTCCGCAGTCTTTCTGGACGTGCGACGGCTCGCCTTTTTTCGTTCTTCAGACTTGACCAGAGCCTTGAAGGCTTTCAGGCCTTCTTCTAACGGAATCTTTCCATCGACAAGAGGCAGCTCGCCAGTCTTGCACTTCCCGCTTACGTATGCGGCACTACGTCCGACCTGGCGCGCAAACTCTCGCATGCTGACGCCATCGTTCGCCATGCCAACACCTCATTTTGTTTGGTAATTCCATCTTCACGCGTTCGCGCTTTCGCTTCAATACCGGCGAGCGCCGGCAAGCGTAAACCGTTCACGGAAAGCGTAAAGTGAAATGTTCATAAACACCCTTTTGAAAATTGCATCTAGACCGTTTTCGGGGTCGGAACCGCCCGCAAGGGTCTCAATCCCCCGGAAGGACCCGTGCATGCTTGCGCGGCTTGTATGGCCCGCGCTTTCCTCGCCGTTGATTGCTGTTCTGCACTGCGTAAGTCGTCCACCTGCAGTTGTCTGGGCTGTACTCGCGGTCGTTGTCAATACGATCAATGGTGAGCCCTCGACAATAACCATGCTTGAGAGACCAGGTGCAGAAGACCTCGAAGTCATCGCGCCATTCATCGCAAACGAAGATGCCACGTGCACCGTAGTACTTGAACTTCTTGTTTGATGCGTTGTAGCAGCGCTCCTTCATAGTTCCCCAGATGAAGTACAGAAGGCGGTTATCCTTCCTGAGTCTTGCCTGGCGTTCAGCTTCACGCTGTTGAGCCATCACATCCTTCTGGGCTGCTTCAGCAAAGGAGCGGGATATATCCTGCCTCGCCGCCCCACCGCATTCACAGTTGATCCATCGTCCGCCGTTCTTCAGAGCTGTACGAATGGACGTGCCACGTCGAACGATCTCTGCGCCGCAGTTGGTGCACCTGAGCTTCCACATGGAATCGCCACGCGGCGTTGATCCCGCTGATGCAACGATCTCAAACAATCCAACGATCTGGCCGGGCTTGTGTACAATCTTTCTAGTCATACGACCTCTACTTCAGGTTGTAGAACGAGAAAGCCGCAAGAGTTGGTAGCTCCTGCGGCTTTCGTTTTATTGGGAATCTTATTGAGCGGGCTGAGGTTGAGCCTGCACAGGCGTCTGGCTCTTGTCATCAGTCACAGCATCGTAGACAGCGTTGCCTGCCATCGATCCTGCGAACGATCCGGCAACAGTAGACCAGAAGCTATTGTTGGAAGATGCCGGCACCTGATTCACCGTCTGGTTGATGACGGTCGTGTTCTTCTTCACAACAGTCGTGCGCTTCGGTGCATAGCTCTTCGTAGGAGCAGGACGGGAGAACGAACGACCGCCGCTGAACCCACGACCACCTCGTGCTTCCGCTGCTGTAGAAACGAAAATGGCGACCGCAATGGCCGCCACAATAGCTTTCTTCATGTTGTACCTCAGAAGATGAAACAGAAGCCCTTGATTACCGACACAAGGGCCACCAACGAAAAGACACCAAAAACAAGAGAAGCGACGATTGAGTCCACCTTCTCTTTATTTTCTGCTCTATCTTCCTCTGGCATCTTTTTCAAAACACGACCCAAAGCCCAGTAGATAGGTGCAACGGCAAGAAGCGCTGACACGAACCCAAACACCGGGGCTCCAGCAATCATGCCGACGCCCATCCAAAATTCAGTCATAAAGACCTCCAAATAGAAAAGCCCCCGAGGTTTCCCCCGAGGGCGTCATGCTCTCCATGGTGTATCGTTGAAGCTCTGTCCCTATCAACTCAACCAACGAGGCAACGTATGTTTGAGCCACAACCGAAGCCCATCATCAATATATTCAAGCAAAATAACTTCATCCTGCGCATTGCCGCCAGTCGACGACTTACTAAAGAAGAAATCCTCACCGCAGCCGCACTATTCAAGAAAGCGAAACGGTGGACGAAGTTTCCTGATTCCGGTGTTTATGACACCGTGGCGTCAATCTGAATAGATGTTGCAGGAGCGGACCAAGGGCATTCATCGCTTCGTTGATCTGCTCATCAGTCATATGCTTCCGGATGTACTTTTCTGGGAGCACGATCGAGATGTCGCCCTTCGCGTTGGCCATAATGATCGACCGATCAAGGAGCTTCTTCATAGAGCATTTCTTTCCCATAACGAACTCCGAAAATAATAAGAAAGGGCGAGGATTTCTCCCCACCCTGACCTTAGAGCAAACTGCCCTAAGGTAGCGAAAAGGAAACCGCGCGGGTTGCGCTTCATGGAGAGGCGTGCGCGGTGTTGTAAACGAAAAAAGCCCGCAGGATCACTCCTACAGGCTCAATCTTTTGGGGTCCAACCCCACCTACGCAAAAAGGCATGCCGTTTTCTGAAGATGCACCTATCCCAGAAAACGGCCCCGCTGATCACACAGCTTCAAATTGTCCTTTTAGTATAACTCATTTAGGCGGCATTCCTTCGAGTTTGAGCAGATTGTTTCGAATCATCTTCCTGCCCATCTCTACCAGTCCATCAAACTCCCGCTCGTGAAGATTGATGCGGTGATACTTCCTCAGGATGCGCTTCAGGTCCATGAATGGCACATGGAAGGCGTATGCAACCCCGACAACCATCTTCGCCTTTCTGTAGCGCTCTGGTGCAACCGGGAGTCGTTCCCACGCTCTCTGCACAAGCAGTGCATCACTGACATCGACCGGAGGCGGCCCGTCATGCCGTTCAACAGGCACGTCGTTGTCCTTATCGTCGTCCGGCACGGCTTCCATGAATGCACACAGCGGAGATCGTCCCTGCCGCTTCGGGTCTTGGTTCCAACGCCCCCAGTTGAGCAGGCGATCTTCGAGAATCTTTTCTTCAGCGTTCATGTTCCTCTTCCCATTCATCACGACAGGCGGCACAACACCAGCGTCGAACGTTTTTCACTCCATTCGCGGATGCGGGCACTCTCTCAATCACCTTTCCGCAGTTCAAACAAAGGCTCACGAGAACCGGGCTCGGTCCTTCTGGCCTTCTCTCTTCAATTGCCGCGCGCATGATCCACTCATCGCTTCTGGCGGCTCGGTCCGCATCATCCATGCTTCACCTCGTCAATAAAAACTTTTACCCCCGGCTCGGGTCCGTACGCCTTTCTGGTCCGGCTGTCGATCACCTGCGAGTCGTCCTCAAAAACGATCCCGTTCATGCCGTCAAGAATCGCCTTCTGCACGTTGTCAAGGTCAGGCTTTGAGACGTGATGCTCGACACCTTGCAGAGCCGCTGTGCGGCGTTTCTTAGACCATGACGAGGGCACAGGAAAGATGGCGAGAATGTCCACACGGACTGCGTTCGGCTTTTCGATCTTTCTCTTGCCAATCATTGCCTCCTTTGCCCTGGCCGTCACGAGCGCCTCATACTTTCGCGTCGTGTCCGGCGTGTACGTGTGGCCGCTGCGAGTGAAGCGCGGGCGTCCTTTGGGGACTGGAACCCCCTCAATCGTGAAACTAATCATTTTTCCTTTCTCCTCAGTCCGTCGTAATAGCCTTGAATAAAGGCCGCTCTCTTTTTGGGATTCATTCGAGCCGTCAAGCCCTGATATTTCGCCATCGGCTCACCGCGTTGTGCGGCAGATCGTCCGAGGCGGTATTCGTCACTTTCTTTCATGACTCCTCCTTTTTAGGTCCCCCGTGAGATGATTGATGCTGTGTTCCCCAACACGTCCATCAACCAACCCACGGAGGTTTAAACAAATGCCTGTTACTAAACTCGACCCCAAAACAGCCCTACTCGCCATGTGCGCTGCAGGTGCGGTGAAACTCGAACCGATCGACATTTCCGCAACGGGCGACACAGGCACAGAAGAAGTCCAGTCTTTGGTTTCGATCAACGTTTCACGCCTTGAGGCAGTTCTTGCTTGGCTTGATCAGGTCTGCCCCAGCGACGAAGATGTTCTCGATGAAGCTGTTTCGCGCGTTGCACGTAATGACGAATAAGACGTTTTCCTTCTTCTTCGGCGGTATCTAGCGTCTCCAGCTCAAGAGAACTGAAATCCGTTGTGATTTCGGGCGACTGGACTGCTTCCGGTTGCCCGTCTCGCTCATTTGATTTCTGGTCTGTCATGACCTCTCCTTTGTTAAAAATCGATGTCGTTCTTCCGCATACTCGGCCACGAGAACCGGATGAACTTGCATGTTTCTTTGAGCCGGTCGTACTCCTGCTCTCCTATCGCGGTCTTCAGCAGCGCCGGATCGGCGTTGGTGATCCAGATGGTCGGAAGCTGAGTGTCGTAGCGGGCGTACAAGACCTCTGAGAGAACTTCCTTTGTGATCGGCTTCGCGTCTTCCTTTGCGACCTCATCGACGACAAGTAGCGGACAGGTTTTGTAGGCTCTTTTCACGTCTGCGGTCGTCTTTCCCGGCTCTCGGCATCCCCAGGAGTCAGCAACCGTCTGCCCCATCTCATGCGCCGTCGTGTAGATGCCGGCACACTTGCTCAAGAGTTCCTGAAGCACCGCACACGCCAGATGGGTCTTGCCGGTCCCGCATTCGCCGATGAAAACCATCCCTATGCCGGACTGGCGAAGCGCGTCGAACTTTGTGATGTAGGACTCGGCGATCTTGAGCACCTTCGCTTTCTGGTCGTTCCCATCGGTTCTGAAGGATGCAAGCGTTCTGGATCGGTACTTGGTCGGGATGGCCGTTCGGTCCAGCGTCTGCTCATACGCGCGGCGCTTTTCAAGCTCTTCGCGTTCCCTGCGCTCGCGCTCTTCAGCTTCCCGCTGCTTTTGCAACTGGATCGCTCGGCACTTCGGACATCCGCTCGCGTTCTTGAGCTCTCCCTTCAGGTAGGTAAGGTGAGAGATATATCGCCCGTGCTCGGGGCATTCCCGCTCCTCTTCACCCTCGGCAAAGCCCAACAGGCCGACCAAGCCTTCTGCTTTTTTCATGTTGTTTCCCCTCAATCCACGATGATCGTTACGCCGTCGTCGGCGAGTTTTTCGGTTCTGCCTTCACCTCGGCAGCAGGCCTGAAGTCGCTCTCGGTATTCAGCCGTCTGGGTGACGTTCTGAGGCTTTCGGTAGGTGCTACCGCTCGTCCTCGCCAACCAGGAGGCCTTGAAGCCTGCCCAACCATTGCCGCAACACGTTTCAACGACCTGAAGCAGCGTCATGTGAGCCTTTTCTCCTTCGGATCGAAGAAGATCAAACGCTCTTTCGGTCAATGCCATCTTCTTCAGAGCGCGAATCTCTCCGAATTGCTTCCAGAGGTCATCAGGAACTTCAGCCGGCTTTTCGACCTTGATCCACTTTTTCCAGGCCTCGCCTTTCTTGGCTCTGGCTTTTGGCGGCGCGTCTTCTCTACTGGTTATTGATTGGTTATTGATAGGTTCATTGATAGGTTCGTGTCCCGTTTTCGGTACTACTGTCGTACCGTTTTCGGGACAACTTACGTACCGTTTTCGGGACAACTGGCGTACCGTTTTTGGGTTGTCCCGTTTTTGGGTCGTACCGTTTTCGGTACTTCCGTTTTTGGGCCAATCCTCTATGTGCAGAAGGTACTCATTCGAGTTGTGCACCTCTCGCTTGCGTACTGACAAAACGCCACGTTCCGCAAGTCTCGAAATGACAGCAAATACCGTCTTTCGATTCATCTGCGTCATGCCGCAAATGGTCTCGACGGACGGATAGCAGTTCTTGCCTTCGTCATCGGCCCGGTCGGCAAGAGCGAGGAGCACAAGACGTTCGGTTGACTTCTCAACCGGAACCATCCATGCCAGTGCGGAAACCTTGAAGCTCATGGCGTCCCCTTAGCGAATAAGCGACCAGTCAATATCTGGGCGCAGGTCTTCGCGCGTCACTTTTCGACAAGAAACCATCTCGATCTTCTCAGCGACTTCCGGGCTGAAATTCTTCGACGGGACATACATGCAGTTGTGAAGCCATCGGACAGAAATGCCTACTTTTTGGCACAAGGCCTTCTTTTCGATTGGCTTTAGGGATTTGAAATATTCGAGCGCTCGAGGCGTCATCTCAGACCTCTAGGTGTTGTTTTGGTGTTGAACCAT
>UMFW01037168.1_pt1 | contig 18389 bp, 17 predicted proteins | sample 1965111 | NCBI WGS metagenome assembly UMFW01 (sample SAMEA4836056, study PRJEB28245) | human gut metagenome | biome: gut microbiome; material: fecal sample | place: Denmark | collected 2008
GCATAATGATTAAAAAAAAGGCTGCATCGCGGATACGCTTACCAGCAAAGAGTTTAAACAACTCTACAATATGGTACATGATACGTTGAAAGCACATGTGTTTGTATTTAATTTTGAGAAACAGGCGGACAGTCTACGCTTTTTCATTAAAGACAAGTTCTCAACGACAGGTAGACGTGCTTCAAAGACAAATGTCAACAAGAATAATTTTCCTCATATATATCGTAGATGGCTGAAAGAAGTGAAGGGTACACTTGCTGTAGAATGGGAAGACTTGGCAGAGATAGGCATTTATGATTGTCATTTCTTTTTGGCAGACCTTATGTCGCAAGATAACAGTACTTTACAGGAAAACCTTTCGGTATTGTTGAAGAAAGACCATTACAAAGTGAATACCGGTAAACTTCAAGGCAATAATACACATTTGTTTGCCAACTTTGATTTCAATGACGGGCAGATGGCGCATAAATTGTTCTAGCAAAGATATAAGCGCCCACCTCGTTCAGAATATCGTGACTACATACTTGAACGTGCCGACCGTTTGCACCCGCAAGATATCCGCGAGCGTCACGGTTCTTACTTTACACCAATGATTTGGGTAGAGAAATCACAAGAGTATATAGCAAAAGTACTTGGTGAAAACTGGCAAGATGAATATGTAGTGTGGGACTGTGCTGCTGGAACTGGAAATTTGTTGACAGGATTGACCAACCGATACAATCTATGGGCTTCAACATTGGAACAGGCTGACGTTGACACCATGAAGGAGCGTGTGAGCAATGGTGCTAACCTATTTGGAAATCATGTTTTTCAATTTGATTTTCTTAACGATCCATTGGTTGACTATACTACCAAGGAAGGAGTTTTTGTGAAAAGCAAGATACCGCATGAACTACAGAATATCATCAATAGTCCTGAGAGAAGAAAGAAATTGGTGCTATACATCAATCCACCATATGCAGAGGGAGATAACCGGAATGGCAAAGGTCGTAGCGGTGTGGCTGCCAACACTGCAGTAGCAAAGAATTTTGGAAGTTCAATGGGCTATGCAAAGCGTGAACTTTACATACAGTTTCTCACGCGTATATACCGAGAAATTCCAGGGGCAATTATTGCAGACTTCTCCACACTCAAAAACTTGCAGGCTCCTAAGTTTGCGGATTTCAGAAAGATGTTTTGTCTTACCCCAAAGGCTATGTTCATAGTTCCAGCCGACACTTTCGACAATGTAAAGGGCTGTTTCCCTATAGGCTTCAAAGTGTGGAAGACAACAGATGTTGAGCCGTTCAACGGAATAGTGTCAGACGTGTATGACAGTAAAGGCGAATCGTTACCACAGAAACAGATTGTGAGCTACGAGGGATTACGTTTTATAAACGATTGGACTCTCTCTTTCATTGATGACAGTCAAGAATCAATAGCTACCATTATAGGCATTGCCAATGATTTCCAGAATCAACGAACTGTAAGAATAGAACGTCCATGTCGACCCTGGAACCACCAATATCAATGGCAGATAACAGAATTCAACATTATCGAGTCATGCATATATTTAGCTGTACGTCTAGTTGAAGAGGCTACATGGGAGAACGATCGCGACCAGTTTCTTTATCCGTACGACACATGGAGAACAGACAATGAGTTCAAGACAGACTGTCTCACATATGCAATATTCAGCAACAAGAATAATATACGTTCAACTGACGGCCCAAACCACTGGCTACCTTTTACTGAAACTGAACTTGGAATTACGGATGAATTGCTAAACCACTTTCTTGTTGACTATATCTCTGGCAAAAGAAGGCCAACGATAATTCAGAAGGAGTTGTTCGATATTCAGCAAGACTGCGAACCTTTACATTTCTCTCCCGAAGCTCAAGCTGTGTTTGATGCAGGGCGTGAATTGTGGAGTTATTACTATCAGCAACCTAACGCCGACTTAAATGCGTCATACTACGATATAAGGAAATATTTTCAAGGTACTAAGGTGGACAAAAAAGGTAAAGAGGTTATGAACACCACAAGCGAAGACGGAATCTATACAAAGCTCCATTCTGTCTTGCGTATGGCACATAGGCGTTTAGCTGGAAAAATACGGCCCAAGGTTTATGAGCATGGTTTCCTGAAATAAATACCGCCTGACTTCGTCATTCATAAAACACGTATTTTATAAATGGTTGATAAACACTGTTTTGTATTTTTGCGTCACCTGATATTGGGTGACGCAAAAGTTTTTTAACCCAAATCGGTCATTAGAGTTTTTTCGTGCAAAAAGTTAGATTACACCCCAGTTCGGGATAATAAATAGTTCACAAAAAAGTTGGTAGTCTTATAAATATTTTGTACATTTATAGTTGAAAATCAATTAGTTACACAAAATTATATAAAACACTCGGTTATCCCGAACTGGGGTAATATAATGACTCATCATTGGCACCGCGATCAACGACAGCGCAGCACCGACATACATAAACCTAATCTTTGCCTTGTCGCTTATGGGCGATATGCCCACAAACAAGGCAAGGACAAGCAACAATGCGCAGCAGCAGAGTGCCAGTAATGCTGTTCCCATATTCTATTCTGTTTCTTAATCTTTCAAACAAGCAAGCGGTATGACTTTGACTCCGTCTGGGCGTGTGTAAGCCATGCTGCCACCTGTCATGACAATCATCAAGTCGGGTTCGCGCAGCGGCACCTGCTTTTCTGTCTCATTATGCACTTGAATGAGTCGTCTAATTTCCAAAAGATGTTTGGCTCCTTCTTCTATTTCACGGCTGCCAAGCTTACATTCTATCAGAGCATAGCGTCCATCGTCAAGATGAAGCACCAAATCGGCTTCCAGCCCATAGCGGTCACGATAATATGACAGATGATTACCAAAACCTGGAGTATAAGCCCGAAGGTCTCTCGCACACATCTGCTCAAAGATGAAACCAAAGGTTTTGAGCTGCGTCATCAATGCTTCTGGGGAAAGTCCTAATGATGCAATTGCAATGGACGGGTCTACAAAAGCTCGTTTTATACCACTTCGAATTGCAGTCTTGCTTCGGACGGCAGGACACCAAGCTTCGATGTTGTCAATAACGAACAATTTGTTGAGGGAGGTTACATAATCCTCAAACGCACTCATAGAAAGTGAAACTTCCCCAGAGGTTGTTACATCAGCTAACAGAGCCGTATTCTTTGCCAATGTTGAGATGTTACGGGCATACGAACGCAATATTGCACGAGTTGTCCGTTCATCCCTTTGTACGCCATCCACTCTTGAAATATCGTCACGACAGATAGCATCAACATAGTTGCGTGCAATAAGTAGCTTTGCCTTATCACTCTTCATATTAAGGTAACCGTGATTTGATTATGTATGCAAAGTTAGTGATATTCAGTTATATATGCAAGCGAAAACTGATATTTGTGAATGTTTAATACTATGAATTGCGTTGTTTCATTGCTAACTTTTGTGGTAGTTTAGAACTAACTTTTGTGGCACTTCATTTGAAATTTTTGCTGTATTTCATTTGTAGTTTTTGAGGTACTACATTTGGTATTTACAAGTAAAAACACTACCTCTTAATAAGGTAGGCTGCACTCGGGAATACAAAACAAAACTTCGTATTTGTTTTGATATTCCGCTCATTTGCACTACCTTTGCAGCAGTTGAGTGCGTGTTTGCTTATCGTTGCTTATTTCCATATTTGCAGCACGCTCACGCAAATGGCTTGTTTAATAACGGTTTGCATTTCGAGGAGGTTAAGTAAGAGTTTGACTTTTAAGGATAGACATTCTGAAAAAGAATAAATAACAAGGCGTACAACTGAAATCTTATGGATATCGGTTGTGCGCCTTTTTTGTTACATTTAGCCTAAAAGACATTTGAGCTGTTCAATTACATATTTATGGGTGATAATAATGGCTTTTTCTATTGTCACCTTGACTTTGACTGATTTTACTTTACACTTTTCTCTTACTTTTACTAAATTACTTTACTACAAATTTATTCCTTTACTGAATAATTTTACTATGCAAGAAAAGTGTTACTGAAACGCTTTACATAGACGTTTCTGCTTGCAGAAGTTACAGTATCCTGTTCGCATTTGCAATTTTTTCTGTAAAATTTAAGACTTGTATTTACGCCGAAAATATAGTAGGTAACCGGTAACGGGCAGCGATGCACCTATAAGGCTTATGACGAAAGTTATGATCTTTGTCAACATACCTCCCCACGAACCGATATGTATAACGTGAAAGAGCTGCATCAGCTCAGAGCCCTTGGGTACGAGTTTCAAGCCAAATCCCAAGCCCGTAACAGAAAGAAGTAACAACCAAAGGAGTGCACACCAACCAAGACTGACGTGAAGGTCGAAGAGGCGGCGTCTGCTTCCTTTGTTCCATTCCACCTTAAAACGTTGGCACAACTGCTTTCTGTCTTTCGGCAGAAGAACAAATATACCAGTTATCAGGATGAAGATAAAGAGCAATGTGGTATAGGTGATTATAAGTTTTCCAACCGGTCCCATCATGAGACTGGTGTGAAACTTGGTGACATAGGAGAAAAAATCTCTTTTTGTCGTTGTTCCATAAGGAGCGTCCTTGGAAGAAAGCTTGCCAATGGTTTTGCCAGCTCTCTCTTCATCACCCGCTTTTATGTTATGATCCCCTTTAATGCTCTTTGCGTGTGGCGCAATGACTTTTGGCATTTCAAGAGCATTTCTTATCTCATTTTTGAACACGAGTGTTGCTCCTGACAGACATATAAGCATGATGACAACACCCAAAGGCAAAGAGAGGTACAGATGAAGTTTTAAAAGAAATTTTTTAGTCATTATTTAATATGCAATCAATGCAAGGAAAGCGGAACACTAACCCTCTAATGCTTCCGCTCTCCTTGATATTCCATTAAAAAGTTTTGTTTTATTTTGCGAAATTCACTTTTAGTCCTACCACAAGCATTCTGCCAGGCGAGTAAAGTGCCACTTTTTGTGAAGGAGTGTCTATGCGATGATCTGTCTTGTCGAACACATTGTCGATGCCGATGCTAGGAACAAGTTTATACATCTTGCCTATGGTAAAGGTATGAGTGGTGTTCAAGTTTATTACGCCATAGCCGGGAGCATTGTCATAGCCAGGATAATAAGTGGCCGACTGGAAGCGGCCGTTGAGGTTCACGCCGAGGGTGTAGTTGCGCCAAGTGTGGTTATAGTTGGCTCCTGCCGTTAAGCTATTCTTGAAGGTTCGCTCAAGCACGGTCCATGTGCCAGCGTTCTTCGATCGGCCGTTGGTGTAAGCATAGTTTATCATAAGAGAGAGGTCGTTCGTAACACTCACCGTTGCGTTAGCCTGCAATCCTCTTACCACACCTTTATTGCTGTTAATGTAGTGGCCGTAGGTTTTCAGCTGTGCAAGCTGGTCGGCCGTTGCCTCAGGAAACTGTTGCGCGAGTTCTGCACGAACAGCATCGTCTACCGTGATGTTCTCCTTTACGATCATGTTGTCAACAAAGTTCATGTAGCCCATAACAGAGAGCGTAAGAAACTTGTTGCTGTATTCTGCGCTCAACGAGACGTAGTTGCTGCTTTCTGCCTTGAGGTTTGTGTTTCCGAACGTTATGACAGGACGCTTGCCCATTATTTTGAAGTAGTGGTAGTAGAGCTCGTCGAGACCTGGTGCGCGGAAACCGCGTGAGTAGGCAGCACGGAAGCGGAAGTTGCCTGGAGCATACATCAAAGCCACTTTGGGTGTGAAGTTGTTTCCGAAGGTGCCATGCTTGGTGTAGCGCATGCCAAGGGTTGCACTAACATTTTTTATAATCTCCATATCGTGCTGCACATATCCGGCAAGTGTGTAGACATTGTTGTTTACGTCGCCGCTTGTTGCCGTGAGAAAGTCATTACGCCAGTCGGCACCGATAATCGTTGTTGCCTTGTCATAGAAATGAAATACGCCTTTCAGTTCAGCCTCATAGTATTTTTGCGACTTGTTGCGTACGAAGTTTCCCACGTCGTAGGTCTTCGTTGCCACTTGATAGAGGTTTCCGTAGTGGTAGTTGTCGTTAACGAAATCGAAGAGCACAGAGTGTTTGCCCATTTTATATTTTGCGCCTGCTTCCCAACGCCATCCTTCGCTGCGCATGTTATAATCGGAACCTCCGGTAATGTCTTCGCGAGACTTGGGACGGTCGGTGAGTTTATAGCTGTATGATCCACCTGCGTACATCGAGAAATTCTTTGCAGGCTTTATGTCGAAACGCTGATTTATTACGTTTGAGTTGAAACCGATGAACAGCGGTGCTATTGTCTCATACTCTTTTCCGTCAGCATCTACGGCCATGTTGTTGTTCTGATAGCTGTCAGCCTCTTGATGAAAATACGAGGTGTGAGAGTCAAGATATTTTGAAGTAACGTCAAGGTTCACACCTTCAGAGAATTGTCCTTTTCCCGATAGTCGTGTGTCTGAAGACACGACAACGTTGTCCATCGTCTTCTCGTCTGTGATGATGTTTATCACTCCACCAATGGCATCTGAGCCATAAAGGGCAGAGGCAGCACCATCGAGCACCTCAATACGTTTTACCTTTGACATGTTGATGCGGCTTAAGTCAACATTGCCGGCAATGTCGCCTATCATCTTTTTGCCGTTGACAAGAACGAGCACATATTTGTTTCCCAAGCCGTTAACACGGATGTATGATCCCATGGCGTTAGGAGAGAACGATACTTGTGGCATGAGCTTTGTCAGCACATCTTGAAAGTCGGTTGCTCCTGTTTCTTTTATTGCTTGCTGTGAAAGCACATGCACAGGTGTCGTGGTTGACTTAAGCAACTGGTGGTGTCCGTTTCCGGTTACTACTACCGGGTTGAGATCTATTGATTTGTTAATGTCCTTATCTCCATTCGTCCCTTCATAAACATTGCCTGCCACGGCATTTACGCAGCCAAGCGAAGCAGCTACGACAAAAAGTAGAATTTTGTTGTTCATATAATTACGTTTGTTGTTTTTTTGTATAAGTTTGTCTGTGTGTAAGGCCATCTCCCTTTTTTCTTTATTATGACTTGTCGCATTGTTTTTTTCTGCAGATTACGACATTTTATTCAGCCTTTTCAGAGTTTACTGCCTTTATTTGAGCATCTATTTTAGCAATGATCATGTCTTGAATTTCGGCCATTTCTCCGAGCCCTTTCCCTAACACATCCACATGGTAACCTTTTGTCTGAAGCTGTGTTTTCCACACACCGTCAATATCATCCTTCTGGTGGTTACCGGCGATGTAGAGCAGAGGCACAAGGATCACGTTTTTGTTCTTGCTGTTCCTCAACTGTTGTTCTACATTTTCTATCGTAGGAAAACCTTCTATCGTGCCGACATGCCACGAAGACTTTCCTTCAGCTTTCAACAAATAGTCGATCTGACAGTACATGGCATTTGCCGGACTGTCGCTACCGTGACCAACAAGCACCACTTGTGAGCTTTTGGCTACTACAGATTTGTCTTCAAGAATACTCTTGTTTAGCATCTCTATCATTGTGTGGCAGTCGTCTACCGAGTAAAGCAATGGCCGAACAACAGATACAGCTCTAAAGTCGTTCTTTACCTTGCCCACTTCTTTTCTCAGCATCTCTGTCATCACTCCATCAAGAAGCATCGTGCTCTGCACAACGAGTTTGTTGCACCCGAGCGCCTTCAGCGAATCAAGAGCTTGCGAAACGTTAAGTTTCTTGATGCCACGCTTTGCAAGCATCTTTATCACCGACGGAGCCGAATAAGCCTCAACAACGGCACAGTCGGGAAAAGTGTCTGTTACACGAGTGTTAAGCTTGTCAATGGTCTGAGCACGGCTTTTGTCGTTTGACGTGCCGTAATGAACAAGAAGTATTCCTGTTTTTTCGTTTTCCACATTCTGTGCCATGATTGTTGCCGCGCATAACAGAGAAAAGACTACCGTCAGTATGTTTCTTCGCTTCATGTTTATATAAAAATATCTTATGTTTATAATTCTTTGTCCTTTCAAGTGAGGGTTTCTGAAAGATTATCTGTCTTATTTCAGAATTCAGGTGCAAAATTATAGATTAAAGAAGAAGTCGGCAATACCTAAAAATTAGGATTCTTCAGGCATAATCGCTTTGGGTTATCTTTGTTTTGCAAAAATAAAGATAACTATGAGTAAAGATGTCTTTTAGTAAACTACAATAAAGTATGACACGGCTTTCGGAAAATAAGACTTCATCGTACCCTTAATGAAGAAAAGGTAGTAGTGCTTGAAATTGCGGAATGTACCAAAATGAAAATACAACAGAATGGTCATGATTTCACTGTCGGACAATGACGCTTGACGACGTCTACGCTTGGTTCCGCTATTGTCTTCAAGTAGGTTTCCTGCATTTTCTGCATCAAAATGTTTGCAAAACTCGTCTATAATACAAAATAATTCTATAACTTTGTAATCGGTAGTCATATTAAATATTTTTGTAACTAATTGATTTTCACCTATAAAGGTACAAAATATTTATGAGACTACCAACTTTTTTTATAAACTATTCTTATCCCGAACTGGGGTAGTCACTATTTTGAACTACTGAAATATGAGGATCAATTGGAAATGCCTGGAAGCTAAACGCGAGGCGAGGAGAATATTGAGAGAGGAGGATATGTAAAAAATCGGCAGACGTGCAGTAAAAATGTGTGTCTGCCGATTTATGAAATGAGAATTCAACTTATTTGTCTGCGTCTTTATTCCTTCTGACATGGAAAACCACATCGTCCAAATCAATTTCGAGTTCTTGGAAAATATTCCTAAGTATGTCTATTTTCGTCTGAGTAGAACTTTTCAGATATGCATATATACCGTCAAATATCAATAGGCTATTATTAAATTTTGTGGCTTCATTTTGAAGAAAATTCAGAGATGCATCATTGGCAATTCTTTTTATATCCGACTTGTAGTCACGATACAATAGTTTCAAAATCGCCATGAACACATTAATCCAGTTGTCCCCTTGCTTAAGTGGAACAGTCTCGCCATTGAGTGTACAATTTACGACAGTCGTATAAGTGAAATCAACAGACTCATCATATAAAGTAAGTTCTTCATCCTCTTTTATTGTAGGGCAGAATGTTACGCATGGCATCTTCCATATATCCAATGCCTCCTGCTGCAGCATAGACATACGCTCTTGTAATTCTCTCTCTCCCCAAGAGGTTTGTTGCTTGATGTATTCGTTCAAGTGCAATGGAGAATATTTGAATCCAATGCCTTGTCCGTCATCGGAAATCAGATTCAGTTTCTTGTCAAAACTGCTGTTACTGTATGAACTGTTGTATGCAGTCAGAGTAAGGTTCGCAATTGTGTGTCCCCATAATTTTCTTATACGTTCAGCCGCTTGTTCTCCTCCCAATTTATGTTTCCATTCATTGCTCAGTGTTTGCGGCATTATATGCTCTATAGACAAAAATATATTGCCATTGGCATCTGGTTGCATCTTGTCAATGACAGAAGTGTCACCCTCATTGCTGTTACCTGCATTGAAACGATAGAAGGTGTATATCTTGTTTTTTGCCCGCATCTTGTATATGTTCTTTGTGGCCAAGGCAGAAACGAACTCTTTGTCATCGGGAAAGCGGCTTGAGCCGTCTTTCGACATCAGCAGATATTGCACAGCTTCAACAAAGGAGATGCACGATTCTTGTGAAAGTCGCCATGCCCCATCGTATAGCGATGCGAATATTTTGTTAAGCGCATTTGTCGGGACATCACAGATAAGTCTTCTGAATATATAGCTTTCCACGGTGACGAAAATATCTCTGACATCCGCCTCTGTCAATCTTCCGATGTAGAAGTCGTCCATTATCTTGAACTCAAAAGGATGGCACACAGTCATTTCCAGCAAAGCCAATCTTTTCAATATGACATTAATGGTGGAACAGGTCGTCTGTGCGTTCTCTATTTCAAAGAGAGAACGCGAATATTTTTTCATCTCTTTCAGCAGACTCTCTGTGTCAATATTTTTCCTGCGTGCATAGTCTTTGAATTTAAAATAGACATCACGCATTGCAGGAATTTTCGTTGTTTGCGACGTTATGTAGTCTCTAACGAAAAGGGTCACTGCATTTTGTGCTTCTTTTCTTGAACCAGTATAGTTGGAGTTTTGCTCAATGTCAACCCAATAGTTCTTGTAAAACTTCTTTTGGTCTTCTCCGTTTAAATCCATCAGAATGAAATTTCTTATTCTGTCACCATCAGTCAGAGCCAGTCCCGTGGAGTTGAGCGAGTCGAATATCAGCTGCGGTTTGTCATTCAGCTCTATTTCGATTCTCACCATCATAAGTCTCCTTATGGCATTGACAAAATCAGAAGCAGTGTATTCAGATTCTTTTATCCAATCATAGAAATGACAGAAATTCTGGGTAATGAATGAATCTGCTTCGCTTTTGTCTATATTACCTTCCACCAATGACAAATATGCCTTTCTGTCTTCTTCTATATGCAGAATGCGAGGTAAAGTAGAGCCGTCAGTTTCTGATTCATAACAATACTTGTTTCTTATGTTATTTGCCAATGTCGGGGTAGAGTACTTTATTTCGTCTTTAATCAATTTGGAAAGGGCGAGCCATACCAAAGATACTGTAGTCAATCGTTGCTGCCCATCTATGACAATCCATGTGGTATGCTTGTCATGGCACAGCACGACACTCCCGAAAAAATGTTCTCTGTCGGTTCTTATGATTGACAGCAAATCGTCGAACAACTGTCTGCATTGTTTGGGTTTCCAACTGTATTTGCGCTGATATACTGGTATTGTGTAGCTTGTGTCGTCTCCTGAGAAAAGACTTGCCAAATTTGTTTTTATAACATCCATTTTTATAATAAAATAGGTATTCGTTTATATCGCTTGTTGCGACACTCGTATGGGCATATTCATTATAACATGGAGTAAGGATTTTTTCAATCTCAATCCACGATAAAGTTGAATGTCTGTAGCTTTCGCTTGGCCAATGGGTGTTCATTGTCGTAAGCTATGCGGTAGTATTGCTTTGCTTTCTTTAAGTCTTTCTCCACGCCGCGCCCCAATTCGTATGCCTCGCCCACGCGATAGTATGCGTATGGCAAGTGACAACTTAGATACAACTCAAAGGCTTGTTTCTGGTCTTTCTCTACCCCATTGGTTCCTTTTCGGTAGATGTCGGCAAGATTCGACTTGGCCAGGTCGTCACCAAGAGTTGCGGCTAAACCATAGTATTTTATGGCGCGCTCCATGTCTACTTCAGTGCCGATGCCGTCACAAAACATTATGCCCAAGTCATTCAGTGCCCCTGGGTCTGTCATACACTCATTGTCTGGTTCAAAGCGTTCTATATAAAGTTAGGGTTTCAACATATTCTTTTGTCCATCCATAGTCTTCAAAACTTGCATCGGGATTTGTCACAAGTATGAATTTCTGCTTGTTTACATTAGTATCAAGTTCTTCCATAATTTCGTTTTTAGTGGTTTGGCTGATTGATACATTGTATCATCCTTGCAAATTAACATAAAATTTGTGATATTTACAAATTCAACGATAAAGAACAATATAATTCAATCCTGTCAGATGAAAGAATATGAGCCTGTAGAGTCGACACATACCATATTGAAGCTTTGGGGTGATGTCCTACTATTGCTAATATACAAAATAATTCTGTAACTTTGTAATCGGTAGTCATATTAAATATTTTTGTAACTGTTTGATTTTCACCTATATAAGTACAAAATATTTATGAGACCACCAACTTTTTATGAACAAAATCTTATCCCGAACTGGGGTATAACTGTTCTTAAACTTATAGAGATGCTTGATCCATGGGGCTTTTGTATAGATGCGTGTTTTTAAGGTGTTCTGTAATTTTCGTCTATACTCGAAAATCTTGTTAAAGTTGTCGATATTTTCGTCTATACTCGAAAAAATCGCTATCTTTGTGGAAAATTTCGAGTATGAACGAAAAGATCGAAACGGTTAAAAGATACAATCTTTGGTTTGGCAACACCATCGATTGCGGTTTTCCCCGTCCGCTTTACACCACAAACATCGACCAGTATCTTGGCAGCAAGGTGGTGAAGGTGCTTACGGGGCAACGACGTGTGGGCAAAAGCTACATATTGCGCCAAACAGCCATGCATCTTATGCAACAGGGCGTTAGCGGCAACAATATCGTTTTCATAAACCGCGAACTGACGGCGTTCGATTTTATCGAGAATTATCAGGACCTTGACAGTTTCATTCGTCTTTATCGTCAAGAGTTGAAACCCGAAGGCCGCATCTATATCTTTATCGATGAAGTGCAGGACATTGACGGTTGGGAGCGTGTGGTCAACTCGCTCTCTCAAGATTATACGGAAGATTATGAGGTGTTCATAACAGGTTCTAATTCGAAGATGTTCTCTGGCGAATTGTCCACCCTTCTGTCAGGCAGGTATGTAGAGTTTCGCATTTTTCCTTTGTCTTATGACGAATACGCAAATGTTCATCAACTGTCTGTCGGCAAGCAAAGCTACATGCAGTATATGGCTGACGGTGGCTATCCTGAGCTCGTCCATTTTTCGTCGTCAGATGTAAAGCGCAGCTATATCTCAGGACTGAAAGATACGGTTTTGCTGAAAGACATCATACGCCGTTACACCATTCGTGACGTTAGACTGCTCGAAGACCTGTTTGCCTATCTAGTTAACAATTCATCCAATCTGCTCTCCGTTGCCAACATCACCAATTTTATCAAGAGCAAAGGCCGTAAAACTTCTTACGACACGGTGTCGGCCTATTTGGGCTATATAGAAGAGGTGTATCTTGCCCATCGTGCCATGCGCTACAACATAAAGGGAAAGGAGACCCTTTCGGGCAGTTACAAATATTACATGAACGACCTTTCATTCAAGAATTATCTTTATGCTGGCTTAGGCTATGGAACGGGTTACCTGTTGGAGAACCTCGTCTATCTGGAGCTCTTGCGTCATGGTTTCGATGTGTATGTGGGCAGTATAAGAGACAAAGAGGTCGATTTTGTGGCCGTCAAGAACGACCGCACCGTTTATGTGCAGGCCACTTATCTGCTTATAGACGAGCACACCATAGAGCGAGAGTATGCTCCGTTGGAGCTCATTGCCGACAACTATGAAAAAATAGTGGTCTCGCTTGATGACCTCCAGCTGCCGTCACGCAATGGCATAAAACACGTTAGGGCATGGGAGCTGTCGCAGATGTTATAGGGAGCGACCATGCACGTTGAGGTTTGACGAAAACTTTTTAATATATCTGAGTTAATGAGAATAAATGACAATCGTACGGTCTTGCCCCAAGGCACCACTCTCCATGGCACATCTTGCAGCTACACTATCATCAAGATGTTGGGACAAGGCACATTTGGCATAACCTACCTCGCTTCCACTTCTTATGGAGAGAGCGTGGCGGTGAAAGAATTTTTTATGCGTGAGATCAACGGACGCAATGGTTCTTCTGTAACATCGGGCAACAAGAAAGGTATGGTCGACTATTATCGCAAGAAGTTTGTACGCGAAGCTGGTAATCTGTCAAAACTTCATCATCCTAACATCATAAGTGTGCGAGAGGCCTAGGCAGAAAACGACACGGTCTATTACTCCATGGAATATCTTGACGGAGGAAGTCTTGATAACCTTATCTTGAGCGAAGGTGCCTGACTGAAGCCGATGCGTTGCGTTACACGCGTGAGATGGCAAACCTTGTCACGCTGTTTTTTGCATGGATGAGGAAGGGCGCTGATGCCGATAAGTGGTTTGGTTGACTTTTCTCTTCTTGATGCCTGTGTCTTTTAAAACCTTTTCAACCATTTTCTCACAGGCTCATCATAACACTTGAAGCAAAGCCAAGCGAGGCAGATGCTGGCACCCATCACGGCAAGAGCCAGGAGCCATGTGTCGGCAAACGAGTAAGTTTGGGTCTTGATGAGGTATCGGTAAAAGGCGTACATCAAAGGATAATGCACCACGTAAAGCGGAAACGAGATGTCGCCCAGGAAACGACATAGGCGAGCCGACATGCTGTCGGTGGTCGTGCCCGATGCTGCCATCCAAACAATAGCGGGAAAGACGAGCAAAATACTCACGGCTTCGAAAACGCCATTTATACATAATGTAAAGTCGCCATTACCCCCTGAGGTTTGGCTGTTATTCAGCGAGAAAGCCCAGCTGTCGCTAATATAGGGCACATGAAAAAGCGCCAACAACATGAGGGCACAAATCCAAAACGCGCCACGCACACGTTTTATGGGTTTGAAAATGCGCGACATCAGCATGCCCACCGTGAAGGGACACAGCATGCGCAAGGTTCCTCCCAACACGTTGGTAGCATCTATCGTCCAGCCCACACCAATAGAGCCATAACCCGACTGGTTGGTCACGGCAAACCATGTCAGGGCACAGGCCAGCAGAGCTGTGAGCCACGCCAAGGCGCGGGTAGGCAGACGGCGGAGGAAGAAGGCGTACAGTATGTTGCCTATATACTCGAAGAACAGCGACCACGAGGGGCCATTGAGCGGAAACATCTCGCCATTGCCACGCACATCGCGCGCCATTCCTGGCAAGGCAGGAAGCATCAAACATGAACAAACGAAGGCAATGAAGGAGAGAAAGAATGTTGAATGCGTGCCATCCCAACGCTCCATATCCGACAACAACACAAACGACACCATGCCTATAAAAGCGCCCATCACCACCATGGGGTGAAGACGAATAAGTCGACGCTTAAAAAATGCCTTCATAGAAAGCGATTTTCCCCAGCGGTCGTCGTAAGCATAGCCTATGACGAAGCCTGAGAGAATGAAGAAAAAGTCGACAGCCAAATAGCCATGATTAACAAAATCGATAACAGGTTTATTGCCCGCAAACTGATATCCCTCAAACACATGATACCACACCACGAGTAAGGCCGCCACACCACGAAGCGCATCAAGCAGCGCATAATGGGGTTTCGAGTCAGAAAAAGCCATATTTATTTAATAGTTTTTTAGTTATTACATTCTCAATATATGAACACTCCAAAAGTTTTCCCCTACAAGAGCATCCATTGTTTTTTGTCATTACAAAATTAGTAAATATTTCAGCAATAATAGCCTCACCTGGCATTATATTTCAAATATTAGGGCCGACACCTCGCACACCATCACGAGGTATCAGCCCTTTTACGTTTTACGGCACCGCAATCGTATTTCATATTTTAATAGCGAGAAGAAAGAGCATGCTATGAGAAGACAAAAATAAACACCATTTGATTTTGCTTTTCGCCTGCTTTGCATTACCTTTGCATCTTCAGTTTCGCAGGGCTTACGGCATACTGCCAGCCAACAAGCTGACAAGAAGCGAAGAATATACTGACTCCCCAAAGAAATAGAACATTAAAGCAAAAGCAGAGAAAAGCGAATGATGAAAGGCATCAACTTTATAGCAATCGACTTTGAGACAGCCACTGCCAAGCGAGCTTCTATTTGCGAGGCGGGCATCTGTGTGGTAAAAGATGGAAAGGTGGTTGAAACCCGCTCGTGGCTGGTACGCCCCGAGGCCAACGCCTATTCGTATTGGAACATACAGGTGCACGGCATACGCCCCGCCGACACTGAGGATGCGCCCGATTTTCCTGAGGTATGGGCCGAGATATTGCAACGTCTTGACGATACCCCCGTGCTGGTGGCACACAACGCTGCCTTCGACATTTCGTGCATACGAAAGTCGCTGGAGCTTTACCACCTCAACACCCCCGACGTAGCCTATTATTGCACCCTTCGTGCCGCTCGCCACCAATACAACTTTTGCTGCAACACGCTTGAACACCTGTGCCAGCAGTTTGAGATACCCGAAGGCAAGCACCACCGTGCTGGCGACGATGCCGAGATGTGCGCTCGCCTATTTCTTCGTGAAATAAAAGATGCAGGATGGTGCGAGCTGAAGGAGATGACCTACTGCAACGGCAAACTATAACATAAATTATAAAATAACACATAGAAACGGGAATGAACGGCTGTTTTTTGCCAAATGCAAAATCAGTTTTTGCCAAATGCAAAAAACCATTAGAGATTATTTGCTTACTTTTGCACATGAATTTAATAAATCATAGGTATGAATTGGATAATCTTATTTTTTCAAGGAGCCGGCCACGCCCATCCGTCTTTTCTTCCTGTTCACGCTTATTGCTTCCCTGATAGGATTGAAAATCGTGTCATACTGAAAGGAGGCGGAAGATGAAATATGAATTGAGGGAGAACCAAGGCATTCCGGCGCCTCTACTGACGCTGATGGCAGTCGCTACCGGGCTTTCCGTTGCCAACTGCAATTATAACCAGCCTCTGTTGGGCAGCATGGCTAAAGATTTCGCGGTAAACGACTTTTCCGCCAGCATGGTGGCGACATTGACCCAGATAGGCTATGTGGCAGGGCTTGTATTTGTCATTCCGCTTGGCGACCTGGTTTCGCGAAAGAGACTGATATTGACCAATTACATCGTTTCTTCGTGCGCCTTGCTTGCCATAGCACTCGCCCCGAACATCTATTGGGTGTGGGGCGCATCCTTGCTTGCCGGAGCTTCTTCGGTCATGCCGCAGTTCTTCATTCCGTTGGCGTCGTATAATTCAGCTCCAGACCACAAAGTGCGCAACGTGGGTTTTATACAGTCCTGTTTGCTCATAGGCATTCTTGGATCACGAGTATTCAGTGGTTTTCTCGCCGATATATGGGGATGGCGTTCTGTCTATTTTGTGGCTTGCGTGTTTATGCTCGGGTGTTTTCTGATGATTCACAAAATGTTGCCCGTGTTGCCTACCCGTTCACAAGAAAGTTATGCAGGGCTGATGAAATCCTTGTTGCGTCTACTTTTCAAATACCCGTACTTGCGTATCGCGTCGTTGAGAGCGGCATTGGCTTATGGTTCGTTCTTTGCCTTGTGGAGTTGCCTTGCTTTCCGAATGAAGCAAGAGCCTTTCTTTGCAAGCGACGATATTATCGGAGCACTCGGTTTGTGCGGATTAGCAGGTGCATCCACGGTGGTTTTCATCAGCGGATATATCCAAAAGTATGGCGCAAGATTCTTCTCCATTGTCGGAGGATGCGTCATCTTGTTTGCATGGTTGTTGGCATTTTTGGGAAATGACAGTTACTTGTGGATGATAATCGCCATTCTCTTGATTGATGCCGGAATGCAAAGCATTCATCTGTCAAATCAGACCAGCGTAGTCGCTCTTGACGCATCCGCCATCAACCGGATCAATACCGTTTATATGACCCTTTACTTCTTAGGAGGTTCTGCTGGTACATTTGTTTCAGGTCTATTCTGGCAACATTATGGATGGACGGGTGTGGTAGGGGTAGGAGTTGCCTTTACCGCAGCTTCCTTGCTTGTTAATTGCTTCAACTTTAAAACGGCATAAGGGTGGATGTATTTACTTATTGCAGCCTTTTTATTGTAAAAATATATGATAACTCGATGCTATCTTGAGATAACCAATATTTGTAACCTTAACTGCGTGTTTTGTCCCAAGACCACACGGGTAAAACACATGCTGACGTTAAACGAGTTCGGCACCCTTACCACCCATCTTCAGGGCAAGGTAAAGTTTCTTTATTTTCACCTTATGGGCGAGCCGTTTCTTCACCCGTTGCTGCCCCAGTTTATGTTGATGGCGCGCGAAAAGGGCTTCATACCCGTGCTCACCACCAATGGCACCTTGCTATCGCAACGTACCGATCTGCTCGACGCCCTACCCCACAAGCTACAAATATCGCTACACTCGCACGAGGGCAATGGCAAAGAAAACATAGCACAATATATTAACGAGGTGATGACGTTTGCTACCGAGGCCGCCCACCGTGGCTGCATCGTGGTGCTGCGTCTTTGGAATGAGGGCGGACACAACCGCATGAACGAGGCCATACTGAACCTCATTGCTCAGCACCAGCCTGAACCGTGGGTGCCAAGAGCCGATGGCTGGAAGCTAACCGAGAACCTGTTTCTTGAGAACGACAATATGTTTGAGTGGCCCGACCTTGAGCACGCCGCCTATACTGAAGACAACGTGTTTTGCTATGCCTTGCGCAACCAGATAGGTGTGCTGGTTGATGGCACTGTGGTGCCCTGCTGTCTCGACCATAATGGCGACTTAAGCCTTGGCAACCTATACGAGCAAAGCCTAGAACACATTTTAGCCTCGCCCCGTGCCCAGGCCCTCTATCAAGGCTTCACCCACCACACCGCCGTTGAGCCTTTGTGCCAGCGTTGTGGCTATTCGGCCGTGTCGAAACAATATAGAAGCCTATCCTCATCTTAAACCCACCAATTATTTTTTAAGAATAGGCCAAAAAGCAGGGCGAAAGCCTTGAGAAAGTCATCTCACACCGACCGCAGGGC
>UMFW01001422.1_pt1 | contig 17953 bp, 14 predicted proteins | sample 1965111 | NCBI WGS metagenome assembly UMFW01 (sample SAMEA4836056, study PRJEB28245) | human gut metagenome | biome: gut microbiome; material: fecal sample | place: Denmark | collected 2008
TGAGAATGTAGCTCAGGGTAAGGATGATACATTGTATGCTTTGGCAGATGGTATCGTTTACTTCCACAAGGGCCGCAAGGACAAGAGTACAGTTTCTGTTCTCTCTCCAGAGGTTTACGCCGAGAAGACCAAAAAAGCTGACGCTTAATTTTTAAAGTTTTAGAAAAAAACTATTCCAAACAAACAACATAGAAGCCTGCTCATACCTAGAGCAGGCTTTCTTCGTTTATATAAGTTTTTAGGCACGGATTACACCACACCCCCTTACTCTAAGCTCCTTAACCCTGTAAAACCACAAAAAAAACTTTAATTCTACCCTTCCCTGTAAAAAAGTCAGCAATTTTTTACGCTATCACAAATATTTTTTGTACTTTTGCCTACAAATAGTAAATTATTTAATTAAAAGACATTTTATGCTTACACTTAAACTTATCAGTGAGGAAACTGAACGTGTAGTTAAGGGTCTCGAAAAGAAGCATTTTCCAAATGCTCGTGAGGCCGTAGAGAAAGTTTTGGAGTACGACAAGATTCGTCGTGAAGCTCAGCAGAAGTTGGATAACAACAAGCAGCAGGCTAACCAGTTTGCTAAGCAGATTGGTGCCCTTATGAAGGAAGGTAAGAAAGAGGAAGCTGAGAGCGCAAAGGCTCAGGTAGCTATGCTCAAGGCTGACGCTAAGGCTCTTGAAGAGATCATGGAGAAAGCACAGAACGATATGACCAACCAGTTGCTCGAAATTCCTAACATCCCTTGCGAGCAGGTTCCTGAAGGTAAGGACGCAGCCGACAACGTTGTTGTGAAAGAAGGCGGCGAAAAGCCAAACCTCGGCGAGGATGCTCTCTGCCATTGGGATCTCTTGAAGAAGTATAATCTTGTTGACTTCGACCTCGGCGTTAAGATTACAGGCGCAGGTTTCCCTGTATATATCGGTAAGATGGCTCGTTTCCAGCGTGCGCTTGAGGCATTCTTCCTCGATGAGGCTCGCAAGAGCGGATATCTGGAGATTCAGCCTCCTTACGTAGTAAACGAGGACTCAGGTCGTGGTACCGGTCAGTTGCCAGACAAGGAAGGTCAGATGTATCATGCTAATCTGGATAATCTCTTCCTCATCCCTACTGCTGAGGTTCCTGTAACCAACATCTTCCGCGATGTTATTCTCGATGAGAAAGATCTCCCTATCAAGCGTTGTGCTTACTCAGCTTGTTTCCGTCGTGAAGCAGGTAGCTATGGTAAGGACGTTCGCGGTTTGAACCGCCTGCACCAGTTCGACAAAGTAGAGATTGTTCGCATCGATAAGCCAGGTCACTCTTACGAGAGTTTGAACGAGATGCTCGACCATGTTGAAGGTCTTTTGAAGAAGTTGGAATTGCCATACCATATCCTCCGTCTCTGCGGTGGTGATATGAGCTTCACCTCTTCTATCTGCTACGACTTCGAGACATGGAGTGCTGCACAGGGTCGCTGGTTGGAAGTTTCATCAGTATCTAACTTCGAGAGCTACCAGGCTAACCGTCTCCACTGCCGCTATCGCCATACAGATGACAAGAAGATTGAACTTTGCCACACATTGAATGGTTCAGCACTTGCTTTGCCACGTATCGTAGCAACCATCTTGGAGAACAATCAGACCCCAGAAGGAATCCGCGTACCTAAGGTATTGGTACCATATTGCGGTTTCGAGATGCTTGATGACAAAAATTTCGATTAATTTGAAGTATCGGTAAGACTTTCAGTTTTTCTCGATTATACAAAACATTCGAAAAACAAAAATAACATATATTGTACGAGGATAACTTCGACTGCCACAAAGGTAGCCGATGTTATCCTTTTGCATTTTTATGTACCATGAAGCAAACTCTAAACAGCTAACCAGAAATATTAATATATCAGCATTAAGAATTTTAATAGCCCATGAACAAGATTATCAAGAAAGTACAATACTCAGAGAAAGTATTCCGCTTCGATGTAGAAGCACCACTTATAGCCAAGAGCCGAAAGGCAGGTAACTTTGTTATCATCCGTGTAGACAACAACAGCGAGCGCATGCCACTGACCATCGCAGATGCTGACATTGAGAAAGGAACCATCACACTGGTTGTGCAGAAGGTAGGTCTTTCATCTACCAAACTCTGTGCATTGAATGAAGGCGATGAGATTCACGATGTGGTGGGACCACTTGGAAATCCTACACATATCGAGAACTTCGGAACAGTCATTTGTGCCGGAGGTGGTGTAGGCGTAGCTCCTATGCTCCCTATCATCAAGGCACTGAAAGCCGCAGGCAACAGAGTCCTTTCCGTAATTGCGGGTAGGAACAAAGACCTCGTGATTATGGAAGATGAAGTGCGTGCATCTAGCGATGAGCTCATCATCATGACCGATGACGGAAGTTACGGCGAGAAGGGTGTTGTAACCGTAGGAATCGAGAAGTTTATCAATCAGGAGCATATCGATAAGGTTTTCGCCATCGGTCCTCCTATCATGATGAAGTTCTGCTGTCTTCTGACCCAGAAATATAATCTTTCCACAGACGTTTCGCTCAATACCATCATGGTGGATGGAACCGGTATGTGCGGTGCCTGCCGCCTGACCATCGGTGGCAAGACTAAGTTTGTCTGCATCGACGGTCCTGAGTTTGACGGCGCCCAGGTAGATTGGGACGAGATGTTCAAGCGCATGGGCACTTTCAAGGACGTTGAACGCGAAGAGATGGAACACTTCGAAGAGCACCTTGCAACTGTAGACGCAGGAAAGAAGAAAGAAACTACAGATGTAACCATGGACGTAGAACCTACAGATGCAAGCATCGAAGAGTTGACCGACCGTAACGCTGAGTGGCGCAAGGAGTTACGCGCTTCGATGAAAGCAAAAGAACGTACAGCTATAGAGCGCGTAAAGATGCCAGAACTTGACCCTCTTTATCGTGCCACAACCCGTACGGAAGAGGTAAATATCGGTTTAACCAAGGAAATGGCTTTGACCGAAGCCAAGCGCTGTCTCGACTGTCCTAAGCCTACCTGTATGGAAGGTTGTCCGGTAAGCATCAACATTCCTTCCTTCATCAAGAATATTGAGCGGGGCCAGTTCCTTGCCGCAGCCAAGGTTTTAAAGAACACCTCTGCCCTACCTGCCGTTTGCGGACGAGTTTGTCCACAGGAAAAGCAATGTGAAAGCAAGTGCGTACATCTCAAGATGAACGAGCCTGCTGTAGCTATCGGATACCTGGAGCGTTTTGCTGCCGATTACGAACGCCAGAGTGGCAACATCTCTGTACCAAAGTGCGATGAACCTAATGGCATCAAGATAGCCGTAGTTGGTTCAGGACCTTCCGGATTGAGTTTTGCAGGCGATATGGCAAAGAAGGGATTCGATGTTACTGTTTTCGAAGCGCTTCACGAGATTGGCGGTGTATTGAAATATGGTATTCCGGAATTCCGTTTGCCTAATGCTATCGTAGATGTAGAGATTGAGAATCTTCAGAAGATGGGCGTAAAGTTTATTACAGACTGCATCGTAGGCAAGACCATTTCCGTAAAAGATCTGAAAGAACAAGGATTCAAGGGAATCTTCGTTGGCTCAGGTGCGGGTCTACCAAACTTCATGAATATTCCTGGAGAGAATGCCTTGAACATCATGTCTTCTAACGAATATCTTACCCGTGTAAACCTGATGGATGCAGCCAATCCTCATAGCGACACCCCTATCAACTTGGGTAAGAAGGTGGTTGTTGTAGGCGGCGGAAATACAGCTATGGACAGTTGCCGTACTGCAAAACGACTCGGAGCAGACGTAACCTTGGTATATCGCCGTTCGGAGGCAGAAATGCCAGCCCGACTCGAAGAAGTGAAGCATGCCAAGGAAGAAGGAATCAACTTCTTTACATTGCACAATCCTAAAGAATATGAGGCAGATGAGAAGGGCGCAGTAAAGGCTGTAGTTCTCGATGTGATGAAGCTTGGCGAACCTGATGCCAGCGGCCGTCGTCGTCCAGAAGCTACAGGCGAGACCATCACGCTGGAGTGCGACCAGGTAATTGTTGCCGTAGGAGTAAGTCCTAATCCACTCGTTCCACAGAGTATCGAAGGTTTGGAACTCGGCCGGAAGAACACCATTGCCGTAAACGACCAGATGCAGAGTTCCATCGAAGAAATCTACGCTGGCGGCGATATCGTACGAGGAGGAGCCACAGTAATTCTTGCCATGGGAGACGGCAGAAAGGCCGCTCTCAATATGAGCGAAAAATTATTGAATAAGAAATAAGAAAACGGGAAACAATAAAGGGCAGCCATGCATCACGCAGACTGCCCTTTCCTTTTCTCGTATGTAATGTTATAAAATGAAATGTAGTTCGTACATATATTTATTAATAATTGGACTCAAACACTATTTCAGATTAATATGGAGTCCGAACTGGAGATTAAAATTCCACTTCTTATCTTTAAACGTATTTTCTATTTCGCTGCCATTATCAAAATAATATTTTGCACCTGGCTCAATATAGAAGCCCACTTGTGGTGTAACATCATACTGTGCACCAAGCGAAGCCTTACCCGAGAACTGAACGCCATCACGTTTCACGTCCTCTTTATGACCAGAAACCTTTGTATCATTCTTTACGTTGAAATCGGCTTCTCCACCCGCCATTACGTACGCATGAAAGCCTCCCGTGCTCCAAACCTCATAGTTTAAACCAAGTGGAACACCCACATAATGCAAAACCTGATGGGTATCAAATTCTGAAACACCATAAGATTTGAAATCAGAAGCAACACGCGTATAAACGACACCGGTACTCAAAGACAAACGAGGCGCAAGTCCGATACCAACCTGAGCACCTATAGCCAAAGGAGCATGATGTTTCGCTTCAACATATTTCGGTATTGCATATCTTAAAGGAGAAGCAGCAGCCAGGAAAACACCATGATCAGCAAAGCCGCCACCAGCAAGAGGATCTGAAGACGCATACATGCCGTTTGACATTCCATCACTGCCAGAGCCCAGACTTACATTCTCTGCATACAGGTTCATGGTCCAGTTCTGTTCATACTTGTCCTTATAACTGCGTTCAAAATGACCATCCTGCGCCCTGCCTGCATAAAGCTTCTGCCCACCATCTGCTACCAACGGCTTGGTTGCATGATTAGAAGAAACGGCCATCTGTCTTTCTGAATCCTCATTTTGCTTTTGCAAAACAGATAATTCCCGACCATTTACCTCTGCATTAACAGACTGTTCTGGCATTTCTACCTCTGCTGCAAGCATTACTTCATTATCAGCAGCAACAGTCCTCTCCAGGAAAGAGACAGAAGATTTACTATGGTTCAATTGACGCCCCGATGAATGGTGATTCACCTGATGTGCAGATGCATTGTTTTCAGCAAGCAAGATAGCATTTTTACTTTCTGCCGATTGTGCTTCTGCACGGACAGCAGAAGAAGTCCTGCTTGAACCTGGTGCTGTAGAGAAAGAACTCTGAACAGCTAAGTTAGCCTGTCCCGGTTCATCATCATGCAGATAAACATAACTGCCTCCTACTCCCAATAAAGCAATCGCCGCAGCTACTGACCATCTTTTCAAGACAACATAACGAGCCTGAGGTCTCTTTTTTACATCAGTTTCCTCATCACCAACCTTTTTAGACTGAGCAAGCGATTGTTCTATCTCAGCCCACATGTCGTGGCTGACAGGCTCTTGGTAGTCTGCCAACTGATTTCGAAGTTTATTTGTCCAATCGTTACTCATTACTTTTCTCATTTATATGATCCAACTCTTTATTATCACTACTATCTGTCTGGCTCAGATAATCTTTCACCTTTTTGCCCAACAGCTTTTTCGCCCGCAAATATTGTGAAGCAGAACTGCTTTCTTTGATGCCTAACAGCTGTGCAATTTCTTTATGGCTTTTCTGTTCAAAAACAAACATGTTAAGAACCAGTCTGTACCCATCAGGCAATTCTCCTATCATTCTTGTCAGTTCTGCAGGCGGAACTCTTTCTACTTCAGGCTCTTCATCCTCAATATCATCGGGAACTTCGTCCACGATAGTGAAGCGCTTTTGCTGCCTTACATAGTTGACAGCTTCATTCGTCACTATCCGCAAGAGCCAAGCCTGAAGAGCGCCCTCACCCCGATATTCAAACTTTGAAATGCCGGAAAAGACTTTTATAAAACTATCTTGCACTACATCTTCAGCATCATCGCGCATAGGGACATACCTTAGCGCTACGGCCATGGCATACCCTACATAGCGTTCGTACAATCTGTGCATGGCTGCCCGACTGCCGCTATTGATGTCGTCTAAGAGTTTCTTTTCCGATTCCAATTTCAAATCCTTTTTAAAGATTAAACGATATAAAGAGAAAACCTTGCATCAAAAATGAACTTTTTTTTGATGCAAGGCACTTTTTTTTATATTTCTACATTATTCTATAGAGAACACTTTACCTTCCTGAGTAAGATAACTTTCCGTAAACACCTCTTTAGCTTCATTCAACAATACCTCTTCATTATTATATCTTGCACTATAATGTCCCAGAAGAAGTTTGCCTACACCCGCATTTCTGGCTATAGTTGCTGCCTGTCGAGCCGTACTGTGATAATAGAGTTTAGCCCTGTCCTCATTCTCCGAAGTATAGGTGCTCTCATGATAAAGTACCGTAACCCCCTTTACCTTTTCTGCCAACCCCGGAACAAACCGGGTATCACTGCAATAAGCATAACTGCGGGGAGTAGCGGCAGGCATTACCAATCTGGCATTAGGTATTACATCCCCCTCCTTTGTTGTCCAGTCAGCTCCATTCTTGATGTTATTAATCTGGCTTACAGGAATCTCGTAATAATCTATCATATCACGACGGATATGAGGCAATGTCGGTTTCTCTCTGAAAATGTAACCACAACAAGGCACACGATGCTGCAGAGGAACGGTTTCTACGGTTACAGAATGATCTTCATATACTACTTGCGACTTCTCGGTATCTACGGGAACAAATTCAATTTCATATTCCATTCCCTGCATGAAGAAGTCAATCTGACGCTTAAACAAATCTCCGTAACTTTCTGGCGCATATACCTTTAACTTAGCCGTTCTGCCCAGCATACCTAAGGTAGAAAGAAGTCCCAGCAAGCCAAAGCAATGGTCCCCATGAAGATGCGAAATAAAGATAGCATTTATCTTAGCAAAGTGAACATGAGTGCGACGGAACTGCATCTGGGCACCCTCTCCACAATCCATCATAAAGCATTTGCCACGCATCTCAATAATCTGGGCCGAGGCACTATGCTGAAGGGTGGGCAAAGCACTGCCACACCCCAATATATGTACTTTAAATGGTTCCAAAACTAAATCATAAATTACAGATTCAACATGATGACCTTACTCTTGGCGCTTGAAAACAAAGATACCCTGAGTATTCTCCAACATAAGACTGTCAGAACCCAATTTGTCAATGGCAAAAGTATCCTTATTCAGCAAAAGTTTACCATTGAGTATCTTCCAGCTAGTCCAAGGATTAGTTTCAGCCTTCACATTGTTCTTCACCTCTCCACCTTCCAAGATATCAAAATTCTTATCCAGAGAAGTCCATTTACCCAAGAGGGATGTCAGATTGATAATCTTCTGGGCCATCATCTCTCCATCCTCTGCCTTATAACCGATAAGAGCAATACGGTCGCCAGCCAGCAATCCTCCCTGAACAACATCAGGATTCTCATCGTCAATAAACACCGAAAGGGTGTCACCATCATCAGAAATCAGCTCCAGGCTATGCATAGAGGTTCCCTCACCGCATACACCATAGATGGTAGAATCGTTCATTGCATCCTCTACCTCTACCGAATCTGCTGCACTGATAACAGGAACATTATTTTTGTTCTTACAACTGTTGGCTGCGAAAAGCGCCACCAAAGCTATTGTTACATAAACTAATTTCTTCATAACACTTTAGTTTTTATTATTATATTGATGAGTCGATAAGATTATCTCATTCACCGTTATTTATCTTCCTTTTTCTCCTGAAGTTTTGCTTCATCCCATAGTTTATCCATTTCTTCTAAGCTCATATCTTTCAAGCTTTTACCTTGCTTTAAGCTATGATCTTCTACGTAGTTGAAACGGCGGATAAATTTCTGGTTGGTTTTCTCCAGCGCATTATCCGGATTGAGTTTATAGAGACGTGCTGCATTGATTACTGAGAAGATGAAATCGCCCAATTCCCGGGTAGAATTCTCTTTGTCGCCTTTAGCCAGTTCCACCTTGAGTTCTTCCAGTTCCTCCTGCACTTTGTCCCACACATCTTCTTTTTCTTTCCAGTCGAAGCCTACATTTCTAGCCTTGTCCTGAATGCGATAAGCCTTGATAAGAGACGGAAGAGAATTAGGGACACCGCTCAACACCCGCTCATTACCATCCTTCTCCTGCTGCTTGATCTGTTCCCAGGTTTTCTCAACAGAAGTAGCAGTTTTCGGCTTGCTGGCGCCAAGAGCCAAGGTTTCTTCGGCATTGGCAGTTCCAGCCTTCCCGGTTTCTGCTTCTTCAGACTCTCTATATACCACCTGTCCCTCATCGTTGATATACATATCCGGATTCGAAACCGTCCAATTTCCTTCCTCCTTCCAGTTGATGAAAGGATGGCGGAACATCAATTTATCTGCCTCCTGATTACAGACATCGCAAATATCGAACTCGCCGTCTTCTCTGCCGATGATGCTATAGAACATCACGTGCTCCAACACATCGCCCAACTCCTTCTTGATATCCTTGTAATCGCGCTTCATCAAGGCGTCACAAAGCTCGAAAGTCTCCTCGATCGTATTCGGACGAAGACTCTCGAATGTCTGCTTTTTATCCCATGGACACTGCAGGCGCAAACGGTCCTGCACATCCAGCAAGCGGCTGAACGCCGCCAGTTTTTCTTCTTTCGTATGTCCTTTTCCTGTATTACTAACCATCGTTTTGTGCAAAAATTAATAATTTTGATGCAAAGATAGTATTTTTCGCCCAAAAATTAGTATCTTTGCACCGTTTTTTAAAGAAAAAGAAAGAAAAAGAATAAAAATTAGATATAAACAATGGAATTAGCAAGTAAATACGATCCACAAGCAGTGGAAAGTAAATGGTATCAGTACTGGCTCGACAACAAACTTTTCAGCTCTAAGCCAGATGGTCGTGAACCTTATACAGTGGTTATCCCTCCACCAAACGTAACGGGTGTGCTCCACATGGGACACATGCTCAACAATACAATCCAGGATATTCTCGTTCGCCGTGCTCGCATGGAGGGCAAGAACGCATGTTGGGTACCAGGTACCGACCATGCCAGTATCGCTACCGAGGCAAAGGTTGTAAACCGCCTCGCTCAGCAGGGCATCAAGAAGACCGACCTTACCCGCGAGGAGTTCCTCAAGCATGCTTGGGACTGGACTCACGAGCATGGTGGCATCATCCTCAAACAGCTCCGCAAACTCGGTGCCAGCTGCGATTGGGACCGCACAGCATTCACCATGGACGAGACCCGCTCTCGTGCCGTCATCCACGTATTCTGCGACCTGTACAAGAAGGGACTCATCTATCGTGGCGTGCGCATGGTTAACTGGGACCCTAAGGCTCAGACTGCGCTCTCAGACGAGGAGGTTATCTACAAGGACGAGCACTCTAAGCTCTACCACTTGAAGTATTATGTAGTAGAGCAGGACTGCCAGCAGGTGGACGAGGAGAACGTGATACACAAGGATGAGAAGGGATACTATGCTGTAGTAGCAACCACCCGTCCTGAGACCATCATGGGCGACTCTGCCATGTGTATCAACCCAGAGGATAAGAAGAATACCTGGTTGAAGGGTAAGCACGTTATCGTGCCTCTCGTAAACCGTGAGATTCCTGTCATCGAGGATACATACGTAGATATCGAGTTCGGTACTGGTTGCTTGAAGGTAACTCCAGCTCACGATATCAACGACCACGCACTCGGTTTGAAGCACGGTTTGGAAACCATCGACATCTTCAACGACAATGGTACTATCAGCGAGGCTGCAGGTCTCTATGTAGGTATGGACCGCATGGACGTGCGCAAGCAGATTTCCATCGACCTTCAGAACGCCGGTCTGATGGAGAAGATTGAGGACTATAATAATAAGGTGGGCTTCTCTGAGCGTACCAATGTGCCTATCGAGCCAAAGCTCTCTACACAGTGGTTCCTCAAGATGCAGCACTTTGCTGACATCGCCCTCCCTCCAGTAATGGACGATGACATCGAGTTCTACCCTAAGAAGTATAAGAACACCTATCGCCACTGGTTGGAGAACATCAAGGACTGGTGTATCAGCCGTCAGCTCTGGTGGGGTCACCGCATCCCAGCCTACTACTTCGACAATGCCGGCAAGAAGGATTTCGTGGTAGCTGAGACTGCAGAGGAGGCGCTGAAGCTTGCCCAGGAGAAGAACGCCAGCATCAAGGCTGAGGATCTTGAGCAGGAGAGCGACTGCCTCGACACCTGGTTCTCTTCATGGTTGTGGCCTATCTCTCTGTTCGATGGCATCGAGCATCCTGACAATGAGGAGATCAACTACTACTACCCTACTTCCGACCTCGTAACTGGTCCGGATATCATCTTCTTCTGGGTAGCACGTATGATCATGGCTGGCTACGAGTATCGTGGCAAGATGCCATTCAAGCACGTATATTTCACAGGTATCGTTCGCGATAAGCTCGGCCGCAAGATGAGCAAGAGTCTCGGCAACTCACCAGACCCACTGGTTCTGATTGACAAGTTTGGTGCCGATGGTGTTCGTATGGGTATGATGCTCAGTGCTCCAGCGGGCAACGACATCCTCTTCGACGAGAGCCTCTGCGAGCAGGGACGTAACTTCAACAATAAGATCTGGAATGCCTTCCGCCTCGTGAAGGGTTGGGAGACTGCAGATATCGAGCAGCCTAAGAGTGCAGAAATCGCCGTGAAGTGGTTTGATGCCAAGCTCAAGGAGGTGAACGAAGAGATGCAGAAGCAGTTTAAGGACTACCGTATCTCAGAGGCATTGATGACTGTATATAAGCTGTTCTGGGATGAGTTCTCATCCTGGTACCTGGAGATGGTGAAGCCAGCTTACGGCCAGCCTATCGACCAGAAGAGCTACGATGCTACCCTCCGTTTCTTCGATGCCCTCCTGAAGATGCTGCATCCATTCATGCCATTCATCACCGAGGAGCTGTGGCAGCACATCTACGACCGCAAGGATGGCGAGAGCATCATGCGCGAGAAGCTGGAGATTCCTGCACCTACAGCCGAGGAGCAGAAGTTGGCAGCAGATATCGAGGCTGTGAAGCAGATTATCGCCGGTGTTCGTACCGTTCGCAACCAGAAGAACATTGCCCAGAAGGAGCAGTTGTCTCTCCAGGTAGTAGGCAAGAACGATTTCGAGGCTTACAACGACGTAACGCTGAAGATGGCGAACCTTGATAAGATTGAGGTCATCGCTGAGAAGAGTGCCGATGCATCAAGCTTCATGGTAGGTACCGACGAGTTTGCCGTACCATTGGGCGACCTCATCGACGTAGCTGCCGAGATTGAGAAGGCAGAGGCTCAGCTCAAGCACTTGGAAGGCTTCCTGATGGGTGTACGCAAGAAGCTCAGCAACGAGAACTTCGTAGCTCACGCTCCTGAAAAGGTAGTAGCCTTGGAGCGCAAGAAGGAAAGCGACTCTGTTGAGAAGATTGCTGCCCTCAAGGCAACCATCGAGGAACTCAAGAAGAAATAATAGTATTATATTTAATGTTGAATGTTGAGTGTAGAATGTTGAATTAGTCAAGCTGATTCGTTAGCAAGATTGCAACTCAACATTCAACATTCAACATTCAACATTTTTAATTATGATCAAGAAGCTTTTCACCTTATTTATATGTACGCTATCTCTAGCAGCAACTTTCACCAGTTGTGGCGATGAAGCTATTGATGTAGAAAGCGTCAATAAGCAGACTATCTTCGTCTTCTATCCTTGGACGGGTGGAACCAACACTTCCGGTCTCACAAGTTTTTTGGAAAACAACGTTGACAGTATCTGCGAAGGTATTGTTGCCAAGAAAGGCTTGAATAATTCGCGTGTAATGGTCTTCATGAGCCAGAATTACAGGAAGAGCTATCTTATAGATCTTCAGTATGACGGCAATAAGAAAGCCGTCATCCGCGACACGTTGAAGACATACGATGAAGCAACATATACTACAGCTGAAGGATTTGCAGAAATTCTGAATGAGGTGAAACGCCGTGCTGAAGCCCTGAATTATTCGCTCATCATCGGAGCTCATGGCTGCGGATGGACCTACAAGAGCGATTGGGTTCACTATCCCTATATGGCAAGACCTAATGCCGGTTTTGCTCAGAAAGGAAGCACCAGCTCCCCTACCGCTACCGACAATTTCAGCGGAATACAGTATGGTCCCGATCCCAACAAACCTATCACCCGTTTCTTCGGAAGCGTAAGTTTAGAAGAAAACGCTCTCGACGTTCCTACCCTTGCCGAAGGAATCAAACTCAGCGGCACCAAGATGCAATACATTCTCTTCGATGCATGCTATATGGGCAATGTAGAGACTGCATACGAACTGAAAGACGTCACTAATTTCATGATCAGTTCAAGTAGCGAAGTAATGGGAGCCGGCGTTCCATACAAAACCATGTGGAGTTACCTCAACAGTTCTGCGCCCAACTACTCAGGATTTGTCAACGGAGTTGTCAATTTCTACAAGAATAGTAGCGATCCATTCTGCAACATGGCGGCCATCGACTGCAGACAGATGGATAATCTAGCCCAAGTGATGAAGGAAATCAACAGCAAATATACCCTCTCATCATCCGTTCCGCTCGATTCCATACAGCCTTTGGATGGTTTCTCTCCCAACCTCTTCTACGACATGAGCGTATACGTAGACAGTCTTGTTCCAAGCGGCTCTCTGAAAGACAAATTTAATTCACAGATGAAACTCACTATCAAAGCTGCTGCTCATACCGAACAGGCTTATACAGGGTTAAAGAGTTATAGAGGTACAACCTTTAAAGTGAAAAATTATTGCGGTCTTTCTATCTCCGACCCTAGCCAGCACAGCGTAGCTATCAAGGGCAGAGAGAAAACAGCATGGTGGAAAGCTACACACTAATAAGCAATGAAGAGCGAAAGAAACTCCTTATTGGCTTTTAAGAAAAATATTATATAAAAGAATACATGATGGAATATTTTATCATTGAGAATAACGGACAGCAAGCGGGTCCATTCAGCCTGGAGCAACTCGTTCAGAAGGCTATCACACCCGAGACCCTTGTTTGGGCACAAGGTATGAAAGACTGGACTCCAGCTTGGAAAATAGCAGAACTGAAGACTGTTCTTGAAACTGTAGAAGCAATCAAAGCTAATACAGCCAACAAAGAAAATGCAGAAGGAACATCAGCAGATGCAGCCGGCAACAACGGGACAGAAGCAGCAAACTTTCAGGCTGCAAACCAGCAGGGTTTCCAGCAGGCACAGCAGGAAGCTTACCAGCAAGGCTTTCAGCACGGTGCAGCAATGAACCAGGGCTACAGACAGGAACCGGAAAAGAAAAAATCGAGCAAGACCCTCTGGAAGATCATCTTAGGTCTTATCGTACTTCTCTTCCTGGTTTTCGCCATAACCAATCCAGGACCTGATGCCCACAAAGAAAAGGTAAAGACCGAGGCAGCCAAGGCTATCGACAAGGCTACAGAAACCAGCGACAACAACTTCTTCACCCAAAGCATCCGTTCCATTGCCAAAATGATGGCAGGAAGCGCTATTGATGAAGTGATGAACCAGCTCTTCGAATACCACAACTATATCGTATGCTCTAAGGGAACCGTTGAGTTTAATGGCAAGCAGCACACCGTAAGCTTCGGAATCCTTGGCAGCGTTTACACGATGAATGCTGATGATATGGTGAAGGCGCTGGAAGGTGCCGACAATCTGCAGATAGAAGAAACCACCAGCTCATCAACCGATGAATCCCCTTCGGTAAGCGATAATAGCAGCGATGGTTCAGAAGAAGACGGACTGGGCGCTTCCGTTCAGAAGAAACTGGAAGACAAGGCAAACCAGGCCATGGATCAGGCTGCCGACAAGGTGAGCAAGAAACTGGAAGAGAAAATCAACAAGAAACTCGATGAAGCAACCGATTCTTCAACCGTAGAAAAGCTTCTCGACAAGATTCTGGAACTGATCTAGCATCAGAAATCCGAAGAAACATAAGAAACATGACACATTTCTCAATATGACAGCATGGCGGCTTGACGTATATCAAGCCGCCATTGCTGTTTAGTTGACGTGTATCAAAAAAAGCCCCTTTTTCATCATTTTGTCATGTCTTTGTGACAGATATTCAAGAAAAAGGCATTACCTTTGCACCAGAAAACAGTGAGATTGTAAAAGGATAATGTAAAACAGGAGACCTCACATGGAGGCTCCACAAAGAAAGAAAGGAAACAAATTATGATGACGACAGTAATGATTCTTGCAGTTATGGCAGCAATGATTGCCAAGGCTGTAAATGTAAACAACAACATGGAGATGGGCAAGTAAAATTGACCACCGTTCATGAACAAAAGAATAAAGGAAATGGCAGAAATGCCGAGTATTAATTTTTAAAAAAAGGATAACGATTATGAAAACAATGTATGCAAACATCAAGAAGGCCTTGAAGGCTATTCTTGCAAATTACATGACCGCAATGGAAATGTATGGTGAGGCTTTGAACAGAAGCCGTGGTTGTGCTTGCGCATAAGGGTTCCAATCCCTTCATGCTGCGGCATAGACTAGATTGAAAGCAAAAAGTAATTACGTTTAAATAAAGAAAAAGCGTGTAAGTTACCATACTTACACGCTTTTTTTGTATCTTTGCAACCGGTTAGTAAAAATTTTAAAAAGAAGAAACGATGAACTCACAAGATATGATCAGCAGGCTGGAATCGAAAGGCATTCGGCCAACCGCCAACCGCATACTCGTAATGAAGACCCTGATGGGCGAACAGAACCCGCAGAGTCTGAGCAATCTGGAACGAAAGATGGTTTCGATGGACAAGTCGAGCATCTTCCGTACCCTTACCCTCTTTCTGGAACATGATGTGGTACATGCCTTCGAAGATGGGCGAGGCGTACTCTGCTACGAACTCTGCGAAGAAAAAGGGGCTTGCGATCATCACGACGGGCATATTCATTTCTACTGCGAATCTTGCCAGCGTTCCTTCTGTATGGAGGATATCCATATTCCAAGTTTCGAGCTGCCTGAAGGCTTTTACCCCCACTCTATTTCCTTTGTCATCAAAGGCGAATGCCCGGATTGCAGAAAGAAACACCAGTAAAGCGAAAGGTGCATTCTGCGTTAATTTAGCATAAATATTTTTGAAATTCTATTGTTTTTCCGATATTATCATTACTTTTGCAAGCGATTATCACGGGGTGCTGAAAGATTCGGCTGAGATGATACCCATTGAACCTGATGCAGGTAATGCTGTCGCAGGGATATTTGATAGCGCTTTATTTTTTTCTTAAGGCTTTCATCTGGAAGTTCACCGTGTTTGATTACATATTATCTTATCATCGCTTTCGGGCGATAGAAAAAGCGTAAACAAACGGATTATTCATCATATAAAACGAACAGAATATGAAAGTAACTATCAACAACAAAGAGACCGAGACACAGGCTAAAACCATCAGGGAGTTAGCCCAGGAACTCGATTTGCCAGCTACAGGAGTTGCAGTAGCTATCAGTAACGAAATGGTGCCTCGTGATGAATGGGAAAACACAATCATCACAGAAGGAGCAGACATCGTTATCGTAAAAGCGTTCTGCGGAGGATAATGGTCCTAGAATACTGCGGAAAAGAATCACCCAAAAGTACTTTTCCTACAGAAATGAAAACAAAAATAACAACTCTATAATAAAACAATGGAAAAATTAGTAATCGCAGGCAGAGAGTTTAACTCACGCCTCTTCTTGGGCACAGGAAAGTTTAACAACAATGCCCTCATGGCTGAAACCATCAAAGCATCAGAAACAGAAATGGTTACTGTTGCTATGAAACGTATCGAACTTGAAGACAAGCAGGACGACCTGCTCTCTCATATTGTGCAGAACCCAAATATCCAGCTCCTTCCTAACACCAGTGGCGTGCGCAACGCCGAGGAGGCTGTCTTCGCAGCACAGATGGCTCGAGAGGCTTTCGGAACCAACTGGCTCAAGCTAGAAATCCACCCAGACCCTCGCTATCTTCTTCCAGACTCTATCGAGACACTGAAGGCTACCGAGAAACTGGTAAAGCTCGGTTTCGTGGTATTGCCATATTGTCAGGCAGACCCTACCCTCTGCAAGCACCTCGAAGAGGCTGGTGCTGCTACCGTGATGCCACTTGCTGCACCTATCGGTACCAACAAGGGATTGAGAATGAAGGACTTCCTGCAGATCATCATCGAGCAGGCTACTGTTCCAGTTGTAGTAGATGCAGGTATCGGTGCACCTAGCCACGCTGCCGAGGCTATGGAGATGGGTGCCAGCGCTTGCCTGGTTAATACAGCTATCGCCGTTGCCGGTGATCCTGTAGAGATGGCTAAGGCATTCAAGGAAGCAGTAGTATGCGGTCGCCGTGCTTACGAGGCAGGTCTCGGAGCCATCAGCGATTGTGCCGAGGCAAGTTCTCCTCTCACCGCATTCCTCAACGACTAATTATAATATAGATAATACAAAGGCATGAAGGATGAAGGCAAAGAAGCAAGAACGCTCTTTTTACCCTTTTACCCTTTTACCTTTTTACCTTTAAAAAATTATGCCAAACGACAAGAAAGCTTACGCCCAGAGAGAAAAGGCGTATATGCAGGGAAAACTCTTCCCACAGATCAAGGTTGGAATGACCAAGGTAAACCTCACTCCTACTGTTGTGAAGGATGAGCGCGGCATTCCTCATACAGAGCCAAACGCTCCGGTTTACATCTACGATACCAGCGGTCCTTACAGCGACCCTAACTATCAGGTAGATTTGAAGAAAGGCTTGCCAAGAATGCGCGAGCAGTGGATTATCGACCGCAACGATACCGAGCAGCTCAAGGAAGTTACCAGCGAGTATGGCAAGCAGCGCCTTGCTGACCATAGCCTCGACCATCTCCGCTTCGAGCACATCCAGTTGCCTCGCCGTGCTCAGGCTGGCAAGCACATCACCCAGATGGCTTATGCCAAGGCTGGCATCATCACTCCAGAGATGGAGTACGTGGCTATCCGCGAGAACATGAACTGCCAGGAGTTGGGCATCGATACCCATATCACCCCTGAGTATGTGCGTGATGAGATTGCACGCGGACGTGCCGTTCTTCCTGCCAACATCAACCACCCTGAGAGCGAACCGATGATCATCGGCCGCAACTTCCTCGTGAAGATCAATACCAACATCGGTAACTCTGCCACTACCTCCAGCATCGAGGAAGAGGTAGATAAGGCTGTATGGTCTTGCAAGTGGGGAGGCGACACTTTGATGGACCTCTCTACCGGAGACAACATCCACGAAACCCGTGAATGGATTGTGCGCAACTGCCCTGTACCAGTAGGAACCGTGCCTATCTACCAGGCTTTGGAGAAGGTAAACGGCAAGGTAGAGGATCTGAACTGGGAGGTATTCCGTGATACCCTCATCGAGCAGTGCGAGCAGGGTGTTGACTACTTCACCATCCATGCCGGCATCCGTCGCCACAACGTGCACCTCGCCGATAGCCGTCTCTGCGGAATCGTGAGCCGTGGCGGTAGTATCATGAGCAAGTGGTGTCTCTACCACGACCAGGAGAGCTTCCTCTATGAGCACTTCGATGATATCTGCGACATCGTGGCACAGTATGACGTTGCCCTCTCTTTGGGCGATGGTCTGCGCCCAGGCTGTATCGCCGATGCCAACGATGCAGCCCAGTTTGCCGAGTTGG
>UMFW01020805.1_pt1 | contig 17156 bp, 13 predicted proteins | sample 1965111 | NCBI WGS metagenome assembly UMFW01 (sample SAMEA4836056, study PRJEB28245) | human gut metagenome | biome: gut microbiome; material: fecal sample | place: Denmark | collected 2008
GAGGCTGTGAGCGATGAGGAATATAACAAGATAAAATAACAATCATTCAAGTTTATGGACTCAATCACTTTTTATAAGATTTCTGCTAACCAGGCAAAAAGTTCGTTCAAGGCATAGTCGCCGCTGTGAGGACGGTTCCAAGGAAGCTTGAAGCTAACGTCCTTGCCCGAATTCTGCAGTTTGGTAGCCAGATTGATGGAGACAGAAAAGGCTGTATCTCTGTCACGGGCGCCATGACGAATATACCAGTGGGGAGCAACAGATGAAACGCCATCCACATAATTCAGGTATTTGGTCATGTCGAGATCTGTAATGTATTCGCCCTCCATCTTGCGACCCAACATTCCCATAGGAGGTCGTCCGGCTGATGGCTTTCTGCCAAAGCCAGGCTGTCTCTGCAGCTTTTTATCCCCCATACTGCTGAGACTGAAACCTACAGAATCTGGAATATCTGCACCAGCATCTTTTGCATCCTGAGCACTCTTGATGAGAATCTGCTTGGATGTAATCAGGAGAAGAGAAATAGAAAGAAAAAAGCGAAAAAACGAATGTTTTTACTTAAACCTTTTTGAATAGTATGCTTCTACTTCATAAAGTATAGGACATATAGTATAAGATGTTCAGACATTCATCGCAAATAGAAATTATAAACTTTTAATATTGTGGCTTATGAAAAGAATGATAAGAATTTTGATGATTGCCATTTGCTGCATGCTAACATGCAATATGGCAGCAAATGCAGGCAATGACAAGCCTATCGCCGTTAATGCACTCCCGATAAAGGCTCAGACCTTACTCAGCAACCATTTCAACAATCAGAAGGTGATACTTGCTACCATTGAGACGGGAGTTATCAGCAAGAGCTATGATGTGGTTTTGCAGAACGGAACCAAGCTGGAATTTGATAAAAAGGGAAATCTCACTGAGATTGACTGCAAGCAGGGAAAAGTGCCAGCCAAGCTGATTCCGCAGGCCATCAGAAACTACCTGAAGGAGAATTACCCAGCGCAAGCGGTAAAGAAGATTGAAATGAACAAGAATGAATACGAAGTGGAATTGGCAAATGGGTTGGATTTAACCTTCAACAAGCATTTTCAGGTAATCGACATCGATTGATAAGACAACTCGACGCCATGGTCTATGTAGGCGTTACGGTTCGCCTGTTCAACTATCGCCCAGGTTGCCGCAGATATGTTTATGGTCTTGCCCGATATATAAGAAGACAGATGTAAGTTTTTTGATGTGGTCGTGTTTAAGCACTCATCACAATTCAGGGATTATAAAATTTGAATTTGTAGCTTATACCCCACCAACCTTCCGATTTCAGCATGAATGAAGATTCGGATAGTTGATGGGGCTTTTTTGAGTCCGAGAAAGAATATCACTTTTTTACCTCTTCCAAACAGTCATTTACTGCCAACTAAAACGAAAGTTAAAACAGATAAATCTTGTTAAACAAATCATTTTTTACTACTTATGTTCATACCTTTGCACCCAAATTTATAATCAAAAAGGGAAATTTTATGTTCTAATAAGGATAATACAAAGGATCATTCCTTCAATTAAAAAGGTTCATTCCTTAATTGAAAGGATCATACATTAATTAACAAGAGAAAAATATGAGAGAAAAAACAGAAAGTTCAGTAGCCTGCAACCATCACAAAGTAGGCTTCTTAGGGCTGCTCGTCACATTAGGCATTGTGTTCGGAGACATCGGAACGTCACCCCTCTATGTAATGAAGGCCATCCTCCATACAGGCGAAACCATCAACGAAAGTACTATTCTGGGCGCTTTGTCCTGTATCATCTGGACACTCACCCTCCAGACTACCATCAAATACGTATGTGTGGCGCTGCGTGCCGACAACAATGGCGAGGGAGGCATCCTTGCCCTCTACGCCCTGCTGCGCCGACTCAAGAGCAAGTGGATTTACATTCTTGCCATCATTGGCGCAAGCACCCTGCTGGCAGACGGAATCATCACCCCTGCCATCACGGTGACCACGGCCATCGAAGGACTCGAGAGCATCAGTCCCAACCTACCAGTCATTCCCATCACCCTTGCCATCATCACCATCATCTTCTTCGTGCAGCGTTTTGGTACAGAGAGCATAGGCAAATCGTTTGGAGTCTTCATGCTGCTATGGTTCCTGCTGCTGGGTGTGGTGGGAGCATTCAGCATCACGTCTTACCCATTGATACTGAAGGCTTTCAACCCCTATTACGCAGCCATACTGCTGGCAAGATCTCCTGAATGGTTCTTGATTCTGGGTGCCGTATTTCTCTGTACCACCGGTGCAGAGGCTCTTTACTCCGACCTGGGGCATTGCGGCAGAAAGAACATCGCCATCAGTTGGGGATTCGTAAAGACCATGCTCATTCTCAACTATCTGGGTCAGGGAGCATGGGTGCTGAACCATATCCAGACAGCCTCCTCCGTGAATCCGTTCTTTTCCATCATGCCGCAGAGCCTGCTGTTCTTCGCCATCATCATGGCCACAGGTGCTGCAATCGTTGCGAGTCAGGCACTCATCAGCGGAACATTCTCCATTTTGAGCGAAGCCATGAACCTTCACTTCTGGCCACGCATGCGAATTAAGCACCCTACCCATGTTAAGGGGCAACTCTATATCCCGATGATCAACCTCGCCATGTACATCGGCGTGGTGCTCATCATCCTGCTCTTCCGCGACTCCTCACACATGGAAGCAGCCTACGGACTTGCCATTACCATCACCATGCTGATGACCACCCTGCTGCTCGGTTTCTACCTGCACAGCAAGGGCGTGGCACGGGTCTTCACCCTGCTGTTTATGGGCGCATACTGCACCATCGAAGCCATCTTCCTGGCAGCCAATCTGTCAAAATTCCTCGCAGGAGGATGGTGTACGATGCTCATTGGCGGTATCCTCTTCCTGATGATGTATGTATGGGTCCGCGCCATCAAGATCCGCCATCATTACATCAGTACCAAACCGCTGGATGAGTATTATCAGATCATCTCCGATATCAAGGCCGACGAAAGCATTCCCAAGTACGCGTCCAACCTTGTATATGTAAATCATGCCGGCAAGGAAGGTGCTGTAGATGACAAACTGCTCTATTCCATCATCAACAAGCAACCTAAACGAGCCGATCATTACTGGCTTATCAATATGGATTTTGTTGATACACCAGACACACTGGAATACCGCTGCGAAACCCTGGTACCCGATACTCTTTACAGCATAACGATGCACATAGGTTTCCGTATAGAGCCTCGGGTAAGCCTCTATCTGAGACAAGTGGTGGAAGACCTTGTGGATGACAAAAAGGTGGATCTGACCAGTTCATACACCTCACTTCGCAAAAATGGTATTTTTGGCGACTTCCGCTTCATCATTATCCACCGCGTATATTACCCGGAAAGTTCCGACAATCGTCAACAGAATTTACTGATGAGTATCTACGCTCTTATCTGCAAGATAGGCATTGATGAGCCAAAGGCATTGGGACTTGACACTTCTATGGTGACAGTGGAACGTGTACCGCTCATCATCAACCAACGCAACAAGAGTATCAGGCGCATTAAGCCAATAGTGGAAGAAAAGGAGGAACATTCCAATTAAATAATATTAGCAGAGGAGAATAGATATCCTCTGATTAGCAGAAATAAATAAACCGGCTGACTTTATGTAACAAACATAAAATCAGTCGGCTATGTATTTTAAAACTCACATGTATCAGGGGCAGAACCTATTCTGTCAATCTTCAGCATTGCGATTTCAAGCATTTAGTCGATCATTATAGGCTGACCTGTGGAAATCTTAATTAGTTACTATACGCACTCTCACCATGCTCGTAGATGTCGAGACCTTCCTCCTCTACTCGCTTGTCAACACGTACACCTACAGACTTATCAACCAGCTTGAAGATAATGTAAGTAACTATGATACTATAAATGATACTTACCACGGTGGCTACTACCTGAATCCAAAGCTGGTGCCAATCACCATAAAGAGCGCCCTGTACACCATCGGAACCAGTCACACAATGAGTGGCGAAAACACCAGTGAGTATAGAACCTAAAATACCACCCATACCATGAACACCAAAGGCATCAAGCGCATCATCATACTTGAACTTCTCTTTTACTACTGCTACCATGAAGAAGCAGACTACGGTAGAAATGATACCAATGCAGAATGCTCCTAAAATATCTGTACTACCTGCGGCTGGAGTGATAGCCACCAAACCGGCTACGGCACCGGTACAAGCACCAACAGTGGTTGGCTTCTTGTTGACAAACCAATCGATGACCATCCATGTAGTGGCTGCAGCTGCAGTGGCAATATGGGTTACGAGGAAAGCATTTGCAGCCAAACCATCGGCAGCCAGACCGCTACCTGCGTTGAATCCGAACCATCCCAACCAGAGGAATGACATACCCATGAACACGAAAGTAATATTGTGAGGAGTGATAGGATGACCAGCACGGTAATCATCACGCTTGCCCACACAGAGTGCCATGACCAAGGCTGCTACACCAGCATTGATATGAACCACAGTACCACCAGCAAAGTCGATGGCTCCCATCTCCTGCAGGAAACCGCCTCCCCACACCCAGTGGGCCATTGGAAGATAGGCGATGATGACCCAGAGAATGGTGAAAAGTACATAACCGTTGAATTTGACACGCTCGGCAAAAGCACCGAGGATGAGGGCTGGAGTAATCAGGGCGAACATGCACTGGAACATTGCAAAGGTAAGTTCCGGAATACCTGTAGGCATGATAGAATCCAGACCGATGCCATGAAGGAAACATTTATCAAAACCTCCGATGATGCAAGCCAAAGGATTGCCGGAATCTGCATATTCTGTAGAGAAAGCCCAGGAATATCCGAATGCTACCCATATCAAACTGACTACTGCCACGATAAATACCGTCTGCATCAAAATACTCAATATATTCTTCTGGCGTACCAAACCGCCATAAAAAAGTGCAATACCTGGGATTGACATCAAAAGCACCAAGATGGTAGCCATAATCATCCACGCTGTGTTACCCGTATCGAGTGTTGTCAATAATAAACTGCTCATAAATATCTTATAGTTAAATTAGAATACAATATTAAATCAAAGTCATTATTTCTCTTTTTCTGCATTATACAATGCAATGTCGCCTCGTTCACCGGTTCTGATTCTGATGGTATCCATTACTGGAATCACGAAGATGCGACCATCTCCTATTTCTCCCGTCTGTGCTGCACCCTGTATGGCAGCGATAGTAGGTTCAACATTCTTATCACGAACCACAATATTCAGAAGCACTCGTTCGATGCTGCTGGTATCGTACATCACACCACGATAAATACGAGCCTGGCGCATCTTACCTTCACCTCTTACATTGTAATAAGAGAACCACTCGATGTCTGCTGCTAAAAGTGCTTTCTTGACATCCTCGAATCTGGACTTGCGGATAATTGCCTCAATCTTCTTCATAATCCTTTAATAATTAATAATGTGTTAATACTTCTATTGATTGTCTTTTTTGAAAACGGACTTTCATTGGTTGTTATTCAAATCAAGTCATCCTTTATCGTTATGTTCGTTTTCGGCTGCAAAATTAATACATTTTGCTACAAAAATAAAACACAAACAAACATATTGTTTTATTTTTATTGCTTATGTTTTAGTTTGTTCTTGGTTTATAGTCATATCCTTACAATCTGAAATATAAATATGATTTTAATCGAACAATTAGTAAGTTTTATGAAAATATTTAGAGTTAAATGTTTCTTTAAAGCGCATTTATACTATCAAATTGCCTTAATTCTAAATGAAAAAATAACATAACGCTTAAATTTATGTTCATAGGAATAAAATCATGAAATATTTACTAAATGATGATGGATTCATAAACTTACAAACACTAATTTTCAATATTATATTTATATTTATGCGCAAAATTAATCATTTATATAGTTATATCCTAAAGAATGGCTGATTTTTTGAATATTTTTCAGAATATAATTTGTACCTTTGCATTCTGAAACATCGATACGTTCATTTTTATCAGAAAACAGAAAGCAAAGTCGATGAACACCATAATTTATAATATAGACAGAAGAAAAAAATATGATTACAGTTGATGGACTGACCGTCGAGTTTGGCGGCACCACCTTATTTAAAGACATTTCCTTCCAGATCAATGAGAAGGACCGTATAGCCCTGATGGGTAAAAATGGCGCAGGCAAGAGTACCTTGCTTAAAATCATTGCCGGTGTGAGAACGGCTACAAGAGGTACAGTTTCCGCTCCAAAAGATTGCGTCATTGCCTATCTTCCGCAGCATCTGATGACCGAAGACGGTCGAACCGTGTTCGATGAAACCTGTCAGGCATTCGCTCATCTGCACGAGATGCAGGCGGAAATCGACCGTATCAACAATGAACTTGCTACCCGCACAGACTATGATAGCGATGACTACATGCAGCTCATCGAAAAGGTTTCTTCACTCTCAGAAAAATTCTATGCTATCGACATGACTCATTTCGAAGAAGATGTTGAGAAAACCCTTCTTGGACTGGGTTTTGAACGTTCTGATTTCGATCGTCCTACCAGCGAATTCTCTGGTGGTTGGCGAATGCGTATCGAATTGGCAAAACTACTGCTGAAATCTCCTGATGTCTTGCTGCTGGATGAGCCTACCAATCATCTCGACATCGAATCTATCGGTTGGCTTGAGGATTTCATCATCAACAGTTCTAAAGCCGTGGTTGTCATCAGCCACGACCGCAAGTTTGTAGATGACATTACTACTCGTACCATAGAGGTTACTATGGGGCGCATCTACGACTACAAGGCTACCTATAGCCAGTATCTGGAACTGCGCAAGGAGCGTCGCGAACAGCAGATGAAGAAATATGAGGAGCAGCAGAAGATGATAGCCGAAACCAAGGATTTCATTGAGCGCTTCAAAGGTACTTATTCCAAAACATTTCAGGTGCAAAGCCGCGTAAAGATGTTGGAGAAACTTGAACTTATTGAGGTGGATGAAGAAGACACCAGTCGCCTTCGCCTCAAGTTCCCACCAAGTCCTCGCAGCGGTGCCTATCCTGTACAGATGAGCGATGTATCAATGTCTTTTGATGATAAGAAGATATTCAGTGGCGTGAATCTTACTGTAGAGCGTGGCGACAAGATTGCTTTCGTAGGTCGTAATGGCGAGGGTAAATCCACGCTTGTGAAATGTATCATGGGGCAGTTGCAGAATGAGGGAAAACTCGAATTGGGACATAATGTACAGATAGGTTATTTCGCTCAGAATCAAGCCTCTCTGCTTGATGGTGAACTCACCGTATTCCAGACTATCGACGATGTGGCGAAAGGAGAAATCCGCAACAAAATACGCGATTTGCTCGGAGCTTTCATGTTTGGTGGCGAAGACTCTACCAAGAAGGTGAAAGTCCTCTCCGGTGGTGAGCGTACTCGCCTTGCCATTCTCAAACTTCTCTTGGAGCCGGTAAATCTGCTGATTCTGGATGAGCCTACCAACCATCTCGACCTCAAAACCAAGGACGTGCTCAAGCAAGCTCTTCTGGATTTCGACGGAACCCTCATCGTAGTGAGTCACGACCGCGATTTCCTCGATGGACTGGTGAGCAAGGTCTATGAATTCGGTCATGGTCGCGTCCGCGAACATTTGTGCGGCATCTACGAGTTCCTCGAAACCAAGAAAATGGAAAATCTGCAGGAACTGGAAAAGAAATCATGACATCATCATGGCTTTCATGAGAAGTCAGAGCAAACACCATAGTAGATTACTTTAAAAAAACAACAAGTAATGTCGATTGAAAATATAGCCAAACGTTCCGGTAATCTTCCGGTTTTTCAAATCGCTGATGCAGTAAACCAAACTCTGTCAGAGCACAATTCCATTGTGATTACGGCTGCACCCGGTTCTGGAAAATCAACCATTCTCCCGCTTACCATGCTTCAAACAATGGGAAGCGAGGGGAAAATAATCATTCTCGAACCCAGGAGAATTGCAGCCAGACAAATCGCTGAGCGCATGGCTTATTTGCTCGGTGAACCGATAGGAAAAACTGTGGGCTATCGTATTCGCTTTGAAACCAAAGTTTCTAAAGATACACGCATTGAAGTCGTGACGGAAGGAATTCTTACCAGAATGCTGATAGAAGATGCTACACTCGACGGGGTGAATCTTGTTATCTTTGATGAATTTCATGAAAGAAGTCTTACGGCTGATCTTGCTTTTGCCCTCACCCATCAAACCCAACAGATTATCAGAGACGACCTGAAAATCGCCATCATGTCGGCTACCATTGATGTGGACTCTATCTGTCATTCCCTTCAGGCTCCCATGATAGAGAGTCAGGGAAAAATGTTTCCTGTGGAAATCGTTTATGCAAAGGAAACTCCGCAACTTCATGAGATTGTGCAGGTTACTGCTGCCACGATCCTGAAAGCCTATAGGGAGCAGAAAGGAGACATGCTTGTATTTCTGCCTGGACAGGGAGAGATTATAAAATGCGCAGAATTGCTCGAGAAATCTTCAATCGATGCAAAGGTTTATCCTCTTTACGGCAACTTATCTCAAGAGGCGCAAAAACAGGCCATCGCTCCTTCCCTGGATGGAGAAAGGAAGATAGTGCTCGCTACTCCTATTGCTGAAACTTCCATTACTATCGAGGGTGTGAAAATTGTGATAGATGCGGGTTATTGCCGTCGTTTGAACTATGATGCAAAAACCGGATTGAGTCATCTTGATACGGTAAGAATCAGCAAGGACATGGCTGTACAGAGAGCGGGACGTGCAGGACGAGTGACAGAAGGAACCTGCTATCGACTCTGGACAATGGCGACGGAACATCAGATGGAGGAACAACGTAAACCGGAAATTCTGGAAGCTGACTTGTCATCCATGTTACTTGAAGTCGCAGCATTCGGCGAAACAAATGTTGCAGCCTTGCCTTGGCTTACTCCACCTCCGACTGGTAACTTATTGAGTGCAAAGGATTTATTGGTAATGCTTGGAGCGATTGTTCTGCATAATTCCCAGCCAAAGAATGTTTCTAATAGCAAGGAGGAAGAAACTTCTTTCAGCCTGACTCCGTTGGGCAAAGTAATGGTCAAACTCCCTTGTCATCCTCGTATTGCTAAAATGATTTCGGGAGCGAAAACGCAGCAGGAAAAGAGTCTGGCATGTGATTTGGCTGCTCTCTTGGAAGAAAAAGATCCGCTTTCTGATCAGGAGGATAAGGACATTACTCTTCGTATTTCCCTTTTGCGGAATGCACGCAGAAAACAGTGTTTGGGCAGATGGGCAAAAATCGCACAGAATTCGGCAGAACTGCATCGTATGTGCAAGGTTAAAGTGGAGAATCAGGATCCTTCTGCTGATGTTGTCGGCCGTCTGGTGGCTTTAGCTTATCCGGAACGCATCGCCCTCGCCATGGATCATATTGGCAACTATCGTTTGGCGAATGGTAATAGAGTCAGAATAGAAAGCACAGATTCCCTAATTGGTTACCAATGGCTTGCGGTGGCTTCGATGCATTCCAATGGAAATGCAGGAAAGGTTTTCTTAGCAGCACCTGTCTGCGAAAAGGATTTACAGGAACTCGCCACAGAGCATGATCATGTTTCTTGGGACAGTAAACAGGGATGTGTTGTCATGCAAAGGGAAAAAAGAATTGGTAGAATCATTGTTGATAGCAAACCGATTCATGATATTGATAAAAGTCTGATTATCAACATTATATGTGAAGCTATCAGAAAAGATGGACTTAGCATGTTCGACTGGAATGAACAGGTTCAGATGCTGCAGAGGCGTGTGGCTCAAGTGACAGAATGGCATCCTGAACTGGAGATTCCGAATCTGAGTACTCCTTATCTGATGGAACATGCGCAAGACTGGCTTCCCTTCTATCTGGAAGAAGGAAATCATGTGATTTCCACAAACAGTGAACTGAAGAAAATCAATCTGAAAGAAGTTTTGTGGAATAGCATTCCTTATGATCTTCAACAGGAAATCGATCGGCTGGCTCCTACTCATATCCAAGTTCCTTCTGGTAGCAGAATCAAACTCGATTACCGCCAGGGTACTGAAATTCCTGTATTGAGCGTACGCTTGCAGGAGTGCTTTGGAATGAAGGAAACACCTTGCGTGAATGACGGAAAACAGCCTGTACTGATGGAACTTCTGTCGCCTGGTTTCAAGCCAGTACAATTGACTCAGGATTTAGGCAGTTTCTGGGAGGACACATATTTTGAAGTACGAAAGGAATTGAAGCGTCGCTATCCCAAGCATTTCTGGCCTGAGAATCCGTTGGAAAGCGAAGCAGTTAAAGGAGTGAAAAGGTAGGATTATCTTTTCACTCTATTTTTGAATTTCTCCTCTCATTTTTTACCTTTTTACCCTTTTACCTTTTTACCTTTAATAATATATAAATGACAATCGGGGCTCCAAAGAGCGGAGTTACGGCATTGAGCGGCAACGTACCATTCCAGCAAGGCAGTGAACACAGGAGATTACAGATTTGAGCCATCAGGCTGCCGGCAATCATTGTAAAAGGAATGAGCAATCGGTGGTTGTCTGTAGATAAAAGCATCCGAGCCAGATGTGGAGTTACCAGTCCGATGAAAGCTATAGGTCCGCAAAAAGCTGTAACAACGGCAGTCAATGCACCTGTTATTAATAAAAGTGTCAGTCGGATTTTTGATATTTCAAACCCCAAGCTTGCTGCATACTGTTCGCCTAATAATAGCGCATTGAGGGGTTTGCTCATCATCAAGGCAAAGAAACTTCCTACCAGAACAACACCAGCCAGAAGCGGAACGTTTCCCATCGTAACATTTCCGAAACTACCCAATCCCCAAATCATATAAGACTTTACTCCCTCTGCCGTAGCATAGAAATTGAGAAGAGAGATGGCGCTGCTTGCCAAATACCCTATCATCATACCGATAATGAGAAGTACTACGTGACTTTTGACCATCGTAGAAAGCAGAGAGATTATGCAGATGATAATCATCGCTCCCACAAAAGCACTGACAAGAATTGCCAAGTAACCATTGGTTGTATAAGAACCTAAAGAAAGATTTCCTCCAAGTATGAACATCACGATAGCTACTGCCAGACTTGCACCACTGCTAATGCCGAATACGTCAGGTCCGGCAAGTGGATTGCGGAAGGTTGTTTGAAGCAGTAATCCAGAAACCGACAATGCAGCTCCGGCTAAAAGTGCCGTAAAAGCCTGAGGAAGACGGGATTCCAAAACAATATAACTATATGAAGGATTTGCCACCCCCTCTCCTTTTCCGAGTAGGATGGCTATGATGTCTTGAATCGGAATTGAAACGCTACCTAATGCTAAACTTAACATAAACAGCAATAGAATAGCCATCAATCCTGCGATAGTATATATGAAAACTTTGCCCATAATCGTATTCTTATTTGAAATTCTATTCTTTAGTTTGAAATGATCATCTCCTTCAGAAATAACATATTACTTAGTCAGAAATAAATCAATACTTCATCAGAAAACAAAAAAATAGGACCTGTTTCTCAACAAATCCTATTCACATACTTACTAAAACTAAATTAACCACTAAAAAAACTAATATTTTCTTGTATAAACAATCTGTTTTCATTTGCAAAGGTAGTACTTTTATTTGTAACCACCAAATTATTCTCGCCTTTTTTTCTTGAAAATTGCGAAAAAACAAAATTTTAACAGTTGTTGTCTATTCCTGTCGTTTTTCTGTCTTATTTCAAGAAAGCAACATTTAGAACTTGTAAGACAAAGTCATCAGCAACTGATGACGATTGTTCTCAACTTTAGTTACAGGAGCTATACAATCGTTCTCACTGTCATGATTATCATAGTAACTCATGAATGGATAGAAATCTCCCTTCTGGGCACTATACTGATAAGCCACATCGAAGGCCCAACCCTGATAGTTGAAACCTACACCGGCTGTAATGCGATTGGTAGCCTTCCAGTTGGTAAAGTCGCTGGAAGTTGCATAAGCTGTTCCAGGAGAAGCAATGCTCTGATCACGGTAACCTTCTTCCTTAAACATCGGAGATACATAATTATATCCGAGACGGATGGCAATCAATGGCATTGGCTTGTATTCCAAACCTAATTTCACTGTGCTAACTCCGCTCAGTGAAAAACGAGTGTTATCGTTCATGGCATCATCACTACTGCTGGTCTCATAATAATCGCCATACCAGGAATCATAATATCCACCATCCTTGATGCGATTGTCCATATGGTCATACCAGGCGTATTCATAAGTTGCACCCAATGCAAGATAGTTCCCCACAGTATGTCCGAGGCTGACACCAGCTTTCCATGCAGTATTCAGACGATAATCATAGCTGCAGGTATTGTTATTGGAGTCCTCGTTTTCTCCATCAGCCATGTACAGTTTGGAAGCACCACTCATGGTCAGGTCGTAATATACTGGCGAATTCAAGTAGGCACCGATGCGGAATGGAGAATCATTCACAGGACGGAAGATAACACCGGCTTTTACATCAAAACCAGTTCCATCAATCTTGAGACTCTCATAATGGTCGGAAATCGCTCCGCCAGGATTATCAGATTCCATGTTTTCAGAGTACATGGAGTTGCTCTTATAGTTGACATCATGCAAACCAATGGTAAGACCAAGCCAAACACGATTGTTGATGGAACCGCTGATGTTGAAATCATACTGTCCTATGTATCCTTTCTGAGTCTGACCATAGAGAAACTCATTGCCATTATAATAATTCATATTTTCATTTTCATCAAAGCCCATCATCTTTTCATAATTAGCATCAACACCGGTCCATACCAAATCTTTGTCTGCAGTACCATGAAAAGCAGCATATTTAATAGCAGCCAACTTGCTTTGAGAAGCCCCATTCAGATTGTTGGCTGCATTCAGAATCTGATTGAAATCAGCACTCTTGTGATAGTTAAATGCCAAATTGATGTAGCTTTTTCTGCCGCGTGTAGGCGACCAGACAAAACCTACTTGATCAAGGCTTACATGTGATTTGCTTCCATCAAAATCAATAGTCGTATTATTGAACTTTGTATAGGTCTCTGCATCTGTCTGCGCCATTACACCCACAGAAAGGCTTACCTGATTCTTTCTGAACAAACCGATACCAGCTGGGTTAGATCCGATGGTAGAAATATCTGCACCGAGGGCTTCCATGGCGCCACCCATACCTACATAACGTGCAGTACCATTCAGACTGTTCTCTGCAAATTTAGTATCCTGGTAAGTTTCCTGAGCCAAGGCTGGGGCTGCCATGAGTCCCAGCGCAGCTAACAAGAAATATTTAGAATTCTTCATCATGATTTCCAAACTTTAAATAAATTACTTATATTACATTTTTTATCTTCTGCCACCAAAGCTGCCGCCTCCGCCGGAACGTGAGCCTCCTCCAAAGCTACCGCCACCGAAGCTGCCGCCAGAATGACTTCCACCGAAACTACCTCCTCCAAAGTTACCACTTCTGTTGCCAAAGCCACTGAAGTTGGAATTACCATTGTTAGAGCGGTTGGAATTGCCGAAACTATTGTTGTAATCACGGTTGGAACGATTGCCGAAGTTACGATTGCCATACGAGTTATCATCCCTTCTGCCATTATAGCGGCCAGAATTATTACCCGGACCATTCCAACTGCGGTTGCCAGCATAGCCCTTTGGATTTCCGCTGTAGTGAACATGTCCTATCATCGGACCACCCCAGTACCAAGGATTGTAATATCCACCCCATCCATACCAAGGAGAATACCAACCTCCATACCAGCCTGCATATCCGTAATACCAAGGATCATAGAATGGATCAAACCATGGGTCGTACCAACCTGCGTAATAACCATAGCGCCAAGGATTTCTCCAGCCCCAGTAGCCACTACGCCAGTAATAAGGTCCTACTCCATAATAATCATAGAACCACGGATTATAATAACCATCCCAACGGCTTAAATCTCGTGTGTATTCGAAATCCTCATCCTGATTGATGAATTTCTGAGCGAAAGCCTCATCGTCATAAATTGAGTCTGGTTTGACACCTTTCTCAAGACGGAATGAAATAATGTCATTACCCAAGGAATCTGTAGTGATACCTTGATAATGACTCAATATTCTACCATTACGATTGTATTCGTCAACGGAACGTGGACTGCCCGACCAATAAATAGCATAAAGACTATCACGAACGGCACGAACTCTGGCATAAGCCTTCGCTCTCTGTTCACGGAGTGCAGCTTCTTTCTTGGCCTCCTGTTTCGGATTGAAATAGAGGTCATCGTCCTGAGCCATCGTTGTCAATGGCATCGCTGCTACAAGGACTGCAAGAAGAACAAATTTTTTCATTATATGACTCCTTTTATTTATTCTCTAACCAACTTTCTATACCAATATAATTAATTACATGCAAAAATATTGCTTATTCTCATGCAAAATTAAAGAAAAACCCTAAATAATGATAGGTTTTTCCCTATTTTTTATAATTTTGCAGTAGTTTTTTAGATTTAAATAAGAATTGAAGAATTGATATGAAATATTTAGTAGCAAAATTTAAGATTAAAGCCAGCGAGGATTTGATGCAAGTTTGCAAGGATCTGTTGGCTGACAGTGCAGCTGAAGCCGGATTTGAATCGTTTGAAGAAACTGAAGAAGGCATGGAGGCGTATGTGCAGAAAGAATTGTTTGATAAGGAAATTCTCGATCAGAATATTAAAGAATTTCCTGTTGAAGGAACTGAAATCTCTTACGAGGTAGAAGAAGCTGAAGATAAAGACTGGAATCAAGAATGGGAAGATCAGGGATTTGAACCGATTTGTATTGATGACCAGATTCTCATCTATGACGCCAAACATCCAGATCTCCACCCTACTACATCTCCAGACCATATTGAGATTGGTATCGAAGCTAAACTCGCCTTCGGTACTGGTAACCATGAAACGACACGCATGATTGTTTCTTCGCTCATGAACATGAATCTGTACAAGAAGCGTGTTCTTGATTGTGGTTGCGGTACTGGAATCTTAGGGATTGTGGCTTCTAAGTTGGGAGCAGGCGATGTGGTCGGTTATGATATAGATGAATGGAGCGTAGAAAATTCCAAGCATAATGCCCAGCTTAACGGCGTGAATAATATGAGCGTATATTTCGGCAATGCATCAGTCATCAATCATATCAGTGGTATGTTTGACGTGGTTCTTGCTAATATCAACAGAAACATTCTCTTGGAAGACATGAATGTTTTCAGAAGTGTAATGAATGATGGGTCTTATTTGATTCTCAGCGGTTTCTACGTGGAAGACATTCCTGTGTTGCTGGAGAAAGCAAAGGAATTGGGATTGTCGGAAATCGAAAGTAAAAGCGATAACAACTGGGCTTGCCTCATTCTAAAAAACTAATCAACTTCTGTATCTTTTAATGACAATTTCAGAGGCTTTTAAGGAAAATTTTGGATGCAGTAAATAAAGGGCTGCATCCAACTATATACTAAATCATAAAATCCTTTCTTTTAGGCAGATTTGCTAAAAGAAAGGATTTATTCTTCTTCATATTCTTCGTCATATTCATCATCTCCAAAAAGACTTTCGCCTTTTGAACCAATACAGAGTTTTCGTAGGTCATAATAACTTCCGTTGTAGATATTGAAATCCACGTAGCCCTTAATGCCTGGTAGTTTACCAGCATCCGTATGCTGCCAGAACTTCCACTTTCCCTTATACTGCACCTTATCTACATAATAATGCGCTATCCAATAAGGATAGTCATCAAAGACAGGAGCACTCAGATACTTCTCCTTAAACTTATAATAGGTGTAGATAATCGGCTTGGCATGATACTTATCTTCTACAATATGCAGCCAGGTAAGTACATCACGCTGAAAATCTTCAACAGACTTATCTGCAGGCTTGTGCTCTATATCCAGAACTGGTGGCAGATCTCCATCTGTAAGATGTATCTTCTCCAGGAAGAAATATGCCTGATCGCGAGCAGAAGACTTATTACTCCAAAAATGGTAAACACCACGGATAAAACCATAATCCCGCGCCTGATTAAAATTCTCTCTGAAATTATCATCCAGACGTGAGGAACCTTCTGTTCCCTTGATGATGATAAAGCGAACAGGACAGCCTTTTATCATCGCATTCTTGAGCTGTTCCCAATCAATCGTACCCTGATAATGCGAAATATCTATACCATGAATCTCATAACCTTCAGGATATTCTACATCACCATACAAAGCACGCCACCGGAAACCAGTAGGACTTACGAAGAAATAATAAAAAGCCCAGATGTAAAGAAAAACAATCAATAATCCTCCTATCCACCATGCCCAACGGGGATATGAACGGAGGAAACGTGGTAAAAAAGAAGACGAACGCCTTCTTGCACGAGTATTACCACGTCGAGTCGTTTTCTTTCTCGGCATGCTATGTTTTTTCTGTGAAGAAGCCGTTCGTCTTGTTGACATATACTATAAAAATATAATACGATATTACTTAGCCTGCTCCAACTGGAGAGTCTTTGTGGTCTGATCGCAAACCTCAGATGGACCCCAGTACTGGATAGGACCTGGATATACATAAGCTGTCTCCTTAGCCCACTGCTCACGCTTAGAAGCGAAGAACTTGAATGGAGCACCGTCGAGCTCTACGAGAGCCTTGCGGATAACAGGCTTGTTGGCACCGTTACGACGCTCGATGTTCATCATCATTGTGATAGGCACACCACCGGCAATCCACTCTGCTGCAGGAGCTGTTGTGTTCTTGATAACTGACATGTAGCCAGTCTTGCCGTTAGCGATGAGGCGAGATGCGTTGAAACCGAGTGAGTAGCAGTAGTCAGCATCGTAGTTAGAAGGAGCTGCGCAACGTCCCTCGTAACCGAAGAAGTGGTGCTGAGCTGAGAACTTACCTACGAACTTACCCTCCTTCTTCCAAGCAGCCAACTTCTCAGCTACCATGCGAGAGAGCAACTTCTCTGTCTCGATGAGAGATACCTGTACGTTTCCGTGAGGGTCACGGTCGAGGCAGAGCTGGCGAGCTACGTCAGCTGGCAAAGACTCCAATACAGCGAGGTTGTCCTTAGCGATGGCACCCTTAACGAATGCAATCT
>UMFW01005969.1_pt1 | contig 17135 bp, 12 predicted proteins | sample 1965111 | NCBI WGS metagenome assembly UMFW01 (sample SAMEA4836056, study PRJEB28245) | human gut metagenome | biome: gut microbiome; material: fecal sample | place: Denmark | collected 2008
CCAACTTTTTTATAAACTATTTCTTATCCCGAACTGGGGTATTTATTTATATCCAAAGGGATGTGCCCTCAAAGTAGGACGATTGCCTCTGTGCCCCGTCCTCCCTGTGATAACATAAATTGGGGGCTGGAGAACAGGGCGCAAAAAAAGATGGCATAAAAAAAGGAGGTATTTTATTTCACCTCCTTGAAGATTATAATCACTGAATATCAACGGATTATACTTGTATAGTACAAATATGTATGCTTATAATAATAAACAAAAGTAGATAAAGATAAGAAAACCAAGAGGTCTGAATGACCTACCAGCTGTTTCGTGCATCATTGCAGACGGAGGAATTTTAAAGAGCTTGTTTGGCAAAGGAGAATACTATTCTTGTTGACTTTCAAGCAACTTGTATAACTCTGCTTGCAGCTCTTCACGCTTAGGCAAATATAGTTGATATCGTGCGGTAAAAAGCTGATTGGTAATGCCTTGAAGTGCATATTCCATAAGCAACTCATCCTTTCTAGCGCCCAGTACAATACCTATAGGTGGATTATCATCGGGTTGGCACACCTCAGTCTTGAAATAGTTGAGATATAAGTTCATTTGTCCTATATCACCGTGTCTTATTTCTGCTCGTTTCAAATCTATCAGCACATAGCACTTTAGTATGCAGTGATAGAACACCAAATCTACCTTAAATTGTCTACTGCCTATATTCATTACATATTGTCTGCCAATAAAGGCGAATCCCCTACCAAGTTCAAGTAGGAATTGTTCCATATTAGTTTTCAAAGCTCGCTCCAATTCATTCTCTCTGTACCTTTTCTTCTGTGGAAGACCAGCAAATTCAAGTACAAACGGGTCACGAATGATGTCTTGCGGTGTCATTACTTGATGACCACCATTGGCCAAAGCTAATACACCTTTTTTGTCCGTACTCAATGCTAATCGCTGAAACAGACAACTCTTCATCTGTCGCTTCAGTTCACGTACTTTCCACCTTTCTTTGATACATTGCTTCATGTAGAATTGCATCTCTAATGGGTCATCACATTTCAGTAGTTCAAAATAGTGGCTCCATGTCAATATGTGAGACACTGTCTCACTTTTTGGGAATGCAAGATAGAATTTACGCATATAAAGCAAGTTGGAACGGCTAAAACCCCGTCCATTTTTTAAAGTCAGATCTTTTGATAAGGTTGTAAGCAGTTGCTTTCCATATTCGGCTCTTTCTTTTCCCCCTTGTTCAAACTCGACTATATACCTGCCAGTTTGCCAGTTTGATGCTAACAACTCCTTGTTAACAGCCGTATACGCATTCTCTTTGGCTTGTGCCCAAAGAGAAGATATATTGACCACCAGTTGTTCATACTCTGTCTTCTGGCTATATCGTTGTATCATATCGTTACTCATATTGATATTTTATTTGTTGTACATTCACTATTAGTAATATACATTTGATAATAATTTCTTATATTTTATATTATCACATCCACAGGTTGCACACCTTAGTTTAATTGTGAATTTTTCTTTCATTGTTTTTTGTTAGTCGGGCATGATAAAGCCCTTGTCTTCAGTTTTAGGAAATTATTTTTATAAGTCGCGTTCCAAAGATAGTGCAAATATACAGCAAAAATCGGTAAATAACGAAAGATATATCAATATTAACATAAACAGGTAAATCCGCATAACCAATTGAGTTATGCGGATTTACCTGTTTATTATTTCTGATAGTTATATACCTTTATTTCACCTCCTCATAGTCAACATATTCGCCATCTTCTTTGGCGAAAATCTTTTTGTTTCGATCTTCTGTGCTTCGGCTGTCGTATAGCGTTTCGTCGGCCGAAGTGGCATTGGTGCGCTGCTGAGCACGTTGTTGCGAGCGCTGTTGCGAACGTTGTTGCGAACGTTGTTGTTGCTGAAAGCCACCGTTCGCCCCAAACTGTTTACTCATCTGCTTCACACGAAACAAGAACTTAAACACCGTGAAGCCGCCCACCAAGAAGATGATGAGCACGGGCATGATGATAAAAAGGAAAAAGAGTTTGAACATAAATAGTGTATGTTACAATAAGAAAACCTTATCGGCGCAAGGCAAGAGCGGCCGAAAGGATAATGTATACCAAGATGATGGCCCAGAAGCTCTGCAGCGGACCAAAGGCCACGATGCATGCCACGGCAAAGGCGGCGAAGAGATATTTCACCTCGTTGCCCTTCCATCCCCACTGATTAAACTTGAGAGCGAACATAGGCAGTTCGCACACCAGCAACCAGCTTGACAAGCATATCATAACAAGCACCACGGGCAGCATGTATGAAGGGTTGGTGAGCCAATTGGCATGGGTAGAGAGCAGCGACCCCCAGAACAGGGCGTTGGCAGGTGTGGGCAAGCCTATGAACGAGGTGGTTTGACGCTCGTCGAGGTTAAACTTTGCTAAGCGCAGCGCCGAGAAAGCGGCCACCACAAAGGCAAAGTAAGGCAGCCAAGGGCGGCAGCACTCAAGGGCCGAGGGATAGTCCATCACCTTAAGATGTGCAAAGATGATGGTGGCAGGTGCCACGCCGAAGGTGACATCGTCGGCCAGCGAGTCGAGCTCCTTACCAATGGGCGACGACACGTGCAAGAGGCGCGCACTCATGCCATCGAAGAAGTCGAACGCGGCACCCAAGATGATAAACATCAGCGCCATGCGCACATCGCCCTGAAAGGCAAAGCCCGTGGCGATGCAACCCGAAATGAGGTTGCACGAAGTAAGGGTGTTTGGAATTACTTTCTTAATGTTTGTTAGAATATTCACTTGAATGATCCTCCTTATTTCAAATGTTTATTTCAAACGTGCAATGACCGTTTGGTCGCCCACAGTGGCCTGTCCCATCTTTACGCACACCTCAGTGCCCAGAGGCAGGTAAACATCTACACGCGAACCAAACTTGATGAAGCCCAGGTGCTCGTCAATGTAGCAATCTTCGCCCTCCTTAGCATAGGTTACAATGCGGCGTGCCACAGCGCCAGCAATCTGTCGGCAAAGGATGTCGACACCGTCGGGAGTAGTGATGAGCACGTCGGCATGCTCGTTTTCTTCGCTGGCTTTGGGCAGCCATGCTTTATGAAAATTGCCGTTGGTGTGCTTCACTGCCTTCACGCGTCCGTCAACGGGGAACCAGTTGGCATGCACGTTAAACAGGCTCATGAAGATGCTCACCATCAGGCGGCGGTCATGAAAATATTCGTTTTCTTCTACCTCCTCAATTACGACCACGCGACCATCGGCAGGTGCCACAACAATCTTTTCAGTGTCTTCGCTGGGGAAATAGCGTATGGGGCAACGGAAGAAATTCACCACGATGCCGTAGACAACGGCCATCACGGCTAAGAAGCACCAGAAGGGAGCAGGGTTATCAACGAAGCGCCACAACAGTAAGGCAATGGCAGCAATAAAGATGAAGCCATACACCAAAGTGTCGGTGCCTTCACGATGCAAACGAATTTTCTTGAATTTCTTTATATTTTTGATCATAGTTGTCAGGATAATAATTATTTTGCAAAGGTAAGGCTATTTTTTCAATCTCGCAAAAAATAGTCTTATTCTTTTGCACATGTCAATATTTAGCCTTAACTTTGAAACAAAATTCACACTCGTAATAATCATGCAAGATTTCGTTCACCTACACGTACACACTTACTATTCGATACTCGACGGGCAGTCGAGCGTGCAGAAACTCGTAGACAAAGCCGTGGCCGACGGTATGCGCGGTATGGCTATTACTGACCATGGTAACATGTTCGGCATCAAAGAGTTGTTCAACTATTGTAACAAGGTAAACGGAAAACGCAAAGACGAAGGCAAAGAACCTTTCAAGCCCATTTTTGGTTGCGAGATGTATGTGGCACACCACCGCAAAGAAGATAAGGTGAAGGAACATGGCGACATGGGCGGCTATCACCTTATTGTTTTGGCCAAAAACTATCATGGCTATAAAAATTTGATTAAGCTGGTGTCGAGGGCATGGGTAGACGGCTATTATATGCGCCCACGTACCGACCGCGAAGACCTTGAAAAGTATCATGAAGACCTGATTGTGTGCTCGGCCTGTATTGGTGGCGAGGTGCCCAAAAAGATATTGAACGACGATATTGCAGGTGCCCGCGAAGCCATTGAATGGTACAGACGCGTGTTTGGCGACGACTATTATCTGGAGTTGCAACGCCATGAGGTAACCGACCCCTCGGTGCGCGCTAACCGCGAAACCTTTCCGCTGCAACAAAAGGCAAACCGCGTGCTCATTGAGTTGGCACACGAATATGGCATCAAACTGATATGTACCAACGATGCCCACTTTGTTGACCAAGAAAACGCCGAGGCCCACGACCACCTATTGTGTTTGGCCACGGGCAAAGACCTCGACGACCCCACCCGTATGCTCTACACCAAACAAGAGTGGTTTAAAACCCGACAAGAGATGAACGACGTGTTTAGCGATGTGCCCGAGGCGCTGAGCAACACGCTGGAGATACTGGATAAGGTAGAGATGTATAGCATTGACCATGCCCCTATCATGCCCTTTTTCCCCATTCCTGCCGAGTTTGGAACCGAAGACGACACGCGTAAACAACATTCGCCCGAAGACCTGTATCACGAATTTACCTCTGACGAGAACGGCGAAAACCCATTGCCTAAAGACGAGGCCGACAAGAAAATAAAACGCTTGGGCGGTATCGACAAGCTGTATCGCATAAAATTTGAGGCCGACTATCTGGCCAAGCTGGCCTATGATGGTGCCAAGAAGCTGTATGGCGACCCGCTGCCCAATGAGGTGGCAGAGCGTGTGAAGTTTGAGCTACACATTATGAAGACGATGGGTTTCCCAGGCTACTTCCTTATTGTGCAAGACTTTATCAACTCGGCACGCGACGAGCTGGGCGTAATGGTGGGCCCAGGCCGTGGTTCGGCAGCTGGTTCGGTGGTGGCCTACTGTTTGGGCATCACTAAAATCGACCCCATCAAATACGATCTTCTGTTTGAACGTTTCTTGAACCCCGACCGTATCTCGCTGCCTGATATCGATACCGACTTTGACGATGACGGACGTGGAAAGGTGCTGGAATGGGTGGAAGATAAATACGGACACGATAAGGTGGCACACATTATCACCTACGGCACCATGGCTACGAAAAACTCGATTAAAGACGTGGCGCGCGTTGAGAAGTTGCCACTGTCCATATCAAACGCGCTGTGCAAAGCAATTCCTGATAAGTTGCCCGACGGCCTGAAAATGAACCTACCCAACGCTATTAAGTGTGTGCCCGAGCTGCGCGATGCTGAAGCCAGCGCCGACCCGCAGATGGCCAACACCATAAAATATGCAAAGATGCTGGAGGGCACGGTGCGCGGAACAGGTATTCATGCCTGTGGCACCATTATCTGCCGCGATGCCATTAGCGACTGGGTGCCAGTATCGACAGCCGACGACAAGAGCGACCCTGGCCACAAGCTGCTGGCTACGCAATATGACGGACACGTGATTGAGGAAACAGGACTGATTAAGATGGACTTCTTGGGTCTCTCTACCCTATCTATCATGAAAGAGACGGTGGAGAACATCAAAATCACTCACGACGGCTATGAGCTCGACCTCGACACCATTCCTATCGACGACGAACTAACCTTTAAGCTGTATCAGGAGGGAAGAACTGTTGGTACGTTTCAGTTTGAGTCGGCGGGCATGCAAAAGTATCTGCGCGAACTGCACCCCACGGTGTTTGAAGACCTCATTGCCATGAACGCCCTGTACCGTCCAGGACCTATGGACTATATTCCCTCATTCATTGCTCGTAAGAACGGTAAGGAGGAGATAAAATATGACATCCCCTGCATGGAAAAATACCTGAAAGACACCTACGGCATTACGGTGTATCAGGAGCAGGTGATGCTTCTGTCAAGACAGCTTGCCAACTTTACCCGTGGCGAGAGCGATGCCTTGCGTAAGGCCATGGGTAAGAAAAAGAAGGCCATCGTTGACGCCATGAAACCAAAGTTTATTGCTGGCGGACAGGCTAACGGACACGACCCCAAGGTGCTGGATAAAATTTGGGGCGACTGGGAGAAGTTTGCTTCCTACGCCTTCAACAAGTCGCACGCCACATGCTATTCGTGGGTGTCGTACCAAACAGCATACCTCAAAGCCCACTACCCCGCCGAGTTTATGGCTGGCAACATGAGCCGATGCCTCAACGACATCAACAAAATCACGAAGCTGATGAGCGAGTGTAAAAGCATGGGCATCAAATGCTTGGGACCTGACGTCAACGAGAGTTGGCAGAAATTCAGCGCCAACAAGAAGGGCGAGGTGCGCTTTGGCCTGGCGGCCATCAAGGGCATGGGCGATGCCGCAGCACTGGCCATCATTGACGAGCGACGCAAGAACGGCCCCTACAAAGATATTTTCGACTTTGCTCAACGTGTCAATCTATCGGCGGTAAACCGTAAGGCGTTTGAAAGTTTGGCACTAAGTGGCGGTTTCGACAGCTTCGGCATCAAGCGCGAACAGTATTTCGGAAAGAACACTAAGGGCGACTCGTTCCTCGACACGCTGCTGCGCTATGGTCAGCTGTATCAGGCAGAACAGGCCGAGGCTCAAAACTCGCTCTTCGGCGATACCGAGGCCGTAGAGATAGCTACGCCTCCCGTGCCCGAGGCCGAACAGTGGAGCACCATCGACAAGCTGAATAAAGAACGCGACTTGGTGGGCATATACATCTCTGGACATCCGCTGGACGACTACCGCATCATCCTTAACAATATGTGCAACACGCGCTGCAACGAACTTGACGACAAAACTGAACTGCTGAAGAAAGGTAACGTAACGCTGGGCGGCATTGTAACAGGTGTGCGCCGAGGCATCACAAAAACCAATAAAAACTTTGGCATCGTAACGATCGAAGACTTCACTGGAGCAGGCGAACTGGCGCTCTTTGGTGAAGACTGGGGGCAATGGAGCGGCATGCTGGTTGAAGGCTACTCGATATATGTAGAAGCCAGTTGCACAGTGAAATATAAAAACAGCAGCTATGTTGACCTGAAGCTTACACGTGTGCGCTTCTTGCAAAGTGTGAAGGAACAAAACATTGAGCGCATAACCATATACATCGACCCACTGCGATTGAGCAAAACAACAGTTGAAGACCTTACCACACTGGTGAACGATAACCCTGGCGACACGCAGCTATACATAAGCCTACACCGCCCAGATAACAAGGGCGAGGTGCTGATGCGAAGCGGAAACAAGAGCATAAATGTGACGCACGAAATAATAGAACTGATTGATGATGACCAGGCACTAAGCTATACCATCAACCAATAATAAAAGGGGCTTGCCACAAAGCATTATGCTTGGGCAAGCCCCCAGTGCTGTTATAAAGTAAAGAAAAGAGGAAATAAAACTTTTGAAAAAAGATTTAAAAACACTTTACCCAATAAAGAAAATCATAACAAAGGGGTAAATATATCATTTTTTATGTTTAACTTTGCCATGCTTCAGTGGCTCATTATAAATGACATTGGCTCATTATAAATGGCATTGACTCATTATAAATGACAATGATACTGAAAGCAATCACACTACAACAAAAAAACAAAATACATAAAAAAGAAATGGAAGTAACAATTACATCTGAAAACTTTGAGACTTACAAAAATGGTGAACTGCCATTGCTCGTTGACTTCTGGGCTACATGGTGTGGACCCTGCCGCACACTGAGCCCCATCCTTTCAGAACTGGCTGAAGAGTATGACGGCAAAATTGTTATCGGCAAATGTAACATTGAAGACGACGACGACCTGGCCGTGCAGAACGGCGTGATGACACTGCCCACCATGATTTTGTTCCAGAACGGAAAAGAACCCGTGAAGAAGGTAGGCAGTATGCCCAAAAACAAGATTAAAGAATTTATCGACTGCGCCCTGTAATTAGTGGCTGTGGCGATATTATAAGAAGCGCAAAAGATAAAAACACACGACCGCAACAAACAACTATAAACAACAAAAGGACAACAAAAACAACTTGTTTAATACGATAACGTAAGAAAACAATGTTGTTTTTGTTGTCCTTTTGTTGTTTTTGTTGTCCTTTTGTTGTTTATGGTTGACGTCTTATTATATTTTTTGGTTAAAACGCCTCTCACATTATATCCCATTTACATTAAATGAGATGTCTACATTTAATGTTTGTATCAAAACTCGATGGTACGAGTGCCGTCAGGCTGTTCAGCAATATGAACCTCAACAGCATCTTCAGGAAGAAGCGACTCTATCTGCTCGGGCCATTCAATAAGGCAAAGTCCACCATTATAAAAATAGTCTTCATAGCCCATATCATACACCTCGTCGAGCTTCTTGATACGATAAAAGTCGAAATGGTAGATGGGCGAACCATCACCAGCAGTATATTCGTTAACAATGGCAAAGGTGGGCGACGTAATGACATCGTCGACCCCCAACTCGGTACACAACGCCTTGATAAAGGTGGTTTTACCAGCTCCCATCTTTCCATAGAAGGCAAATACGCGATTACTGCCCATAGCGGCAACAAACTGTTTGGCGGCTTCGTTGATGGCGTCTAATGACGAAATGGTTATCTTCATATTATCTTATTTTTTATTGTTTTGTATGTTCTATATACGCTATTAGCCTATTATCTGTTTGTAATCAATCAGTTATCGTTTCGACTTCGGCGTAAGCGTTACCAGTGGTATAAGCATCTCTTCCATTGAGATACCACCATGCTGGAACGTGTCTTTATAATAAGACACATAATAATTATAATTGTTGGGATAAGCAAAGAAGGCATCGCCCGTGGCAAACACATAACTGGTGCTGAGGTTGGGCGACGGCAACTGTGCCTGATGCGGGTTCTTAATGGTAAAGATGTCGCGCGACGAGCAGTTGAGGTTCTTGCCCAACTTATACCTAAGATTGGTATTGGTGTTGCGGTCGCCTACAATCTTCACAGCCTTAGATACGCGTATGCTGCCATGGTCGGTGGTGATGATAACGCGACAATTACGTTGCGCCAAGGCGGGCAATAGCTCGGCCATAATTGAATGGCGGAACCAACTGAGCGTGAGGCTGCGGTAAGCCGACTCGTTATTGGCCAACTCGCGCACCATTTTCGACTCGGTGCGAGCATGCGATAGCATATCAACAAAGTTGACCACCACCACATTAAGGTCGTTTTTCATCAGTTCGTCAAGGCGTTCCAGCATCTTGTCGCCAGCCACCGAGTCGTTAATCTTATGATAACTGAAGGTGTCGCGACGACGGAAACGATCTATCTGTGTTTGTACCAAGGGGCCTTCGTTCAGGTTTTTGCCCTCCTCTTCGTCTTCATCAACCCACAAATCGGGGAACATCTCGGCTATCTTGTTCGGCATTAAGCCACTAAAGATGGCGTTGCGCGCATACTGGGTGGCGGTGGGAAGGATGCTCATATACAGGTCGTCGTCAATATCAAAGAGCGGCGATACCTCTTGCGCTACGGTGCGCCACTGGTCGTAGCGGAAGTTGTCTATCACAATAAGAAACACCTTTTGTCCATCGTTGAGCAGCGGAAACACCTTATTCTTGAAGATATCCATGCTCATTAGAGGGCGGTTGGTATTGAGTGGCGACTCTACCCACTGCAAATAGTTGTTACGCACATACTTGGCAAAGGCAGCATTAGCCTCCTCTTTCTGCATGGCCAGCATCTCGGTCATGGCACTACCAGTAACGCTGAGTTCCAGTTCCCAGCGCACCAGACAGCGATACAGTTCCTTCCAATCGTCGATGGTGCGGCACGAATCTATCTGCATAGCAATATTCTGGAAGCTTTGTTGATAGCCCGTTTGCGTCACCTCAGTAACAATCTGCTGGCGGTGTATATTCTTTTTCAATGCCAACAATATCTGCACAGGGTTGACAGGTTTTATGAGGTAGTCGGCAATCTTTGAACCAATGGCTTGGTCCATGATGTTTTCTTCCTCGCTTTTCGTTACCATCACCACAGGGGTGTCGGGCTGTATCTCTTTTATCTGCTGCAACGTTTCAAGGCCAGTGATACCTGGCATCATCTCGTCGAGCAAGATGAGGTCGTAAGTAGTGGCGCGGCATTTGTCAACAGCATCGGTACCATTGCTCACCGTCTCCACCTCATACCCTTTCTTCTGAAGGAAGATGATGTGGGCTTTCAGCAGTTCAATCTCATCATCCACCCATAATAGCAATCCGTTGCTCATCGTGTTTACCTTTCTTTATATAGATATGTTTATTGAGATACGTTATTTCAATATTCTTTTAACATTATCTAATTATGATTTAAAAGCCATCGAGGTCGTAGTATTCGTCCTCAAGGTCGGCCTTATTTTCTTTTTGTTCTTTGCCTTTATTATTTGCGTTTGACGAAGGCGATGGGCCATCATCAAAATAGAAATCTTCTTCCAGCGAGGGCGCCTTCTCTATCTTTTGCTCGGGTTTCGGCTCGGGCGTAGACTTTTGCTCAAGGATAGGCTTTTGCTCGGGAGTAGGCTGCACCACGGGAGCAGGTTGCTCTACTACTGAAGGCTTTTCGGCAGACGAAACCTTTTCTACTGATACTGGCTTCTCGGCAGAAACAGGCTTCTCCTCAGGAACAGGCTTCTCCTCAGGAACAGGCTTCTCCTCAGGAATAATTATTGTGTTAGTATCCTTCGAGGTTTCCTCTGGTTGCTTCATCACCTCGGGCTCGTCAGGAATAACAGTTGTGCCTTGTTCCTCGGGCGAAACCGTTGTTGGTTCGTTAGGAATAACAGTAGCGCCTTGCTCCTGGGGCGAAACCGTTGTTGGTTCGTCAGGGATAATTGTGGTGCCTTCATTGTTGGGCTGCGCCTTTTCATCTTCAAGGATGAGCGTTCCACCATCGGGCTGACTGACTGGTTGCTGGTCGGCATTGGGCACAGGGGTAGCGTCTGGCTCAGTGGTGATAACGTCAGGTTCTTCAAGCAATTGCAGCGTACTGATCTTCAGCGGTGCGAAGTGCTTTGCATAGAACTTATCATAGTCGTCGTAGCTATACTGTCGGCCCAGCAAGGGTAGGTTTTGTTCACTAATGATGATGCCACGTCCTTTCGCCACAAGCTTCATCACACGTGTCTGTGCATACAACTGTCGGACATATTGCAACGCCTCGTCGTAGCTACGGAAACCGCTCACTTGCATGCGGTGCAGACCATTATCTTCGTCGATATTGATGTCGAAGTTGCGCACCATATAGCTTGTGAAGTTATAGCGTGCCAGTTCGAAGAGCAAGCGGTTCTCGTCTACCGAGTCGGCAGGATAAGCCATCATGAAGACGAAGTTGGCGTTACGGTCGTCTGACAGTTGCGCTGCCGTAGTCTTATCGCTATCGTTAAGCACCGCCGAGCGGCGTTGCCATACATTGCCAATATCAAACTGTCCGCCGTGCAAACGTCGGCCCTCGCCTACGCCACGCACAATCATGCCAGCCATTTCAGCCAATCCACTCTGCGGATATTTCTCCAGCATCGTCTTCAGGTCGGCCACACAAGCCTCGGCATTGCCCTCATTCAATTTGCTCAGGGCGCCAATGAAGATAAACTTATCACGATTGGCACCCAAGGGGAACCGCTTGGCCGACACCGCAAGATTGCTGGTCACCGTGCCATAATGTGCCGCCTTAAAGGCATCGTAGGTGGTGGCATAAAGCGAGTCTTCAAGATGCACACCCAGTCGGGCGTTTTCTTTGAAGAAGGGGTCGGTGAGCAATGTTGTCCACTCGTTGTCAGGATATTTCTCTTTTAACAGGTTCACATAATGCTGCGCTGTAACATCATCATGTTTGCGCGAATACAGTAAGAAGAGGTGATAGTAAACGTCGGCCATCTTCTCATAGGTAGGATACTGCTGTTCGAGGCGAACGAGAGCCTTCTCGCCCAGTGGCAAGTTGTCAAACTTATCCTTAAAGATGATGCCCGAATGATACAATCCATCCATGATAATGAGGTTGCTGGCCTCTACCTGTTCCTGTGTGAAGGGCAACTGCGCGATGTAATACTCGCGACGATGTGGATCGTTCTGCGCGCTGTCGGTATGCTGTTCAAGCGAGTCGGCCAGAGCTTCGGCGCGTGCTATCGAGTCGAGCTGCTCATCAGTCAGTAGGCTTTCTGCACTGCCTATGCTTACCACCGTTTTGTTCACACGCTGCCAGTTGTCTACATTCTCACGCTTACCCCAACGACGTTGGAAGTCGGTCTTACCCTGATTTACCGCCATGGGGTTATAGAAGTACCACTGCCCCTTCTGTTGCTGGTTGGCAGTAGTGTTTTGTTTTCGGTTATTGCGGTTGGCCGAGTTGCCATTATTGGCTCCATTTTTCGATATTATCTCGTTGGCCTCCTGCTCTTGTTGCTTGCGTCGTTCTTCTTTTTCTTTCTTTTTCAGCGCCTCAATCACCTTATCGATGGCGGCATTTCGTGTCTTCTCATCGGCACGTGCCAACTCTTGAAGCGAGTCTTGCAGATGCACAGCATCAGTATATGGCACCAGTTCGTCCAATATCTTTGAGCGCTGCGACAACTGTTCATAGTCGGGACGTTCTTTATCCAGCAATCCGATGGCCTCGCCATAGCAGCGCTGCGCATCATTATACTTCTCTTTCGCCCAATAAAGGTCGCCCAACTTTAACAGCAGCACGCCCTTCTCTATGCCCGAACGTGTGGCCTTGGTGTTGCCTTGCTCATAAGCTTCGATAGCTTTTAGCGTGTCGTTCTGTGCCAAATAGATGTTGCCCAAGGCATAATATACCTGGTCAAGATATTCTTTATTCTTGTCAGAGGCCGCCATGCGTTTCAAGCGTCCCACCATTTTGCGTGCCTGACCGTTGCCCGACAGCACCTCGGTCAAGGCGATGCGAGCGTTAAACTCTACCTCATAAGGCGGGTTCTGACGTATTACCTTGCGAAATGCCTTCGAGGCTTCAGCCTTATTGCCCAAGGCTGCCTGAAGTTGCCCCATCAGATACCACTCGCGGGCACGCTGCTTACGGCGCATCTCGTGCTTGATAACACGGCGCAGATAAGGGATGGCCTTTTCATAGTCGCCCGCATGGATGTAATAGTCGGCATAGGTATAGTCCCATTCTTTCTGTGCGCGCCAGTGTATGCTGTCGCGTTTCATATTGCGTATCACGTCCTCAGCATCATACAGCCAGCCCTCCTCTACATAGCATTTGGCCAGCCAAGCACGGGCACGCCCATAGATGGCAGGCTGCGTTTGGTACAGTCGGCTCATATACGAAAAGGTAGATGCAGCCTCGTCAAAATCGCCCTTATAGAACTGCGAGCGGCCCATCAGCATCCATGCTTTCCACAAGAAAGGGTTATATTCTTTTCGCGAAAGCCATTCAATGTCGCGTTCCGTCTTACGGCGCTTCTTGGTCCACTCGGGCCTACGCTTGATGCTATGCAGTTTTATCGCCTTTTGGCATTTCTCTACAGCCCGGTCGTAATTGCTTTTGCCCAAGTCGCGGCTGGCCTTATTGCCCACAGTGTATAGCGGAATAATTTCGGTAAAGTTGTCTTTATTGCCATCTTCCTTGGCCAGAGACCCCTCTATATAGGCCAAGGTGCCATTATAATAAGTGTTATAACGAGCGTTGAACGAATGCCACCATCGACTCTTCGCAGTATTCTTCTGCGTAGAGCATCCCATCGCCAGCAGTGCAACGAGCACAGCCAGCAACAGCACGATATGTATGTTATTCAGTTTTCTCACACTTATTTAAACTTAAATACCAGTGATTTTATTGCCCACAACAGCATATAAATGATGATGGCCGAGAAAATGATAGCGGCCCCTGATGGCACGTTCAGCCAATAAGAGAGCATAAGGCCCATCAAACAGTTCACCCAGCCTATGATAATGCTTAAGAAGATGATGTGTCCAAAACGATAGGTAAAGAGGTTGGCCGTCATCTGTGGTATGGTAAGCATACTGATAGCCAGCACGATGCCCACCATGCGCAAAGTCGACACAATGGTCATGGCGATGAGGGCCATGAGCAAATATTCAACCGCATGCACGGGCAGCCGTTGCGACTGCGCAAAGGTAGCATCAAAAGCAATGCTGATAATGGTGCGATACAGCAGAAGAAAGACCAGCGCAACCAAGGCCGTGACAGCACTGAGTAGCCAAAGGTCAGACGTGCCGATAGTGAGGATGCTGCCAAAGAGGAACGAGGGCAAGTCGGGCATAAAGCCAGGTGTAAGGAAGCTGAACAAGATGCCCACACTCATGCCGAAGGTCCAAAAGAGGGCGATGGCCGAGTCTTCACGCACCTTTACCTTAGTAGAAAGCCACTCTACCCCGAAGGCGCTGAGCACAGCATACACCATAGCCGACATGATGGGGTTGATGCCAAAGAACACGCCAATGCCAATGCCACCAAACGAGGCATGCGTGATGCCACCGCTGATGAACACCAGTCGTCTGCTGACAATGTAGGTGCCCATAATGCCGCACACCACGCTGGCCAGCAGCGCCCCCAAGAGCGCGTTTTGAAAGAATGTATACTGAAAGATACTCATGTTTTCGTTCGTCTATTCAATCATCATCACCACCTCGTCTTTCAAGGCGTTGGGCAAGTTGATGCCTCGCAAGGTAAGGCTTCTGCACCAGGCCGCCACCTCGTCTTGGCGCATGGTGTAAAGCACATCGGCAAACTGTTGCGTTTCGTCGTCGTCGTAGGCATCAGAGGGGCGTCCGCGGAAAGCGTCGAGCTCTTCATCTTCAAAATATTCGATGGGTTGCGTGGCCGCTTCCATCATACACTCTTGTTCACACTTGTCGTTATCGCCATTGCAGGTGGCACAGGTAGCCTGTTCCACTACAGGAGGTTCGGGGCGGTCTTTGCGATGCATGACGAGCGCCATCACACCAGTAACCACACCCAATAATATAAGAATAGCAACGAGAATGAGCATATTTGTTTTATTGTTTATGAATAATCGTTCGGCCGCGACCTTTTTTATGACTCAACAGCCGAAAAGAATGTTATACGATGGCCGACTCAATGCGGAAGCCAGCCGCCTGAAGGTCGTCCCAAAAGGCGGGGTACGACTTCGACACCACCTCAGGATTATTAATGCGCAGACCAGGAAACAGGATGGCGGCAGGCGCAAAGGCCATGGCCATACGGTGGTCTTCATAGGTATCGATAGGCTCCATCGAAGCCTCACAGCGCTCGCCATCCCAATACAGCGAGTTGTTGTTTTCGTCGTGCAGCACATAGCCCAACTTTAGCAGTTCGGTCTTTAATGCTTCTATACGATCGGTTTCTTTTATCTTCAAGCTGGCCAAGCCTGTAAAGCGGAACGGAATGTTCTTCAAAGCGCAAGCCACAACGATGGTTTGAGCCAGGTCGGGCGAACTGCTAAAGTCGTAATCAAGGCGTGGCACATGCATGGGCACCTTCTTCAGCCGTACCGTGGTGGGCACCTCGTCGTCTTTATCGGCAAAGGCCGACTTCACGCCCAGCAGTGAGAAGATGTAGCGCACCACCGAGTCGCCTTGCTTTGAGCCATCCATCAGGCCATCAAGATTGAATACCGACTCGCCATCGTTGCACAATGCTAACATTTCGTACCAATAGCTCGACGCGCTCCAGTCGCTCTCAATAAAGTAGTCGTGCTGTCGATAAGGCACAGGCTTAACCGTTACTGTATCAACATCTGTCCAGTCGGCATCGGCCCCAAACTCGCGCATCATCCACAGCGTAAGGTCGATATAGGGTCGCGAGGCAATGCCATCGGTCATACGTAGCGCCAGCCCGTTCTTCAACACAGGGCCTATCATCAGCAGAGCCGAGATATACTGCGAGCTCACATTGCCAGCAATTTCCAGCGCCCCACCCTCCAGTGCCTTGCCTTTGATACGCAAGGGCGGGTAGCCCTCTTCGCCTTCATACGTAATGTCGGCACCCAGGTATCGCAACGCGTCTACCAAGATGCCTATGGGTCGATGCTTCATACGGTCGGTGCCCGTAATAACATGTTCGCCCTGCGTTACCGACAGAAAGGCAGTAAGGAAACGCATAGCTGTGCCCGCCGCCTTGATATCAATCACAGGTGGCATATTCTGCAGGGCGTGCAGCATTACCTCAGTATCGTCGCAGTCGGACAGGTGGCGCGGCATAATATCTCCATGCGACAAAGCATGAATAATCAGTGCTCGGTTACTAATGCTCTTTGAGGCAGGAAGCCCTATTGTTGTATCAAAATGCTGGGGTGCATATAATGAATATTGCGTCATGGCCATACAATCATATTGTGATGCCTTGCGGCAGCAATTAAGTTATAAATGGGGTGCCATTTGTTTGATACAAAGATAAGACAAATCAGCCACAACACAAAAGAAACACTTTTTTTTTAGTATTGTTTAGGGTTTGATTAAAATACGAGGGGCGAGCGGGGCGAGCAGAGAAAACGAAAAAGGATTAAAATATTGATTTCTCAACATTCTAATCCTTTTCTGTCGGGATGACAAGACTCGAACTTGCGACCTCACGCCCCCCAGACGCGTGCGCTACCAACTGCGCTACATCCCGCTACTTCTTAAAAGCGAGTGCAAAGGTATAAACTTTTATTGAAACCTCCAAACATTTTGACAAGTTTTTCATAAAATATTTTTGTTTAAGGGTAAGATATTGGAGGGGAAGTGGGGCTTGCAACGAAGAAAGCTGTTGATAATAACAGTGTTGGGGCTCTGGTGTGCGGGGTTCTGTGCCACGTCCTACTATAATGGCGAAACAAACTTAAGTAGGACGAGGGTCTCCGCGCCCCGTCCTCCAGCACCCTTCCAACAGCAAGCGAAATAGGTTATCTCAGGGAGGACGGGGCGCGGAGACCACCGTCCTACTATGATGACGAAACAAACCTAAGTAGGACGGGGTGTAGTTAAGAGAAGAGTGAAGAACAAAAAATTCACATGATTGGCAAAGCAAACCATAGTAGGACGGTGGTCTCCGCGCCCCGTCCTCCAACAAGAAGCAAGAGTAATCACTCCCCTCTCCTACGGAGGGCACTGAAAAAGTAAAATCCACTTTCAGATTGAAAG
>UMFW01006170.1_pt1 | contig 16927 bp, 10 predicted proteins | sample 1965111 | NCBI WGS metagenome assembly UMFW01 (sample SAMEA4836056, study PRJEB28245) | human gut metagenome | biome: gut microbiome; material: fecal sample | place: Denmark | collected 2008
TAACATTAGCCGATCATACTGTACTACTGTTTTTCCAGTACTAACTATTGTTATTTCTTTTTTTAGTAATGTATAAACTGCTTGTCCTTTTGTGTAATCCTTCTCTCCTTTTTGGAAAAAGGACCTGCAGAAAAACTGTTTTATTGCTGTCTAAAAGATACTCTATTTTATCAAAGAAGAACATACGATCTTGTATTTCCGGAAAATAACGGCTCTTTTTGATATCTTCCATGCAAATCGTTTTTGAAAGTATTTGATAAAATATCTTCTCACGATTCCCTCTTGCCAGACGGAGATCTCGCAATTTATGTAGTCCAACTAAATGATGAAACTCTGTTGGATCAAAGCGGAGGGTTAATTCTGTTAATCGATTTTTACGTCCTAAAACAATATGGTACTGAACATCCAATAACTGTTCAAAAGCTTCCGCACATTCTAATAAATGATCCATTTTTCATCCCCCTCCTTATGTATAAAAGAAAACCGCCCTGTATAAACAAGACGGTTTTGAGCATTTTCATTCGGTTCATTGACCTACTCCGGTTTGAGGTTTCACTGCACAACCCCTTTTAAAGACTCCGTATAGCAAGGCTTTCCGGTACGCTGCTATCCTTCAACGTCTGGACAAACACACACTGTTGTCTGTCTGATATTATCATTATATAGTGAGGGGAGAATTATGTCAAGAAAATCCTCAATTTTCCCAACTGTCTACTAATCTAATTAGACATGAAAGCATTGAAACCTCGCGGATCCACCTGACAAAATCTACTGAAGAACAGCGAGATACACTGAGGCTTTTAGACCTGTGTGAGCAGATCCGCAGACAAGTGAGTGGTATAGTTATTTTGAAAACGATGTACTAAGATTGTAATGTAGGTTTTCTGCATGAATATATTTATGTTCTCCCGGAATCTTTCTGTGCCTGGTTTTGTGAGAAGATTTTTTGTCAGTTATGCCCACATTTCTGAGGCGTACGCGGTGCGTACGGTGATGAAATCCGGGTGCGACTGGCGGAAAACCGGCCACAAAGGCAGGTGCAGGAAAGACTCCGAGAGGACATTATTTCACTTAAGGAGGATATTTTAATGAAAGAACAGATGACAACTACAGGTAATAGTGCGGGAATTTCAGGGAAACGGGCACAAACACAATTTCGTAAATATTTATTGGAACGAAATATGTCGGAACGGACGATCACCGCTTATTGTTATGCTTTGAAGCAGTTTTACGGGCTGTATTCCCAGCTGACGGATAAAAATCTGCAGCTTTATAAAGTATTTCTCATTGAACGTTATAAACCACAGACCGTCAATCTGCGGCTTCGTGCCATGAACTGTTTTGTACGTTACAGGGAAAGCTCCCTGTGTCCGGTCTCTATGGTACATGTGCAGCAGAAAGGATTTTTGGAACAGATCATCAGTCAGGCAGATTATGAGTTTTTAAAGCAGCGCTTATGGGAAGATGGGGAATATAATTATTATTTTCTTATACGGCTTATGGCTGCTACCGGGGTGCGTATCAGCGAATTGGTATTGTTTGATGTTGAAGATGTAAAAAAGGGATACCGGGATATTTATTCTAAAGGGAATAAGCTGCGCAGGGTTTACATTCCGGCTGTTTTGCGAAAGGCATTTGAGGAATGGCCCGGGTTTTCCCAGCGTCCGGATGGGATCTTATTTTTAAACCGGTTTGGAGCTCCCTTATCTGCTTCCGGGATCCGTTTCCAGTTAAAGGTTTTTGCAGCAAGGTACGACATTGACCCGGATGTTATGTATCCTCATTCTTTCAGGCACCGGTTTGCAAAGAATTTTATTGAAGTGTGTCCGGATATTGCCCTGTTATCGGATCTTTTAGGACATGACAGCATTGAAACCACCCGGATCTACCTGCAGCGCAGCAGCCGGGAACAGTACCGTATTGTTAATCAGGTTGTAAACTGGTAGCTGCAGGGGGTGTATTGTATGGAAACTACATTTATTTTTCCCTCAGATAATACCAGGTTTAAAGAAAACGGATCTGAAAATACACTATCCAACGACCTGGAACTGACCCCTTTTAAGGATTTCCTGCTCCGCAAAGGAGCTTCTGATAATACGATCCGTATTTATCTTCTGGCTGTCCGCCACTTTTTCTCCCATTCTGATACCATTGACCCTGAAAACCTTCAGGCTCATAAAGCATGGCTTTTAGAACATTACCGTCCTGCTACTGTAAATGTACATATCCATGGCATGAACCAATATTTACAATATATGGAAATTTCATCCTTTAAACTTCCTGCCGTAAAATACCAGCAGAAGACTTTTATTGACAATGTAATATCTAAAAGAAACTATGAGATACTAAAAAAGAAGCTGAAGAAGGATGAAAACTGGTTCTGGTATTTTGTAGTACGTTTTTTAGGAGCAACGGGAATGCGGGTCAGCGAACTTTTGAAAATAAAGGCGGAGCATGTAAAACTGGGGATGATGGATCTGTACTCAAAAGGCGGTAAAATGAGGCGTATTTATTTTCCTGCTGCTCTTTGTGAGGAAGCGGAAATATGGCTGAAAAGGCGTGACATCGTTTCCGGTTATATTTTTACAGGGAGAAATGGACAGGTGATCACTGCCAGAGGTATCCGTTCCCAGTTAAAGGTACTGGCAAAACGGTATAAGATCCCTTCTGAACAGGTTTATCCTCACTCTTTCAGGCACCGGTTTGCAAAGAATTTTCTGGAGAAGTTTAATGATATTTCCCTGCTGGCAGATCTGATGGGACATGAAAGTATTGAGACTACGCGGATCTATCTGACCCGGTCTTCAGAAGAGCAGCAAAAATTGATCGACCGGGTAGTGAAGTGGTAGTACAGGTAAAAGAAATATGGTATACTCATATCATGATGTTGATTCGTAATCCGCTCATTTTTCTTCAAAAAATGGCTCCTTACTCATGTTTTTGGCGGGTCCCAAGTTCAAAAATCCTCCTGCAAGCAAGCTTGCGTCGGATTTCCGGCCTTTTGACCCTGGTATCATATCATTAAAACAAAGGATGGACAACCTATGTACGAATACACCTGGTATCAATGGCTGAGTTTCTTCTATATATATTGCTTTTTCGGATGGATCTTTGAGTCTACCTATGTATCTTTGAAACAGCACCGTTTTGTAAACCGCGGCTTTCTGCGACTTCCCATGCTTCCTCTTTATGGTACGGGAGCTGTGATGATGCTGTGGGTATCTCTTCCATTTAAGAGCAGTCTGGTCATGGTTTACATCTCCGGTGTAATCGGTGCTACGATCCTGGAATATGTGACGGGTTGGGGAATGGAGCGGCTGTTTAAAATGAAATACTGGGATTACAGCAACCAGCGTTTTAATTTAAACGGATATATCTGTCTGTCCTCTTCTGTTGCATGGGGATTTTTGACGATTTTTCTTACTGAGGTGATCCACAAGCCCATTGAACGATGGGTGCTTCATGTTCCAACTATGATCGGCATCCCATGTTTGTCTGTGATCACAGTGGTTTTCATTATTGATACTGCAGAATCTGTACGTACTGCCCTGGATCTTGCCAGGGTGCTTGATGCCATGACAAAGATGAAGGCAGAACTGGACGATGTTCAGGTTCAGCTGGCATTATTGAAGGCAGAAACAGAACAGAAACTGGAAGAAGCAAAGGAAGATACGGCTGTGAAGCTGGAAACTTTGCGTGTGGAAGCAGCCGGTAAAGCTGCGCAGCTGCGAAATGAAACTGCAGAACGTGCAGCCCAGTTAAAATATGAGACAACGGAGCGGGCGGCAAAACTGCGGCTTGAGACTGCATTAAAAGCGGCTCAGTTAAAGGAACATGCAGATGAGAAAGCAGCTCAGTACCGTGAAGAGGCGGCTGCAAAGATCGAAGCTGCCAAGAATGTAAAAGCTGCTATGACTGCCAGCCGTAATGAACGTATCGCAGCAATGAGCAGCCGTATGACGGAATTAACAAAGAAACGTCAGGATATGATGAAACATATGAATTTCTACCGCAGAAGTATTTTACGTGGAAATCCATCTGCATCTTCTATGAAGTTTGCAGCGGCTTTGAAGGAATTGAGGGAAGCGGCTGAGAAGAGAAATAAATAGTAAGCGTTTATGTCCCCGCTGATGCGGGGATATATGCTGGGTATTATCTTCCCGCCGATGGCGGGGAGATGTCTTGGCAGAGCAAACATAAAAACACCCCTGGGATTGAAATTTTCTTTCCCAGGGGTGTTTACGTTTGCCAGGTATCCACTCATGAACCCCGCGCTGACGCGCTCTACTGTCTGCTTACGCAGACGGTTCATTCGTTAATGGTCCAAGAAAAACAAATGTCTGCTTCGCAGCCGCTTGTTTTGCCATGCATATCGAGAATGCGCCTGTGACGCATTCGAAGATTTCTTTTGGACTCATTACATCATCTTATCAACCATAGCCATTACAGCTGCGCCAAGTGCATTCTCTTTCTCTTCTGCGTCTTTCAGGGAAGTTCCCTTTACGCCGAAGTAGAATTTGATCTTTGGTTCGGTGCCGGATGGTCTTACGCAGATCCATGCGCCGTCTTCCAGGTCATAGTAGAGAACGTTGGAAGAAGGAAGTCCGGTAGGCTTTACTTCGCCGGTTGCCATATTTTTGATGGTGTCTAACTTGTAGTCTCTTGCGGAGGTTACTTTGTAGCCGCCAACTTCGGTTGGAGTATTATTTCTCAGTGTCTCCATAATGGACTGGATCTTTGCAAGTCCTTCAATACCGGATAAACCGATTGCCTTTACAGCATCTTTATAGTAGCCGTATTTCTCATACATAGCGATCATTGCATCCCATAAGGTCATGCCTTTCTGCTTGTAGTATGCAGCTGCCTCGCAGAGAGCGGCTGTTGCGGAAATAGCGTCCTTATCACGGGCATAGGTTCCGATCAGGCATCCATAGCTCTCTTCCATTCCGAAAAGGTATGTACCATGTCCGGTAGTCTCATTCTTTAAGATCTGCTTTCCGATCCACTTAAATCCGGTCAGAACCTCGATCAGTTCTGCGCCGTATGATTTTGCTACTGCATCGATCAGGTTGGTGGAAACGATGGATTTAACAACCTGTCCGTCTGCCGGGATCTTTCCAGCTGCCTGCTTCTGGCTGAGTACGTACTCACACAGAAGGGATCCGGACATATTTCCAGTCAGTGGAATATATTCGCCGGACTTGGTATCTTTTACATATACACCAAGACGGTCTGCATCCGGGTCAGTTGCCAGTACCAGGTCTGCATCTTTCTCTTTTGCCAGCTTTAAGCCCAGTTCAAATGCTTCTTTTGCTTCCGGGTTTGGATAGCTTACAGTTGGGAAATCGCCATTTGGCAGTTCCTGCTCCGGAACTACGTATACATGGGTAAATCCGATCTCTTTCATAACTCTTCTTGCAGGGATATTTCCTGTTCCGTGAAGAGGTGTGTATACGATAGTGATCTGATCCTGCATCTCATCAATGGCCTTCTGGTTTACTACCTGAGCCTTTACCTGAGCGATGTATTTATCATCAATCTCCTGTCCAATTACCTGATACAGACCTGCTGCTGTTGCAGAAGCCTCATCTGTAGTCTTTACTGTAGACAGATCTTCGATTGCCAGAACTTCTTCTGTAACACCTTTATCATGAGGAGGTGTAAACTGTGCGCCATCTTCCCAGTATACCTTGTAACCATTGTATTCCGGCGGGTTGTGGCTTGCAGTGATATTGATACCTGCTACGCAGCCCAACTCACGTACTGCAAAGGACAGCTCTGGTGTTGGACGAAGAGACTCAAACTTATATGCCTTGATGCCATTTGCTGCTAAAGTCATAGCTGCTTCCATAGCAAATTCCGGGGACATATGACGGGAGTCGTATGCAATTGCTACGCCCTTGTTAGCTGCTCCCTGCTTGATAATATAATTTGCAAGTCCCTGGGTAGCACGTCTTACAACGTAAATATTCATACGGTTGATACCTGCGCCGATGATACCTCTTAAACCAGCGGTTCCGAACTCAAGGTCCATATAGAAACGCTCTTTGATCTCGTTTTCATTGCCCTCAATGGCGCGCAGTTCTTCCTTTGTAGCCTCATCAAAGTAAGGATTTGATAACCATTCCTGGTATATCTTCATGTAATCTTTCATTATAACATACTCCCTCCTAAATTAAATTTTGGAGTCAAAAGGTCTTTTGACAGCCCCCTGATTCATGCTTTTAATTATACTATATCATATCAGAAAAAGGAAGTCTTAGAAGAAGCGAATCTTCTTTACCATCTCTACAAATTCACGGTTATTTCTGGTCTTTGAAAAGAGATCTAAGATCTTCTCTACTGCCTCATCCGGCTTTAAGGAATTGGTGGCTTTGCGGATAATATCTACTGCCTCTGCCTCTTCTTTTGTAAGGAGCAGATCATCTCTTCTGGTACCGGATTTTAAAATGTCAATAGCCGGGAAGATACGTTTTTCAGACAGTTTACGGTCCAGCACCAGTTCCATGTTGCCGGTACCCTTAAATTCCTCGTAAACCACATCATCCATACGGCTTCCTGTATCTACCAATGCTGTTGCAAGAATGGTCAGACTGCCCTTTTCACGCATATTTCTTGCAGCACCGAAGAAACGCTTTGGCATATGCAGTGCTGCCGGATCAAGACCACCGGAAAGGGTACGGCCGCTTGGGGCAACGGTCAGATTGTAAGCTCTTGCCAGACGGGTGATACTGTCTAAAAGGATGATAACATCTCTTCCATGTTCTACCAGACGTTTTGCACGTTCAATAACCATTTCAGATACACGTTTGTGGCGCTCCGGAAGCTCATCAAAGGTGGAATAGATAACTTCTACATTTGGCCCTACAATGGCTTCTTTGATGTCAGTTACTTCCTCAGGACGCTCATCGATCAAAAGGATCATCAGATGCATGTCCGGATGATTGGTGGTAATGGCTTTTGCCACCTGTTTTAAGAGAGTGGTCTTACCAGCTTTTGGCGGGGAAACGATCATACCACGCTGTCCTTTACCGATGGGTGCCAGCAGGTCTAATACCCGCATGGCAACAGAAGTTTTCTCTCTTGGATTTTCCATGTGGAGACGCTGATTTGGGAAGATCGGGGTCAGATCCTCAAAGTTTGGTCTTGTCTCAGTAGCACTTAATGGATAGCCGTTCACTGTTTTAATATAGAGAAGTGCAGCGAATTTTTCTGTAGCTGCTTTTACTCTTCTGTTTCCCACAATGATATCACCGGTCTTTAAGTTGAAACGGCGGATCTGGGACGGTGCAACATAGACATCATTTTCACCTGGAAGGAAGTTTTCACAACGGATAAAGCCGAAACCGTCCGGCATAACCTCTAAGATACCGTTTGCCTCAATGCCGCTGTCTAATTCTGCCATATCCTGTGTGGAAAGTCCCATGGCGTCATTTCTGTATTCCGATCTTGCCACACGCTCCTGGTTGTCCACATTCTGGACATAAGTCTGGTTCTGGGTAGAATAAGTCTGGCTGACGGGAGCCGCCTGCTGAACAGGGGCAGCTGCCGGAGTGCTGTAACTATTGTTGTTATTGTTATAATTGTTGTTCCCATATGTACGGATCTGCGGACGGGTCTGGTTAAATCTTTCGTATGTACGGTTATTTCTCTGATTATTCCGGTTGTCCTGGGAACGCTTTTCCTGATATCTGTTTTCCTGTGGGCGGGTCTCCTGCACACGGTTTTCCTGGCTGCGATTTTCCTGCACACGACTTTCCTGCACCCGGTTCTCCTGTGGGCGGGTCTCCTGACTGCGGGTTTCCTGGACTGGTTTCTCCCGCACTGTTTTCTCAGCATTTACACGGCTGCTGTGAGGTTTCACTGTTACTGTTTCTGCTGTGTTTTTCTGACTTTTCTCTTCCTGGGCACATAAAAGGTCAATAAGCTCTGCCTTACGAAGGCCGCTGATCCCTTTCAGTCCCACATTTTTTGCCATCTCTTTCAGTTCGGCAAGGGACCTTGTCTCTAATTTTTCGCGCATACTACTCTCCTATCTATTATGCATCTGTTATCTGAATTATTCAGTTTGCCTGTCTTTGTAAAATACGGGATTTTTCCAGATTTTGGGAAGTTCCTTTTATAGACAGATCCGACAGGCAGAGTGAGAATTTCTGCCTTGGGATCCACGTAAAATTATTTTTATCATTTTTTATTATACATTGCCATTGTTAATCTTTCAACCATTTCATATAGGCTTTTATCTGCTTTTCATAGCCATTATCTGATGGTTCATAGAATACTGTACCCTCCATTCCATCTGGAAGATACTGCTGCTTAACATAATGTTTCGGGTAATCATGGGCATATTTATAGCCTTCACCATGTCCTAATTTCGCTGCACCTTTGTAATGACGGTCCTGAAGATGTACCGGCACCGGCATAGTACGGGTGGTCTTTACATTTTCCATGGCATTCTGTATGGCAACATAGGCTGCATTGCTTTTAGGGGCACATGCCACATAGGAAGCTGCCTGGGAAAGGATGATCTGAGCTTCCGGAAGTCCAATGCGCTCTGCTGCAAGAGCTGCGCTTACTGCTACATTTAACGCCTGTGGATCTGCATTTCCAACATCTTCAGAAGCACAGATCATAATACGGCGGGCAATAAATTTAATATCTTCTCCTGCATACAGCATACGTGCCAGATAATACACGGCCGCATCCGGGTCAGATCCCCGCATACTTTTAATAAAAGCAGAGATGGTATCATAGTGGTTGTCCCCATCTTTGTCATAACGCACGGCCCGCTTCTGGATACATTCCTGGGCAGCAGCAAGGTCAATATGTATCAATCCGTCTTCGCTGCGTTCTGTCGTGAGAACTCCCAGTTCTACTGCATTTAAGGCTGCTCTGGCGTCCCCATTGGCTGTATCTGCCAGAAAATCTGCGGCATCTTCCTCGATCTTTACCCGGTAAGTTCCCATTCCACGTTCTGAGTCGGTTACCGCCCGGTAGATCAGCTGTTTAATGTCATCTTTCTCCAGTGGCTTTAACTCAAAAATACGGGATCTGGAAAGAAGCGCCCCGTTTACCTCAAAATAAGGATTTTCCGTAGTAGCACCGATCAGTGTCAGTGTACCGTCTTCTACAAAAGGAAGAAGATAATCCTGCTGGCCCTTATTAAAACGGTGGATCTCATCTACAAAAAGAATGGTCCGCCGTCCATACATTCCCATATTGTTTTTCGCTTCTGTGACCACTTCTTCCATGTCTTTTTTACCTGCCACAGTGGCATTGATCTGCTTAAAATCTGCCTGAGTGGTGTTTGCGATCACCTTGGCAAGGGTGGTTTTTCCTGTTCCCGGAGGTCCATAGAAGATCACAGATCCCAGTTTATCCGCCTTGATCGCCCGGTAGAGCAGCTTATCTTTTCCAATGATATGCTGCTGCCCCACTACCTCATCCAGTGTGCGCGGACGAAGTCTGGAAGCCAGGGGCGACTCCTTCTCCATTGTATTTTCTCTCATATAGTCAAATAGATCCATTTAATTTCTCCATTTTTCTTTTGATCTCATTCGATCAACAATTCATCAGCCGTTACAAAAACATAACCTTCCTTCTGCAGTATATCGATCAGCTCCAGGGCTGCTTCTACAGAGGAAGGAAATATATCATGCATTAATATAATATCCCCATCTTTTACATCTTTCAAGACCCGCCGGACGATCTTTCCTTTATCTTTTAGTTTCCAGTCTAAAGAGTCTACAGACCAGAGGACCGGGCTCATTCCAATCTCTTCTTCCAGTTCTTCGTTCCAGTCACCATAGGGCGGACGTATATATTCCGGGCGCTTTCCGGTAATGGCTTCGATCTGTTCCTGGGTATGTTCTACTGCTTCACAGACTGCCTCCGGTCCCGCTTTTGTCAGCTGGATATGTTCATAACTGTGATTGCCAATAAGATGTCCTTCTTCGCTCATACGCTTTACAATATCTTCTTTTCCTTCTATATTGCTTCCCATAAGAAAAAAGGTAGCATGGACTCCCCGTTCTTTCAGTCCGTCTAAAAGAAGCGGGGTACATTTCCGGTCCGGACCATCATCAAAAGTAAGGGCTATATACCCGGGCTGGCCGGCAGCTTTTGAAAGTGCAGGAAGTGAAAATATTTTTTCTATATCCCTGTGATCATTTTTCAGGAAAATAGCGGATAAGACCAGATCTGCTGTTAACAGAAGAAAGACGAAATATTTTATATACCTGTTATGCACGGTTCACCTGATGAATGGTATCTGTTTATTTTATGCGGGAATACGCAAAAAAATCCGCCTTTGAAGCAGATTTCCCATTCTGCCAAAAGCGGATTTAAATAGTTATTTCATCAGCCTGGTGCCTGACCTGTTACTACCTTATCATTGTTTCCATTATTTGCAGAGTCCTTCTTTACTCCCGGGCCTCCATTTACGCCTGTTACTTTCTGATCATCAGAAGAGGAGTTGGAAGTACTGTTGTCAGAGGAACCTGTGGTAGAGTTTGCAGGAGTGATCTGAACGTTGTTTCCTGTGTTATTATTTCCTGTATTGCTGCCTGAAGCATTATTTCCGGAATTCTGGCTGCTCTGGTCCCCTGTTGTTTCCTGACCCTGCTGGCTTAAATGTCCATCTGCGGCTGCCTGATAGGTGACGCCATTTATTTCTACTGCTCTGCCAGATACCATACGACCGTCGGAAGGATCCATATAATAACGAAGCCCGCCTACCTCGATCATTCCTGTTGCCATCCTGCCATCACTGTTAAAGTAATACCATGCACCATCTAACTGTCTCCAGCCAATTGCCATGGCACCGGAGCCTCTCAGATAATATTTTCCACCTGCATCTGTCAGCCATCCAGTCTGCATCACACCTTCGTTGTTGGAATAATACCAGGTGCCACCATCATTGATCCAGCCTTTTAACAGATCTCCGGAACTGCCAAGGTAATACCATTTGCCGTTCTGGTTCGTCCAGCCAGTAACCATTTTCCCAGAATTTTCCAGATAGTAGCGTTTGCCGCTAACTTCGATCCAGCCTGTCTGCATAGCACCGTCATTGCCAGTATAGTACCAGGTACCATTATCACTGATCCAGCCTTTCTTTACAGCACCGCTGCTTCCAAGGTAGTACCATTTTCCGTTTTCTGACTGCCAGCCAGTCTGCATTTTTCCGGTAGTAGTATCCAGATAATAACGGGCATCTGCTACTGTGATCCAGCCGGTAGATGCAAGTCCGTCTTTATCCATGTAGTACCAGTCATTTACATCCTGTGCCCATGCATTTTTCTGTTTTTCGTAATTTGCGTAATAATAACGCTTTCCGTTAATGGTGCGCCAGGTGTTTGCCGGGATCACAGAGGTAAAGTCCTTAAACTGGAAGTCAATATCCACGTTGCCATTGATACCTTTTACAGAACCGCTGCTTGTAGCCTGCCACATCACCGGATTTTGCCAGGTATATCGGGCAGAATATCTTGCCACCCATACTGGATAATTCATCTGGCTCATATCCAGTTTATTGTTCAGCCAGTTCTCATTTGCATAGATGATCGGGTAATAACCGGCTGCAGAAATCCGCTTGCAGAAAGCGTTTGCAATAGCCGCCAGCTCTGATTTTGACAGATTTCCCTGAGTAGAGTCTTCCATATCAAATGCTACCGGATAGGAGATCGGATAGTCGGTGATCAGGTTTAATACAAAATCTGCCTCCTGGACTGCCATGTCTGTGGTAGTTGCCAGAGAATAAATATAAACGCCTACTTTAACACCATTGGCAGTTGCGTTCTGGATATTCTTGTGGAAATAGGGATCTACTGCTCCCTTGGAACGGGTTCCCAGCATAACAAATGAAATATCATCCTTTGCCACCTGGCTCCAGTTGATCTCTCCCTGCCATCTGGAAACATCAATACCACGATGGAGCACATTCTGGATCGCGCTTCCATCTGACATCTGGTACGTACCGTTTACCTTTTTCCAGGCATTGGTATTTGTGGTAGTATTGTTGGATGATGTATTGGAATTGTTTGTATTGTTTGTATTATTGCTGTTATTAGTATTATTGTTACTATTTGAATTATTTGAATTTCCTGTGTTTGTTGTAGAATTGGAAGAATTAGTATTTCCCGGATCTCCAGGACCTCCTGTGGAAATCTCTGATACCCGGGATGAGTCATCCCCCGGACCTGCAGCAAAGGCTGGAAGAGAACTTCCAAGACTGGTGATCCCAATCATACCTGCCAGTGCCAGCGCCCGGCATCGTTTTATGATCTTATCTGCGTTATTCATGCCTGTTCTCCTGAAAAAGGGGATGTCTTTTTCCTGACATCCCCATTATGTAGTCTGCAATTTAAAAGTTTTCTATCAGCCTGGTCCGTCTGTGCGTCCTGCCGTTAAGGTGTCAGAACTGGATGTGGTATTGGAAGGACTGTTTGATGTATTATTTGAAGTGTTACCACCGGAAGGACCATTGTTGGAGCTGGAATTTCTTGATACACCAGGTCCGCCATTTTCACCGGTTACACCACCGGAAGCAGAAGTACTGCTGCTAGATGGTGTCTGAGCAGATACGCCGCTTGCATTCTGGCATACACCACTTCCATCAAAGTTGTAGGTAGTTCCGTTGATATCCAGGGAGGTTCCTGTTGTCATCTTTCCGCCGTTTGTCGGATTCATGTAGTAGATCTTATTATCTACCTGGATCCAGCCTGTCATCATGTGACCATTGGTATTGAAATAATACCAGGCATTATCGATCTGCTTCCAGCCTACACTCATCTTGCCATTGCTCTGATTCATATAATACTTATTGCCTTCGCTGTCAGTGAGCCAGCCTGTAAGCATACGCCCATCTGTATTCAGATAATAGTAGTCGGTGTCAACTTTTGCCCAGCCGGTCATCATCTTTCCGTCTGTTCCAAACAGATACCAGTTGTCCTTGATCTGTGCCCAGGAATTAACTACACATTTGCCGCTGCTCTGGAAGTAGTACCAGGCACCGTCCATCTGACGCCAGCCGGTTCCCATAGATCCGTCACCACGCATAAAGTAATAATCGTTTCCGATCTTTAACCAGCCGGTAACCATGGTACCGTCACCTAAGAAGTAGTACCATTTGCCATATTCCGGATTGATCCAGCGGCTTTGAGCCATCAGACCGTTTGGACGGAAGAAGTACCATTTTCCATCGATCTGTTTAAATCCGGTAGTCATATGTCCATCGGAAAGGTCCATATAATATTTGCCATCACTGGTTTCCAGCCAACCTGTATAGGTCTTGCCCTGGTAGATGTAGGTCCAATGGTTATTTGACTTGGTCCATCCATCTGCGGCGTATGAATTAAACGCAGATCCCAACGCCATAGCGCCGATCATACCAGCTGCTGCAAGGGCTGCGAAATATTTTTTACGTCCCATTTTCTCCTCCTGTTCTGTTGTATCGTCTCTTTTTCATTGATCGCACAATTATTTTTCACTTTTAATTAAGTATAGCACAAATGAACTTTCCATGATTAACATTTTTATTACAATTTTCTGAAACCTGTTTTGAAATGCATTTGTGTATGTTCCCATATCATGGGGCGTTTCTAAAAGAACTGTGGTAACTCCTTCATCAGCTTCTTATAGTACCGCTTCGCATACCGGTACATAATAATGGTGTACTCTCCAAACTCATCTCCCAGACTTGCCTTGTATACAGCCCACAGGCACCAGAGGAAGCCCCCTAAGGCTGCGTCTGCATAGGTGATGAACCGCTCTTTGTCATCTGGTCTGCGCTGTAAATACAGTTCCAGTAATTTTTCGGTCTGCTCTTCCTCATAATAGGAATAAATCGCACACATGGATACGTCCATTAACGGGTCGCACATGCCTGCGTACTCCCAGTCAAGAAGTTTTGCACTGTGATCCGGGAAAATTAAAAAGTTATCCACATTTGCGTCAATATGGCATAAACATTGTGGAAGATCCATTTTATCTAAGGCATCTAACAACTGATTTACCCATTCACGAACCTGACTGTAGTCTTCAAAAGGAATGCCGCCATGTTCCAGGCAAAGTTTCTCGTAAAAGCTGATCCGCTCCCTGATATTAAAGCTGTGGCCTACTTTTAAACCTGCTTCATGAAGCTTTCGCACCATATCCATACAGGTCTTCATATCGTCCCAGTTGTCTGCGCTGGCATTGTGGGTATTTTCATAGTATTCAGAGATCTTATAACCGGTCTTCGGGTTCAGATACAACACATGTTCTGTAATGCCCAGAGGACGGACGGCATCATAAACTTCTTTTTCCTGCTCTCTGTTAATAAGAAGCTCTGTGCCAGGTCCGGGGATACGGCAGATACAGTGATGATCTCCGGTGCGGAACAGGAAGGATTTATTGGTCATGCCGGATTTTAAGCATTTGATGTCTGTGATCTGAAACTCCGGCACATGGAATACCTCTGCTACCAGCTCCATGGCCGCATTATCGGAGTGGTTCTGATAATGGGTATCAAAGAGGCGCAGCTCTTCCAGATTTTCAAATTCGTATACCTGGTTATCCGGCTGGCGGTTGATATTCATCTCGATCTCGTTCCATTTGGACGCAGGTATGCCGCAGGCTTCTTCTGTCTGTTTCAACAGCTCCTTGTCCTCTTTTTCCAGACGGCGTTTTGCCTCTCCCTTTAACATGTCCACATAAGGCTGCTCCCAGTAAAACTGCTCTGTTCCGGGGATCTGATAATAAGCCTCTAATACAGGAAGGAATTTAGCGGAAAACTCCCTGGAAAGATATACGGGACCGTACATAAACCACGCATCTTTTCCGCCTACATTTACATCGCTGATACGGCCCTTTTTATTAAAGGTAAGGCACCATTCCTTGGTCTCTCCTTCTTCGTGGGCTGCGCTGTACCAGGCACCGCACTCATAGGAATGGTACATATTTTCCCGCATCCAGTTATCTGATGAAAGAATGTATACGTTCCGGCCTTTTAAGAACTTTCTGGCTCTGTATACAGTAGCCAGCGTGTTTTTGCAGGAGTATTCCGGATTGTATAATAATTTCACATCGTATTTATCGATCAGGTATTCAAATTTTTCTTTTAAATAGCCTACTGCAATGGTAATGTCGTGGATCCCCACTTCATGGAGCTGTTTGATCTGACGCTCGATCATGCGCTCTCCAAAGACCTCTAAAAGACCCTTTGGAGTCTCGAAGGTAAGAGGCACAAAACGGGAACCGAAACCGGCTGCAATGATCAGCGCCCCATCTACTTTATAAGGCTTTAACAGTTCTTTTCCCTTTTCCAGAAGGATGAGATATTTTTCTTTCCCATTTTCTTCCTCTGCAATATATCCCTCTGCCAGACATTCCTTCACCAGCCCATTGACTGTACCCAGGGATATGTCCATGTTTTTCGCCATTTCCCGCTGTGTAATATCCGGTTTTTCCAGTATATTTCTGCATACCAGCGCCTGTCGGTTCATATGATCTTTAACTCCTTTTCCTGCTTATGCTTATGTTTATATTTATGTTCATTTTTATTATTTTTCAAAAATATATGAACATTATAGCACACTGGGTTTAAAATGCAAGTTAAACAATGCCACTCATACCGCGAAAAAAACACCCTTCCGGGATACGTTATATATCACCAGAAGGGCATTTTATTTATGTAATTGCGTCCAATACTCAGGTTCACCGCACTCTCGCGCTTATCTGCCTGCTGACGCAGGCGGAACCTTCTATTTTATAAGATTTATTAAACCTCAAAGATCAGATCGCCGTAGCTCGGCATTGGCCATAAGTCTTTGTCTACCAGCATTTCCAGTTTGTCTACCGGGGTTCTTAATGCTGCCATTGCAGGAACGACTTCCTCATGGTAAGCAACTGCCTGGTCCTTGCCGCCATCCATTGCTGCGCTCTTTTCAGTAATTTCGGTCAGTTTTGCAAGAGCCAGTTTGGTTTCTGCCAGAAGATCAGAGGTTTCTAACAGAAGCTCTGTCTGGGTGCTTACATCTGCTTCAGGGCAAGCACTCTTTACTGCGGAGATGGAAGCTGCAAGAGCAGTTGTGTATTTGATAACAGCCGGGATGATCTGCTTTCCAGCCATATCGATCATGGTCTTTGCTTCGATGTTGATAGCCTTTGCATAGCCTTCATACTCAACTTCTACTCTGGACTCCAGCTCGGTCTTTGTAAATACGCCGAATTCTTCAAACAGCTTTACAGCCTTGTCTGTGATCAGTGCCGGAATAGCATCTACCATAGACTTGATGTTTGGAAGTCCTCTTCTCTCAGCTTCTGCTACCCACTCATCGGAATAACCATTTCCATTGAATACAACTCTCTTGTGAGCTGCCAGGGTTTCCTTGATCATGTCATGTACAGCCATATCAAAGTTATCTGCCTTCTCCAGCTTGTCAGCTGCTTCCTTGAAGGCTTCAGCGATAATGGTATTTAATACTGTATTTGCAGATGCAATAGAGTCGGAAGAACCTACCATACGGAACTCGAACTTGTTTCCTGTAAATGCAAATGGGGAGGTTCTGTTTCTGTCGGTTGCGTCTTTATCAAAGTCAGGAAGGATATCAACACCTGTTTTTAAGGTTCCGCCCTGCTTGGAGTGAGTTGCCTCACCAGTATCACAAAGCTGATCGATAACATCTTCCAGCTGCTCGCCTAAGAAGATGGAGATGATTGCTGGCGGTGCCTCGTTTGCTCCCAGTCTGTGATCATTTCCTACATTGGAAGCAGATTCTCTTAACAGGTCTGCGTGGATATCTACTGCCTTGATGATGCATGCCAGAACTAACAGGAACTGGATGTTCTCATGAGGTGTATCACCCGGGTTCATCAGGTTGGTACCGTCATCTGCTGTCAGGGACCAGTTGTTATGTTTACCGGAACCATTGACACCTGCAAATGGCTT